>Ga0080006_1166026_pt1 | contig 20834 bp, 23 predicted proteins | sample RS3BMetagenome_FD_69209 | JGI IMG/M metagenome (GOLD analysis project Ga0080006, IMG submission 69209) | Ferric oxide microbial mat and aquatic microbial communities from Rainbow Spring, Yellowstone National Park, USA - RS3B (SPADES... ...
CCCCGCCGCCCCCCCCCCCCCCCCGCGCCCCCCTCCCCCCCCCCCCCCCCTCTTTGCGGGGGATACTCCCCCCCCCCCCCCCCCCCCCCCAGGAGGGGGGGGGGGGGCCCCCCCCCCCCCCCCCCCCCCGCCCCCGCCGCGGGCTAGTCGCCCGTCGTCTTGTCGCGCGACGGGAAGTTGTCGACGAGATCCATCGTCGACTGCAGCAGGGACCGCACCCGCGCCCGGTAGACGTTGACCTCCCGCTCAAGCTCGCGGTGGTCGTTCTCGAGCGCGCGCGTCTTCGCCTGCGCCTCCTCGAAGAGGCGCTGGGCGCGCGACTGGGCCTCCTGCACGGTCAGCTCCGACTCCTTGCGCGCGCTCTGGCGCAATTCCTCGGCCGTGCTCTGGGCCACGACAAGGGCGCGCTGCAAGTTGTCCTCGAGCTCCTTGTACTGGAGCAGCTGGCGGCGCAGCCCGTCCACCTGTTCGCGCAGCGCGTCGCGCTCGCGGATGACCGCCTCGTAGTCGGCGCCCAGTTCATCGAGGAACTCGTCGACCTCGTCCTCGTTGAACCCCCACAGGCTGCGCCGGAACTCCTTGTTGTGGACGTCGACCGGCGTGATCGGCAACCGTGTCACTCCTTAGCCACCTGGCAGCAGCAGGGCCTGCACGAGCCACAGCGCGACAAACGCGACCATCGGCGCCAGATCCAGCGCCCCGGTTGCGGGCAGGATGCGCCGGATGGGCGCAAGCAGCCATTCCGTCAGGCGTTCGGCCCACCACTCGAGGGTCATGAACCATCGCGGCGGGCGTTGCGGCCGGAAGATGGCCATCGCCCACCGCAGGATGATCAGCCACTTGAGCGCGCCGGCCGCCTCCGCCAGGACAAGGCGGGCGCCGTACGCCATCGCGGGCTAGCGGCCCAGGGAGGCGGTGCGGGACTGGTCACCCTCGCGGAAGCTGATCTCGACGTTCGCCGGGGCGAACACGAAGATGGCCGTGCTCACGCGCTGCATCTGGCCGTCCAGGGCGTAGATGGTGCCGGACAGGAAGTTCAGGAACTTCTGGCCGGTCTCCTTGTCGACCGACTCGAGGTTGATCACCACGGGCCGGCGCTCCTTGAGCTGGTCGGCGATGGGCTGGACCTCATCAAACGAGCGGGGCTCCGCAACCACCACGCGCATCGTCCGCCCCCCCGGCAAACTCACAAGCGCGCTGCGCCTGGGTCGGCTGTGCTCCTCCATGGCGGCGCTGGCCTCCCTGCGGGCGTATGGACGAACCTCCTCGCGAACGGCGCGCGCAGGTTCGACGTCGTCCTCCTCGTCCTCCACCGATTCAATGCCCATAAAACCCAGAATGCGATCGACGACGCCCACGCATGCCCCTCCCACGCCTTGATTGCCAAATGCCTTCGCCAATGGAAGTGGTTTTCCTTCCCGTCAATGGGAATGGTGTTCGATTGCGCGCATGCCTATCCGATTTGCGTCGGTCGCCAAGCGACACCGGCCATTCGACCGGTGCGCCCTCCGCTCACCCGGTGCGAGAAGAACGCCGGCGATTCCGTGCGCTCGCCGGTGGTCAGGATCTGCTGCGGGCGCACACCCGCCTCGACAAGCGCCGCGTGCACAGCCCCCGCCATGTCCAACACCCCATCCGGGCCGCGATAGGCGTCGGCCCAGGCGAAGCGTGCGCGCATCGGCACCATGACGGCCTCGTCCACCTGGTACGACGGTCCGATGCACGGCGCCACGGCCGCCCAGATCGCCCCCGGGGCGTCCCCCGCAGTCGCCGCCAGGGCCCCGACCGCGACCCCCACCACCCCCGCCGCCAGACCGCGCCAGCCGGCGTGCGCGAGGGCGACCCCCCGCCCGCCCGGGTGGGCGAGGAAGACTGGCACACAGTCGGCGTACTGGAGCATGAGGGCGATGTCGTCCCGGGTCGTGAGGAGCGCGTCCACGCGCGGCGGGTCGGACGCGACGAGTCCCCCGGTGGGGGTGTCGACCCGGGCCAGGTCGGCGCCGTGCACCTGATGTGCCATGGACACCCGGCCCGGGTCGATGCCCAGCGCGTCGAACAGCCGGCGGCGGTTCTCGGTCACGTCGTCCGACCGGTCGCCCGTGCTGCGGCCCATGTTCAGGCTGTCGAACGGCGCGGCGCTGACCCCGCCGGCGCGGCTCGTGAAGGCGAAGGCATACGGCCCGACCGCCGCTTCGAGCAGCGCCAGCCCGTCCCGGCGCCGCCACCGCCACCCGCGCACGATCCCGTCCGCCTGCGCAGCGTGCGCCCCCTTGCCGTTCATGTCCATGCCCCGGCCTTCGCCACCGCGTGCCGTCCCCCTGCCCCTAGCGGGCGCGCGGCGCGGTGCCCTCGAGCGAGACGAGGATCACGTCGACGCCGATCTTGGCGATCTGCTGCCAGGGCACGACGGTCTCCTCGCTGCGGCCGAACAGGCCGAACAGCCGGCCCGGCCCCGGCAGCACGATCGCACCGACGGTGCCGGTCTCGAGGTCGATCTCCAGGTCGGTCAGGGCGCCGAGACGACGCCCCTCCTCCATCCCGATCACCTCGCGCGCGCGCAGCTCGGACGTACGGACCACGACGCCACCCCCTCCGACAGCCTATGCCTATGCCGGCGCGGTGGCGGTCCGACCTACAGGCGCGCGACGAGGGCGCGCAGCCAGGCGCCGAAGCCGGTGGCATGGGGGCGGACGGCGCCAAGGAGCTCGGGGGCGGAGGCCGGCTCATTGCCCGTCACCGCGCCCAGCGGGTTCTGGACGCACAGGGGCGGGAAGAGCACGCACCACCAGTTCTGGCCCGCCCCCTTGCCGAGGAGGACGGTCACGGCCGGGTAGATGCCGGCGGCCAGCGTGACCCCGCCCCAGCGCTTGCTCGGAAAGTAGGCGTCGCCGATGACGATGCGGGTGCGGTAGGGACGCCCCAGGCCGGCGAGGGTCCGGTCGGCGGTGGCGACGAGAAGCGGCGTGAGGCGCGCTACCTGGGCGCGCGCCTGGGCGGCGCTGTGCACAGGCCCCAGACGCCGCGCGAGAACGGGCAGGAGCGCGTCGCGCACGGCCACTTTGGCCGCCTGGTCGGCGGGCGCGTCGCTGTTCGCCAGGATGTGCAGACGCAGCACCTGGGACGGGCCGGCAGCCGACGCGACAGGCGGGTGCACGGCGGTGCGCGCGACCGGCTGGGCCAGGCTGCCGACGCGCAGGCTCAGGGTCCAGGCGAAGGCCGCGATGAGCGCGACCAGCACGGTACGGCGGGGCAGACGGTACACGGCTGTCTCCTTCCGGGTCCTACACGTGGCTGCGCATGCGGCCCAGGGCCGCCTTCTCGAGCCGGGAGACCTGGGCCTGGGAGATGCCGATCTCCGAGGCCACCTCCATCTGGGTCTTGCCGGCGAAGAAGCGCAGGCGGATAATCGTGCGCTCGCGGTCGCTCAGGCGGTCCATCGCGTCGCGCAGGGCAATCCCTTCGAGCCAGGAGACGTCGTGCTCGTGCTCGTCGCCCACCTGGTCCATGACGTAGATCGGGTCGCCGCCGTCGTGGTAGACCGGCTCGAACAGCGAGATCGGCTCCTGGATCGCGTCCAGCGCGTAGACGACCTCTTCGCGCGGCATCTCCAGCTTCGCGGCGATCTCCCCGACCGACGGCTCGCGACCCAGCTCGGCGACGAGGTTGTCGCGGATCTGGAGCGCCTTGTACGCCACATCGCGAAGCGAGCGGCTCACCCGGATCGGGTTGTTGTCGCGCAGGTAGCGCCGGATCTCGCCGATGATCATCGGCACCGCGTAGGTCGAGAAGCGCACGTTCAGGCTCAGGTCGAAGTTGTCGATCGCCTTCATGAGGCCGATGCAGCCCACCTGGAACAGGTCATCGACGTACTCGCCGCGGTTCTGGAACCGCTGGATGACCGACAGGACGAGGCGCAGGTTGCCCGACACGAGCTTGTCGCGGGCGCTACGGTCGCCCGCCTGGAGCCGTCCGAACAACTCACGCATCTCCCGCGCGGTGAGAACCGGCAGCTTGGAGGTGTTGACACCGCAGATCTCCACCTTGTTGACCAGCAACCGGCAACCCCCCATCTCGCTTCGGACGGGAGTATGGTCCGGCACGCGCGCGCCTATGCATGAAGGCGCGTTCTGTTCCCGCAAAGACGACGAAACGCCCGGATACCCGGGCGTTATGTGTGCGGCGGTGCGATCTTAGGAGGCGGCGGGCTTGGACATCCCGGTCGAGGGCGGGTGGCCGCCGCGCACGCGGGCGATCGCCCCTAGCGGCAGGCCGTTGACCCGCAGGGGCTCCTCGGGCAGGCTCGGCGTCAGGTTCTCCTCCCGCCGGTAGACGGTGGCGACGGCGCCCCGGTCGGTGACCGCCAGGATCACGTCGCCGCTCTGGACGAGCGCCGTCGCCTCGCGCACCTCCGCCCCGCCTCGGGCGGCCCGGCATACCGCCTGGCGCGCCTCCTCGCGGGTCAGCGACGGCTCGACCTTCTCCAGCCAGCGGTCGATCGCGTGGTCGGTCGCCTCGACCTGGCGCAGCCCGAGGGCGGCGCGCAACTCCCGCAGGATGAGGGTCTCGAGGGCGGCCGTGGTGATCCGATTGCCCATCGCCACGCCGAGCGCGAACGGGCCCGCCTCCTCGGCGAGCTGGCGCAGCCGCTCCTGGGCCGCCGGGGTTGCAAACAGATGGCGTGTGACCTCGCCGACATAGCGCATCCACACATCGACGCTCGCCCCCGCCCGCGGCGCGGCGCCGTCGGGCGGGGCGGTCGGGACCCCGCCCGGCGTGCGTCGGCCGAGGCGGTTCAGGCCGTGGGCGGAGAAGCCGTAGCCGTCCGGATTGGCCTTGACGACCTTGACGCGCAGGCGATCTCGCTCGGCCACGTACTCCCCGACCTGTCCGAACGGCACCCATTCCTCGGTCAGCTCGCTCAGATGGATCAGCCCGCGATGGCCTCGATCGGTGGCCACGAACGCACCGTACCCCGCAATGCCGGTGACCGACGCCTCTACGATCTCGCCGAACTGCAGCGGCTCGAGAACCTCCCGCTCAACCTGCGCCACGTCATTCCCTCCCGGCCCCGGCCCGAGGCCCAAGCTCGACAACCCCGCGTTCTCGTTTCCAGTATGTACCAATTGTCCGCCGATGTACACCCGGCTCGTCCCCCCGGCGAACCGGCCCGGTCGCAGGATCCCCCCGGCGGGGTCCTCCTAGCCGTGGCCGGCGCGGTTACTCCATCGTTCGCATTTCCTTGCGCAGGCGACGCAGGATGCGCTTTTCCAGCCTCGAGATGTACGACTGCGAGATGCCGAGCAGGTCGGCCACTTCTTTCTGGGTGCGGCCGAGCCCATCGGCCAGGCCGAAGCGCAGCTCCATGATCCGGCGCTCGCGCGGCCCGAGCGTCGTCATGGCGCGACGCAGCAGGGCGCGGTCAACCTCCTGCTCGATGGCGCGGGTGGTGAGGTCGGCCTCGGTGCCGAGGATGTCGGACAGGAGCAGCTCGTTGCCGTCCCAGTCGATGTTGAGCGGCTCGTCGAACGAAACCTCGGAACGCAGCCGGTTGTTGCGCCGCAGGTACATGAGGATCTCGTTCTCGATGCACTTGGACGCGTAGGTGGCAAGCTTGATCCGCTTGGTCACGTCGAACGTGTTGACCGCCTTGATCAGACCGATCGTGCCGATCGAAACCAGGTCCTCGATGCCGATGCCGGTGTTCTCGAATTTGCGGGCGATGTAGACGACCAGGCGCAGGTTGCGTTCGATGAGCGTGGATTTGACCGCCGCATCGCCGGCCTGGAGGTGGCCGAGGAGGCTCGCCTCCTCCTCCGACGACAGCGGCGGCGGCAGCACCTCCGCGCCGCCCACGTACAGGACCGACTCGCGCTCGGGCGCGGTCACCACCCGCAGGCGCACGCCGAGCCGGATCCAGCCCCAGCGGATGGCCTCGAGCAGCCGGCGCTGGCGCGCCGGCGGACGCACCTGTTCAGCCTGCATGGTCACGCTCCTATCGGGGACGAGATGGCAGGGACCAGGGCCGGTGGCACGATGGCGTCGGCGCGCCGCACGCCCAGGGGGCGCGGAGAGATGGCCACCACCCCGGACACCGTGACGGGTCGCCCGCCGATCCAGGCACGCAGGGCGTCCGGTCGCACGGCGGTGAGCAGTCCCGCGCCGCCGACCGAGTGGTAGGGCACGACGCACAGGCGGGTGGCCCAGGCCGGGTTCAGTTCCGCGAGCCGATCGGCGCCCAGGCCGGCCGCCACCTCGCGGGCGAAGGCGCCCCGGAGGGCCGGCGGCCACAGGCCGGCCAGGGGAAGGGCCTCCGCCACGACCACGGGCATCAGCCCGACCGGGTCGCGCAGACGGTTGCCGGTGTCGACGAGTCCCCGCAGGCGTACGTGCGCCCCGGCGACCTCGACGTCAAGGTCGAGGTCGCCGCCGCCGTACGCACGCAGCCGCCAGTGCGCGGCCAGACGCTCGGCCGCGACCACCGCCAGGCAGCCGGCGACGAGCCCGACGAACGGCAGCGGCCGGGCGGCGGAGGGCGCCCCCATGCCGAGCGCGGCCACCCCGGCAAGACCGGCGCCGCCGACGAGAAGGGCCGCGACCAGGAGGAGGAAGAAGCGCGTGGCCGTCCGCCGTGGACTGGCGAACCCGTAGGCCAGACCGATCATCACAAAGGCGCACAGGAGGTGGCCGACGACGCCCCCGCTCCAGGCGGGCGGCACCGCGGCGTAGGCGGTGCCCGCCAGCGCCGCCGCCGCCAGGCGGAGGCTGATCGCCTCTCCGCCCAGGCGTGCGGCCACGTACAGCACAGCGCCGTCCATCACGACGTTCATGGCCAGGTAGACGGCAAGTGCGCTCCAGACCATCGCGTCGCACCCCCCGCGCTCACGCCCTATGAGGGGCGCGTGCCGGCCAGAACCGGCAGACCGAGGGTAGCGCCGCCGGGGCGCGAACATCCGCAGGCCGTGGCACCGCGCCCAAACGGACGCACGCCACGGCCCGACACCGCGCGCGCCCCTACAGCCTGGGGGTCAGTTCGCGCGCCAGCTCCTCCATCACCGACGCCACCATGCGACCCATCGAGGTGGGCGCGTCCCGCCGTTCGTCCAGGGTCACCGTGGTCACGACGCGGCCGGCGCCGCCCTCCATCACCGCCTCGTGCATCCGGCGCGCGACCTCCAGGAGGTCGCCCGGCTCGCCTTCGAGCACGGTCGCCGTGGGCGTCAGCTCGTGGCGCAATCCGCTTGTCTGGGCCACGCGGTAGGCCCGCGCCACGACATCGCCCATGCGCGTCCCCTCGCGCCCGATCGGCACCACCCGCACGTCGGCCACCGCCATCGCGATCCCTCCCCGGGCCAGCATGCCCGGCCGGGGCAGACCCGACCCTTGCGCACGCCTACCCGCCGGGGGCGGCCAAGCACACCTCGATCGGGGGACCGGGCTCGAACCGGCGCAGCGTGCGCGCAAGGTCCCGCCCGGCGCGAACCAGCGCGCGCCGGTAGGCCGCCGGGCGAACGCCCGGTTGGGGCGGGGCGGGCATCAGCCACAGCTGCCGCTGCTGGCGGTCCAAGCGGGCATCCGCCTGGCCCCAGATCTCGTCGCCCACGAGGAGCGGCATGCCGTACGGCCCGACCGAGCGCCGGGCGACCGGCGTGTATACCTCCCAGCGGTAGGCGAAGGCGAACAGCTCCTCGAGCCGGGGCCGGTGCCAGAGCAGGTTGTCGAGCGGCGGCACGAGCACGGCGCGCCCGGCGCCCTCCCGTGCCCGCCGCGACAGGCCCGGCCACGTGTCGAGATCCTCGGGACGCGCCCAGTAGGCCGCTCGCACGCCCTCGATCTCGACGCGGGCGAGCCTTCCCTGGGCGAGCGCCGTCGCCCGCAGTGCCGTGCGGTCCGCCACCGGTCCGTGCTGGAACCCGAAGTGCGGGTCGCCGGCGCGGCAAAGGCGCACGGCGCGCACATACGCGTCCAGGCGCCGGATCGCCGCCTCGGTCCCGGGAACGGCCTGCGCCCGGCGCAACCGGTCCGGTCCGACGACGCGCTCGAACAGGTCGTAGGTCCGCTCGTTGCCCTGCCGCCGCGCGACGGCAAGCCTGCCCTCGACCCACAAGACCTCGAGCGCGAGCGACGTGCTTTTGGTCGTCGCCTCGCCGGGCGCGTCCCACATGCCCTCGACCCGCCCGCCCTCGAACGACCGGGCGCGCCGTGGGCCCTCGGCGGCGATACGCGCCAGGACCGCGTCCACCGCCTCCCCGGCGCGGCTGCGATGGCGGCTGTGGCGTTCGCGCGCGGCGACCTGGCGGGCCAGGTGGGCGGCGAGGTCGTCGGTCGGCACGAGACAGCGCTCGTGGGCGCGCACCTCGAGGACGCCGCCGCGTCGCCGCAGGCGCTCGAGCTGCTCGGGCCGGTAGCGCGATACCCGTAGGGCGAGGGAGAGGTGGTGGCTGGGCGCCACCCGCGAGACCGGGTCCATCTGTACGGCGCCCAGCCACGCGAGCGCCGCAGCCACGTCGGGCTGCGGCGCGAGCAGGCGATCGACGAGGAAGGCGCGCGCCTCGGCCCGGCTCAGGCGGACCGGCGCGCCTACTCCCACTCGATCGTCCCCGGGGGCTTGGTCGTCAGGTCGTACAGGACCCGGCCGACACCCGCGACCTCGTTGCTCAGGCGGCTCGAGATGCGGCCGAGGACCGCGTCGGGCAGCGCCCCGCGGTCGGCGGTCATGCCATCCTCGGAGGCGACGGCGCGGACGACGACGGGCATGCCGTAGGTCCGGTTGTCGCCCATCACGCCCACCGCGCGAAGCGGCGCGAGCAGGATCGCGAAATACTGGAACAGGGACGGCGCAAGGCCCGCCGCCTCGATCTCGTCGCACACCACCCGGTCGGCCCGGCGCAGCACATCGAGGTGCTCCCGCGTCACCGGGCCGGCGATGCGCACGGCGAGTCCGGGGCCCGGGAACGGCTGGCGGCCCACGATCGCGGCCGGGAGCCCGAGGTGGCGCCCCAGGCGGCGCACCTCGTCCTTGAACAGCCAGCGCAACGGCTCGACCAGGGCAAGGTCGAGGTCCTCGGGCAGGCCGCCTACGTTGTGGTGGCTCTTGATCGTCTGCGACTGGCCGGTGCCGCTCTCGACGACGTCCGGGTAGAGGGTGCCCTGGACGAGGAAGCGGGCGCCGCCGTGCGCCTCGCGCCGCGCCTCTTCCTCGAAGATGCGGACGAACAGCGTGCCGATGATGCGTCGCTTGCGTTCCGGGTCGGCCACCCCGTCGAGGGCGTCGAGGAACCGGTCGGACGCCTCGACCCTGTGCACGCGCACGCCCAGGACCGCCATGGCCGCCATCACCTGGTCCGACTCGCCCAGGCGGAGCAGGCCGTGGTCGACGAAAATGGCGGTCAGGCGATCGCCCAGGGCGCGGGCGGCGAGCGCCGTCGCGACCGACGAGTCGACGCCGCCGGACAGCGCGACGATCGCCCGGCCCTCGCCGCCGACCTGGTCCCGGATCGCCTGCACGGCTTCGTCGGCGAACGCGTCCATGCTCCAGTCGCCGCGAAACCCGGCGACGTCGCGCAGGAACCGGCGCAAGAGGGCGGAGCCGCCCTGGGTGTGGCCGACCTCGGGGTGGAACTGGACGCCGTACAGCCGGCGGCCGGCGTGGCCGAAGGCGGCGAGCGGCGCGCCCGGCGTCGAGGCGGCGGCGACGAATCCGTCCGGTAGCGCCGTGACCCGGTCGCGGTGGCTCATCCAGACCACGGCCCCGTCGGCGATGTCGGCGACAAGCCCCGGCTGCGCGGTCTCGAGTCGGCGCAGGACGGCCGGCCCGAACTCGCCGTCGGTGCCCGGTCCGCTCGCCCCGCCGAGGTCGAGGGCCATGCGCTGGGCGCCGTAGCAGATGCCGAGGACCGGCAGGCCGGCCGTGTAGACGGCCGGGTCGACGGCGCGTGCGCCCTGCTCGGCGGCGCTGTCCGGGCCGCCGGACAGGATGAGCGCGCGAACGCCGCGGGCGACCAGCGTCTCGAGCGACGTGTCCGGCGCGAACAGCTCGGCGTAGACGCCTTGCTCGCGCGCCCGGCGGGCGATCAGCTGGCCATACTGCGAGCCGAAGTCGAGCACGGCCAGGAGCTCGTGGGCACGGTCGCTCACAGGGTATCCTCCTCATCGGTCGCGCTCAGCACGTCCGGGTGCTCGCGGTGCAGGGAGTCGGCGTCCAGGCCGTAGCCGACGACGAACCGGTCGGGGATGGAAAAGCCGGTGAAGTCGACCGGCACCTCAACCGTCCGCCGGGAGGGCTTGTCCAGAAGGACGGCGGTGCGGACCCGGCGAGGGCCGCGCGCAGCCAGCGTTGCCTGCAGGTACTGGAGGGTGAGGCCGGTGTCGACGATGTCCTCGACGATGAGTACGTCACGGCCGCCCAGCGACTCGTCGAGATCCTTGACGATCCGCACCACGCCCGACGACCGCGTCGCCGCGCCGTAGCTGGACACGGCCATGAAGTCGACCTGGACCGGCACGTCGAGCGCCCGCACCAGGTCGGCGGTGAAGACGAACGCGCCCTTCAGGATGCCCACCACGAGAAGGGGCTCGGGGCCGCTCGTGGCCGAGATCTCCTCGGCCATCCGGGCCACCCGGGCGGCAATCGCGGCGCGGTCGAGAAGGACGCGCCATCCCGCCGGCAGGGGTCGTCCCGTCGCGCTAGCGGCCATGGTCGCCACCGCCCCCGGCCGGCCGGACGGCGCGCGGGCCTTCGTGGGCCTCGTGGCCGCCACCGGTCAGGATGTGCGCCGCGTGCGGGATGAGGTCGCCGAGAAGGGCCAGGGCGTCGGTCGCGGCGCCCACGCTGCCGGCCACGTTCACGACCACGGTGCGCCCGCGCACGCCGGCCACGCCGCGCGACAGGTACGCGGCCCGGGTGGTGCGGGCGCCCTGTGCCCGCAGGGCCTCGGCCACGCCGGGCAGGGTCCGGTCGAGAAGCGGCGCGGTCGCCTCGGGCGTGACATCGCGCGGGCCAAGGCCCGTGCCGCCCAGGGTGACGACCGCGTCGGGAGGATCCTCGCCGTCGCACCAGTCCCGCACCGACGCCGCGATCCGGGCCGCCTCGTCGGCCACGACCGCCCGCGCGACGACGACGTGGCCGCGCGCCGACAGGCCCTCGGCCATCGCCTGCCCGGACCGGTCCTCGCGCGCGCCGTGGGCCACACCGTCGCTGACCGTGAGCACGGCCACCCGCACCGGCCGCACGCTCACGGCGCGCCGGCCGGTCGCACCCACACGCCGCTCCGGCCGCCCTCCTTGCGCTCCAGGCGGACCCCCTCGATCACCATGCCGCGGTCCACCGCCTTCATCATGTCGTAGACGCACAGGGCCGCCGCCGACACGGCCGTCAGCGCCTCCATCTCGACGCCGGTCGGTCCCGTCGTGCTGCACGTCGCCTCGATCCGGGCGCCGTCGTCCCCGAGCTCGAGCCGGACGGCGGCGTGGGACAGGGCGACGGGATGGGCCATCGGCACGATCTCCCAGGTGTGCTTGGCCGCCTGGATGCCGGCCACCTGCGCGGTGGTGAACACGTCGCCCTTGGGTCCCGGGCCGCTACGCAGGATCTCGACCGCGTGCGCGGACATGCGCACGCGGCCGCTCGCCACCGCCGTGCGGGTGGTGGCCGGCTTGTCGCCGACGTCGACCATCCGCACCCCGTCGGCATCCACGTGCGTGAGAGCGTGGCCGGCCTTGCCGTCGTGCTCGCTCGCCATCCTAGTCCCCGTACGCGTAGAAGCCACGACCGGTCTTGCGCCCCAGCCAGCCCGCCTCTACGTACTTGCGCAGGAGCGGCGACGGGCGGTAGCGCGGGTCGCCCAGCTCGCCGTGCAGCACCTCGAGGATCGACAGGCAGGTGTCGAGCCCGATGAGGTCGGCCAGGCGCAGCGGCCCCATCGGGTGGTTCATGCCCAGGGTCATCACGGTGTCGATCGCCTCGGCCTGCGCGACACCTTCGTGCAGGCAGGCGATCGCCTCGTTGATCATCGGCATGAGCACACGGTTCGAGACGAAGCCGGGGAAGTCGCGCACCCATACCGGCGTCTTGCCCAGGGCGCGGGCGAACGCCTCGGCCGTGGCGCAGGTGTCGTCCGCCGTACCCAGGCCGCGCACCAGTTCGACCAGCCGCATCACCGGCACCGGGTTCATGAAGTGGATGCCGACCGTCTGCCCCGGCCTGCCGGACGCGGCGCCCAGCCGGGTGATCGAGATCGACGAGGTGTTGGAGGCGAGGATGGCGCCCGGCGGCGCCGCCTCGCCCAGAACGGCGAAGATCGCCGCCTTGGCGGCAAAGTCCTCGGTCACCGCCTCGATCGCAAGCGCACAGTCGCTCGCGGCGCCGGCCAGGTCGACGGAGGCATGCACGCGCGCGCGCGCCGCCGTAGCGCCGGCCTCGTCGAGCGTGCCGCGCTTGACAAGGCGGGCGAGCGAGCCGTCGATGGTGCCCAGACCCCGCTCGACCCGGGCGCTGTCGACGTCGACGAGATCGACCTCGTAGCCGGCCTGGGCCGCCGTCTGGGCGATGCCGCTCCCCATCTGCCCGGCCCCCACCACCAGCACGCGCCCCACCGGCGCATCCGTTCCCTGCTCGGTCGCCACCCCTACACCTCCACGATCAGCGCCTCGCCCTGGCCGCCGCCGCTGCAGATCGCGGCCAGGCCCAGGCCTCCGCCGCTGCGGCGCAGTTCCATCACCAGGGTGAGAAGAAGGCGCGCGCCGCTCGCCCCGATCGGGTGACCGAGCGCGATCGCTCCGCCGTTCACGTTCACGATCTCCTCGGCCACGCCCAAGATGCCGATCGACTGCAGGGCCACGGCCGCGAACGCCTCGTTGATCTCCACGCGCCGCAGGTCGCCGGGGCGCCGGCCGCACCCGGCCAGCGCGCGCAGCGCCGAAGCCGCCGGCACGGTGCCAAGGCGGTAGGGCTGGTCCGAGACGGCGCCGTGTCCGACGACGCGCGCCAGCACCTCGCGCCCCTGGGCCCGGGCCTCGCCCTCGTCCATGAGGACGAGGGCGCAGGCCCCGTCGTTGACGCCGGGCGAGTTGCCGGCGGTCAGCGTGCCGCCCTGGGTAAACGCCGCCGGCAGCCGGGCGAGCTTCTCGAGCGACGTGTCGCGGCGGATCGACTCGTCGGCCGCGACCTGGGCCGGGCCGCCCCGCGCCGGCACCGCCACGGGCTCGATCTCCTCGGCCAGACGCCCCGCGTCCTGGGCGGCGGCGGCATACTCATGGCTGCGAAGCGCCCATCGATCCTGGTCGGCCCGGGAGATGCCGGCCTCGGCCGCCATGCGGTCGCCCTGGGCGCCCATCGAGCACTGGTCGAACGTCGACCAAAGGCCGTCGTGCTGCATCGCGTCGACGAGGACGCCGTCGCCCATGCGCAGGCCGAAGCGCATGCCGCGCACCAGGTACGGCGCCTGGGACATGCTCTCCATGCCGCCCGCCACCACAGTCCTGGCGTCGCCCGCGCGGATCAAAAGGTCGGCCCAGTACGCCGCCCGCAGGCCACTCGCGCACACCTTGTTGAGGGTTTCCGACGGCACGGTGGCGGGCAGGCCCGCGGCCACGCTCACCTGCCGCGAGGGCACCTGGCCGGCGCCCGCCTGCAGGACCATGCCCATGACCACCTCGTCCACCTGGCCGGGATCGACCCCGGCGCGACCGAGCGCGGCCCGTACGACATGCGTGCCCAGCTGGGCGGCGGGTAGGGCGGACAGGGCCCCGCCCAGCCGGCCAAACGGGGTCCGGGCGCCCCCGACGATCGCGGTCGCCAAGCGCATCCTCCTCGAGCCCGCGGGCGCCGCCTAGTCGTCGAGGCGGATATCGGCGCCCAGGGCAGCCAGTTTGTGGTCCAGATGCTGGAACCCCCGGCCGATCTTGTCCGCGCCGCCCACCTCGGTCGTGCCCTCGGCGGCCAGGCCGGCCAGGACCAGGGCGACACCGCCGCGGATGTCGTGCGCCTCGAGGGGCGCGCCGGTGAGGCGCTCCACCCCCTGGATCACGGCCACGTCGCGGTCAACCTTGATCCGGGCGCCCAGACGGAGGAGCTCGTTCGTAAATCCGAACCGGTTGTCAAAGATCGTCTCCTGCACGACGCTGACGCCCTCGGCCACGCTCATCAGCGACACGAACGGGGACTGCAGGTCGGTGGCGAAGCCCGGGTGCGGCGCCGTCTGCACGTCGACGGCGACGGGTCGCTCGTTCGCCGCCAGGGTCACCCAGTCGGGCCCCTCGGCGAGGTGGCACCCCGCCTCCTCCAGCTTGATCAGCACGGTGCGCAGGTGCTCGGGGATGCACTCGCGCACGGTCACGCGCCCGCCCGTGATCGCCGCCGCGCACAGGTAGGTGCCGGCCTCGAGCCGGTCCGGGATCACCTCGTGGCGCGTGCCGGTGAGGGCGTCGGCGCCCTCGATCCGGATGAACTTGGTGCCGGCGCCGCGGATGCGTACGCCCATGGCCGTGAGGAAGTTGGCCAGGTCGACGATCTCCGGCTCCTGGGCGGCGTTCTCGAGCAGGGTCGTGCCGCGCGCGCGCGAGGCCGCGATCATCAGGTTGACGGTCGTGCCGAACGACGAGCGGTCGATGTAGACCTTGGCCCCGGACAGGCGCCGGGCGCTGGCGTGCACGGCGCCATGCTCGACCCAGGCCTGGGCGCCCAGGGCCTGGAAGCCCTTCAGGTGAAAGTCGATCGGCCGGCTGCCGATGTCGCAGCCGCCGGGCAGGGCCACCTCCGCCTCGCCCAGGCGAGCGAGAAGCAGGCCGACGACGTACGTCGAGCCGCGCAGCTTGCGTGCCAGGGCGTAGGGCGCGTGCGCCCCGTCCAGGGAGCGGCCGTCGACGCGCAGGGTCGACGGCCCGAGCCACTCGGCGGTCGCCCCCAGCTCGCGCAGGATCGCGCACAGGTTCACGATGTCCGAGTACTTGGGCACGTTCTCGAGCACGCTTTCGCCCCGGTCGGCCAGGGCTGCCGCGGCCACGATCGCAAGGGCGCTGTTCTTCGCGCCGCCGATCGCGACCTCGCCGCGCAGCCTGTGCCCCCCGGCCACGACGTACCGGCCGCCCCCGCGCGACTGTGCCTCGGACGGCGGCGACTCGATGCCCGTGCCGGTCGATCCCTCGTCGCTAGCCACGGCGGTAGTTCGGCGCCTCCTTGGTGATGTCCACGTCGTGCGGATGGCTCTCGACGAGTCCGTGGCTGGTGATCCGGATGAACCTGCCGCGCGTGCGCAGATCCTCCAGGCTGGGCGCGCCCACGTAGCCCATGCCCGCGCGCAGGCCTCCCACCAGCTGGTAGATCGTCTCGGACAGCGGTCCCCGGTAGGGTACCCGTCCTTCGATGCCTTCCGGCACCAGTTTGTCGAGGTGCGCCGCCGCCGCCTGCTCGGCCTGGAAGTAGCGGTCGGCCGAGCCGGCCTGCATGGCCCCCAGCGAGCCCATGCCACGATACACCTTGTAGCTTCGGCCCATGTAGATGACCTGTTCGCCGGGGCTCTCGTCGGTGCCGGCGAGCAGCCCGCCCAGCATGACCGAGGCGGCGCCCGCCCCCAGCGCCTTGGTGACGTCGCCGCTGGTCCGCACGCCGCCGTCGGCGATCACGGGCACCCCGTCCGCGGCCGCCTCGAGCGCGGCGTCGAACACCGCCGTGATCTGGGGCACGCCGATGCCGGCGACAACCCGCGTGGTGCAGATGGATCCCGGTCCCTGGCCCACCTTCACCGCGTCGGCGCCGGCGTCGACGAGCGCGCGCGCCCCCTCCCGGGTCGCGACGTTGCCGCCCACCACGTCGACGTCCGGGAACTGGCTCTTGACCCGTGTAACCGTCTCGAGAACGCCGCGGGCATGGCCGTGGGCGCTGTCCACGACCAGGACGTCGACGCCGGCGGCGACCAGCGCAGCCGCACGCTCGGCGACCTCGTCGCCCACCCCCAGCGCGGCGGCGCAGACCAGCCGGCCCTTGGCGTCCTTGGCCGCGCTGGGGTAGCGTCGGGCCTTCTCGATGTCCTTGATCGTGATGAGCCCCCGGAGCCGGCCCTCGCCGTCGACCAGGGGCAGTTTCTCGATCCGGTGCGCGGCAAGAAGCGCCTTCGCATCGTCGAGCGACGTGCCGACCGGCGCGGTGACGAGGTTCGCCCGCGTCATCACCTCGTCCACGGGCCGGTCCATGTTCTCCTCGAACCGCAGGTCGCGGTTGGTCACGATGCCGATGAGGTAGCCGCCGTCGTCGATGATCGGCACGCCGGAGATCCGGTAGCGGGCCATGAGCGCCATGGCGTCACGGACCGGATGCCCCGGATGCAACGAGACGGGGTCGGTGATGACCCCGCTCTCGGATCGCTTCACCCTGTCGACCTCGGCCGCCTGGGCCTCGATCGACAGATTTTTGTGGATGACGCCGATGCCGCCCTCGCGGGCCATGGCGATCGCCATGCGCGCCTCGGTCACGGTATCCATGCCGGCCGAGACGATCGGGATGTTCAGTCGCACGCGGCGGCTGAACCGGGTGGTGACGTCGGCCTCGCGCGGAACGATGTCGGAGGGGCCCGGCAGGAGCAGCACATCGTCGAACGTCAGGCCTTCGCGCCCGAACTTCTCCTCCCAGGTCAACGAAACGCGCCCCCTCCTGCGTTTCGTTCACAGTACCACTGGCCCGTCGCCGGGCACAACGCGACTACGCGGTCGTCCGCCCCTGCCCGGCCGCATCTCGCCGGACCATGCGCGAACCGAGGTCGCGCGCGGCGCGCCACACGTCGCCGGCACCCATGGTCAGCCACAGGTCGCCGGGCTGCCACGCCGCCTCGGCCATGTCGACCGCTGCCGCAAGCGACGGCGCGTAGCGTGCCCGGGCATGGCGACTCGCGATGGCGCGCGCCAGCGCCTCGCCCGACACGCCCTCGATCGGCGCCTCGCCGGCCGGCGCGTACACGTCCAGGATCAGGACGTCGTCCGCCTCGGCAAACGCCCCGGCGAACTCGTGCCACAGCGCCTTCGTGCGGACGTACCGCTGGGGCTGGAACATGGCGCACACGCGCGTTGCGCCAACCGTCCGGGCGGCGTCAAGGACGGCCCGGATCTCGGTCGGGTGGTGCGCGTAGTCGTCCACGACGAGGCCGGCCGGCCCCTCGTAGATCCGCTCGAACCGGCGCCGGGCGTTGGTGAATCGGGCGAGCGCCGGCGCCAGCGCGTCCCAGCGGGCGCCGGTGAGAAGTGCCGCCTCGATCGCGGCCAGGGCATTGCGGACATTGTGCGGGCCCGGCAGCGACAACGCCACGCGGCCCAGCACGGCGCCGTCTCGGACCACGGTGAACGTCGACCCGGTGGGCGCGTGCACGACGTCCGCCGCCCGGATGTCGGCCCCGGACCCGTCGCCAAACGTCCGCACGCGGCCGGCAAACCCCTGCGTGACGGCCGTACGGTGCGGCTCGTCGGCCCAGACCACCGCCGCCCCGCCCGGCCGGATCTGGCCGACGAACCGCGCGTACGCGGCGAGCACCCGCCCGAAGTCGCCGCCGTAGTGTTCGAGGTGCTCGGGCTCGACGTTGGTCACGACGGCCACGTCCGGATGGTAGCGCAAGAAGGAAGCGTCGCTCTCGTCCGCCTCGCCGACCACGACGCGGCCCCGTCCCAGGCGCACCCCGCCACCCCAGCCGTCCACCTCGCCGCCGACGATCCCGACGGGATCGAGCCCCGACGCCGCGATGAGGTGGGTGGTGAGCGCCGATGTCGTCGTCTTGCCGTGGGTGCCGGTCACGGCGATCGCGTAGCCGCCGGCCAGCGCCTCTGCCAGGAGCTGCGAACGGTGGACGACGTCGAGGCCGCGCGCCCGCGCGGCGACCAGCTCGGGCAGGTCGGCCGCCACGTCGGTGCTGTAGACCAGCCGGCCGGAGGCCGGAAGATGGCCCGGGTCGTGACCGGCGAACACCCGCACCCCCAGACCGGCGAGGCGCTCCGACCGGGCGTTGGGGCGGGCGTCGCAGCCCGACACGGCCTCCCCGCGTGCCAGGGCCAGCTCCGCCAGCGCACTCATGCCGTAGCCGCCGATACCGACGAAGTGCACGTCGCTCACCCGCCCACCTCCTGCCATGCGCGCCCGTAGCCTGTCCCGGCGGCACCGGGCCTAGCCGGCCGCCGGCCGGGGCGGACGCCAGCGGAACTGCTCGAGAATCGGCACCGGCTCGAGCCCGGCGCTGCCGCGAATGCCCGCGTCCCAGGCGGCGATGCCGGCCCGCGCCACCATCGCCCCGTTGTCCGTGCAAAGGCGCGTCGGTGGGGCATGGACGCGAAACCCGCGTGCCGCGGCAGCGCCGTCGAGGGCGGAGCGCAGGGCGGTGTTGGCCGCGACACCGCCGGCGAGCAGGACGGTGTCGATGCCGGTCAGGGCGACCGCCTGCACGACGCGCGCGGTCAGTTCCTGCGCCACGGTGTGCTGGAACGCCGCCGCCACGTCGGCCGCCGCCGGCGGGTCGGACCCGCGCAGCCGGTCGTAGACCGCCGTCTTGAGGCCGCTGAAGGACATGTCGAGGCTGCCGCGTAGCCGGCCCACGGCGGGCAGCGCAACCGCATCCGCGCGACCGGCCTCGGCCAGGCGCTCGATCGCCGGCCCGCCCGGGTAGGGCAGGTCGAGCATACGGGCGACCTTGTCGAACGCCTCGCCGGCGGCGTCGTCGCGCGTGCGGCCGAGGACGTCGACGGCGTCGGGCGCGGGCCCGCGCAGGCAAACGAGGTCGGTGTGACCCCCGCTCACGATCAGGGCGAGGACGGGAAAGCGGGGCTGCCAGCCCCACAGCGCATTGGCCCACACGTGGCCGAGCAGGTGGTTGACGGGCACCCATGGCAGGCGGTGGCGCCAGGCGAACGCCTTGGCAAAGGACAGCCCGACGAGCAGCGCACCGACCAGGCCCGGCCCCTGCGTCACGCAGACCACGTCGAGATCGGCCGGTCGTACGCCCGCCCGCGCGAGCGCCTCGGTCACCACCGGTTCGATCGCGGACAGGTGCTGGCGCGAGGCGAGTTCCGGGACGACCCCGCCGTAGACCCGGTGGAGGTCGATCTGGGAGACCACGCTCTCGCCCAGGATGCGGTCGTCGTCGATCACTGCGGCCGACGTCTCGTCGCACGAACTCTCGATCCCGAGCGCGCGCATCGCTGCCCCCCTGCCGGATAGGATACGTGGCTTCCGGGCGCCGTCAACCGCGTTGCGACCGAACGCGGCCCGAGCCCGTCGCGTACTGTGTCGGCGTCCGACAGTCCGTGTCGCACCGCCGCTCACATCCGGTAGGACTTTTCGCGAACGGGCGCGAATCCCTGAATTCCCCAGTGCGGTTTGCTTGGAGGTCGCGTTGTGAACCTGGGCGAGAAGATTCGGCACCTGCGCAAGGAACGGGGCCTCAGCCAGGAGGAGGTCGGTCGCGGCGTCCTCACCCGCTCGATGATCAGCGCCATCGAGCGGGGCAAGGCCCGTCCGTCCCTGAAAACCCTTGAGGTGATCGCGCAGGGCCTGGGCAAGTCGGTCGACTTCTTCCTGGAAGACGAGGTAACCGACCAGACCTACAAGCGCGTGCGCGCCCACCTCACCCTGTCGGACGCGCTGCTCTGGTCGGGCGACCCGGCGCGCGCGCGCGAGCTTTTGACCAGTGTGCTGCCGGCTGCGGAGCATCTGTCCTACCGGACGATGGAGGTGCGCATCGCCCTCGGCCGGGTCGAACTCGCCTCGGGAAACCCCGTGGCGGCCCGGCGCGAGTTCGAGGCCTGTCTCACGCCGGACGACGGCGTGCTCGACGAGGAGTTGGCGGAGGCGCGCTACCACCTGGGCGAGACGTACCTCGCGACCGGGCAGCCCGCCGACGCCCTGCGCCACCTCGAGACGGCGCTCGGCGCCCTGCGCGAGGTGAGCGCGCAGATGGCCTGCCTGCTCACCCTCGCCCGCTGCCACATGGAGCTCAACGACCCGGCGGCGGCGGTCTCCCGCCTCGAGGCGGCGAACGACCTGGCCAACGGCGTCAGCGTGCGGGCCCAGGCGACCGCACGCCTGCGTGAGGCCGAGCGAGCGCTGAACTCCGGCGCGTACGAGGGCGTCACCCGCGAGGCGACCCTGTCGGTGCGCCTGTTCCGCCAGGCGGGCTTCGGCAGCGACGCCGGCAAGGTGTCGCTGGCGCTGGGCCGCGCCCTCGCCCAGGCGGGCGCCGAGCGTCGCGCCCTGGGCATCCTGCGCCTGGCCTACCGCGACGCCCTGGCGCGCAACGACACGGCCCGGGCGGCCGAGGTGCTGTCGCAGATGGCGACGATCCACCGCTCGATCAGCCAGCTTGCCGTCGCGCGGGCGCAGGCGCGGCGGGCCCTGGTCCTGGCCGGCGACACCAACCCCGGCACGACGGCGTTCGCGCTCTTCCTGCTCGGTGCGGTGGCCCACGAGGAGGGCGACCTCGGCGAGTCGGAGCGAAACCTTTCGCGAGCGGCCGCCGTGATCGACAGGGCGAACGTGCCGCCCCAGCTGCAGGTCGACGTGTTCGGGCTCCTGGCCGAGGTCCTGCGCGGCGTCGGACGGGATCGCGAGGCCTACGACTTTCTGGCCAAGGCACACTCGATCATGGGCCGCCAGCAGCAGGGGCGGCGCGCGCCGGCCCACGCCGAGGCGGGCATGTAGGCACACGAGGCACGTGAGCGGGGGGCGGCCGCCGGAACCGGCGACCGCCCCCCCCTCGTGTTTGGCCATTTTGGTGGCGTAATGACGAGTTACGCTTGTAGACGTGACACTGTGGTGGTAGGCTCTTCCTCAACAGGAAGGGTGGTTCCATGCCCCGCTCACGTACACCCAA
>Ga0080006_1207506_pt1 | contig 20833 bp, 16 predicted proteins | sample RS3BMetagenome_FD_69209 | JGI IMG/M metagenome (GOLD analysis project Ga0080006, IMG submission 69209) | Ferric oxide microbial mat and aquatic microbial communities from Rainbow Spring, Yellowstone National Park, USA - RS3B (SPADES... ...
GAGGCTGCCGAAGAGGGCACCGAACCTCAACCCGGTGGAGAGGCTCGTCAACAAGCCTCTCAAGTCGGCCGTGTGCACGAACCGCTCCTACTCAAGGATAGACGACGTGATCAAGGCAGGGCGCAGATTCCTCACGAAATATAAACAGACTTTAGGAACTTGACTTAGTTATCTCCTGCTGCTAGACATCAGGGGTAGACCGAACACAAACCGAGCAAGTATTCGTAAGCTCTCGCAAGTATGTCTGGCTCAACATCCTTCAGGACCAGCCTCCCACACCTGCGAATCTTAACAATCAGACTACTCTCTCTTCCATCATCTATTATCCGTTCTCCGCTAATTGTGGCATTGAAATTCACTACATCTATCACGCCTTGCAATCCTGGGTTCTCTTTGGCTATGAGACGCAAGACCCTAGTTAATTCCTCGCCCAAGTTTCTGGTGATCTTTCTCATGTCATTCCACGTGCAACCGTCAGGAAGATAGAATCTAATTAAATTTCTGTCATTATTGATCAGATTCCTTACCGCTTCTTCATCGCCGAGATCAGCTTTCAGTTCGTTGATTTCATCTTCAAATACATTAGATAGTCTTTTGAAGAATAAAAGGGGTAAAATGTAATCCTTAAACTTTGGCGCATCAACTGGTCCACGCATGCTACAGGCTGCATCCCATAGACACTGCTCAAGCTGTTGAAGACTTAGTTTCCTTGGAAAGAGTTTTTCTTCTATGACCATCTTATCACCTCCCCAACCCTTTTGTATCCTTACGATAGAAGTAGATTAGACGTTTGACGATGTTGTCATAACTCTTATCTTTACTGCCAAGTTTAGCCAGTATCTTCTTGGTTTCTTTCTCGATTTTTACAGTTGTGACTTGAGACATCGTATCCTTGGTATACCATTTATCCTTCTGCAATATTAAAGATTAACATAGCGCTTCGGCGAGTTAGCCTTGAGTTGGGTTGTAGTAATATTATCACAGTAGTTGTTCAGGCCAGTTGTCTAATTGTCGAACGCTGTAGCCAAGATAATCAATCCCCCACCAATTTGAACACAGCATCGAAAAGTTCTAAGAATTCATGCTTTACGTTGGTTCCCTCATTGTACCTGTCTTTCTCCAGTATCTCGTTTGCTGTCATAGCTTCAACAACAGGTTTCAAGTGCTTACTCCAGTCATAATCCGTTGAAATCAGCTCTTTCACATTGTTATAGTCCTCCACAGTGACTGGCCTTCCATGGACTCTCTTGATAGCGTCAGGATGAAGATAGTTTTCGATGGCACGCTTACGTAAGATAAAGAACTTCCCTCCTTCTTCTTCACACTTTTTCTTCCAATTTAACACCTTGGTTGGAATTTGATCAGTAGCTTGTTTTCTGTCGCTGTCTATTACAACCGCAAAGCGCCTATTCAATCGCTTCAATATTAGTTCCTTCTCAACAAAGAACTTTAGGTTATTCCCTCCCACCGGCACGACGCCAATCTTCTTGTCCTTCAGATTGTAAGTGATCTTTCCAGCCTCGTACAAAGTTCTTGAGACAGCTTCCAAAAAGAACTGGTCGGCAGGTCCTTCCACAAAGATGCATGCTGCATACCCAGCCACGGTGTCTCTTGGCAGAATCCCTAACTCGTTCGCTATTAGCTCCGACTGTAGCTCCTTGCCTTGCATTATCCTAGCAATTCCTTCTTCTCTTGTCACCAGAACAAGATCATCGTTTCCAGCTTCTGCCGCAAAAACAGGTGAATGCGAAGTTATAATTACTTGAGATCCGGCCTCTTTCAGCCTTCGGAAGGCTTCGATTAAATCTCGTTGGCCCCTAGGGTGCAGGAAGGTCTCTGGCTCCTCAATGGCGTAAATCCTGCCATTCTTTCCGCTCTCCTTGTCTCGTTCGGCATCAAACTTGAGAAACGCTACCATGAGCAACCTTCTAACTCCAAGTCCTCTGGATGAGAGAGGAACTTGCGTCCCAAATTGGTCAATAGTTTCGATGTCTAAACTAACGAGTTTCTTCCATTGAATGTTTGGCTTTGGTATAAGCTGCGTGATAGAATCAGTTTGCTCGGTGAGATTCTTTTGGATCTTGCCTATAGCTTCCTCGATAGCTTCTCTGACTTTCTTCTGCACTGCATCCTTAATGCTGTCATCGAGTTTTATCTTATCAACAATCAAATCCTGGAACGGATTCTGAAAGCTAGACTGCTCGGTCTCTAGACTAAGCTCTGATGGAAAGAGGTAAAAGTCTGGGAGATAATTTTCAATCTTATTGGAGATGTCTTTATCGGGTAAAATCCAGACATCGGCTTTAGCAATCTGTTTAGACTCAGCATAGCGAATAAGCTCCTCTATCTTACTCTCATTTGTTATCGACCTTCCTGATTGTGTGAAATCAAGACCATATTTTCGACCTAAATCATTTAGTTCTTTCTCTTTTCTAGACCAGAGGTTCTGAAAGTCGGGCTCTATAAAATCGTAGGCCTTAACCTCTACCGGTTTTGGTTTAAGCTCGCGGTCATAGGTTTTCTTTACGACTAGGCATCCTTGAGAGTCTAGAAGCTTTCGCTGCTGGAGAAAGGATTTTGCATCATCGTCGATATCCGTGAAGCTAGCTTCAATTTCTATTAGGTCGCTTCCACCAGAACCTGCGTGAAAGTCTGAGTTACTCAACTTACGCTGTCCAAAAAATACCGCGAGGGCATGAAGAATACTTGATTTTCCTGTGTCGTTGCGACCTATGATGGTTGGCATTTGTGATAATGCAATTGCAGGTGTCTCCTTTAGCGCTCGGAAGTTCTTTATTTTAATCGTCGATAGCAGCATGTCAAGCCCTCCTTAATGTGTTATGACAGAGACACCATGACTCTTTGCCACTCTGAAAATCTGCTCTGCAAAGCTCTCTAGCTCTTTCTCGTGTGACACGATTATGACCTGAGGGCTTTGAAGTTCATCTAGGATCTCTCTGACCTTTGCAAGTTGCTGCTTGCTGAAGCCATCAGTGGGCTCGTCCAGTATTAACAGATTGGATTGCATACCTGTCGAGACTTTCTGAACGATACTGTTTAGAGCAAGTCTGTAAGACAGTGCTACGCTGGTTTTTTCGCCACCGCTCAGATAGTAGATTTCTTGCTCGTAGCCGTCTTGCTCAACAAGGGGAGTAAAGTCTTCGTCTATCCTAGCTTCCTTGCCAAGGTCCTCCACTAGCATACTAAACCATTTCTGAAAGTGAGCATTGAAATCTTGGTTGATGTTCAACATGACATGTTTCTCTATTGCGTCTAGAGTTGGAATGAAGTAGTCATCAATCCAGATTTGATACTCTTTCAAAACTTCTGATTTTGCCTTTAGCCCTTCCTTCTTCTTAATCTGCTCGTTGTATCCATCCGCCTCTTTTTGCCAACCTTTAATCGTTGCATCCGCGCGGGCTATACCTTCTCGAATAGATCTTAATTCATCCTCGACCGTCTGTATGTGGTCTAGTAGCTCGTTTAACTTCTCTGAAACTTCTTTTAGTCTCTCGAGATTCTGCTTAGCGTCCCGCAGCTTGGGAATAGCTTCGTCGATTTCCTTCTGTGCCGAGACGTTCTTACTCTTTAGTTTTTCGATTTCTTCCTGATACTCGTCAATCCTGTCACGATAATCCTTTAGCTTCTCCTGAGCGTCATCATATTCCTTTCTCTCGTCAAGCATTTGCCTTGACTCCTCTAGCGACTTTGTGCATTCCTTGACCTTTCTTGAAGCTTCATTCTTTTCTAAACGCTTTGTTGTTATCTTCTCTTTGAATTCTTCCGGATTGGCAGGTCTGTCACATGTCGGACAATTCCCACTTTGCTGAATAGATTCATAATCACCTAGCTTTGCCTCTAGTTGCGTCTCAACCTTGCGAAGAATCTTCTCGCGTTTCTCAAGCTCATTGATTTCCTTCTTTAGTTCGTCCTGAGACTTGTCTGTTGGCTTTTTAATTGCTTCTAATTTTTCGACCTTGTGGTCTAGTTGCTTCGTTTTCGTCTTGAATTCGTCAATTTCTTCAGTGGCTTCCTCAATTTCTTTTTCCTTACCCCGAATCAACTTATCAAGATGAGTGGCATCAGCTGTTGAGCCACTAAGTTGCACTTCCTCGACGTGAAGCTTATTCTTCTCTTCCGTAAGGTTGTTTAACAATCCTTGCTTTTCTTGCTCAGTAACCTTTAGCGTATCAAGCATCTTTTCTTTCTCAGCGATTTGACGGAGAATCTCCTCTATCTTTTTCTTCAGCTCTGGTACGTCAGATGCTTCAGCTTCGAGCTTGGCAGCCCTAAGTTTGATAGAGCTTGACAGTTCCTTTGCATTCTCAGTTGCTATCTTGTAGTCTTCTAATCTGAAAGCCTTCCTTAAAGTCTGAAGCCGCAGATCGGGACGAAGGAATAGGATGGTTTTCATCTCTTCCTGTGGCGTAAAAACAGCATATCGGTAGATCCAACTCTGCGCCTTAGGGTCAGGTGGTTCGTTGAAATTCAGTATCTCCAATACCTTCTCTTTCAGCTCTGTGGGCGAAAGGTGAAGTAGTCCTTCTGGAGTCTTAAGCGTGCCCTCGGTTTGTTGTATGGTATTTCTCTTCTTCACTAGACCCCTCATTATAGCGTACTCCTTACCATCGACATCGAAGATGATCCCGACCTTACCCTGAGATTCTCCTGCCTTGAGGAGTGCAGCACCTTTTTCAGAACCAAGACCGAATAATGCAAATTCAATAGCCATAAGAATTGTGGATTTTCCAGAACCTATGTCCCCTTCAAATAGTGTCTTTCCGAGTGGAAAGTCTATAGTCGCGTCCTTGTAGCTCCTAATATTTTGTAGCTTCAACTTTTTGATTATCACTGCCCGCTCACCTCAAACATCTCCTTCAGCTTCAAAACCTCAATCCCATTCTCGACCATTCTCTCTAGGTATTCCCTCTTGGACTCGTTGAGCTTGGGGGCTTGTCTCAGGGTCTTGAGGAGTTCCATAGCAAACGAAGCTCCACTCTCACCCTTGATTTGCGCTTGCGATACCTTTACAGCCCCGAAGTTCTCCTTGAACAGCTTGGCTTCAATGGTCGAGATATCTTCACCCATAACTCGAACAGCAGAATACTCCTTCGAAGTTAGCCTGTATCGATTCAGGTAAACATAGAGAGCACCCCCTTCAACCAATTTCCCCTTGATTTCTGCAAAGTTGATATCTGAAGTTTTTCCGCCTGAGAGCTCTCCTCGTATTTTCAAAACCACGACTTTGCCCTTAACATCTAGATGCGCTAGCTTCTGTTGCAGCTCCTTTGCAGCTTGGATTGAATTTCTTCCAGTGGCATCGTGTTCAAAATAGATGCCTTCAAAGCTCTTTACCTCAACGAACTCAACCTTCCGAACCTTATTGTCGAAACTAACCACATAGAAACCTCTCTTCTCACCTCTGGCAGTAGCCTCGATGTCTTTTCCGTAGCCTGTAAACAGTGGACCTGGAAATACTACCTTCTCATAGCCAGGCAGTCTGAATTCTCCTCTTTCGTGTATGTGCCCGCCGGCGTAGTAGTCGAAACCTTTCGGGAAATAGGATATGGGCACAGTCTCCATCTCGCTCAGGTACACCGGTTTGAATTCTGTAAGGCCACTATGAAAGGCGAAGATCTTGAAGCCGTTCTCTCGCTCCAGGCTTTCCTTGTCTAAGACCTCATAGTATTTGCTCTCAAGACCTATCTTTCTGGCTGAAATGCCGGTCAGTTTTGCTCCCGTCTTTGCGTCAGTAAAAAAATCAAGCTTGAGTTTTCCATCATCCATCCTCCATTTCACTATTCTAGTTAGCACACCAGCTGTGTCAAGTATGTCAATTACAGATGTGCCAGTCGGCGTATAATCATGGCTACCGTAGACGACATAGAATGGTATGCCTGCCTGTTGTATCTCACGCATCTTTCGCAAAGCTTCATTGACTATAGAAAGATCTGGTATGCCAACGTGAAATAAATCACCTGAGATTAGAATAAAGTCGACCCCTAGTTCAACGCATTTGTCCATAGCTTCATTGAAGGCTTTGAGCTCGAGTTTCTCTAAGACGGGTTCTCTGTGGGCACCAAGATGAATGTCAGCCATGTGCGCAAATTTGTTCATCAATAACTCACCTCAATACAAGATTTTCCCCCTTGAAATCAAACTCATCCTTCTTACCAACAATATCTTCGAATAATGGGGTATAAATCGGAACGGCGAACTTCGTGAATATGCTGCTGACTATTGCTTCACCTTTGTCTAAACTTGCAATGGTTCTATCTTCCTCAGACAGATCCTGAGCTGCACTATCGATTATAGCTCTTCTTTCAGTGGCCATCTCATTGCCCAAGATTATCTTTGTGTTCATGTTTGTTAGAACCATCCGAGGTATAACGCTGGTCAGCTGTGTAATAGCTACGAGACCGATTTTGAACTTCCTTCCTTCCCGTGCAATCGTGCTGTAGATGTTCCCTCCTTGCTCTATCTTCTCTGCCGAAAGCACCCTTGGCGCCTCTTCTACAATGATGCTTACAGTTGGCTTTTCCTTGAGCTTGCCCTTCCCTTTTGCTTCCCTATAGCGGTAGAAAACCTCGCTTGCTATAATACTGCCTATCAGGAGCTCTGCCTCGTCACTCAGCCTAGAGGTGTCGATCACGGCTATCTTTCCCTTCTCAAGTGCACCGACAATGTCTCTAAGCGTAGACTCTCCAGCAGTTGTAGAGAACACTTCACTGTCGCAGACAACTTCACCATCTTTAGCTGAGACACCCAATGATGTTCTTAGTTTCCTCTGTAGTACTTTGACTGTTCTTCTGTCTACATTCTTAACCTCTGTCCCGAGAACAATTTTTTCAACCCAGTCCTCCTTATACTCCTTGTTGTACGTTGAGATTGCTTCTTCCTGCGCATCCGTGAACTCAACTATGCCTTCGAAGTGCTCCGGCTCCAGGGTCTTGAGATTTATGACAAGTGTGTTTGTGCCAGGTGTTGCGTCAGATGAGTAATAGAGTAAGTTCCTTTTGGCACTTGGATGATCCTTCAATCCTAGACCATCTCTCCCGTAATACTCATCATGGGGGTCTAGTACTAGAATGCCAAACTTCCCTTCGTCAAGAGAACTCCACAACATGACTTTGACGAGGTTGCTCTTACCTCTACCTGTCGTAGCTGGTATCAAAACATGATGAGTGAAAAAGCTCTCTCCGTCGAGGTAGACGTCAACATCAAGCACTTTCGAACCGCTTCTTATCTTCCCCAGGTAAACAGGATTATTGGGAGGCTCGGCTAGGAATGCTAGGTCATTCTTGTTTGCATACCGTACCGACGAGAAGAAGGTGGGAAGAACCTTAGGTATTCTAGCAACACCCTTCGTAACTCTAGCGACAGCTTTAACATGAGCAAGGGTGTAGTTCCTTAACTTAGGATCCATAAATTCTATTCCCGTGCCATACCCTTCCAGCTTCAACCCTGCTGCGAGTTCTCTCGCAGATTGTGAAATTTGGCTTCCATAGCCAAGATTGAAGACCTTGAGGATGAGGTAGTTATTGTCACTCTCATCTGCTACCAAAAGGTCGCCTAGCTCGATCTTGTTTCCGCTCTTTTCTCTAATCAGTATGCTGGCGACATCGCCGCCGACAACCTGACCCGCAATTTCTAACTCTTCCTTCATTATTATCGCCCCGCCAACATATTCAAGATGCTATGCGCATCGCCCGCTCGCATATGCCGCGAAAACTTTCCCCACTTCCCAAGCTCTGAAACTTGAGAAAGAACGACTCCTCGATAATACTCAAGCTCATTATAAGAAACCCTGGCAAATCTGTCAGCATCAATCAACCCATAAGGATAGCCAGGGAAAGTAGCATCAGAGGAGTTCTTGACAAGCCCGGTCAGAATCTCAGTCAGCTGAAGTTCGCTTAGTCCCTTGAATTGGTCTCGATGGATTTCATACCTAAACACTCTTTCAGAGATCGTGTTTAACTTCACTGCCATGATCATTACATTATGATCTTCACTGGTGGATTCGGCAATTGGGTAGTACCACTCCATTGCAATCTTATAATCCTCAGCGAGCTTGTTCACTGCGCCAAGCAACGATAAACCAGTAGTAGTGAATAGAGCACTGGTCTTTGACAATCCGCTCAGAACCACTCCATGCTCTTTTGCAGCATTTACCAGACCTTTGAGGTACTTTCCTTCGTTCGCAAAGTTCGTTTGGATAGTGCCATCCATGACCAAGACGTCATCTTTGGTCAGAGACTTCAATGCCAGCGAAGCAAATTTCCACTCAGCAAATCTTCTCGCTATCGATGCTACTCTATCTATGTCCGCCCTTTGGTTACCATTCATAATGGACTTGTCATAAGAATTGAATGAGAGGTCCTTACTATCAGGCAGAAATTCCGTGTATTCAAGCGTCCCTGGAACTATAACCGTCTCATAGTATATTTCGTTATTCTTGAAGGTAGAGAATGTGGCTGAGAAGAATTCGATTCTCGGTAGTCCAAGGTTGACTTTCTCTTTATCATTCCACACACCTGCGTAGATTCTATTGAGCTGAACCGAAAAGTTAGGTGCCGCGATTATCTCTTGATTGCCACCATCCACGAACGCAATCTTTCTTCCGGATCTCGCCTCTCTAATTAGTCGGAAGCCTTCCTTCGTGAGGGGGAAAGGATGAACACTTGGGTCACTGAAGTGTGGATTCCCTACATCTTCCTCTCTGATATTTGCATCAAGGTCCTCAACAAGTTTTCGTGCTGCTTCCAAGCTCATGTCCATCACCTAAATCAGCGTCACTCCTTTTGGTACATTTACAAAATGAGAAAGATACTCTCCAGTCTTCTGAGTTATCCGCTGTGGCAACGCAAACTTCGATCTTTGATAGAATGACACCCAGTCCAGAAATGTAAGATGATAGTATTCCCTTGCCAGATCTTCTATCTTCGGACTCTGCAAGCTTGAATTAATCGTGAAATGGTGAATGTGTTCGATTTGCAGTGGCTTTACTGTACTGAACTCGACTCCTTGTTTCTTCTGTGCCTGCGAGCTCACAAGCAGGGCACTTTTGATACCCCTTTCAATGATGCATAACCCTCGCTTAGGATTCATCCACGTACTGCCGCTTCGTATGAATAGCCTTTTGATGGATGACTTGTTCACTCCAAGGATGTCTATTGCCAAGCTTTGCGGAAGGTCACGCCTCCCATTGTAATGCTGGGCGAGTGGTTGGATTCCTTCTTCAGGGATTCCTTTCTCAAACACATCTTTCATCATCTCTGCTTCCCTTCGATCTACTTGCCCGTCTTTGTATAACACGATTCTTTGCAAGTTGAATTTGAGCTGAGGCTCACGCGCAGAAAATGTGTCTGAATATTGTTTGCATATACGTGAAATATTTTCGATAAGTTTTGCAAAAGCTAGTGGAGTAAGGTTTTCTCCGCCAGCGGGAACCGTGTCATAGGCTATGAATCTGCCATAGCCATCGGTAACTGCTGTGAACACACTCACTTGGGACTTGAGCTTCTTCCTTCTTGATACGTCAAAACATGCATATGCAGTGATCCCAGAATTGAATGGGTAAACGTGGCTGTCGGCAGCTTTGTCGCAAAGCCAAACAGCAGCGTGTCTACCGTAGAGCTTGAGATAAATCTGCGGAGCTAGATTTGACGAAATAGCTTCACTGAGTGGGATTTTTCCAACCGTTGCCTCTTCGACACATTGGATTTGGATCGGTTTTATGCCCTCAATAACTAATGACGGATTAAAGAAAGTGCCCTTAGCCGCATAATAAAGAGCATTCTCCCAACTCACGTCAGGGAGCACAACGAAAACGATTACCGACTCTTCGCTTCCGTCTTGGATCGCATTGATAATCTCACTGACAGTGAGATTGAACGCTTCGATGTAATCTGATTGGGAATTCCCGGCAACAAACTTAACCTGGGCTGCTCGGGAAATGGAACCCATGTTTAGTTGCTGGTAAGTTAACTCGATCTGCCTGAGAGCAGTATCTATCTCATTCTTTACAGATAAGGGACAGACCACATAATACTTCCCGGATTTCTTTCCAGTGTACGGTTCAGCTCCTGCAGCAAAAGCATCCTTTATTCCAAAAACATTAACCGGAAATTGTCTGCCCTGTTTCTTGAGTGTAACGATGAAGTCCTTGCCGCTTTCGAACTGTATGTAAGAAGCTGTTAGCGCTCTAGCATCTGTTGGAATAAGCCCAAAGGAGAAAGTCTTTCCTAAGAATTTTACCGCGCCGATCTTCTTAAGTAGACTTTCAACAAGTTGCACCTTTTGGGCTGGCGGATACTTTGGGATGATTGAATCCTTCTTTCCTGATTCATACTCTTTGAACACACAGCCCTGGGGATATGCATACGGTCGAGATTCCTCTGTAAACTTGACCTTATAGATAGCGTCGCCGTTGTTTACCGGAACGCCTCTTGATTCCCACAGCGTCTTTAGGTCAAACTCCTTGTATTGTGCAACATTCTGTGGATACACACCAATCACGAAGGCCTGACGCCAGTCCATTAGAACTCGAACCGCGATTGTCTCGTCTGGTGTAGCAAGCTTCGCCTTTTCATATTCCAGTGGAACCATAACCTTGCTTCCCGGGTCAATCCATAAAGAAGGAAGCCCGTCGACGACTTCAGCTGCGATTCGGAAAGAATCTTTCATGTGATTCTTGCTTGTTACTTGTTCTAGCGGGACGTAGAATGATCCGCTTGTGAGAAAGCCTATTCTTCTCATATGCATGCGGAATGTATTCTTCCAGGCAGTATTGTATATCCAGGGATAACTTGAGTATGAGACCTGTATGCTTTTTCCGACTCGTACAGCAACTTTCTCAAGCTTGGGAATCTTGGTCTCCAGATCTTCAGGTCTTATAGGATAGGGAGATAGAACCAGCACATCGCCTTCAATTATTGATTTAAGGCCAATCGGAACATGTGAGGCATCAAAACCTTTAGATGCAAGCCTTGCAGTCAGATTCTTGATGGCCTTCCATCGTTCAGTGGTATCCTTATCTATAGTATCGCCAGACAGGATCAGTGAAGTTGCGTAGGCAGGCTCAGGAACCGTTCCTGTTGAACGCCATAAGTTTAGATACTCTTCCACCTACAACAACCTCCTTTGATAGGAAGTCTGGATGACGTAGGGTGCGACTATCCTGTCCACAATGATCTTGAGTACTTTAGTCAACTTGTCGGGATCAGTTTCACGGAATATAGTTAGCTTGCCATTTTTGTAAAACGCAAGCGTAACACCCTCAGTCACCTCATTCAACCTAACTTTGATTTTGGTTAACGGTTCATCTCCATAATCTTGATACACCTTTGATTGCGTAACGCCTCTTCCAGTGTACCGTAGCTTATCCACACTCTCCATTCCTTTCCGTGCAGGTGCGTGCTCTATCTCGAACACATCAGGGTTGGCTTCTGCTATCTTACGAAGAACTCTCTCATCAAACGGTATAGGTTCCAAGACAACATCTTGAATGAAGTTGTCTTCAAGAAAATGCCTTATCCATTCAAGGTCATCTTCGCTCTGAACCCTCTCAACCGCTATGAAACTGTCTCCAACAAAAACTATCTGAAACTTATTGAACGGTTTGACATGGTAGGTCTCCTCCAGCCCTTCCAGTTCTTGGTGGTATTCAAAACCAGCTTGGAAGTATACGCAGTCATCTGAGTGCCTGAAGGTGTCAGGCAAAGTCCCTTGTCTGTATTCTTGCTTGCTTTTGAATGCCGATAGAGTATTCACTTGCATTTGGATTGCTCTTGGGTCGAGCTTTTTTGTTGGGACCTTAACTATGATAAAGCTAGCCAAGAAAATCACTCTCCTGCATCAACCTTAGCCCGATTAACGGCGCCACGGTATCCCGGACTCGGTAAAACACCCACCTTCCTATTCTCTCACTGACCAGCAATTGAAGTTTTGAAAGCTCACTCAGATGATAGGAGATGGTAGCCTTGTCCTTTCCTAGAATTTCCACTAGCTTTGACGGTCGAGTTCCTCTCTCATCATACTCGAGTAGAAGATGTCTCAGTATCAATAGCTGGTGATCAGCCAACCGTGAAATTCTTTCGTTTACCCCATCAAGACCAAGAAATCTAGCCGCCGCTTTCACAGACTCCTCGTCTATGTCTGTCTTCTTACTGTTAAATGCCTGGTAATAGCTTCTTAGCAGAACGGTCAGTATGTTCCTTGGTATCCCGCCACTGTATTCATGAATGAGCGCTGAAAGTTCTTCCTTTGGAGAATACCCACCGCGGGAAACTAGCTGAAATACAGTCGAAAGAAACTTCGCAGTTACTTCTGAACTGAAGGGACCAATATGTATCTCTTTTGAAGCCGGGAAGAACTCTTCGATACTGTCTTTTTCAAAGTCCCAATGGTAGGGTGTCCACGAGGTAATCAGCACTCCTTTTTGGAAGTGCTGAGAGATGGCACGCAAAGCTTCCGCAATATTCTTGTCCCTTTCACAAGAATCGATCAGGAGTATTTCATATTGCTTCGACTTGAGTTCGTCCAAAAATACAAGGAAAGGTTGATGCTCCTCTTCTTCCTCCTCAACGCGCGCAAATATCTGGGCGTCGATATAATTCCAAGGAAGATCCTTTTCGGTTTTCTCCAGGAAGTTGCGCAGAACATTCAACATGTTCGATTTTCCCACGCCCTCCACGCCAATTATCGGCAGGTGGAATCTAGTGTTTCTTTGCCGCTTGTAAAAACCAATGAATTCCGCAACCGACGCCAGCTCCTCCTCTCTATCTACTGTGAGTTCCGTTTTCTCAGCAAGGACCCTCACCAAATTTCGAAGGGTGAAGAGTTTAGCATCTATACCAAGGTTGTCAAGCCATAGGTCGAAACTCTCTACTCTACCCTTCAGACCATGCTCGTATGCTTCTACCAACTTATCAAACACTTTATCAACCATCAGACTTACTAGACCTATAGAACCATTGGAACTGTTGGGTTTATAAAGCTTTTGGTCAAGTGTCTGGGCGCTGTCAAGTTAAGGGATTTGAGCAGGACGTCTAACCCATCTTCCTCGACCGGATAGGAGGGACGGAGCCCCTCAACGACTCATGAGCTATCCCAAGTTCATGAAGCGGGAGAGGACGTCCCTGTGGGTCATGGCCTACGGGGTCTATCTATGTCTATTTCTAAGCACTGTCGTTGAGGAAGGCGTCAAGCATCCTAGAGCCGGTCCAGAAGAGGAGCCACGAAGCGATACGCCAGTGGGTCCACAGGTTCTCCCCCGTGGCGGACAGGTTCCGGGTCAGCAGGAGGGAGGTCGCCTCCATCCTGATAGATGAGACCATGATAAGGATCGGGGGGAGGGAGGCATGGGTCTGGATCGCCTTCGACCCCCTTCACAGGCAGTTCCTTGGCTTCAGGATAAACAGGCAGAGGAACATCCTGGACGCCTACTACTTCATCCGGCACCTCCGCTCCAGGTATGGCAGGAAGCCGATCTGGACGGACGAAGGGACCTGGTACCCCGAGGCCTGCCGATGGCTGGGGATGGAGCACCACGTCTACCCCATCGGATGGAAGAACTTCATGGAGCGCCTCAACCAGACCTTCAAGGACAGGGTCGAATGCTTCGACGACCACTTCCCCTGCTGGAAGGAGGAGTGCGACAGGGGTCACGTCTGCCTCTGGATCAGGGCCTTCTCCTTCTGCTACAACTTCGTCAGGGAGCACTCAGAGCTGGGCTTCCCCCCTCCCTCTACTCTACGACTCTCCCCTGAAGGACAGGTCCGAGGCCGACCGCTTTATCTCGCTGGTCCAGGAGGCGATCCAATAGGCGCTAAGTTGACAGCGCCTGCACGTAAGCGCATAATGTTTTTAACCAATAGACCTTTTGCGTAATTCGTTTCAGATGATGAGTTGCAGTCATCCACGATGGTGTCTCATCATGCAAGCAGAGGGGGCGGCTTCTGCTCAGGATCTAATTAAGCAAAAGGTCTACTGATCCGGGGGCAGTCATGAAGAAAACCATAAGACTGAGCCCAGCTGATTGTGTGCGGGCTTACAATGGAGAGGTTACGATAAATTGGCCAGCATTCGTAGAAGGGAAGTCACCGCTGAAGTAATCTGCCGCTCCTCTAAGAGGCATCAGCTTGTCATCGCGGCCGCGGGTTCGGGGAAGACTCAGCTCCTTGTGGATGTCTTAGCTAGCAGGATCGAACAGGGCATGGTCGCCCCCTCGCAAGACAAAGTGATAGTTTTTACGTTTACGAACAACGCCGCCGATGAGTTAGTCGTCCGATTATCCGCCGCTCTAAAGTCAAAAAGACAGCAGAGTGAGTTAAACCACATCTACATCGGGACCATTCATGCATGGTGTAACGAGTTTCTCACCGAAACCGGCGTCTTGTCCAACACCAAAGTTATAGACGAATTAGAAAGGGCGCAACTTGTACAGCGTGTCTATCCATTGCTGGGGCTGGAGTATTTATACCAAGGAAAGAACCAATTCGACAGAATTGATAAATTCCTGAAGGATTTAGAATTGTTTTACAATGATGCTCTTGACATTCGAGATACATCAATTCCTCAAAATGTTAGAACTGCCATTGAAAATTACTTAGAATTCATTAAAGGTCAGAGACTGATGGATTTCGGCTTCCTCATTAGGGAAGCCGCAGTCCGGCTATCTGATGCCGGAAGTTCCTCTAGGCCATTCCAACTTTATGTCGATGAGTATCAGGATGTGAACCCTGCTCAGGTGAGGCTACTTCAGGCCATGCTGGGGTCAAATGACAGATCTCGCCTTTTCGCTGTCGGCGATCCGAGGCAATGCATATACCAATGGCGGGGAAGCGATGTTACCAGAATCCTCCGTTTTGAGGAGGACTTCCCCGATTCAGAAGTGTTCCAGGCTACTATTAACAGGCGTTCGAGAACAGGAATAGTTAGCTTTGCCAACGCAGTAGCGCGAGACATGTCTTTCCCAAATCAAGTCTCGATAGCAGACATGGATGTGAGTAGCTCAAGACGAGACGAGAGGATCTCTGTCATAATCGACATGGTGGGGTTTCCACATGAGGATGTCATTTCAAAACAGGTGGAAAGACTACTAAAGAATGGAATTCCACCTGAAAACATCGCAATTCTCATGAGATCCGTTGTAAATCATGGCCAGCAACTCATGGACGCATTGGCTAACCGTGGAATCCCGTTCTATTCTCCAAACAGGAACGCCGGTACGGAATTCGTGCGGCGATTCATGAATTCGGTAATTGAACTAGTCAAACTGGCGCACGAAGCACCTATGCCAGCAAACCGTGATGAAGAGAAAGAGCTAGCAGAAAAGGTCGACCTGTTGATATCCCGGATAAAGGAATATTGCAGAGAAAAGGATTCGCAAAAGTTGCATGCCGCGGTCTCTAGATGGCATAACGAACTCACAAAGGACCCGACGAGACCAAGAAACGAGAGATATAACTTAAGGCAACAGTTTTTCGAGTTCTGCAACAGTGTTGGGTTGAAAGTAGGTCCTTCAGAGTCTGACCTTCAGGAGGGAGTCTCTGCCGTAACACAGATCATGAAAGCAATCGAGGAAGCTTACCGTCGAAGATTGTTACATGGATACAACGTTCGTTCGTCCCCATACGATGTCTTTGTTAACAATCTGCATTGGCAACTCAATCATCAGTTAGAACGCTGGACCGAAGTGGGAATGAACGCCGTCAAGGGCGGGGTATTTATTTCCACTGTGCATGCTGCAAAGGGTCTCGAATGGCCAATAGTAATGATTCCTTTCGCTTGGAACAGGAGGTTTCCCGTTAGATCCTCCGGTCATGGCACATCGTTTCCGGATAGCTTAGCCGAGAGATACGGAACCACCGTAGAAGACGAGAAGAGGTTATGGTACGTTGCAATAACGAGGGCTCGAGATAGGCTTTACGTCTTTTCGGCAACAGACGGGAAGCACTCAACAAGTCCTTTTCTGTATTTGGATACCTTTGCTGCGAATGACAAGAACACATGCGTCTCCTTAGGAAGCATTTCGGACCACGAGCTATCCTATGTCGAGTCCTTCAAACGACCGCATTATCTACACATCGGCGCATCGGACTTGTTGCTCCTATTAGAGTGCCCACACCACTTTTTCTTGCGCAAGGTGTCTGGCATCGAGGTACCGGTTGGAGAAGAACTGGGTGCTGGAAATGTCGTTCATCGAGTTATCCGAAGGTTAATTGAAGGTGAAGATCCATCGAAAATTGATTTAATTCTCAATGAAGAGGTTTACCTCCCACTAAGCGAAGTCGAGCGTGAGGTGAATACGAAGAAATCAATCAAGAAGAAAATAACGGCGTTAATTCGGTCTGGGTCGCTGAGAACTGTGGATGCGACAGAGTACAAATTTAGCATACAACTCAGGAACGTGGTCGTCTCGGGGGTCGTTGATGCAACCAGAAGGGTCAAGGACTCTGTTGAATTAATAGACTGGAAATACTCGGTTCATAGGGAATTTCAGGTGAGATACGAAAACCAGCTGAAGTTATACGCGTATGCTCTGCGGACCTTAGGCATGGATGTCAGGAGGGCTGTGTTATATGATCTAAGCGGTTCAGGTGGATTGCACAAGGAGGTAGAGGTCAACGTCTCTCAGAATGAGGTGGACGTGGTGATGAAAAAAGCATTGGCTCTTATTGAGGACCTTGCAAGAAACGGAACGTTTACAACCCCAAGCCTAGTATCCTGCACAATTTGTGACGTTAGTTTGATTTGCCCGGATTCTCTCGTAAAAGATTATGTAGTCAAGTTGAACGACAAATAGAACATAGGAGAGAATTCGCATGGAAAAGCTTTCCTCAGCCGATGAAATATGGAGTAGCACCCTCAGAAAGGAAGACCTTCAAGAAGCCACCGATTACGCAACGATTAGCCTTCCTTGGACGTTCGACAGAATGCACTACGGGGGCAAGACCCAGAGGGCGATTAATGATCGTCTATTACACATCTTTCTTGGTGTGCTCAACCAATCAATCCTGGAACGAGAACTGAAGAGCCGAGGCTACTCTTGCGGAATGGACTGGACAAAGTATCGAGAGAGCGATATTTTTGATTTCTCTATCGAAGGCAAGATCTATGACGTGAAAACTATGATCGTTTACTCGGAATACGACAAGCAATGGAGAAGACAGCCTTTCTCTCCCGAATTGCTTATCAGATACAAGTCCTATCAAGGTCCCAAGTGGCGCATTTTCTTTCCAATCATGGTTGCGATGACGCAACTTACAGTCGACAAGATGAAGGACGGCTATATTTTCGGAATCGGGAAAACATATCCAGACCTTAGGAAAAGAGAGCCGATGCCCCGTGACAAAGGCTTTTGGTGTACGGCCCCTTATGATAAGGCCTTTGTTTTCTTTCAAAATACTGCACTAGTAAAGGCTAGGGAAGATGCAGGAAGAGGATTCTTTCCGGTGGTAAAGTGGAACAGGGAACAGAGCACTATAGACGGCTCAATCGGAGAGTTAGCGTTAACGTTCTACGGAGAATGGATGGGAAAACCGGTAACGACAACAGCTAGGTTGAGTCCGGGCGATCAGGTGGTGATTAGTACAGAAATGTCCGCGTTATCTTGTATCAAGGCGGAACATCCCAGCTCCTTAGGTGGAACAGATGAGTTGGTGATTACGGCTAAGAACAACTTTCGTGATTTCGTTCCTCGACTTACAGATCCGAACGAAAACATCAACGACCACAAGTTCAGTTGGAAGATTGGCAAGAGCGCATTTGTGAACCTTCACGTCCCTAGCGATTACACCGTTTATTGGTTAGGTTACATTCCATTCAAGGAATTTGCAAGGACGTTCACGAATTATTCATGTTATTTTATTCCCCATCCTAAAAATCCAGACGAGAACACCAATGGCGAATACACAGGCAAGTTGGTGGACAAATTCGCAAGGCTTGACAACAGAAGGTCGAGAGCTATCTCCAAGGGCCTAGATATTCCCTGGCCTGATTTTTCTGGGCTAGTGAAAGGGAAGATGATCAAGGCGGGCCTATTGGTATCGGTAAATAAGGCTGGCGGCAAACCTATAGGCGCCGCCTGTTATTATTACCCGCCTTACGCACTGCTCGAGAGCGCAATATATGTACTACCCAAAGACCTGTATACAATGGATTCGTTGCGATTCTTGCATAAAAGAAGTGATTCAAATCTTCGAGAGGGTTCTATCCTCTAGGCAATATATTCCTATGAAGTGATCTAAGACCATGAATCAGGTCTTTCCCGCGCAGTGTTTGCAAATTCGTGAACAGACATGCAAAACTATTTAAGCACAGATGCAGAAGATCTGGTCGATGCAGAAAGGCCTGACTGAGAAGATAGTAAAGTCATTGATGGGCAACAACGGTAGGACCATAAAGGAGATCGCCGAGGAGTTGGAGGTAAATAGGACCTTTCTGTCGGGCTATCTTGAAGCTCTCGAGTCTCAAGGCATCGTAAGATCTCGGAAGATCGGCCCGGCTAAGGTCTACTTCATAAGCTAGGAGATTTGGAAAGATGATCAATCGAAAAGAAGAACACGATGTAAGAAACAATTCAAGCAGTGGAACCGATGCAGGCGGTGAAGAACAATGGGGAGGACTTGGAAGGAAAATAGGAGAAAGGGTGGGCAAGTACGGTGTTTATTATGGAGATCGAGGGGTCTATGACACAAGAAACACACTTAACGACTTGACTGGAAAGGAATGGATCCAGTTTACGAAGAGTTGGTTCGTTCACAACCCTCCTGCTAGAAAAGAGGACGAGATATTACATCCTGCGAAGTTTCCGGAAACGCTGGTCGCCGATTTCATCAGATTCTTCACCAAGGAAGGGAACGTGGTGTTGGATCCCATGTTAGGAACAGGTAGTACTCTCGTCGCGTGTGATATGACCAGGCGGAAAGGCGTAGGCGTAGAGCTAATTAATAAATGGGCGGATATAGCTAGAAAGCGAACTAAACAGACCGTTATTGAAGGAGATGCACGCGAATTGAAAAATCTACTAAGACAAGCGAACATCAGGAATGTAGACTTCTGTATAACTTCACCGCCGTACTGGAATATGCTTAGACAGACTCGCGGACATGTTCGAACTGCTGCGCATGTCAGGAGGGAGTTAGGCTTGGATGAGTACTACAGCGACGATGAACGTGACTTGGGTAATATAAAACGTTATGACGACTACATAGAAAGTCTCTTCCATATTTATGCTCAAGTCTACGATGTATTACGGGACGGAGGATACATGGTGATCATAATCCAGAACATCCTTACACCGGAGGGTGAGATGGTACCGTTGGCATGGGATCTTGCAAAGAGATTGAGTAAACTTTTTGTCTTGAAACAAGAGAGACTGTGGCTACAAAACAATAAGACACTTGGGACGTGGGGCTACCCCTTCAAGTATGTGTCTAGTGTTCATCATCACTACTGTCTAGTTTTCCAGAAGGATTTGAGTTTCAAGAAGTTATGCAATCATAAAGGGAGGGTATTAGGATTAAACAAGACACCTTTTTCCGATAGCGGTAATTCTCTCCTCGGATCTTGAAGTACTCCCTCAGGGACGCTTGACCTTGTAGCATCCCATCTGCCAATAGCGAACACAAACAACGCTGCCCCTTCACATAGTTTGGGTGCACCTGGGCGTTCGAGCAAAGTCTTCAACGACAGAGAAGCTCTCTGCGCCTTACGCTCTTAACACTTCACCTTATCATGGGGGCAGATCGAAGAACCCCATGATACCTTCAGAAAGACCTTAATGTCACCCTTAGAGGCCCACTCAAATGGTAGGCGTATCGACGGTTCCGGATCCTGTCCCTGACGCTGTTCATCCATTCCAAAAGAGTGCACACAGGTGCTTGATTAATGAGGGATGTCAGATTTTACTCATTATCCTTCCTGTATTTTCCCGTTATTCTGCCTGGCGCAGGTATCCCCAGCCTAATCATGGCTTCGTAAACCTTCGGCAGAGAATAAGCAAAACCTATATGAGCACAATCTTCTTTTTCATCCACATCGCAGTGCAGCTTGTTGTTTACAATGGTTATTCCAGCAATCCTCTTCGTCCTGTTGTCTTTTATGTAGATAGTGTTGTTGTCTTCATCATATCCAAACTCCTCCATAAAGGGAGCGTATCTGGCGAATACTCTGTCCTTCAGCATGAGCTCCTCCAGCCTGCTTGTTACATAACCCGTAAGGCTGCTTATTCCCTTCTTCTCCAGCATTCTCCTGTTCTGCTGGAAGCTCTCCTTGAAGTGTTCGTAGACAGCTTGGCTTACTGTAAGAGACGCGTACCCTGAGCCTTTCTTCGGCACTCTATAGATCACCTTTGCTACACAGGTATAAAGCGGAACAGTTATAAGTATTTCTACGGTATAGTACCGTATCATTGAGGAATAATTGCGCCGTTAAATTAGGGAAGCTGGTAATGACGTGGGTAGACATGAGGCTCGAATCTTTGAAGAAGATTGGATATCCTGACTATTCTTTTTTAGTACCTTCTTCATCGAACTCTCTTCCATCTCATATCTTGGCTTTGCTTATGGGGGTTAAATCGTAAGTTGATCTCAGAAAAGTACCGACCTAAGGAGGAAGCAGACTATATTCGGGGAATCAACGGACTCTGCCCTGTATGCTCTTCACCTCTGAACGATGATAACAGATGCCCGAGGTGCTACCCCTCCGGCTTTATTGGAACACCTTTCGGCGAATCAACTCCTTCAAGGACGGAGTTCAGAAGGATAATTGGGAGGGTCCCTTCAGTAAGGGAGCACAACTATTTCAGGTCTCTCTTCACGAATGATGA
>Ga0080006_1263638_pt1 | contig 20810 bp, 17 predicted proteins | sample RS3BMetagenome_FD_69209 | JGI IMG/M metagenome (GOLD analysis project Ga0080006, IMG submission 69209) | Ferric oxide microbial mat and aquatic microbial communities from Rainbow Spring, Yellowstone National Park, USA - RS3B (SPADES... ...
GAAGATCGACTGAGAGAGCCTTCGACATGCCTGCCGGCCTCCGTCCCCGGCAGACATCTTGAATCAGATCTCGACGGATCTGGGTACCCTAGGATTCAATCAGCTCGGCTTCCGCTCTAGGATTCCGACCGTGACCGCGAGCTGGTTGAGCGCCACGAGAGAACCGCGGACGGATGGCGGGGCAATCTCGGAGAGATACATCGGCGCCACGAAGGAGGCGATGCCGGTGGCGATCCCGATGATGATGCGACTGGCGATCAGCCAGTCGACCGAGGCGGCGAGCGCCGAGAGGACGGATCCGCCCGCGAACAGCAGGGCGGTCACGATGATGATGTGCCGGCGCCCGAAGCGATCGGCAAGCCAGCCACCCGCCACCGATCCCAGGGTCGCTCCTGCGAGGGCGACACTGGTTACGATGCCGACCGAAGCGGGGGACAGCCTGAACTCGGCGCGGACAAACAGGATCGCCCCGGAGATGGCGCCGGTGTCATAGCCGAACAACAACCCGGCACAGGCTGCGATCACGGCGACCAGATACACGAAGGACATCGTCTCACTCTCCAGTTCGGCTGGGATAGCCAGGTCCCGGGGATGATGGCCGAGGCTTGGTCGGGCTGTGCTACGGCGCGCCAATGGGAGCGCCACAGAATATTACGTAAACGGATCGACGCTCACGCGCAGGTTTGTGTAGCACGCAATCGAGTGTCTGCCGCTTACAGGCGGGACCTGGTACGGCCTGAACTGCCCCACCGCCGCAGCAGCGCCGTGCAGAGCAGCGCGCAGCCGGCCAGCGCGGCCAGCAGGTAGAGGCCGGCATCGAAGCGGCCGGTGAGGTCGCGGACCAGGCCCATGGTGAACGGGCCGAGGAAGCCGGCGAGGTTGGCGAAGGCGTTGATCGCCGCGATGCCGCCGGCCGCGGCGGTGCCGGCCAGGAAGGTGGGCGGCAGGGTCCAGAGCAGGGCGAAGGCCGCGTAGATCCCGGCCGAGGCCAGGCAGATCGCCGCCATCCGCGCCACCGGCTGGTGCAGGAAGGCGGTGGCGAGCAGGCCGGTCATCATCGCCGCCAGGCCGAGCATGAGGTGGAGGTGGCGTTCCATGCGGCGGTCCGAGCTGCGCGTGATGGCCAGCATGGCGACCGCGCCCACCAGGAACGGCAGGGCCGAGACCAGACCCGTGGCCATCAGGCCCAGCCGGAAGCCGTGCACGATCTGCGGCAGCCAGAACGCCAGGCCGTAGAGGGCGCCGGCCATGGCGAAGTTGATCATGGTGACAGCGAGCAGGCGCGGCTCGAGCAGCAATCCGAGCCGGAAGGCGTGCGCCCGGCCGCCTGTCGCAGCCGCCTCCTCGCTCGCCAGTGCTGCGCCGAGCCGCTGCTTTTGCGCAGCGCTCAGCCAGGGCGCATCCTCCGGCCGGTCGGGCAGCAGGCGCAGCACGAGCACGCCCATCAGCAGCGAGGGCAGCGTCTCGATCAGGAACAGCCACTGCCAGCCCGCCAGGCCCCAGAGGCCGCCCAGGCCAAGGATCGCGGTCGAGAGCGGCGCGCCGAGCGTCGAGGAGAGCGGCACGGCGAGCAGGATGAGCCCGAGGACCCGCGCCCGGAGCGCGCGGGGGAACCACAGCGTGAGGTAGAACAGCAGCCCGGGGAAGAAGCCCGCCTCGGCCACGCCGAGCAGCAGGCGCACTCCATAGAGTGACCATGCGCCGTGAACGAACGCCATCAGGGCGGCGACCAGGCTCCAGCTCAGCATGATGCGCGCGATCCAGCGCCGCGCGCCGACGCGGGCGAGGATCAGGTTGGACGGGATCTCGCAGGTGAAGTAGCCGAGAAAGAACAGCCCCGAGGCCAGGCCGAACTGTGTGGCCGACAGATGCAGGTCGCGGTTCATGGTGAGCGCCGCGAAACCGAGATTGACCCGGTCGAGATAGGATGCGCAGTAGCACAGGAACAGGACCGGCACGATGCGCCGCACGAGCAGCCGCCCGATCTCGTCGCCCACGCCGCCGACTTCGCCCGCGCCGCCAAGCTCGCTCGCAGACTTGCGTGTTGCCGCCTCGTTCATCACCGATCCTTCCCTCATCCCCGGACGCGGTCCAGCCGAACGGTGGCCCGCCTGCCGTGCCGGTCGTCCCGCAGCGCCGCCGATGGCGATACCGGGCGGCACACGGGCGCGCAATCCGCCGATCGGCCGCGACGGCTCGCTACGCTCCGATCGCTTGATGTGCCAGAATGCCGGGCTCTGTGCCTGCGACATGTTCATCGGCTCCACCCTGCACCTCGACCTGGCCGGCGGCGGTCCTGATGGAGTCCGAGTACGTCATCGTCGGCGGCGGATCGGCGGGCTGCCTCGCAGCCGGACGCCTGTTGCGCGAGCACGGCGCGCGCGTCCTGCTGCTCGAGCAGGGGCCGGGCGACCTCCATCCGCTGAGCCACATGCCGGCCGGCGGCATCAAGCTGCTCCGCCGCTCCGACTACATGACCTTCCATCGCCCGCTCGCCGATCCGCAGCTTGGTGGCCGCGCGAAGATCATTCCGCGGGGTAGGGTGCTCGGCGGCGGCAGCTCGGTGAACGCGACGGTCTATATACGTAGCCAGCGCGAGGATGTTCGACCACTGGCATCGCGCCACCGGTGATGCCGGCTGGAGCTTCGACCGCCTGCTGCCGCATTTCGTGCGCATGGAAGGCAACGCGACCTTCGCCGGCCCCTTGCATGGCATCGACGGGCCATTCAAGGTCTCTCATCTAATGGGTGTCCACGACCTGTCGCACCGCTCCAAGCTGTCGGCGCAGGACGCCGGCATCCCGTACAGCGCCGAGTTCAACCGCGGCGACCAGACCGGCGTGGGCTTCTTGCGCGTGCGCGGCATCACCGGCCTGCGCGTACTCGACGCGGCTGCGATGCCGGCGTTCGTCAGCGACAACACCAATGCGGCCACGCTCGCCTTGGCCGATCGCGGCGTCGATCTGATGATGGGCCCGGTCGTGCCGGCTGCCGAGCGGCAGCTGGCCATGGCCCTCGCCTGATCCCGTCATTGCCGGAGGACACCACACGATGAGCCAGCAGCTTCCCCCCGATCCCGCCGCAGCACTCGACGCCGAAACATTGCGCCGGATGCCCTACCAGTATTCGCAGCCGCGACATTCGCTGCCCGACCTCGTGGTGGCGCCGGCGGTTCCGCAGGACGAGCGGATCTGGGTGCCGCAGGCGGAGAATGTCTGGTTCCGTCCGCTGTGCCTCAACGTCTCGGCAGGCTACTGGATGAACCTGCTGCGCGTGCGCAGATCCGGCATCCTCAGCCGACATCGTCATCCCGGTCCGGTGCATGCCTTCGTGCTCAAGGGAAGCTGGCGGTATCTCGAGCATGACTGGGTGGCGAGCGAGGGCTCCTACGCCTTCGAGCCGCCAGGCGAGACGCACACGCTGGTGGTCGACGAGGGTGTCGAGGAGATGATCACCCACTTCCAGGTGAATGGCTGCATGTACTACGTGGATCCCTGGGGCAGGAATGTCGGCTACGAGGACGTGTTCACCAAGATCGAGATGTGCCGGGCACATTATGACGGTGTCGGGCTGGGTGCGGATTACGTCACGCAATTCATCCGCTAACCGGACCGCGGCTCGATGACCTCGGCACCCGATCTCTTCGCCGGCAGGATCGCCCTCGTGGTAGGCGGCACCAGCGGCATGGCGCGGGCGTCGCCCGCTTCCTCGCCGGGCCCGGCGCGCGGGTGAGAGCGGCCGGCCTGGTCGGGGACGACGCAGCCGCCGGGGAGCCGCGGATCGAGACGCAGGCGCTCTAGGTCACAGACGAAGCAGGCGTGGCCCGGCTGGTCAGCGGATTTCCTGCGCTCGACATCCCGGTCAACAGCGCCAGCACCATCCGCCGCTCGGACGAGCACCGGCGCGACATCTCCGGGCGCGTGCTGTCGGTCAACCTGACCGGCACGATGCGCACCTGCACCGCAGCCGGCGGCGCACTTGCCGCGCGCGGCGGCTGCATCGTCAACATCGCCTCCATGCCGTCCTTCTTCGGCGGCGGCCTGGTGCCGGCGGGCCGGGCAGCGTCGTCAACACGGTGATCGGCGTGCTGGTGCTCGGCCCCATCGGCAACGTGATGAAGCTGCTGAGCGTGCCGGTCTATCCTCGGCAGATCATCAAGGGGGCGATCATTCTCGCCGCCGTCCTCATGCAGCGCCTCAGCGGCCGCGACGCGAGCGCGTGAGCACCAGGTCCACGGCTCACGCCCCGGCATCAACCTTCGCAGCTCGCCGGGCACTGGTCAGCGGTGCCAGCCGCGGCATCGGCCGGGCGATCGCGGTGCGCCTTGGCGCAGGAAGGCGCGCAGCTCGTCTGCCTCGGGCGCGACGCGGCGGCCCTGGAGTCGCTGCGCGCCGAGACCGGGTGGCGAGATCCTGGTGGCGGACCTTCGCGAAGTGCGGCACCTGCGCGCCGCGATGGTGCTCGCCCAGGAGGTCTCCTCCCGCCTGATCCAGGCCAGACGCCCGGGCGCCATCGTCAATGTCTCCAGCACCGCCTCCCGGCTCGGCCAGGCCGGTCACACCGCCTACGGGGCGTCCAAGGCGGCACTCGACTCGCTGACCCGTTCGATGGCCGTCGAGCTTGGCCCGCACGGCATCCGGGTGAACGCGGTGAACCCGACCGTCACCCTCACAGACATGGCGAGCCGGGTGTGGAGCGACCCCGCCCGCTCCACGCCGCTGCTCGACCGCATCCCGCTCGGCCGTTTCGCCGAGCCGCATGAGGTGGCCGACGTGGTGCTCTATCTGCTCGGCGATGGGGCGGCGATGATCAATGGCGTCTGCCTGCGCGTGGACGGCGGCCACCTGGTGACCTGACACGACCAGACCGGCTCTTGCACCCCTGTGCGCCGCGCCGCGTTGGCGTGGCGGTCGGGGCAAGGGGCAGGTCGGTGCAGAACAATGTTGCGGTGGCGGTGCTCTGCATCGCGGTCGGCGGGATCGCGGCGCAGTGGGTCGCCTGGCGGCTGCGCCTGCCGGCCATCGTCCTGCTGTTCCTGATCGGCCTCGCGGTCGGGCCCGGGCTCGGCCTGCTGCAGCCCAGCCACGGCTTCGGGCCGGCGCTGCGGCCGATCATCGGGCTGGCCGTGGCGCTGGTGGTGTTCGAGGGCGGCCTGGCGCTCGATGTGCAGGAACTGCGCCAGGCGGGCGGCGGCGTGTTGCGGCTGACAACCGTGGCGCTGCCGATCAACGCCCTGCTCGGCACGCTCTGCGCCCACCTGCTCACCCCGATGGCGTGGAGCACCGCGGCCCTGTTCGGCACCATCACCGTAGTCACCGGCCCTACCGTCGTGCTGCCCCTGCTGCGCCAGACCCGGCTCGAACGCCGCGCCACGTCCTTCCTGAAATGGGAGGCGATCGTCAACGATCCGGTGGGCGCGATCCTGACCGCCCTGGTGCTGCAGATCGTCGTCGCACCCGCGGGCCACGCGCCCGACCATCTGGCCTTGCGCGTCGCCGGCGGGCTGGCGCTGGCGATCGCCCTCGGCGCGGGCGCCGCCCTGCTCGTGCGCCAGGCCTTCCGGCACGACCAGATCCCGGAGATCCTCAAGACGCCGATCCTGCTCGCCACGGCCTTCGGGCTCTACGCCGTCTCGAACGCGGTCCTGGAGGATGCGGGGCTTGCCGCTGCGACGATGTTCGGCGTGGTGCTGGCCAACCTGCGTCTGCCCGGCCTCTCCGAGCTGCGCCGCTTCAAGGAGGCGCTGGTTGTTCTGGTGGTCTCGGCGCTGTTCATCGTGCTGACCGCCGACCTGCACCGCGACGTGCTGCGGCACGTGTCGTGGCGGGTGCTCGCACTCACCCTGGCCATGCTGCTGGTCGCCCGCCCGGTGGCCATCCTGCTGGCCACCGTCCGCTCGGACCTGACTTGGCCGGAGCGGCTGCTGCCGGCCTGGATCGCGCCGCGCGGCATCGTCGCGGCCGCGATCGCCGGCATCGCCGGCCTGCGCCTGCAGGGTGCGGGCGCCGAGGGGGCGGACCTGATCATGCCGGCGGTGTTCGCGCTGATCGCCGCCAGCATGCTGCTGCACGGCTTCACCCTGCGCCCGCTCGCACGGCGCCTGGGGCTCACGCTCGACGAGCGTCCGGGGCTCGCCCTGGTCGGGGCCTCGGACTGGAGCCTGCAGATGGCGCGCGCGCTGCACGAGGGCGGCGTGCCGGTGCTGCTGGTCGACACCTTTCCCGGCGCGCTCACCGCGGCCCGCAACGCCAGCCTGCCCGTGCTGCAGGCGGAGTTGCTGTCCGAGCACGGGCGCGACGAGCTCGACGGGCTCGCGGTGGACTACCTGCTCGCGGTGACCGCCGACGAGATCTACAACGCCATGCTCTGCTCCGGCTTCGCCTCCGAGTTCGGACGCGAGCGCGTGTTCCAGCTCGCCCCCAAAGGCGGCTTCCATGACCAGGAGCGTGGGGTGAGCCGGGAGCTGAGAGGCAAGCTACTGGGCGAGCCGGCCCTCGACTACCAGTCCCTGGCCGGCAGGTTCCAGGCGGGATGGCGCTTCGAGCTTTCGGGCCCAGTCCGGTCACCCGGGCCGGACGACAAGGGCGCGGAGGGCGCGCCCGCCGAGGCCACGTCACCCGGCGAGGAGGACGGCGTGGTTCTCCTGTCGATACTGCCGAACGGCGCCCTGCGCATCCGCTCGCCGGAGGCACCGACCGAAGGCATCAACGAAGGGGCCCGCAACCTGCTGTTCCGCAGGCCGGCGGCGGACGCGGGCGGCGTCGCGGTTACAGGCGCGGTCGGCGACCTGGAGCGCGCACCCGGCGACGAGGGTTCGCCCCCGGAGCGGCGCGGACGGCCTGGCCGCCCGTCGGCCGACCAAGCAGCAGCCTAAGCAGCAGCCGCCTGGTTGCCAGCCAGCGACGCGGGCAGCGCGACCGCGCTGGTGAACGCCACCCGCACCTCGTCCTCGCTGGTCGCAACCACCGTGCAGGCTGCCACGATCCCCAGCGCTGCGACGCGAAGCTCGCCACTGTCGCCGACCGCACAGCCGGCGATCGCATTAAGGCAGGCGCCGCCCTGCGAAAGATCGGCCAGTCGCGTGCTGTGCTGCCGGCCGTTGACGACCAGCACGCAGGCGGTGTCTGTCGGCAGGCGTTGATGCATCCGCCGGTCGGCGTCGGCCACGGAGGTTCGAACCGCCCGCACGAGGGATTGCCGGGACTGGTCGGCCTCCTCCGCCAGCGCCGAGGCCGCGTTGCAGACCTGGTCCGCACGGGTGGTGGCCTGCTGCGCGTGCCGGGCGACGTCGGCCATCATGTCGGTCACCGACTGGGCGGAGTGCGCCGTCCGGGCGACCGAGCGGCTGATCTCCTGCGTGGTGGCGCTCTGCTCCTCCATCGCGGCGGCGATGGCCGACGACACCTTGTCGATCGCGTCGACCTTGCCGGCGATGCGGGTGACCGCGTCCACCGTCTGGGTGGTGGCGCCGCGGATCTGCCCGATCTGATGGCTGATCTCGTCGGTCGCCTTGGCCGTCTCGGAGGCCAGCTTCTTGACCTCGCTGGCGACCACCGCGAAGCCGCGGCCGGCTTCCCCTGCGCGCGCCGCCTCGATGGTGGCGTTCAAGGCCAGCAGGTTGGTCTGGTTGGCGATGTTGGCAATCAGCGAGGCGATCTGACCGATATGCTCGACCTCCTTCTGCAGGGCGGAGATGGTGTGTCCAGCGGCGGTGCCGTCGGTGACCGCCTCGGCCGTGATCTTGCTCGCCAAGACGATCTGGTTGGCGATCTCGCTGATCGACGCGGCCAGTTCTTCCGCCGCGGCGGCGACGTTCTGGGTCGAGGCAAGCGCCTCCGTTGCCGCCTCGGCCGCGGCGGCGGCGTTCGCGTTGACGTCGGCGGCCGCTCCGGTCATCTGCGTGGCGTTGCCCTGCATCGCCGACGCGGCCGCGGCAACGGTCCCGGCCGTCTCGTTGGCGGTCGCTTCGACCGTGTCCGCCATGCTGCGCAGCGCCTCGACACGTTCCCGGTGCGCGTCGTGCTCCCGCTGCACCCGGACCTCCTCCGCATACGCCAGCCTGGCCCGCAGCGCGCGAAGGAACTGGCTGATCTTCTGCAACTCCGGAACGGCTACCGGCTCGATCGGGCTTTTCAGGTCGCCGTGCGCCACGGCTGCGAACTGCGCCTCGATCTCGATGAACGCCCTGCCCAGGCGGCGGGCCGCCACCGCCAGGAAACACGCAACGGCCAGGCCGACACAGAGCAGCATCAGGCTGCGCGGCACCGCGCCGACCCCGTGCCTGCCGAGAAGGATGCTGACCGCGACGAACAGTGCGACGATCGCGAAGCTGAGCGCGGTCCCGCTGACGATGCCCCTGGTGGCGCGCCGCAGACGTGTGGCGAGGCCCGTTCTGACGACTTCGCCGCCCTTGATCTGCAGGTTGCGGCTGCGCTCCTCGCGCATCGCCCGGTAGACCCCCTCCGCCGCCGCCACCTCGTCGCGGCCGGGCTTGGTGCGGATGGAGATGTAGCCGGTCAGCGTGCCATCCTCGATCACCGGCGTCACGTTGGCACGCACCCAGTAGTAATCGCCGGTCTTCGTGCGGTTCTTGACCAGCCCCTCCCACGGGCGGCCGGCCTTCACCGTGGCCCAAAGATCGCGGAACGCCGCCTGCGGCATGTGCGGATGGCGCACGAGGTTGTGCGGCGCACCGATGAGTTCGTCGTGCGAGTAGCCACTGATCGTGACGAAGGCGTCGTTGGCGAACAGGATCCGCCCGCCGGTGTCGGTCTGCGAGACCAGCAGCGCTCCTTCCTGCAGGAGGACTTCCTTGTCGGTGACGGGGCCATTTTCGCGCACGGTCGATGCTCACGCCAGGTTGTTCAACTTCGCGTTCTGCCCCGTATTGCTTAACGCTTCCTTAGAAGCGGCAGGGCGCCCCCGGCCACTCGCGGCGCCATCCGCGCCGCCGGCCTGCGATCTCGCCGCGGGTAGATTTGCGCCGCGTCGGTGGAGAAAGCAGGCTGACCCATTGAGTCTGGAAGCTTTGTTGGCTGCGCCGGGAGCGGCCCGTGACCAGCTGGATCGCCCCGGGAGCCAGGACTTCCCACCGCCGGATGCTCTTTACGTACGGAGCGGAAACGAGCCCTGGCCCAGACCTCGCCGCCTCTGCGCTTGAGCGTTACCGGCGCCCGGCGGGCCGTGCGGCGATCAATAGGGCGAGTCTGGGAAGTAGTACTCCTTGGCGTTGGCCGGCGTGACCAGTGTCGCGTCCAACGTGTAGGTTCCGGCCACCGTCACCTTGTCGAGAAGATGGGCTGCGGTGATCTCCATGGCGGTCGCGACCATCGTGTCGGGATAGAGCACGTCGACCGGGACCATCTTGTCGCCGTCCATCACCTTCTTGATGAACTCCTTCGATCCCGCGCCGCCGATGACGTACTTGATGTCGGTTCGCTTGGCCTGCTTGATCGCCTGCAGCACGCCCACGCCCATGTCGTCATCCTGGCACCAGACGGCATCGATCTGGCTGTATTTGGTCAGGAAGTCCTGCATGACCTTGAAGGCGTCGTCGCGACTCCAGTTGCCGTACTGCTTGGCCAGGATCTTGACGTTGCTGCCCTTGATCGCGTTGTCGAACCCGTTCTGCCGTTCCTGGTCGATCGGGATCGGCAGCCCGCGGATCACGACGATCCGGGCGTCGGGCGTGTGCGCCTTGATGTAGTCCCCGGCGGCCGCACCCAGCCCGTAATTGTTGCCGGCGATGTAGAAGTCGCGCACCGAACTGTCGTTCACCGAGGGCGAGCGGTCGACCAGTGCGACGAACGTTCCGTGCGACTTCACCTCCCTGATCGCATTCACCAGCGGGTTGGGATCGATCGGCAGGATGACCAGCGCCTCCACGCCCTCAGTGGTCAGATCCTCCAGCGCATTGGCCTGGCTGACAGGATCGGAAGAGGTCTTGACGATGACCTTCAAGCCGGGATGCTCGGCCATCAACAGCTTGGCCACCCGCTCGGCCTGGAAGATGATGCCGCCCGCCCAGCCGTGATCCGCCGTCGGCACCGACACGCCGATCGTGTAGTCCTTGGCGCCGGCGGCCTGTGTGGCGCCAAGCGTAGTGAGCGCCGCGACGGCGATCCCTGCAACTCTTGTTCTCACGCTTCCCTCCATGTCTCGTTGAGCCCATGCGCCCCGGACGACGGACCTGCCGGTGCCCGGTGCCGCATTCAGGATTTCCGCACCAGCGAGCGCTGGACCAGCATCGCGGCGATGATGATCGTGCCCTGGATCGCGCCGATCAGGTACTCGCTCGCGTAGTTCGACAGGATCATGATGTTGCCCACTGCCTCGAGCAGGAAGGCGCCGCACACCGAGCCCCAGATCCGCCCGACGCCGCCGGTCAGCGCCGTGCCACCGATGATCACCGCGGTGATCGCCTGCAACTCCCACATGATGCCGGTCGTAGCCGTGGTCGAGCCGAGCCGCGGCACGTAGAGGATCACCGCGATCGCCACGCAAAGTCCCTGCAGGATGTAGGTGACGATCCGCACCCGGCTCACCTTGATGCCGGAGTAGCGCGCCACGTCCTCGTTCGAGCCGACCGCGGCAACATGGCGTCCGAAGCCGGTGCGGTTGAGCAGGAAGGCGCCGATCCCGGCCACGATGAAGATCATAATGATCGGCACAGGGATGCCGATGACGGTGCCGAAATAGACCGGCCGGCACAGGTTCTGCAGATCCATGGAATGCAGCGAGATGGCACCGCCCTGCGACAGCCACGTGGTCAGGCCACGAAAGATGCCCATGGTGCCGAGCGTGGCGATGAACGGCTCGATGCCGCCCTTGGTCACGATCAGGCCGTTGCCGAGGCCGCAGAACCCGCCGACCGCGAACGACAGCAGCACGGTGACGGCCAGGAAGAGGGCCGGACTGCCGAGTGCTCCGGTGTTGAGGAACAGGATCAGCAGGCTCGCGACGAACGCCACCATCGAGCCAACCGACAGGTCCAGCCCGCCGGCGGTGATCACGAAGGTCGCACCCACGGCGATGATGGCGATGAATGCGCTTTGCGTGGCAACGTTGAGCAGGTTGCCGACCGTGAGAAAGCGGTCGCTCGACAGCGCGCCGAGCACGAGCAGGAATAGCAGCGCCACGAACGGGGCGACCGCCCGGAGATCGATCCTGGACCATCGGCGGCCTGGACGGGTCGCGTCCGCTGCCTCCGAAACGCTTCCTGCCATCATGCGACGTTCCCCCGCGTGGTCATCCTGGCCGCCGTCGCCGCGCTGGCACCCGTGGCCAGCACCACGATGTCCGTCTCCGTCATGCGCTCGCCCGACACTTCGCCCACGATCCGGCCCGCGCGCATGACGAGGATGCGGTCACAGATGCCGATCAGTTCGGGCATCTCCGACGAGACCAGGATGATCGAGCGGCCTCCAGCTGCGAGCCTGGCGATGAAGCCGTAGATCTGCTGCTTGGCACCGATGTCGATGCCGCGCGTCGGCTCGTCGATGATCACGATCGCGGGCTCCAGCAGCATCATCTTGGCGAGCAGCAGCTTCTGCTGGTTGCCGCCCGAAAGCTCGCCGGCCAGGGCGCTTTTGCGGCGCGCCCTGATCTCGAACTCGCCGATCGCCCGATCGAGCGCGGCCGCTTCGGCGACGTGGTTGATTCCGATCCCGCGCATGAAGCGGGGCAGCGAGGCCAGCGTGAGATTGACCTGCAGGTCGCGGTCGAGCAGCAGGCCTTTGCCCTTGCGGTCCTCGCTGAGATAGACGATGCCCGCCTCCAGGCTCGCGCTCATCGAGGCGAAATGGACGGCCTCGCCGTTCAACCGCACGCGGCCCTTGCCGGTCCGCAGCCCGACGATGGCCTCCATCAGCTCCGTGCGTCCGGCGCCGACGAGCCCGGCAAAGCCGAGGATCTCGCCACGCCTGAGCGCGAAACTCGCGTCGTGCGCATGGCCCGGCACCGAGAAATCCTGCACCTCCAGGACGTGCTCTCCCTCCGTTCTGTGGACCCGGTCGGGGTAGAGCTTTGCCACGTCGCGACCGACCATGCGCCGCGCCATGTCGACGGGCTGCATGTCGGCCGCATCCTGTGTGGCCACCAGCCGGCCGTCGCGAAGCACGCTGACCCGGTCGGCGACCGTCTTCACTTCCGGCAGCCGGTGGGAGATGTAGAGAACGGCCACACCCTTGGCGCGGATGTCGGCGACGATACGCAGCAGCGCGTCCGTCTCGAACGGCGTCAGCGAGGCGGTCGGTTCGTCGAAGATGACGACCCTGTGCGGCACCAGCAACACACGCCCGATCTGGACGAGCTGGCGCTGGGCGATCGACAACCGCCCGACCACCGCATCCGGGTCGAGCGTGGCGCCGAGACCCTGCATCGCCTGGCGCGCGCGCAGGCGCATGGCGCGGTCATCCATGATCAGGCCACGACGAAGCTCGCGGCCCAGGAACAGGTTCTGCGCCACGGTCAGATCCGGGGCGAGCAGGATCTCCTGGTGGACCAGCGCTATGCCAAGGGATTCCGCGAGGACCGGGCTCGACAGGACGACCTTCTCGCCGTTCATCCTGATCTCGCCGGAGGATGGCTGCAGGTGGCCGGCAAACAGCTTCATCAGCGTCGATTTGCCGGCACCGTTCTCGCCGATGATCGCGTGAACCTCGCCGGGCCGCACGCCGAGCGAAAGGTCGTGCAACACCCTGACCGCGCCGAACGCCTTGGACAGCCCGACGGCCTCGAGCGATGGCGCGTGACCGGCGGAAATGCTGCCGGCGCCGGACGGCAATGGCGCGCCGCTCACCGCGGGCCCTGCCCTGCCAAGGCGTCAGCGGATCGCGCCGCGGCTGACGGCATACGGCTTCGCCAAGCGCCCATCTTCTCCCCTCCTTTTCGGCCGCTCATCTCACGGCTGAGCCGTGGGCTGCGTCTTCTTGTCTTTGTTGCGGGCCTCCCCGTGCGGAGAGGCGGTCACCCTGGGAACGAAACGCCGGTCCCGCGCTACGCCGGCCTCCGCCCGGCGACCGACTCGATCAAGGCCTGCGCCACCCAGTTTATGGTTTCTTCCACGTCATCCTGCTCCATCTTCCAGATGTCCTTGAGCACGATGAACGCCTCGATGCCGAAGACGAGCGACAATCCCTTGGCCAGCCGGTCGAGATCTTGCTCGCTTGCCGTCCCGCGCAGGGATGCCACGGCATCGCGCAACAGCTCCACCCGGTGTCCGCGGCGCAGCGGCACTTCCGTGCCGATGGTTCCGGCCCGGGCCTGGGCCCAATGATCCAGCGACAGCTTGAGCGCGGCGCGGAAGGTCGCCTCGAACGCGCCGATCCGGCGCAGGGCGACGTCCATCAGCTCCGCCACGCGCTCGTCGGCGTGCGGCGAACGCGGCCGCCACTCGAGGATCGGCCCGAGGGCTGTGTCGATCACGGCACTCACCAGGGCGGCCTGGCTCGGGAAATAGCGATAGGAGGTGGCACGCGACACCCCGGCCGCTTCCGCGACATCACTGACCGACGGGGTCTGGCCGTCCTGCATCAGCGTGATCGCGGTCTCGAGCATGAGACGCATCGTCCTGGCGCGGGCGCCACGGCCTTCGCGCTCGACGGTGACGGCTTGTCCGCGTGGAACGCCCATGTCAGAATGATACGCGCGTCTCGGAATCGAATCAACGGCCGCTCCGTGGCCCGTCCAGCGGGTGATCTCGCGGGCCGCCGTCCCCGGCGCAGCCAGCCTGATGGGCGAGGGACATGAAGCGCATCTACATCGTCGGCACGGCAGACACCAAGGGCGCCGAACTGGCCTTCCTGCGGTCCGTGGTGGCCGGAACCGGCGCATCGCCGGTGCTCGTCGATGTCGGCACGCGCGCGTGCCCGATCGAGGTGGATATCGGAGCCGACGAGGTGGCGCGGGCCCACGAGCGTGGGGCCGAGGCGGTTCTCGGCACGGACGAGCGCGGCATCGCGGTGGCGTCCATGGCCGAGGCGTTCCGCAGTTTCGTCTCCACCCTGACCGATCTCGACGGCATCGTCGGCATTGGCGGCAGCGGGGGGACGTCCATCGTGACCGCCGGCATGCGCGAGCTGCCGATCGGCGTGCCCAAGATCATGGTCTCGACCCTGGCGTCGGGCGACGTCTCCGCCTTCGTCGGCGTGTCCGACATCGTGATGATGCCGTCGGTCACCGACCTCAGCGGCCTGAACGACATCAGCCGGGTCGTGCTGGCCAATGCCGGTGCGGCGGTGAGCGCGATGGCAAGCGCGCCCCGCCCGGCCCGTTCGGGCAAGCCCGCAGTGGGAGTGACCATGTTCGGCGTGACCACCGAGGCCGTCACGCAGATCGTGCAGCGCCTGGAAGCCGGCATCGACTGCCTGGTCTTCCACGCGACCGGAACCGGTGGCCGCGCGATGGAGAAGCTCGCCGGCAGCGGCCTGTTGTCCGGCATCCTCGACATCACCACGACGGAGGTGTGCGACCTGCTGTTCGGCGGCGTGCTGCCCGCAGGGGACGATCGCCTCGACGTGGTGGCGAGAACCGGCCTGCCCTATGTCGGCTCCGTCGGCGCGCTCGACATGATCAATTTCTGGGCGCCGGAGACCGTCCCGCCGGAGTTCCGCGGGCGCCTGTGCTACCGGCACAACGCGAACGTGACTCTGGTCAGGACGACGGCCGAGGAATGCCGTCGCGTCGGCGCATGGATCGGCGCCAAGCTCAATCGCTGCGACGGACCGCTGCGCTTCCTCCTTCCCGAGCGCGGCGTCTCCGCCCTCGACGTCGCGGGAGGGCCGTTCTTCGACCCGGAAGCCGACGCCGCCCTGTTCGAGGCGCTCGAGACGACTGTCGCATGGACGGACCGGCGGCGCCTGGTTCGCCTCCCCTGCCACATCAATGACCCGCAATTCGCCGATGCGGTCACCACCCATTGGCACGAGATAGCAGACAGGAACGCCTAGCCATGCCGGCCATCGCCCGTCAGACCATCATCGACAAGTTCCGCGCCATGATCGAGCAGCGCATCCCCATCATCGGCGGGGGCGCTGGCACGGGGCTGTCGGCCAAGTGCGAGGAGGCGGGCGGGATCGACCTCATAGTCATCTACAATTCGGGCCGCTACCGCATGGCCGGACGGGGCTCCGCCGCCGGGCTGCTCGCCTACGGCAATGCCAACCAGATCGTACGGGAAATGGCGGCCGAGGTTCTTCCGGTGGTGCGCCGGACCCCTGTTCTCGCCGGGGTTAACGCGACCGATCCGTTCATCCTGCTGCCCGGCTTCCTCGCCGAACTGAAGCAGATGGGCTTCTCCGGCGTGCAGAACTTCCCGACGATCGGGCTGTTCGACGGGACCATGCGGGTGAGCTTCGAGGAGACAGGCATGGGCTTCGGTCTCGAGGTCGACATGATCGCCGCCGCGCACGCGCTCGATCTGCTGACCACGCCCTATGTCTTCAATCCCGACGAAGCGCGCGCGATGGCCCGTGCCGGCGCCGACATCATCGTCGCCCATATGGGTGTCACCACCGGTGGGGCGATCGGTGCCAAGTCCGGCAAGTCGCTGGATACCTGCGTAGGCGAGATCGAGGCCATCGTGGCCGCCGCCCGCTCGGTGCGCGGCGACATGATCGTCCTGTGCCATGGCGGCCCGATCTCGGGACCGGCCGACGCGCAATACGTGCTCCAGCGCGTGGCCGGCTGCCACGGCTTCTACGGGGCCAGCTCCATGGAGCGGCTGCCGGCGGAGATCGCCATCACCAAACAGACCGCCGAGTTCAAGGCGATGCGCCTCGACGACGCGCAAGGGATGAGCGCAAACGACGGCTGACGGCGTCGCAGGATTTTTCGTGCGCCCCGAGGAGGTGAACGCCTTAGGCTTCGACTGGGGGAAGCTGGCATTGAGGGTCGGGCCGGAGGTGAATGGCGCCAGCAATTTCCGCGGCGGCGTCGTCAGTCTCGAGGCGGGGCAAGGACATGCGCGGCACAATCACCCTGACGCCGAGGAAATCATCTTCATCGTGTCGGGAAACGACGACCAGATGGTGGAGGACGAGCACGGACATCCGGTCCACCGGCCTGGTGGTCCTGGCGGCACGATCTACGTCCCGCAGGGCCGCCTCCATGCGACGTTTAACACCGGGGCCGCGCAGATGCAGCTGTTTGTGGTGTACTCGCCGCCCGGACCAGAGTGATCGCCGCGCGGCGTGTGCGGCTTTCGTCTATTGCCTCCGACTACGTCCTGATGTGGGTTTCGGGGATTTGCCAACGTCAAGCAGGCCGCGGCATTTCTGCTGGGGCCTGCTTGCTGGTCTTGGTTGCGGGGACAGGATTTGAACCTGTGACCTTCAGGTTATGAGCCTGACGAGCTACCGGGCTGCTCCACCCCGCGTGGGTGATGTGTGTGGTGGTGTGTGTGTTGGTTGGTTTGGAAGACCTGGCGGCGACCGACTTTCCCGCACCTTGAGGTGCAGTATCATGGGCGCTGGGGTGTTTCACGGCCGAGTTCGGGATGGGATCGGGTGGATCATTCCCCGCCATAGCCACCAGGTCGTCCAAACCAACCGTGTGAGGTTGGTGTGTGGTGCGAGAAGTGTGTGTGCGCTCGATCCGATTGTGGGATCGAGGAGGAGGGCTGAGAGTTCGCTTGGATGAGTGAGCCAGCGTTCCTGTCGAGAACCGGAGCGGAGCGGCCGTATGGGCCGTGAGCACCGGAAGCGCAGACAGGGGCGTTGGATCGCCATCCAAGTAGAACTGACAGCCCTCCGCATGTGGGTGACTGCTGTGCGTGTGTATCTTTGAGCCTATCGGGCGATTAGGACCAGTTAGCTGAGTGCGTTACCGCACGTATACATCTGGCCTATCGACGTGATGGTCTATCACGGCCCTCGGGGAGACCTAGTTTTGAGGTGAGTTTCCCGCTTAGATGCTTTCAGCGGTTATCCCGTCCGCACATAGCTACCCGGCTGTGCCGCTGGCGCGACAACCGGTGCACCAGAGGTGCGTCCATCCCGGTCCTCTCGTACTAGGGACAGCTCCTCTCAAGTCTCCAACACCCACGGCAGATAGGGACCGAACTGTCTCACGACGTTCTAAACCCAGCTCACGTACCACTTTAATCGGCGAACAGCCGAACCCTTGGGACCTGCTCCAGCCCCAGGATGTGATGAGCCGACATCGAGGTGCCAAACCTCCCCGTCGATGTGGACTCTTGGGGGAGATCAGCCTGTTATCCCTAGAGTACCTTTTATCCGTTGAGCGATGGCCCTTCCACGCGGGACCACCGGATCACTATGGCCGACTTTCGTCTCTGCTCGAGCTGTCGCTCTCGCAGTCAGGCGGGCTTATGCCATTGCACTCAGCAGCCGATGTCCGACCGGCCTGAGCCCACCATCGCGCGCCTCCGTTACACTTTGGGAGGCGACCGCCCCAGTCAAACTGCCCACCATGCAGGGTCCCGGTCCGGGCTGACCGGACGCGGTTAGACATCAGAAAAATTCAGGGTGGTATTTCAAGGGTGGCTCCACCTGAGCTGGCGCCCCGGCTTCAAAGCCTCCCACCTATCCTACACAGCATTTTCCTGATGCCACTGCAAAGCTGCAGTAAAGGTTCATAGGGTCTTTCCGTCTGACCGCGGGTACCCCGCATCTTCACGGGGAATTCAATTTCGCTGAGCCGATGCTGGAGACAGCGGGGAAGTCGTTACGCCATTCGTGCAGGTCGGAACTTACCCGACAAGGAATTTCGCTACCTTAGGACCGTTATAGTTACGGCCGCCGTTTACCGGGGCTTCAATTCAGTGCTTGCACACCTCCTCTTAACCTTCCGGCACCGGGCAGGCGTCAGACCCTATACGTCGTCTTTCGACTTCGCAGAGCCCTGTGTTTTTACTAAACAGTCGCTACCCCCTGGTCTGTGCCACCCGTCAATGGTTGCCCACCGGCGGGTCTCGCTTATCCCGAAGTTACGCGAGCAATTTGCCTAGTTCCTTCAGCATCGTTCTCTCAAGCGCCTTGGTATGCTCTACCAGTCCACCTGTGTCGGTTTAGGGTACGGTCTATACGCCAGAGCTATTTCCCGGAATGCTCAAAAAGCCGGATCAATCCGATAAGACCCGACAACATCTCGCATTCGTCACTTCTGGCAGGCTGGGGAATATTCACCCCATTCCCATCGACTACGGCTTTCGCCCTCGCCTTAGGGGCCGGCTCACCCTGCGCGGATTAACCTTGCGCAGGAACCCTTGGACTTTCGGCGACAGTGTTTCTCGCACTGTTTGTCGCTACTCATGTCAGCATTCGCACTTCCGATATCTCCAGAGAAGATCACCCTTCTCCTTCACAGACCTACGGAACGCTCCGCTACCGCGTATGCTTGCGCATACACCCACAGCTTCGGCACGTGGCTTGAGCCCCGTTACATTTTCGGCGCAGGGTTTCTATTAGACCAGTGAGCTATTACGCTTTCTTTAAAGGATGGCTGCTTCTAAGCCAACCTCCTGGTTGTTTTGGAATCCCCACATCCTTTCCCACTTAGCCACGATTTGGGGGCCTTAGCTGGTGGTCTGGGCTGTTTCCCTCTCGACGATGGACCTTAGCACCCACCGTCTGTCTGCCAGGCTATGCTTCTGGGTATTCGGAGTTTGGTTAGGTTTGGTAAGGCTTTGGGCCCCCCTAGCCCATCCAGTGCTCTACCCCCCAGGGCAAACACCTGACGATCTACCTCAATAGATTTCGCGGAGAACCAGCTATCTCCGAGTTTGATTGGCCTTTCACCCCTAGCCACAGCTCATCCCCGACTTTTTCAACAGGCGTGGGTTCGGCCCTCCAGTGCGTGTTACCGCACCTTCAGCCTGGCCATGGCTAGATCACTCGGTTTCGGGTCTTCTGCCAGCAACTATGCGCCCTATTCAGACTCGCTTTCGCTACGCCTACACCTACCGGCTTAAGCTCGCTGCAAACAGAAACTCGCTGACCCATTATACAAAAGGTACGCCGTCACCCCATAAAGAGGCTCCGACTGCTTGTAGGCATTCGGTTTCAGGTCTCTTTCACTCCCCTCGTCGGGGTGCTTTTCACCTTTCCCTCACGGTACTTGTCCACTATCGGTCACCAGGGAGTATTTAGGCTTGGAGGGTGGTCCCCCCATGTTCAGACAGGATTTCACGTGTCCCGCCCTACTCAAGGATCAATCACGACATTACGCATACGGGGCTATCACCCGCTACGGCCGGCCTTTCCAGACCCTTCTGCTTGTTCATAACTGACCACTGGCCTGCTCCGCGTTCGCTCGCCACTACTAGCGGAATCTCTGTTGATGTCTTTTCCTCCGGGTACTGAGATGTTTCAGTTCCCCGGGTTCGCCTCATCACCCTATGTATTCAGATGATGATACCCATCGCTGGGTGGGTTTCCCCATTCGGATACCCATGGATCAAAGCCTGCTCGCAGCTCCCCATGGCTTTTCGCAGCGTGCCACGTCCTTCATCGCCTCCTGGTGCCAAGGCATCCACCGAATGCCCTTTTCACGCTCAAAGACCACACACGCACAGGAACCACCCACACCCGGGCTGTCCGATACTTCTACTGTGCTGGACGCCTAGACGCACTTCTCTTCGCTCCGGTGCTCACGACCATGAAGGTCGCTCCGCTCCGGTGCTCAATCAGCACGCCTATCCGTCCCAGCACAGCCAAGTCTCGAACAACCCTCTCGGGCGCCCGAGCTTCGGACAACATCGTTGTGGCTGAGACCTGAGCTTGCGCTTGGTCACCAAGCACACACTCTTCTCTTCGCACGCCTGAACATGGACTCCGCGATTTTCGGGCTCGGACAAGGCTCACACCTCATCCTCCACCGGGTCAGACCAACCCATCGCGGCACGCCCAGACGCGCACCAACCTCTTCACACTGACAAAGAACATCACCAGGACACAGACCACTCACGACCCATGCCCGATCTCGGCTTTCCCGTGACAACCAACCCCGCGCCCATCACACACAGACCAAACTGGTGGAGGCGGACGGGATCGAACCGACGACCCCCTGCTTGCAAAGCAGGTGCTCTCCCAGCTGAGCTACGCCCCCATCCGTCCGTTCTACTCTGGCGGCCGCCTGACCGCGTTTCTCTGCGCTTCCGATGCTCACGACCAACAAGGTCGCTCCGCTTCGGTTCTCGAAAAACACGCCCAGCCGACTCGCCATAGCGAACGCTGAGGCATTGCCCAAAACAGGCAAGCAAGAACCAGCGCTCAAAGCTGGCGAGTTTGGTGGGCCAGGGAGGACTTGAACCTCCGACCCCACGCTTATCAAGCGTGTGCTCTAACCAACTGAGCTACTAGCCCCCAAGGTCATACAAACCAGAACCAGGCCTAAACCCAGAACCGGTCCGGTTGTCACAGGAAGGGATATGCTGACGGCGCCAGGCGCCCAAGGATCCAACGATCCAGATGACCTACGCTGATCCCCAACGCAGGATTTGTTTTGGATGACATCCAAAACCCGTGATTCGATCGAGATCGAACCACGCGTAAATCAGACGTCGTCCTTGAAAGGAGGTGATCCAGCCGCAGGTTCCCCTACGGCTACCTTGTTACGACTTCACCCCAGTCGCTGACCCGACCGTGGTCGGCTGCCCCCATTGCTGGTTGGCGCACCGGCTTAAGGTCAAACCAACTCCCATGGTGTGACGGGCGGTGTGTACAAGGCCCGGGAACGTATTCACCGCGGCGTGCTGATCCGCGATTACTAGCGATTCCACCTTCATGCACCCGAGTTGCAGAGTGCAATCCGAACTGAGACGGCTTTTTGAGATCAGCTCAGCATCACTG
>Ga0080006_1185856_pt1 | contig 20803 bp, 20 predicted proteins | sample RS3BMetagenome_FD_69209 | JGI IMG/M metagenome (GOLD analysis project Ga0080006, IMG submission 69209) | Ferric oxide microbial mat and aquatic microbial communities from Rainbow Spring, Yellowstone National Park, USA - RS3B (SPADES... ...
AACTGGTGGGTAGGTCCTCAAGGAGGATGAGGCTCCGCGACGTCGCGTTCCACGAGCTCGAGACCGTCCTGAAGTACCAGGTGGAGAAGTACGGCAAGGAACTGGTCCTCGTCGAACCATCGTGTAACTCCAAGGCCTGTGCCAGGTGCGGACACGTGAAGGACTAGACCTCAGCAGATCCCGTGTCCTACAGTCGGGTAACAGACCGTGACTAAAACGCTTCCCTGAACGTGCTCAAGAGATCAGGACTGGTGGCCCGTAGTGCCTGTGGAGCTCCTCCCTCTATCCGCTGGGCAAGGTGGGGCAAGGAAGCAGGAAGCCCCGTCCGTCAGGGTGAGGTAGCTCACAATTACACCGTTGGTGTTTGGGCTTCATTGACTTTTCCTAGATTTGCACCTAATCATCAGCCCTTGGGCTTCAAGGAGTCAGGGCTGACACGTTCATCTTCCACTCCTTTAGCTGGATAACCCCGTCCAACGGAGTGTTTCGATAAGTTGGGGAAAAACCCGCACACCTTCAGTTACCGTCACGCCCCGTCGGGACACCTTCACTCTCCGATGTGACTATATTTATTAAGTTTTCTAACAAATAACAAAGCGTCCCTATACAAGGATTATAAATCAGCTCAGCCTCTGAATCACCTTCTCTATCTCTTCGTAATTTGGTTCCTTACCTAAGTCCTCTGAGATCCACTTATACCTTATGATGCCATCCTTGTCAAGGACGAACACAGCTCTCTTGGCTAATACATAACCGGGTAGTTTCGGAAACTCTAAGTCCACCCTATAGGCTTTCACGGCCTCCCTCTTGTAGTCACTCAGCACTGGAAAGTTCAACTTGTTGGACTCTTTGAACGCCTTGTTACTGAAGGGAGGATCGACACTGATTCCCAGGACAACCGCGTTAAACTTGTTGAACTTAGAAAGGGAGTCACGGAACGTGCACATTTCCTTAGTACAGACTGACGTGAAGGCAGCTGGATAGAAGGCTATGACGGTGACTTTACCCTTAAAATCGGATATCTTAACCTTGTTTAACTCTGTGTCCACTAGCTCCACGTCGGGAGCTTTCTCTCCTATTTCTGGCATGATCTCCACTATGCCGTTGAGCGTTTTAAGCAAATCTAACAAAAGGTTTTGAATGTATTATAGCTCGCAATTATTGATATTATAATGAATAAAATTACCTAGTTAGCCACTTGTCCAGCTTCCATACGGTGAGTAGGGCATAAATCACGACGAACATTTGAATGAACAAACCGAACGAACCTAGTACCAGCGTCTTCACCTTCTCGTCCCTCAATATTCTCCATAAGGAATAGATGAAGGGAACTGAAGTCAGGTAACTGGACACGTGGAGGAGGATCACGGAGTATCTGAACCTCAAGGGAATGGAGAACACGTGATGTATCCCTGTAGCCAGATGGATCATTGAATGGACATTAATGAGAGGAGAACCAATCAAGAAGGCGAAGACGAGCCTCTTGGCTAAAATAAAGGGAAAGTGTAGTAGGAAATGTCCGCCGTTGAGCAATGCAACATCATAGTCAGAGAGGTTAGTGTCCACTATGACTGATCCTAGAATGTATGTGTCCACAAAGGAAAACGCGATGAGAATGAAGGGGAGAAGTGATGTATAGATGAAATTATAAACGTATAGGGGCCCCCTCTTAAACATGGTCCCATCCCTGAGTTCTCTTAGGAAGAAATAGTAGTTTGCCCTAGCCCACCTGAGGAGTTGTAAGGCGAACTTCCTCAGAGTCTCAGGAGGAGTGGTAACTACTACTGTATCGAAGTCAACCAATGCCCTATACCCTTTGGAGATCACGAAGTTGGTCAACTGCTTATCGTCTCCCACCAGTGCTGATCTCCCCATGAACGTAGGATTCCTGAATTCCCTGCTCTGAATGAACGGCCTTATTAGCTCAGTTCTATACAGAGAACATTTACCGTTGAGGAGTACCGCATAACCCGAACCACTGACCGACCTCATTGTAGCTTCCTTCAACCTCTCTATCAATTCCGAGAAGTAAGATATCGTTGTTCCCTTCAGAATCTTCACGTTAGCACCGACTCCCCCAACGTCCTCCCACATGAGGGACAGGAGGTTTCTCACACCGTCCTCCGGTAATAGTGTATCGCTGTCTAGAAGTAATGTGAACTTGGTCCTCACATTCTCCACTCCATGGGCTAAAGCCTCCCTCTTACCGGACCTTCTCTCCAGATGTACGAATTCTCCTCCCATTTCCGTGGTCATTCTTCGATAAGGTTCGTCACATCCGTCCCCCACAACAATGAATCTTACACCTTGCTTCCTTAAAGAGCGTAATACCTTTGAGAACGTCTCGGGATCTTCATTATAGACCGGTATCACTGCCGTAACTTGATCGAGCTCCACCTCCCTTCTCCTTGGGGGGAGCTTAAGGTTGAGGGAGAGGTACGCATTGGCCCCGAAGTAGACTAAGGATAATAGCAGGGTAAGGGACGTAAACAGAAGATAGTACGCTTCCACGTGATTCATGTGGGACATGTAGGCTAGTTTTGGAGAAATATAAATATTTTCGTCTCCTGTTTACTTTACAATATAGAGATGGAGAGAAGGAAGGTCGTCATGACTCCCTTTGACGAGACGAAACCGGGGAACTGTCGTACCCGGGGGAAGTAACTCACCCCTGTAAACTTGCTCAACGGATCAATACGATTCGTGTCAACGCTGAAACTAGTTTGTTGATAACGGCAACTAAAAGGTAAGGGAAAAACCTTATAACCAGAACCGTAAAGTTGTTTACGATGCTTCGTAAATGGAATACGCCACGTCGTAACCTTAAAAATCTCTTCATCATGTTTGGCCCAGCGTGGCTCGTGATGATGGCCGACATGGATGCATCAAGTACGATAGGTGCGGCAGAGACTGGGGTGGTCCTCAAGTACTCCCTCATATGGTTTCTCCTCCTCTTGGTCATACCCCTTTACTTCATCCAGGAGGCCTCTGGGAGGATAGGATTGGTCACCGGCAAGGGTCTCGGTGAACTTGTGAGGGAGAATTACTCAAGGAGGACAGCCGTGTTGATGGCGTTTCCCATGGCCCTGACAGACGTTCTCACCTACGCCGTAGAGTACGCTGGCGCTGCTGTGGGTTTTGCCGTGTTCGGAGTGCCTCCTCTGATATCAGTACCCATAGTCTTCCTGGCCCACGTCTTCCTCGTCGTGGGCAACAAGTATAGCCAGGCTGAGAGAGCACTGTTGGCACTGTCCCCACTCCTTTTCCTTTCCTTTGGACTAGTTCTCTGGCAAAGAGGTCTCAAACCGTATCCCTTCCTGGTAGTCTCATCCTCACCATCGTTCCTCTTCCTCCTGGCAGCTAACGTGGGGGCAGTGATAATGCCCTTCATGTTGTTCTTTCAGGCCTCGGCTACTGCGATAAAGTGGTCCACGAGAAAGGAGGGAGTCGGTACAGGAGAGGCAATGAAGAGGGTGAGAGTGGAGACGTTTGTGGGAGCCATCGCCACGGAGATCTTGATGGTGTTCGTTGAGATGTCTACCACTGGCCTCGATCCTTCCACGGACTTCCTCTCTCCCAGATCACTGTACACCGCTCTGGCCTCTGCGAGTCCATTGGCTCCCTCTCTCTTCTCCGTAGGATTGATATCTGCGGCCTTCTTGGCCCTGGTGGTCATATCCTTAGGTAGCGCTTGGGGCGTAGTTGAGGCCTTGGGGGTTGAGCGAGAGAGAGCCTACATGATATACATGGTGGAAAGTGTACCGGCGGCCCTTGTTATATCCCTAGTCCCTACGTCCTCCCTGGTGGGATCAATCCTTAATCTCCTAGTACTCCTAGTGTTCACCCTCATAGGACCTGGAGTGATCCTCGGCCTCTTGATCTCTAATGAGAAGGTGATGGGAGAGAGGAGAAGCAAGAGATTGGAGCTCGTGGCCTATTGGGCCAGCTTGATCTTCGTTATCCTCTTCGGATTTCTAGCCATCCTCTAACGTCGGGTTATTATTCCACATGTAAGCTACCCGGCCCTGAAACTCTTCGCTCGATTGTCCCTCCTGCTTAAGGGTGGAGGGCGGAGTACCACAGAGGCAGAGGGTGGCTCAGGCCATGGACATGAAACTGGGTAGACATAGCCCGCACGGGCCGTCGACGTTGTAGAAGCGTGCCTCACCGACACTCGCTTCAACCGGGTCGTCTCGATCGCGCTCACCACGTCGGCGATTATCGTTGGGGAATGATTTTCCGCTTTGATATTTAAATACTGAGAGCTACTAATCTTCTCCTCCGAGGCGAGGTCTTCAGTTTTCAAAATCCTTCTTTACGAGTGGGAAAAAGCTTTCAGTGGTCATCTCCGCAACGCTTTCCTCTGCATGAATCGCCAAAACCTGACAAGAAACTAGAATATAATACCTTATTTTATAAAAAATAATATTAAAACGTTATTACCTCATACCCTTCATTGACATACTTGGACAAGGTCTCTCCCATGGGAGTCAGTCTCACTCCCATGTTCAGCAACGTGTCCTTAATACCCATGTTCTCGGCAACCCCTACACACGCCGAGTCCACTACGTGGTTCTGAATTAATTCCTGTAACATGTTCCTCATATCTCCCTGGAGCGTAGTTATCGCCTTCTGACTCGGCCCGAAGAAGAGGACCTTCAAGTCTTCATACCTCTTGTTCTTAACGGAGTTGTAGGCCATCCTTATGGCTAGACCTAACTTATCGTCTCCTGACATAACTAGGAAGACTACCTTCATAGGACATAAACGGGGTTCGTGGTTTAATTAATTTTCTGAGATCAGGGGCTCTAGAAAGAGTTATTATTTTGTAAAGTTAGTTTAGCTAGTAAATTCCATGTTGTCTGCCTTCGTGTCTCACGGCTCACCCACCATTCTTGTTGAGGACATCCCTTGGAAAGGGATGATGAGAGACCTGGGCCAAAGGATAATGAAGGAGTGGAGACCGGAGTCAGTGGTCGTGATCAGCCCTCACTTCATCTCCTGGAGCGGAACACACTTGGTTGAGATCCAGGAGAAGTTAGAGTGTATCCAGGACTACTACGGGTTTCCTGATGAACTCTACAAGTTCTGTTACTCCGCGAAAAATGACACGGAGTTAGCTATGAACATAATTAGGGTGGGCAAGGAGATGGGTCTGGACGTGGAGGCCGACCAGTCCTGGGGATTGGATCATGGGGCCTGGATACCACTGAGTTTCATGTTCCCTGGGATCAGGACGGTCACAGTATCCATAACGGATCAAGGGCCTGATGTTCACTTCAAGTTAGGACAAGCTATAGCCAAGGCATCTAGGGGAAAGAGGGTAGTATTATTGGGGACAGGTTCTCCAACTCACAGACTGGAGGGGATGTACCTCAAGTTGAAGCCTAGACAGTCCGCCTTCGATAGGCTCCTAATAAGCCTCATAGAGGAGTGCAAAGTGAGAGAAATCATGGAGTTACCTAAGAGGAAGGAGTGGATTGAGGCCCAACCTGAGGGCCTACTCAATCCCCTGTACGTTGCCCTCGGGTTCTCTTCCCCAAAGACGTGTAGCGTGTTAGGATACGATATTCCCTGGGGAGGAGTGAGCATGCTGGCCGCCCTCTTCCAGGGAGACCAAGGAAACGAATGAAGGGAGAATGACTAAATAGACCCTGAAAAATATTGAGGAGTTTTTGTTGCTCTACAGGAGTTAATCTACCTGGTAACGAGGTGTCCAATTTTCAGTTCCCCAGCGGTCTTAGATCAGAGGCCTGAGCTTTGAAGAGTGCCCCATGAAGGTTGAACAAGAATTCCCGTTGAAGGTACCACAGCTACGCCCTTGATGAGGGGATCTACCGTTAAAGAAGGTAGGTGCCGAAGAACTTACTATGAATAGGGTAGAAAGGTTAGGTAGTCTCGCCTCAACAGACGTATAGGGGTCAGAACCCCTTCCAATTCCTACCCGCATCTTTTTAATGTCGCTAGACACATCCCGGTGTGACCATGGAAACTGCGGTGATTGTGGTCATAGGAGTGGATAAACCTGGAATAGTAGCCGGTATATCCTCAGCGTTAGCCAAGAGGAACGTGAACATCGTTGATATTTCCCAAACTGTATTGAGGGGGATATTCGCCATGATCATGGTGGTAGACGTGGAGAAAAGTCAGGTGAGCATAGGAGAGCTGAGGAGGGAGCTCCAACAGGTCGGGAAGGAGTTGGGAGTCGAGGTGCTCCTCTACCACGGGGAAGTATTTAAGTACATGGAGAGGGTGTGAGGGATGAGGTACTCTCCAGAGGAGATCCTTGAAGTAGTGAATATGCTCACGAGAGAGGACTTGGACATAAGGTCAGTGACCCTCAGCATCAATACTCTCTTCGCATCATCACACGACGGGAGGGTTGTCCTGGATAGGTTGAGTACACTGGAGAGGATAATGAGTAGGTTCGTTGAGGCTGTGTACCTTGTACAGGAGAAGTTGGGGGTTAGGATAGTGACCAAGAGGATAGCCATCTCTCCTGTACAATATCTTCTAGAGCCTAACCCGCGAGAGGAGTTAGTGGTGGAGGTAGGTAAACTATTGGACGGAATGGCCAAGGGTACTGGTGTAGATTACGTAGGAGGGTTTTCGGCATACGCGGAGAGGGGTACTAGCAGAGGAGCTCAAGTATTGCTGAACTCCTTGGCTGAGGTACTGAACTCCACTGAAAGGATATCAGGTGCTCTCAACGCAGGTTCTACCCAATCTGGACTCAACGTGGATGCCGTGAAGCAGTTCGTGTCACAACTCTTCCAAATGAGTCCTAAGGCCTCCTCTAGGACCGCAGTGATAGTGAACTCGCCACAGGACTCACCCTTCATCCCATCCGCACATCACGGCCCTGGGATGCCGAACGCAAGCGTCAATATAGCGGTGAGTGGACCAGGAGTCATAGCGGAGGCGATACGAAGGAGTAAACCTTTCACCTTCCAGGAACTTTACGAAGTCGTGAAGAGGGCCGCGTTCAAGGTGACCAGGTTAGGGGAGCTAGTGGGGAGAGCCGTCTCTGAGGAGCTGGGAGTGAACATGGGAGCTGTGGACTTATCCTTGGCTCCCTCGCCAACTGTGGGAGACAGTGTTGCAGAGATCCTTGAGACCATGGGCATATCTAGGGTAGGAGGTCCAGGATCCGTGGCCGCCTTAGCCCTACTGATGGATGCCGTCAAGAAGGGTGGTTCCATGGCCACAAACCTCGTGGGAGGTCTCAGCAGTGCCTTCATTCCCGTCAGCGAGGACCCAATCATGGCCAACCGAGTGAGGGAGGGATATCTGGAGCTCTCAGACCTCCTGGCCATGTCTGCGGTGTGTAACAGCGGAATAGACATGGTCGGGGTTAGCAAGAGGGTAGGACATGAGAGAATAACTGCGCTGATCCTGGACGTACTGACCATGGGAATTGTCCTGAATAAGATCCTTGGTGTGAGACTGATCCCCCTAGAGGCCGGGCCTGGAGAGGAGGTTGACCTGGGAGGGCTCTTAGGTAAGGTTGTGGTTGCTGACGTGAAGGAAGTTGAAGTGAGCCAGTTCGTAAGGATGGGAGGATTTCTTCCAACGCCGATCAAGAGGCTGGAGACCGGTTGAGGTTCGTGTTTATCCGTGGCACAACTTATCCTTTTTACAGTAATTATTGGAATCTTAGGGAGGTAATACGAAAAAGCCGGTATTAGCGAGAAGTTTTAGTTTTCAACGTCGTCCCGCTGAAAAGGTGCGGAAAGGGACAGATCGAGTTCGCTAGGGAGAGGCTGGTCAAGACGGTAAACAGGCTGGGAGTGGTGAGGGGGAACGGGAGGAGCAGGAAGGTTAATTGGCCTGATCCTCGTGGTCCTGATCAACGGGAGGGCCAGAGTCGTCAGGGAGCTGGTGGTGGAGCTGAACCTGAGGAGCGTGGAGGCGTTCCTCAGGTCCTCGAGCGCCGTTTAGGCTGACCGCCCAGGTTGATGAAAATCTTTAAGTTACGTTAAAGTCCCATAACCCCTGCTTTTTAATTAATTCTAATCCCGCCGTGAGTTCCCTCTAGGGATAACACGGCCATCCTTAGACCATCGGGGATAGTCGAGAGGGGCACCAATACCCACTCATTCACCTTTCGCTTGCTACTACCCTCGTGGGCGATCCCCGTCATTGGTTGTGAGGTCTCGAAGGAAAATTTTGATAACATTATATATAAAAACGTGACTTACATCATAGCGAGAATTAAAAGCAATAAAGAATTTTTAAAACGTAAAAACGTCATATATTGTCCACGAAATATTCTCGTCAACGTTCTGGGGATTTACCTAGGTCTCTCCCTTGAGGGTCACTCGCTTTCCCTCTACCAGTTCCGCCTTTTCTTCTCAAGAGCACATTTAACCATGAGCCCAATAGACAGGAGAGAACAGCCACGACGATGGTAGTCAATTGAAGCCCTTGGGCTATCACCAACGACTGGTAAAGGCCGTAGATCATAAGCACCACACTCCACAGCTGAGCTAGTCTACCCCACCCCTTGACAGGTAGGTAGAGGAATGCCAAGGCTAGGGATATGTAGAGTAACGCCACTGAGGGAGGTATGGTTAAATCGTAATACTCACTGGGGTTAATGAAGCTGAGGAGGATTGACCCCAGGAAGGCCAGGGGCAGGAGAGGAGCCCTTAATCTCCAGGTCCCCAGTACGTTCCTCAGAGCTATTCCCTCGGCCAAGACTAGGCCAACCATTGACAGAGCCTGTAGGGTCTCGGCTGTGGAAGTGACGAAAAAGGAACCCACGACAGCCAAGGAACCCGAGAATAGCAAAGAGACTGGAACAACCCACGCGACGTCACTCCTACCCCGCCAATAAGGTATCAAGGTCAGGCAGACTAGCAGGAGAGATGAGTTGAGCAATTCGGTAAAGCTCAACCCAGAGGTTCCAGTGAGGAGGGGAGAGAATCTCCAGCCTAGAGGAACCGATAACGACAACTGAAGGAGAGTGACCGGAAGTATCAGGTAAGATCCCCAATCTACGGCCAGGACTAGGGACGTAGCTACTGCAGAGATCAAGAAGGGGAGGTACTCCTTCAATCCACCGTAAAGGAAGGCATAGTCCAAGGTATAGGAGAGATATAGGAAGTAACTCCCCACCCACGAGTACAACTGAAACCTCCCCACGAAACCTCCTCTAATGTAGGTATAGAGGCCTCTGTCGGGCCACGAGGTCCTCAGAACGAGGTATAACGATATGACCATTGGGGAAGTGAAGATTATGCCCAACAGGGCCGACTCCGTACTCAGGTGCAGGGTCTCCAGAGTAAGCGGTGCCCCCGTATCCAGAGCGAAGGCTATTGTGAGTATGTCCTCCTTCCTCAACGACTCCGATTTAAGGATAAGGTTTAAAACTTTTTACCAAGATTCTCCGCTGTTGTCAACAGTTTAAGATAAACCGTAAAGCCCCGTTATTTGCTAGAAAACTTAAATATAGTCACACCGGAGAGTGAAGGTGTCCCGACGGGGCGTGACTGAAGGTGTGCGGGTTTTTCCTAGCTGGTAGAACACTCCGTTGAGTGGAGTCAGCCCGCTGAGGATGTGAACGGGTCAGCCCTCACTCCGTGAACACCAAGGGCTGAAGATTGGTACAAATATGAAATCCTATGAAGCCCAAATCTCTTTCTATAGCTGACATCCTCCCGCTCGGCCCTCTCCTCCTTGTACGTCTCGATCAGGTCGCCTATTCTCTCCCCGTAGTCAGAGAAGTCCCAAGGGGTTAACTCCTCATTCATGAGGGCTATATACAATCTTAACGTAAGCTTTTGTCCAAGACACTCTGCCCTGGGATGGGCAAGGTTTATTGTCCTTTTATTAAAGTCCTCTCCAGTTCCTTGAGGTCATAACAGATAACCTCCTCACAATTCCTGAGAGTCCTGGCGAAAACTCCGTAATACTCCTTCTTTCCTTCATTTATCCTCTGCATGACCCTTTTCATCTTCATCACCAGCTGTCTCGCGTCCACGTCATCAGACCACTTTACCTCCCCTAAGAATATGGCATCTTTACCCTCCACTACCACGTCTACCTCCTCACCCCGGTGCAAGTACTTACCCACGTAGTGATAGTGGAAGGGTAGATTCAAGAGTCCCTCTCTGATCAGTTCCCTTATCAACTTCTCGAACTTGAAAGAGAAATATTGGTTCAAGTCCACCCTCTCCATGACCTCGTCCACCCTATCTATCTCGAGGTCGCTTATGTTACTGTAGACGAACCTGAACCAGAATTCGAAGAAGTTATCCTTGATCTCGTACCAACCCCTCTTCATTCCGTATGGTATCACTCTCTCCACTATCTCGTTCTCCTCTAACCTGTCGAGGTAGGAGGACAGGTTAGTCCTGTCTATCCCGGTTACCTCCGAGATCTTGGAGACTGTGTTATAGCCCTGGGACAAGGCCCTCAAGATGCTCGTGTAGACTCTCTGCTCCCTAAACTCTTCCCTGAGCAAGTAGAGTGGTTCGTCGTAAAGCACGTTACCTTTCCTCATCACCTTGTTCCTCACGTTCTCCTCCACGGTCCTATCTCGGTCGAACTGTGAGAGGTAGAAGGGAACACCCCCCAGTACGCTCCAGATCTTCACCAGCTCCTCCATGGTCTTACCTGGAAAGAACTCGATGAGGTAGGGAAAGGAGAGCTGAGTGACTTTCCAACTACCTGTCCTTCTGCCGTATAGTGGGGACCTGTTGGACAAGACCTCGTTCTCCATCATACCTACGCTGGAACCGGTGATGATGAGGAAGATTTCAGTCGACTTGAGCCTCTCATCCCAGGCCCTTTGAACTAGGGAGACGACGCTCCTATCTGCCTCTATCAGGTATTGGAACTCGTCTATGACCAGGACTGCCCTCCCTCCGATCTCGTCACCAAAGTAGATCAGTAGATCGTCCAGGTTGACGTTTAGTGACCTGAAGTAACTCTTTCCAGTGAAGTTAGCCATGGCCTCCTTCAGCTTCCTGAGGTTGCCTACCAACCCCTCGGTGGTGGAGAGGTGGTATAGGGCTCTCTTTCCCCTTATGAATTGTTTTATCAGCTCGGTCTTCCCTATCCTCCTCCTCCCGTAGATCACTATGAGCTGAGCCCCGTCCTCTTTGTAACGTTGCTCCAGGAACTCCAACTCCCTCTTTCTGTCGACAAAAAGTGGTACCACGAATATTATAATTTAGATACCACATTTATGCCTTAGCATTCCAAGCACTTAGGGTATCGTCGACAGACGACGAACTTCCCGAGGGTTGCCCCTACACGTGTCTCAGTTGCTCGCAGCTGGTTGTTCTGGAGTTCCGTTTGTCCCTACACTTTCATTTCAATCATTTTATCTTGAATCATAATCGAGTGAGGGACTTAGCCCTCAACCACATGCTTATTCTGGTCGCGTGTGGGTCATGGGACTCCTTAGAGCCCAACGGCACAGAGCTCGTATCTCTGCCATCGCTCTCACCCTTTTGGGCAGAGCCCACATCGAGTGAGAGCGTCCTTATCTATAAATAATGTTATCAAATGAATGCAAAAATATTTCTACAAGTGGAAAAAAGATTCAGCCTGGTGCTGTTCAACGTTTGATGACGTTATACGGTCAAACGGGTTAGCAAAAAAATATTACTCTGTGAGGGAAAATCCAAACATGCTAGACAAGATCCTGGAAGAGTACAGGAGGATATGGGCACTAAACTATGCGTCAAGCTTACTGGGCTGGGACCTGGAGACTTACATGCCCGAGGACGACTCTCAACTGCGTGGGGAGGCCATAGCTAACATCTCCACCGTCGTGAGGGAACTAACACTCTCCCTCGCAGACAAGTTGGACAAAGTCAGGGACGAGGATCTGGACGATTTCGGGAGGGGTGTAGTTAGGGTGCTGAGGAGAAGCGTCAGGTTCTACAGGGCAGTCCCCAGGGAGATCACAGAGGAGTTGGACAGGTTGGCCTCACAGTCTGCAGTGGTGTGGAGAGAAGCGAGAAGGAGATCCGACTTTAAGTCCTTCGAGCCCTACCTGAGGAGGATTGTGGAGCTGGAGAAAGAGGTCGCCGACAGGCTGGGATATGAAGGACACCCCTACGATGCCCTTGTAGACCTTTACGAGGAGGGCATGACGGTCAGCGAGCTGGACTCCCTGTTCAACGTGCTAGTTCCAGGTCTCAAGAAGTTACTGGACAGGGTTATAGAGGACGAGTACTTCCCTCCGACTCATCCCCTGGAGGAGCAGGAGTATGAGAGAAGCTACATGGAGAAGGTGAACGGCGAGCTGTTGAAGTTGCTGGACATACCTCAGGGCTCCTTCAGGATGGACGTGTCTGCACATCCATTCACCGTGAGGATCTCTTCCAAGGACGTGAGGATAACCACGAGATATGAGGGGAGAGACTTCAGAGCTACCATGTTCTCCGTAATACACGAGAGCGGTCATGCCCTGTACGAGCTCATGATAGATCCTGTCTACGAGATGACCCCAGTGGGATCTGGAGTCTCTACTGGAGTCCACGAGTCGCAGTCGAGGTTCTGGGAGAACGTGGTGGGGAGGAGCAGGGAGTTCGTGAGGGTCGTGTACCCGATCCTGAAGGAGAGGCTCCCCTTCCTTAGGGATTACTCAGAGGAATCTGTGTACAAGTACTTCAACGTGGTGAGGCCCTCTCTGATCAGGGTGGACTCGGACGAGTTGACCTACAACTTCCACATAGCACTAAGGTACGAGGTAGAAAAGGGTTTGATAGGAGGGAAGTTGGAGGTAAGCGAGTTACCCACAGTCTGGGAGGACTTCATGGACAAGTACCTAGGAGTGAGGCCCAAGAACCACGCCGAGGGAGTGCTGCAGGACATCCATTGGTCTCAGGGTAGCTTCGGTTACTTTCCAACCTATACCCTGGGGAACGTGATTTCCGCAACCCTGTGGAGCAAGTTGGACGGATTCTCTCAAAAAGTGGAGGAGTGGAGGGTGGAGGAAATCAAGAATTTCCTTAGGGGGAGAGTTTGTAAGTTCGGGGCCCTATACCCACCCAAGTTACTCCTCAATAAGACCCTGGGAGAGGCATACAATCCAGAGAGGTTAATACAGTACCTCAGCCACAAATTCATAGATCGAGATTAGGTTAAGGAAGTTAGACCCGTCTAGGAGTGAATCACTCCCTCTCACACACTTTTCGCGTGTGTATGAATAGGATTTATTACTACCCTAAAGTAAGGATACTATGGGTCTATTTAAAAAAGAAAAGGTGTATCCCAAGCAAGTCGATCCGTCTCTGATAGGAAGCAAGTTCTCCCAGTTCCTAACGCAGGACGGATGGAAGGTACAAACCAAGGACGAGGGCAGTAAGGTTCTAGTGCAGGCACAAAAGGGCGGGATATTGAGGGATCTCATTGTAGCTGATAGGGCACTGAATTTCCTCTTTGAGAAGGTACCTGAAGGTATGAAGGTGACCGTCGGAATGGGAAAGTGGGTCCAGAACCTTGCGATAGCTACAATAGAGATCCTTCTGGTCTCTGAGTTATTCCTCTTCGTTGACGTTCCCGAGATGTTATGGACTTCCCACGTGGAGAACCAACTGATGAAGAAGTTGGACGAGATCGTGGAGAGTTCTTGAAATCGTGAGAACACCAGGACTAATAGTTAATTAGCCAAGTCTGTAGTAAGGAATGCGAGAGCTTCAGAGTAACTAACTTAAACTTCTAAAATATCTAAACAACTTATTTTAGGAAATAGAACGTGTGACCTTGCTTCCTAACGATTACGGGTCATGATTAGTAGCGACTAAACGTGAGGAGACAGGCCTGCGAATCGTTGCAACATCTTGACGGTCACGGAACTTTCCCATAGATCCCAACCCTCGCAGTTAAGAAAAAGAGTAATATTTCCTTAAAGACACTTAAAAAAGCAGTACGTCCACGTTACTCAGGATCCTCTTCAACACGTTTAACATTTCCCTGTCTAAATCCTTATTGAGTTTTATTGTAGTTCCTTTGCCTCTGATCTTCTTCCTCATTAGAGTCACCTACACGCTCAAGGAGATGTGTGTTATCACGAAGTGCAAGAGGAACACTGAGACTCCTGAGACCATCAATTGCTGAAATATCCTGAAGGTGTTCTGGTTAGTCCCGTCGTAACCCTTAGCCAAGAGCAAGCCGTATATTATTCCTATCTCGACGATGGCCAGCTCCATGGCCGGTATAGTTCCTTGAATGATCTGACCTATGTTCTGGAATACCGAGAAGAACTGTAGAAATCCTTGCAATTGTGGAGGGAATTGGACTCCAGGAGTCTGCTGAAGTGGAGGGACGTTAGCTAGTCCCGCGATACTATTCATGATCAGGAAGGTTAAGGCTATCATGGCCACCAGAATCACAGGAGCCGCGATCGAAGATCCTAAAAACATGTAGAGACTCCTCCTCTTCGTGGAGACGGCGTCATAATAACTGTCTGCGAACTCGGATAGCTTTCTGAGTATCTCATACCTCAAGACTCCCTCCTTGTCTGTCTTGACCATGATCTCAAAGATGGACTTGCCCACCCAAGAGTCCATCTCGGGTACCGGAGTGTCGGACACCGCCGAGAGTAATAAGTACCTCTCTATGATCCTGTTCAACTCCCCTCCGAAGTTCTTATTACCCTTCAGTTTGGACAGGGCTGTGTACAAGTTGTCTCCTGTAGTCCTAACGTGTTCTCCAACTGCCCTAACCAGTAGGGCCATCTTGGACTCGACCTCAGATTTCCTCACGAGTGCCCTCTGTACCCTGTAGCCGTAGAGTAGCGAGAAAGCTGCAGTGGGGATCAAGACTGCGAGCCACATCGGGAGAGATTTGGTGATAAGGTAATAAATCACGTCTACGATGATTCCCACTGCCAACCCAACACCTCCGAGCTTCGGATTTCCCTTCACCGGAACCGTGTCCAATGGTGCCTGGAAAGCCACGTATATGTATAGAGAGACCCCTATCAGCGGAACGAGGAAGTAAACTATCATGTCAGTACCGTATTGGACGTTACCCTGCACTATGGCGAACCAAATGGCCAAAAGCGGGATCATGAGTAAAAATAGGAGGGAGAGTTCTCCGAGGTTGGAGACGGATCTCCCGTATCTGTCCCAGGACTCCTTGAGCCACTGCAACACCTCGGTGGTCACCCTGGAAAGGTGAACTGAGATCTCGCCTCCAATGGAGGATATTATCACTGCCCCTCCGAGCAACCTCTCGAAGAGCTTAGACGGATGATCTTCCGTCTCCTTCAGGACAGCCTGATCTGGGGGGAGGTTGAAGACAGTGAAGTCCCTGTAGATCTTGGCCAACTCCCTCGGGATTGCCTTCAGGGCCTCAGTCTCCTCCTTCAGGGTCTCCACCATCCTCATGACGTCGTAGCCTATCTCAGAGAGACCCCACATCATGAGGGAGATTATGGGTAACTCCATCTCCACCCTCCTCTGCAGGGAAGTCCTATTGTCGAAGGTCCTCAGCCAAGGAAGGAAATAGGTGAAGAGGACCAACAAGCCTCCCAAGGGGGAGTAGAGGTAACTCCCCATGAGGTAGTAGAGCGCCAGTCCAATCACGGCCGCCCCCGTATATCCGTAAAGGGTGTTGTTCACTGTCTCCCTGGACCACGAGGCTGGTGACTCCAGAACCTTGGACGAGACCACTAATCTTTCCATCAATTCCTCAAAAGTCCAGGTCCTCTTGCTCAGTCTGTGGATCGCCGGAGGCCAGGAGTAAACCGTGAGGGGAAGGAACACGCTCAGTAGGAGTTCGCGGTACTGACTTTGCACCAGGAAGGAGAGTACCAGGAGAACTGTGGAGATGGAGGCCACTGACAGAAGTAAGATATAATTGAGGTCCCTGGAGTTGAGGTCCTTCTTCTGCTTGGGCTTGGCCTTCAGGTTCACCTTTCGTTGTTGAGTCTTGCTCACTTAGATCACCCCTTGAGAGTCGTAATATTCCTTGATGGCCTTGACGTAGGCCTCCTGGTTGAGCATGGAGGAATTCAGGATGAACCTGACCTTCCCCTCCAAGTCCTTCTTCAGGTCTCCCTCAGTCATTCCCTTCGTCGCCGCCATGGTCTTGAGTCTGGAGCTGTGCAGGACGTCCACAAAGAAGGAATCCGTAACTGGAGAATAAGTCGCCAGAGGTACGTAGTGTGCCTGTCCTTCCTTGAGCACAACCTCTCCTATCTCCTGAACCCTCCTGACCAGCCTCCCGTTCACGGTATAGGAGTTCACGAAAACTACCATGGACACTACCGAGAAGAACGAGTCGTCTATTCCGGCGTAGTTGAACCTTGCCTTAAGCGAGGAGAAGTCCTCTGCGTGAAGGGACGTGATACCACCGTGACCTGCTGCCACGGAGTGTATGAACTCCTTCATCTCCTCCTTGGATCTCACCTCGCCCACTGAGACCAGATCTGGCCTTATCCTGAAGGTATGCGAAATTAGCCTGTCCAGAGGGATCTCAGCACTCTCGTTGTACTCTGTCATTAGGGTCGGCTTCCTCGAGACGAGTCTAACCCAGTTGGGGAATATCACTCTAAGCTCCGGGATCTCCTCCACCGTCACTATCTTCCAGGAAGGTGGGACCAGGGTCAACATGGCGTTTATTAGGGTTGTCTTACCCGTCCCCGACCTACCGACGACCAGGATGACCCCCCTGTTCTGTATGACGAACCAGAGTGCGGCAGCCATCAAAGCGGTCATGACCTTTTTCTCCACCACCATCCTGGGGAGAGTCCAGACCTCCTCGTGGGGCTTCCTCACGGATATCGTGGATCCGGTGGGGGAGACCTCCCTGCCGTAGGTGAGTGCGACACGATAACCCTCAGGCGTCATGGCGTCCAGGATAGGTCTAGCTAGAGTTATGGATTTCCCCGATTTGAAGGCTATCTTCTGCACTAGGGCATTGCCTTCATCCACGTTGAGGATCAAGTTGGTCGGGATCCACAGTCCAAACTCCCTGTGAAACACGAAGACTGGATCGGCACCTGTAACTGATGAGAAGGATATGTCCTCGACCTCCCTGTCGTCTAGGAGCGGAGTTAGGACATCGTAACGCAGGATGTCCCTGACCACGTAATAGCCTATGACCCTGTCCCTGTTGACGTAGTCCAGGAAGGTGGTCACCAGCTTATCCAAGTCCTTGGGCTTAAGGGTATAGTATAGCGTCTTATAGGCCTTCATGAGGAGTTCCCTTTGACTCTTGGTTAGATCGGGCTCCTCTATGTTATAGAAAACTCCGTCTTCGTTTCTAACTAGGGTAGCCTTGGGGAAAGCTACGTCATACTGTTCATATATTCCCTTCAGCACGTATGACATAAGTACATCCCCGCTGTACTTGGGGCGTGTTACCTTGATATCCTTAGGCTCGATCATCTCATCCACCTCCGAGTTGTCCTCCTTGAAACACGTTACCGTAGGCTGTGACGACTAGAACTCCTATGTTGTTGAGATTGAGGTTGTTAGCTAGATTTAGAGTCACTAGAGCTGTTCCACCAGGCGGTATAGGATTTGGGATGATTGAATTCGCCCCAATTACTTGGATGGGAGGACCGCTTATCTGATTATTGTTATTAACCGGAACTATCACGACGTACTCTACATAGGACGACACCGTCCCCTGATTCGTAATGCTTATTTGACCCTGTATTATGGCTTGCCCGTTAGCCTGACCCTGTGGGTTTTGACCTCCGGGGTTCGAATTTAGTACTTTCACGCTCAAGCTCTCAGCGTTCTTCTCAGACATTAGAGTTTGAGCCTGCGACAGCTGGAGACTGAACGCCTGTTCCCTAAAACTGATCAACAATAGTGTGCCCATGACGGTCAGAGCTATCAAAAGAAAAATCACCGTACCTATTACCGTGCCTAAACCTTTGGATTTCCTCATAAAACCACCTGGTAAAACGTGCCTTGAGTTGTGAAGAGGGTTACCTGAGTCCCTTGTCCTCCAGGGATCTGTATCTGGTAAGGGATCTGTATCTGGTAAAGGTTATCGGGAAGCAATGTATTTGTTGGATCTGGGATCAACTGATAACTGTTCTGATAACTGTTCCCGTTAGGAACCAACTGATAAACGGTAACATTTGAGGGCGTTGTTGACGTCCCGACCACGGCGTAAGCTATGGTTATTGGGGAGGTGCCGTAGACCTCCACGTATACACAGTTATTGTACGTCCACATTACCGACATCAACTGTACCTGGGGAGTCTCAACGTAGCTGGCTGTGGGGACCAGGTAATTGTAGTTGAATGCCAGGAAGGCGCCTAGGAGTCCTAGTGTAACTACCAAGGAAAGTAGGGAAGCTACAACCTCTGATAGACCTCTCCTCATCCGTACAACACCTCAGCTGAAGATTGATACTCCACAAGGTTCCCTCCAGGACCGTAGGTGCCTATCACCTGAACTATCGGAACCGTACCCTGAGGTATGTTGAGGTTACTTGTAAAGAAGTAAAGGGTGTAGGTCTGACCAGGTCTCAAGCTTAAAGGAAGGTTGACGGTGGTAGGGTTCTGGTTGAAGGACGTGTAAAGGGTTTTAGGTGAGGAATAGGTATTTCCCACAACCACTACATTTACCTTTTGTATCACGAAGGGGTAATAGCCTCCGGACCTCACGTCGATTTCCACCATATAAACCCCTCCTCCATTCAAGGACACTACCTTAGAGGAAAGGGATACCTCAGGTAACCCTTGAGTGGATTGAACGTAAGATAGACCGTACCTAAACAGTGCGGCCCAAGCAACAAATACAATAACAATCAAAAAAAGGGAGCCCATCACGGAGGACAGGCCCCGCCTTGCCTTGAACATAGGTTGCACCTTGTTTAGTCTTGTACCACGGTCGTAGCCTGGGTGGCAAGAGTTTGACCGGTTACATTATCTTTTGCCGTAACCTGAACGACTATAGTGGAACCCACATTTAGGGTGGGATTACCTCCTCCTGGATTAGTATTTATATTGTTTGTAAACGTGTGGCTCTGTCCAGGCTGAAGAATTATATAACTCTTAGCAGGCAGATTTATGGATGGATATAGAGTTTGTCCACCAACAGTTACAGAGGTTATATTTACAGGGTCATTCCCAGTATTGGTGACCGTCACAGTGACTGATGCAGTCGTCGCGGTTCCTCCAGGGTTCAGTACGCTAATATCACTGAGAGATATTTGGGCGTTGTGGCTGTTGGAGGAGAACAGACCGAAGGCGAAGTGACCTAACAAAAGAGCGGCCACAATTGTTAATACTATCATTAGGAGAGACCCTACTATGTTTGACAGGCCTCTCCTTTCCTTTTTGGATCTATTTTCTCCTAACATTTAAGATCTACGCCACAATCTGAATAAAGTAATTTAAAAAGAACTCGCGAAACGCTGCTGTCTCAGTAAATCCACGTACTCAAGTGAAACCACTATAGAAAAAGATCACCCGTTCTTCTACTGTTTCAGTGGAACAGTGGAACAATCGCTCAAAAGTTCTCCCAAAAGGGCCGATATCCCTACTTGTTCCTTTTTAAGAAAGAGATGTCAAGATGTATCATGAAATACCATGAAGCAGAACCTCCTCGTAGGTTTATTGGTGCTCACCCTAGCCGTGAACGTCACCCTAGGCTATGAGCTCTACTCACTCAATCACGCTTCTTCAACCCACGCTGTGGCCCCGGTAGTATTTGAGAACGTGACGGTCTACCCTGGGCAGAACACGACTGCGGAGGACAATCTCACCCTTCACCCCTTCTATTATAAGTACGGGGTCCTACTCAAATTCCCGCAAAAGGGGGAGTACCTCGTAGGGATTAACGGAACCGTCTTTCCTGGAGAGGCCATTTTAGTTCAGCTGGAGGACGGTCAATCGGTTCTCCTCAACCAGAACGCCACCCAGGGAAAGGTGATCGTGGACGATAACGTGATCCATGCCACTATCATAATCAGTGGACTGTACTCAGGGAGTGCGCCCAGTCCTCAACTGGTTCTCCAGGATGTTGGACTATTTTTTCAGTTTCTGAGGCCTCTCCAGGTGGTCAATTCCTCCTCTGAAGGCGGCCAACAGGAGATTCAAAACTTCACACATGATTTCGATCATAGTTCGGTTTCGGATAACGACCTCAACTCCAGTGCCACTAACTCCACTATTAATAGTAATACTACCATAAATCAGAGTAATATTACTAATCAGAACTCCTCGAACCAGCCCCACGATGACAATGTGACCCTACAGTCCCATAACGAGAACGACACTGGTCAGGGTAGTAGTCAAGGCAGTGACAGCTCACAGAACAGCAACAGCTCCTCCAATTCGAGCCAAAATGCCCATAGCTCCAGCGGAGACTCCAACTCCAGCGATAGCTCAGGGTCTGGCTCCAGTAGCTCCGGGTCAGGGTCGAGCTCAGGGTCTGCGTCCAGTAGCTCCGGGTCAGGGTCGAGCTCGAGCGGTCAAGGCGACTCCGGGGACTCTGGTTCTGGCTCTAATTCCTCAAGTGGGTCTGGGTCGCAAGATAATTAATTCTCTCCGTCCCACGGTTTTTTAGTACCTGATGGAAAGATTATATAAGCGTCGAAGTAATTCTGTCTTGATCATGAGATTACTACTGGCAATTGGGTTATTGCTGGCCTCCATGATTCCTATAGCCCACAGTGGCGTGGCTAGTATATCGATATACTACAACGGAACTGTGGTTGCCCACTTTCAGGGGATCACCAATTTCACCATCATAGGAAACAACGTCTCAGAGCTCAGGGTTCAAGGAAGTAAGTTTAACCTCACCGGCGACGTCCTACAATTTTACAACCCTAATTCCTTCATAACAGTGACATATCAAACATCGTTTCA
>Ga0080006_1147931_pt1 | contig 20766 bp, 22 predicted proteins | sample RS3BMetagenome_FD_69209 | JGI IMG/M metagenome (GOLD analysis project Ga0080006, IMG submission 69209) | Ferric oxide microbial mat and aquatic microbial communities from Rainbow Spring, Yellowstone National Park, USA - RS3B (SPADES... ...
CTCGAGGTCACTCATCAACACGAGTAGCCGTGGAAGCTTGCGCGTCGAATGCATACAGCATAGCGCTTCTCGAGGTCACTCATCAACACGAGTAGCCGTAGTAGCTTGCGTGTCGAATGCATACAGCATAGCGCTTCTCGAGGTCACTCATTCCGTGCATGAGCAGGGATATTAGCAGATGCGCTCGCCGCAGAGCGCCAGCGCAGGCGCCAGCGGTGCACCTGACCCCTGATGCAGACATCCCCGGGATCGTCCGGGAACATCGGATCCATCTGCAGCGGTGACAGCCACGGTTCAGCGATGAGTGCTCCGTCTGCGTTCACAAGGCGAAAAAAAGCAAGATCGCGCTCCGCAAGGTGCGGGCGATGGTGAGTGAATGTCACCAGTGCGACGGCGGTGGGATCATTGGCCGGCAGCGCTAAGAGCATCTTCACGCTACGTAAGAGTGCATCGTGCGCCTGATGAAAGCTCAGCAGGTCCGCTAGCAATACGACTTGGAAACGCTGCAAGCCAGTACATCGTTGAAGAGAATCGGGCGAATCGCCCCAGCGATATGGTACGACCTTTGGGCTGGCTCTTTTGACTGTTTCAGAACTGCAGCTATTCGCCGTATGCTCTCGGATATTGCTTTCTAGGCTGTTGAGTATTTCCGGATCCGGGTAGTCGGTCGCGACAACCTGATCCGCACCCGCTAGAAACGCTACAATCGAGACCAGGCCAGCTCCTGCACCGAGTTCACATACGGTCTTACCCGCGATCAGCTCGGGCTGCCAACACAAGGTGTCGGCAAGAGCGCGAGCCCCGCTCCACACGTGTGACGTCCAAAGCGGGTGCTCTTGCGTAGTCTGCACCTGCACCGAACACTGCAGCGGGGCACCGGCCGGCGACTGGTACCGCTCAACGCGCGACCTCTGTCGCTCTCGATAAAAGTCTGGGGGTGTTCCGGGCAAACCGTCTAGTTCAAGCTGGTCTGCGGCTCGGGAGTTCATGTACACCGCGCACCGGCTTGCAGGCCCAGTTCCAGAGACGCTGCTGTTCGTAGTAGACTGCGTCTGTCGACCAGAGCCAGCGCTTCGCCCCCGAAATAGACGCGTCGGGGCTTGTCTGTGGTCAGGCCTGGGCAAGCGCTGGCCTCGGAGACATAGCGTTCGATGTACAGTACCTTTGGTGCGCTGTTGCAGCGATGAGCATCGACATGCAACGTTTTTTAAAAGTTTCAGACTCAGAACACCCCTGATCACTGAGCCTTCTCTACCCTGTGAGACTGGCAGTGCAGCCAATCGTGCAGTGCTTCTGACAGCGCTCTTGAGCACCGTATATGGACCGCTGTTGGATGCGTTTCATACGACCTACGGTACACTCCAGTACCACAAAGTGAACTGGAACGTTCACGTCGGCTTTCAGACCGCCGTCGGCTTTACCTGGTGGACACCGATTCTCTTTGGCGTGGCTGGGTCGATGCTGGCGCGTCTGGGACTCCAGTCCCGCCAGACTCCGTTTCGCCCAGAACTCGTCGTGCGAACAGCAGCTGGCGTGGCGCTATTTACCTTTCAGTACTGGCTGAGCGCTTATTTAGACGGCAGCGGACACTTGGGTACGGCTATGATCGCCCTCGTACTATCGAGCTTGCTTCCAGTTCAGTGCTGGGTACTGGGGAGCTCCACTGCTGCGGAGTTTGGCGTCATGATAAGCACCGCGATGCTGGGTCCATTCGTCGAACTCTGGCTCATTGATGGGCTCCATCTGTACCACTACGCTCATCCTGAAGTTTGGTGTCATATTCCACTGTGGATTGGAGCGATCTACGCTTGCGGCAGTCTAGCGGTGCAGCAGCTCGCTCGCTGCATTTTCGCCATAGATTGGCATCTACGGAACAGGAAGGATGCATGAGATGAGCATATCATCTGCAGCAGTAGCAGCAGTAGTCGTAGACCCGCGGCACTGTTGCAACGGATGGACAGCGAGAGCTCTCGCATACCATGCACGAGAGACGCAGACCGTCGCTGAAACACAGCAACCGCTACAGCAGAGACGAGGCAGCGCTGCTTAGCATCGACAGCGAGGATTCTCCGGGACAAGGAACATTCACGATCCGAGCCCAGTTTGATGCGTACTTCAACGAGCAGACGATTCGCTTCAAAGCGGTATCGCTCCAAGCAGACACATGGTCAGTGCTACAGCGCGAAAGGCGCTAGGTATCCGAGTCGCCTCAGCGGTTGCCCAGTGTCGTCATCGTTGTCGACTAGCCGCTTTACGAGCACCGTCGTCGAACGCAGTCCGCAGCGCGTCAAGGCGTCAGCGACGCTGCCGCTTCCAGTGACTTGACGCTTTGCTGCTGACGTTGGAGCGCTTGCTGCACCAGGTCCGGGAAGCGTGGCCGCGTCAACGACTTGGAGGCCTGTTTCCACGCCGGTGTTGCGTCGCTGTAAACGACCACTTCCTGTCGCTCTGCCTGTTGCCTCTGCCGTTGCCAGAGTGCGAGCACCTCTGTCCAGCGTTGGCGCATGAGCTGCTCAACGAGTGCGCTCTGAAAAACCGGCACGGTCTGACCAGTCCCAGCGCTGGAAGGAGAGGTTTCGCGCGCCCGACGCTGCTCGTTGTCGTTGTTGTGGTCGTTTCTCGAACTGCGTAGTGCTTCTGTTTGTGAGCTCTTCGCCGTCCAACCGCCCCTATTCGTCATGCTTTGCAGTGACCCGGTCACTTGGTTGAAGCAGGAAAACAATGAGAAAAAAGCCGGGGTCAATACGTCGTGTTGCACCTGACCCGCAGCGTGCGCGACGACTCGCTTGCAAAGCAACGAGTCGGTGTTGTCAACGCAGTGGAGCAGCCGGTGCGCCCTGGGAGGGCGGGTCACGGCAACAGCGACAGCGGTTTGGAGGTCTCGCTGGGGCGGGTAACCCCGGACGAGTTGTTGAGGTGCAAGCAAACCCCGTGCTGGTACGCTTGTTGAAAAAACAACTAGGAAGTGGTGTTCTCGAAACGCTTAGGCGGCGTTGTCCTTGCGCCTTGCCAGGTGTGCCACACGGGCACCTTGCACACTTTCCGGCTTCGGTTTCGCGTCTCTGTTGGCGTGTCGAGGCTGACAGACTTTTTGTGTGTGCCCCAGCACCTGCACTGCAGTTTGGTAGCACTGGGTATCCAGATGAGCAGCTGGGGGCGGCCTCTCGTGCTTCCACCGTGGACAGCGACTGGTACAGAGCAGTGTCCACGTTCAGGTGCGCTCGTGTTGATTTGCTGGGGGTTCGCACGGGCTGCTGTTCCTTGCCTACGCACGGACGTTGCAGGTCAGTGAAAGACAGCAAGGATCCGGGTAGGAGGGAAACCTGATAGCCACCCGATTTGGTGGACAAGAGCGCTTCCACGGATAAACAGCAGTACGGGGTGCGCCTCGAATGGAAACCGCTGATCCACGAGGCGGGCCCTCAAGCACGCAACTTGTCCTTTAGCTAGCTGCCCGAATGCGTGCAAGTTGAATTGTACGCTTTGAATTGGTGCGAATTCGTCGCGGATCTTCTTACTGACCCACCGCCGTCTGCGGAAGCGCCGAAACGTCAGACACTCGTGCCTCTACGCAACGCCGCACTGCCCGGTCAACGCTCGCGTCACAGAACTTGAGCTGGTAGACAATGTGCGCCAGGGGAACGGTCACAGAGGCAGCACGATGCTGGTTCAAAGCGAGACGGAGTCTGCTTTTGGTGTGCGTCTCTGTCTGGGACACAGCACCAGAGGACACATCTGCCAGATTGGAACTCGACTGCTGGACAGGCTCGCAGTCGAGACAATGATACGCGGCTAGTGCCATCAGGATGCGCCGATGGAGACGTGATGACGCCTCAAGGGTCAACGTTCGCGAGTCTGGCCCCGGATCAGCTAGCCCATGGACCGAAGCTGCGTACCGTGTCGGCCGCAGGCCCGTTGCTGGACCCTGTGAGTTCGACAACCGTGAACAGCGACCCGGAGACAAGAGCCACTGAAGGTGGTTTTGGTTCAGGTGCGGTACAAGGCCATGCTCGTGTAAAATGGATTCATGGTGGGCTATGAGCAACCAGAGATCGTTGGAATAGCGGCGCAGAAGCTCTCGTGTGGCGTAACTGAGACGAAAGAATGCCAAGATCAATCTGGATACCTCATTTGCGTCCGCTATCTCGAGCTGCGACGTGGGTGGTGCGGGATCAACTTGGCAATCCTCGTCCAACGGGAATACATGCTCTGCTGCTTCAACCCGCGCATGTGGATGGTGCCCGGCTATGCCCGCAGCAAAGTTTTCTTCTTCAGATTCCACCTCGCAAACGATGTCATTCGAATTGTCGCGTTGATTCCCAAGATGCAACGCCTTCATCTGCGACTCGAGCGCATTCGATCTGGCGGTGCGATGCTGCCTGCTGCCCGGGATAGGGGGCTCGGGGGTGCGCGCTTCACCCGAGCGACGGCGTGCGGATACGCTCTTCCGAATCGAAGACAAGGCGTCCAGCAAGATTCTCTCCTCTTCTTCGGTGCATTCACGAAACGGTTCCCAAAAATGCCATGCGTCGCCCATTCCTCGAAGTACCCGTTCCATCTGGGGAGACTCGGCGTGTCGCTCGCGCATATCTGTCCAGAATTCGTGCAACCACGCCGCTTCCGTTGGAGGCCGCTCAACGCCAACTTCCCAGGTATCCAGCGGTGAATCCAAGGCCTCAGTGCCGAGGCCTCCGACACTCCCATAATGAACCGCACTCAAGCGCAAGTACAATTCGTTCATAAAACGGCGATACCGCCGAGAACTGCCAAAAGCAGCAACCGTCTGCCGTCTGGAACCTGAAGCTGCTGGTGTCAACGGAGACGTCTCGAGACCCACATAACCAGCACGCTGTCTTTGCTTTCGTACGTTACGAGCCCGTGACGACGCAGAATCAGTTGGAACGCTGCACTCGGACGCTTCAAGCCGCCGACCCGACCTCACGCCCCGCACATGGACCCACTTGGACCCAGTCACATCAAAGCTCTTTGCACTATGGCTGCTCATAAGCTTCAGATTCGCGGTTAGGAGAGCATTTTCGGCGTATTTCAGAGCGTGTCGACGGATTCAACCGACAATTCAGTGCAGGGATTGCCTCAGAGGCGCATCGCGAGCGTGATCGCATCCGCGCGCATCAGCGTATACCCATGAACGAGTGCGCGCGCAAACTGACAAAACGTTTTCACGAGTGTGCAGGGTAAATGAATATCGATTCGCAGGTGCATCCCGGCGTTTTTGGACTGGCCCCCTGCGACAGGTTTCGACTTCTCCGCGTAGAGTTCGACCTTGCGAGGTTCTCCCACGGAGTTGGCTCGCGTCATTTCCGCGGGTCTCGTTTTTAGTACCGCACATCTCCTGGTATTCATAGCAGCGTTAAAGTCTCGGATCACGAACTTTTTGCGTTTCTTGCCGCCGTTGGTTGTATACACTCATGCGAATAGCTCTCAAACTTGCGCCCTGTTTTCAATTTGGTCCCTCGTCAGCGCTCCGTATTTTTCTATGTCCTCAGAGCTGCGCTGGCACTTTTCCATCTCGACCCTCTGACGCGCACGCCTCAGCTCAGCCCTCAGATTTCTTAGTTCATCAAAAGAAACACACTTCTGTATGCCCCGGGATGAGGACTTTTCCGGAGGGGCAAGCACTTGCGCAACAAAGACGTAATGTAGCCCGGTGTGTCGCCGTGTCCTGAACACTCCAGCGAAACGCCCAGTGGAGTGATCTTTACGTTTTCCGATTCAAAACACTTCTTCGATGGGGTCAGTCCATAGAGATTACGGAGGATTCAAAAAGCAGCTCTATCCAGGTAGAATCGGCGAAAGCTCGAACGCAAGCCGGATGGTGAAATACAATGTCATCCTATAGAAGGACATCGCCAGACGTCTGGAAAAAGTCTTCAATGATTCGACGATGTGGTTGGTGCTGTTCGATGAGTCTTTCCTATCAGCGAAGCTGAGGCCGCCATATAAATCCACTGCAGCTGGAACAGATAATGTCTTCGTTCTCTCCGAGTTCCATGCTATATACTACAGGCTCGCTCTCCGCGAATTTCTACATACGCTCTGACAGTCTCATCCGAGGAAAGTCTCATCGACTAAAAAAACAAACCGAAATCCCTGTGCGTCATACAGGCCGCGACGTTCCAGCAACGTAGTCGTTGCTATTTCGGTGGAAAATGGCTGTGAATGAACCTGAACTTACATTGGGACGGTACCCAGTGTATTCTGGACCACACGAATAGGCTGTTGAGCAACAGAGACGCCCACGGTGACGACTGTCGTCGCTTCTGCTTTCCGCAAGAAGATAAACGTGTCGTTCTCTACAACTGGCCGCAGGCAGTCTTTGACAACACCGGTTTTCGGCGCGGAGCGCTTTGATGGCGGTCTTTCATTGTTCCTCAGTCACCTGAGTACAGCGATATAACTGACCCGAACGAGGAATGCAATCCTCGTTGCGATCTTCAGTAAAGAATATGTCCTATACGCGAGATGCCTACAATGTATGTGGTTCACTGCAACGTGATTTCGATCTCCGGCTATACACTGCGAAAAAGCATTCGATATCACGCAGCAGGGCTGAAACAGACCCGAGCTGAACGACTGTCGACAGATCGGCGCGCTCGCGTCACAGCGATCGCGCACAGCTCTGCGCTTTCGGTGCTCATGTCCTTTCCTTCCCATTATATACAATGATTGTAGACTTTGTTCGGCTGGACGGCGCGACGTCGCACGTCGCTGCGGCCCGCACACCACCCCGCTCATTCGGGGACGCTGTAGACCCACGCGTAGCCTGTGGCGCTCGCTTCTGCCTTGGCGGCTTTCTTCGTTACTCACGAGGGCGGCACTCCGCGTGAGCGTTTATCGAATACGGTGACAAGTTCAGATAACCGCGTCCTAGCCTTACTCCGAGGCGTGCAATGCCTTCGAAACAGGAACGCAAAGGGGCCTACATCGTAAAAGCCGGGCAACTCTTCGATACCTACGACAAAATTCTAGTCGTTGAGATCGACAACGTTGGATCGAAGCAACTTCAAGACGCCCGTCGAGAGCTTCGAGCACTCGACTCCGTCATCTTATGCGGCAAGAACACTGTGATTCGGAAAACGCTGAAAGATCGGGTCAGTCGGAAGCCTGCACTCGAGAAAGTGCTCCATGCGTTACGAGGGAATGTCAGCTTTGTTTTCACTCGTGGTGACCTTCGTGAAGTTCGAGACTGCATCCTAAGAAACAAGGTGCCAGCGCCTGCGAAGGCGGGTCAGATTGCTCAGTGCGATGTGTTCGTGCCTGCCGGGCCGACAGGTATGCCCCCAGACATGACCTCATTCTTCCAGGCTCTTTCGATTCCAACGAAGATAGAGCGCGGCTCGATCTGCATTGTGTCGGACGTGCAAGTGATCAAGCAGAATGAGCGGGTTAGTGCGTCAGCAGTTGCTCTGTTACAAAGAATGGGCATCGAGCCGTTCACCTACGGCATGAAGATTCGACAAATTTATGAAGAAGGCGCGATGTATGAACCCTCCGTTCTCGACATAACTCCGGACGATCTGCGGAACAAAGTCCGAGAAGCTGTCGACACCATAGCGGCGATTTCACTCGCAACAGGCTACCTGACCGCGCCGGCTGTTCCCCACTTGCTGGTGCGCGCCGCCAAGGACCTCGTTGCGGCGAGTATCGCCGCCGACTACGACATGCCGCAGTCGCGATCGCTGCGAGAGCTCCTTTCAGATCCGAGCAAACTGGAGGAATTGGTCGCCGCCGCTAGTATTGGTGCAGCTGGGGCAGCTGGCACGGCATCTGCCGAGGACACTGCCGCCGCGTCCGGAGCGGCCGAAACGAAGGAGGCGGCAGAGGAGTCCGATGAGGATCTCGGCTTTGGTCTATTCGACTAAACTTGGTCGTCGTAAAAGTCACGCGCCAGCGTTGACAAGCAAAGCGCGCTCCGCTGCGAACGATGTTCTGTCATCATGTCCGAATCGAGAACGCGGGCGACAGCACGCTTCCAGAGAATGGATCCATTTCCCAGCGTCGTAGCTGCTACTGGCTTTCGTAACTCGGAGGCGGCAGCTTCGCATAATGGGACACCATTATCGTATACCAGCTGCGCAGTAAAATCGTTTCCACGCTAGGTATACGGCACCATAGCTTTACTGGATCGCTGATTGTACCGTACCAGTGCCTTGGTCTCTAGGCGGGGGAATCCAATGTCCGCGTTCCTGGCCGGTGATTTTTCTTTGTCGGACGTCTCAGGTATTTCAGCATAACGCCCATACTGCGTACGAAACGATTCATTGGCAAGTTCGCTCGACATCCAGCGGCCGGGCGCTCCCGAGGCAGTGCACATTGACGGGACTTGATTAACGCCCATGCTGCGTACGAAACGATTCATTGGCAAGTTCGCTCGACATCCAGCGGTCGGACGCTCCCGAAGCAGAGCACATTGACGGGTCTTGATCGAGGTGTTCAAGGGTCGGTGCATGCGAACTTCTTGTGCGCGCTGTCGCTGTTAGACTCATGTCGTGGCGAACTGCACAGCCTCGATTGCCTCGCCAGCCGACGTTCGGGCAGCGTACCGGACACCATCTCGTGCATTCGGCTCTGTTTCATGCTCTACTTCTCTGAGTGTGTCCGCGTGTACCTGCGTTTGTGATGCGTGTACCTCGTCCTGAACGCATTCACGAAAATCCAACAGAATCGATTTCTGGACTTGATGGATGCTCTAACGAAGATGCAGGTATGCAGCCCGTGCGCAACACAATACGTCCAGCGTCAGCGGCGAACCCAAGAAGATGCGGCATGTTTGCTAGTCCCTTTTCCAGTTCATGGGACAAGTTGGCGAACGTACGCTTGTTTCCTCCGTGCAATTGAAAACGTTGGCGACGCCAGCGCACTCCCATGTATTCCTTCCAAGAAAATAAAGATGCCGTCCGCGTGATCCATTTGGGATGCTCATGCACGCTCCGAATGCAGCTTCTTGGGCATCACCCTGGACTCGATTCGGCGTTCAGCGCATCGAGGTGGGCGTCCTGGTGTCCAGCATATCCAAGTCTCGATCATTGTCGACTAAAAAAAGCTGTGCAGCATCATCGTCTAGTTTCAGTCCAGGTCTTTGGCTCCGTTCTCCTGATTTGGCGGAATGGCGAAGGCCATAACGCATTTGAATCCGAGATCCACGCCCCGCTACAAGGTCTTCCAATTCTTTTATGTCGCATAGATGCAAATGAGTCTTGCCGCTTGACTCGGACCTAGGTTTCACAAAGTGCATCTCGATGGATATGCCAGCGGGCCGCATTGTACCCGTGGACTGCTTTCGATTTCCCGCGTGTAAACGTGAAACCCTGAACGGCAACAACCGATACTACTCCTCACGTTGGTTGACTGCATCGTACTCGCTCGCAGAGATCAACTGAAGCTCACTGAGGAAGCCGAGCAGCACAACCCCGTGGAGCACAGAAGTGTCTACGGCGATATCGTCGGACTTGATCTGACACATGAGAACTGGATCGAATGGATGCTCGAGGAGCGTGATGACGCGCGGATTCGAAGAGCGCGTTTGCTTTTGCTCTGGGGCGGCGGTTTCTGTTTCACAGAACGCATTGACGCAAGATTCCCGGAAGCGAAGCATCACGATCTCACCATCTTTTGAATGAGAGCTTCTCAGCTCCAAGGCCGAGCGATACACGGTCAGCATCGACGATCCAAGGCGACTCCCGATCTCGTTGGGGTATCGCTTTCGAACTCGCCACCATGTTGTCGTCTTCGGCTACCATCAACTCGCCATTTCCTTGCATCACCAGGTTCAGGAACGCGTTCCATCAATCCCCACTTGTTCGGGGCAGTAAATAGAAAATACGGCGCCCATGAGGTGCACTTCGTGAAGCGCCCAAGATTGACCCGCATATTGTTTTGGTTTGTGAGCTGTGTCTAACGCTCGTTGGCGCCAGCGATCTAGACGTTTCTGTGGAAGAGGTGGTGCAGCCACGCATCGAAGTATGCTGGCACCCGTATCTGCAACACGCTGACCTTTTCATCAGGCTGAATGACGTCTTCTGTCCCGTGCATTGGCTGCATCGACGCACAAAGGTTTGATCGAAAAGTCCCATGGAAATGTAGACAGCTGGAAGTCTTGCGTCCGCTCCTCAAATGTAGAGTCGCTTATCGAGCTGCGTCGAGTCCCGTGAAACTCGATGCGGCTTTTTCGAGTAAGAAGCTACGTGATGCCAAATGGAGTCCTGCATCTCACCACTCGGAAGATTTCCCCCGCGGATATGTTTTCCAGGGGAAACCCTGACAGCAATTCCACCAGGCACGTTACCGCCAGAAGCATCAATTGTGTGTTAGCGCTTTGACAGCGCGCTTTAGGTACAAGACGCAATGGATGACATCGAAAGCACGACACCAGCTACTACCCTGAGACGCAGTGTCATTCAGATCAGAAAATAATCCAGGAAGTTGTCTTCTCGGACTCTGGGAACACCATGCGCTCCATGCTAACGCAGCACACTTCGTCTTCATAGATCGAGGGATTACCGAGCTTCGCCTTCTGTATCGCGTCACGCTCATTTGGGAGTTTCGTGCCGCCGCTGGTCTTCGCAAACACCAACGATAGAAGTGCCAGTATTTCGCTTCCTCGTAAGGCAACTCAGGAGCGCTTGAAAATCTGAAGACTGCGGCCTTGGACGGACGCCGCATATCGAGACGCACATAGGTGCTTCCCTCGGAGCAATGCTCTCTGTTATCGTCTGGAGAGCTCCGGCCAAAACGTGCCAGTGTGAGCTTCTACAGTGCTCTCGCAGACACCGTCTTCACAGTTCGACACCAAATGACCATCGGACCACGGAAAGCAGACCAAGCATCAGGAGCATGCCGAAAGCGAATTCACTGAATACGACGCCAGGCCGCTGCTCATTCATACGGAGCGCTTGGGGCAGCAGCTCGGTACAGGACAGCATGGTCATGATGCCAGCGACTCCTGCCAACAGTCCCGTCAAAGCCCTGCGGTTAAGCCGGAACCATATCAAGAAGAAGACGCCCAGTGGCTCTACGAGGCCTGCGATCAACGCCCAGGTTACGGCCTGGATGCGCGAGTTCGTGGCAGCGTACACAGGCGCCGCTATCGCACATCCCTCCGGTGCGTTATGCAGGGCAATACCGATAGCCAGAGGCAACCCCAACCGGAGTCCTCCGCTCAATGCTGAGGCCGCAACAGCCATGCCTTCCGGGAGATTGTGCAGCGCGAGGCTCAGCGTCGTCAGCAGCGCCGAGCGAAGTGCCACAGCTCTGGTGCCTTGGCGGTGGCGCTCGGCGTTGAAGCCTGCTTTCAAACTTGGCGCACAGGACGGTCCACGCCTCGCACTCGGCGTTTCAGCTGATGAATACGAGCGAATACCGATGCCGTCCGGGGCGGCCAAGCTCGCCTCTGTTTCCGTGAAAGGCTCTGGAACCAGCCGCTCCAGCAGCGCAAACACCAGTGCACCGAGCACAAAACATAGCACCGACGAAGGCAGTGGCAGTTGATTCCGGGCTCGATATACTTCCGGCAGCAGATCAAAGAAACTGAGGCCAACCATAAACCCCGCAGTGGTGCCCTGCCAACGCCCCAGCCTGTGCTCACCCGAAGCACTCTTCGCGCCCGGTAGCAGAACGACCGCAAGGCCTCCAAGCGCAGTCGATAGACCAGCTGCAGTCGAGAGTGCCACCGCAACGATTAAGTTCGAGTGCATGCTTTCAGACCCTGGTGTCTTGGTAGGCCTCGGAGATCATACACACACACACACAAGGAAGCAGCGCAAAGCACTCGCTATCGTTCGCGAAGGTGCTACCACCCAGTCCAGTGGAGGAGCTACGAGGTTGTCAGTGTTGCAGCCGCAGCTGCGCGAAAGCTGCGCTTCCGGTGAAGCTCGGCGTTCGAGCGCATTTCGCACGTGTGCCAGTATCAACCGGGACTCGTTCGAGTACTCGGACTTGGGGCAGTAACGTCTGGGGCTCATGTTCCAGTTATGAATAGTGCTCTTTGTGGGTTTGTTTCTGCGAATGATTCTTCTCCATCTCGATCGTCTCTGGCTTTAATGACGCCGGTGTCTTCTTTTCCACCAGCTCTGTTGCCAGCTGTAAAAGCAGATTGGTGGAAGCGTTAAGGTTTCGATTTCTCTGCTTCCGGCTATTGCCGAGAATTTCATGCATAGGCACAGGTTGCGATTGACGCATCGCTGGCTGTATTCAACTTCGAGTTTGCACACAGCCTCGATGTGCCGTTTCGAAGCTGTGACACTTGCGTATGGTTAGGTGTTCTCACATGACCACAGCACCTCGTTCTCCGTAGGCTGCACTGCAGATCTTGAACGCCTGATTCATCGCTCGGTACACATCCTTGACGGATACTGACAGTTTCCCTGGATACTCGCCTCCGTATGAGCGCCGGGTGCCGATCCTAACGATACGGGGGCTTCTCCCACGCGATTCCTGCTACGAGTACTCGGTAGAGTACATGCACAAGCGCACGTTGTTGCATACGAGACAGGATTTGTGGAACGCAATGTTATCTAGGATCGAACGAGTACAAAAGCAAGCTCCACGCTGCAGAGGTTCAGAAATTCCAATCCGTCTACGCTGACTTCGCGCAACGCACCGGTGAACGCTCGAATGGAAGTGATCGTGGCTGCGACGCATGTCCGCGTCCACGACCTTGTTTCCTGCAAACAGAAGGGACAGGAGCCCCCGTAGACGCATATTCCCTTAGAGGTATCATGCTGATGTCAAGCACCGCTTCGTCGATCGACGCAAAGAGCGGAAGCTTTTGCGTTGGAACGGAATCAATGATATGACGTGAAAAGTTCAGTGAATTCTCGGCTTGCGCTTGTGAACAAATCGTCAAGGAGCAACGTCAAGTTTCTTTCCCCATCAATCCAGCGATATGCATTGCAGCGTCCACGAGCTGTGTTGACATCGAAAGATCGAAAACTTGAAGTAGGCGTGATTTGAGCTTGCCATAGGTATGAACAGGCGAATAGTGGACGCTTTCGACTTGCGAATCGGATTCGAGTACGTGTTTTTTTGAAATTCTGGTTCGGAAGCGCACCGAATCATCTTGATTCCAATGACGTGACGAGTTCCAGTGGCAGAGAAAACGTTGAAAGCGTCACGCCCAACAGATGTCCAAGAATCCTGAATCCACACGAGGGTCCGTCAGCCGGTATTGCTGCACTTTGAATGTCAAAGATGTACATCATAAAATTCGGAAAGAAATCGAATCCCAAGAACAGAATCTGCAATTCAGTGCTCCGTGTTCATCTGACACGGGCTTGGAGCATCCTCGGGGCCGATAGCATTCCGTCACGGGCAATCGTATGCACTGTGAAAAGTACGCAGACGCAAGGAAGCATGTCGCTGGAGAGAACCATGCAGACTGGACGCTCCACAAATCACATACTGGTGTCGTACGCACTTTTATGGTGCAGCATCAACGACTCGTACCTGATCCCCGCGCGTCCGGAGTGTCAGCAACCGTAATCGATAACCGAAACGCTGGTGTCGCTCGTCGGCAGACTAGCCAGGCGAATGGTGGATCCCGCAAGCGCTTCCCCATGTATCTGTGTCACGGTGCGTAGAACTTGCCGGGCATGCGGAACATGAACCGCGTCACCCTTGCGATCAGTGCCCATTCCTGGGCCACAACAAGTGCTCCGCCCTGCAAGAGACGCTCGGTAGATGAGGCAAATCCCTGACGCCCAGCTGCAGCTGGCGTTCGCTTCGCTCGTATGCATACCGACTAGCGCTGGATATGCTCGCAACGCTTCCATCATCGCGGCTTTTGTGCGAGACATCTCGCGGCAATGGCGAGCGTGCCGCCCCTGCTGACTCAGCGTCTTCGTCACCTCATGTGGGCGACGGCATGGAGGATCACAGACGCGGAATGGACAGATCCGGAGACATTTCATCCATTTTGTACGCATTCATCGGATGACTACACGCTCCAGATAACGATTCTGGATAGCAAAGTCGACTTGAGGCTCCAGCGATATTGCCATGGTATCCAGGGCGCTGTCTCGAGCACACTCTGGCGATAGCGGGATGCGCGGTGCCCTGGCCTGTGCCTCGGAAGACTCGTATCCTGTACGACAAGTCCGTTTCTACGAGCGCTTGCCCTGATATGCTTCATGATCCTGCTGTCGATGCTTTGCCAAGTGCTCCGAAAGCGCTTCGTCATGAGCATAGACGCTGGCTGCATCGCTTCTTGCGTGAGATACACGCGGTGCTCCAGTTCACGTCGGGGTACTCGGCGCACTGGAGGCAGCGGGTGCGCCTCACGCCGGGCGTCTCGCAATCTCCCGCAAATTCTAGACGTTTTGTTCAAGGCGACTTGTCTGTCTGTCTGTCTGTCTGGGTGCGTGTGTTCTCGCTAGAAAAGCTGGGATACGCCGTCGTTTTGGATAGAACGCTTAGCAACACTGCGAAGGGCGACGACGACGAGCTCGGTGTGGGAAAATCGGTTCTGCTCATCGCGTGGCAACAGAGCACGACGCCACAGTGTATATAGTGTGACAAAGCATCCTCGTCGTCGTCGTCATCATCATCATCATCCACGTTTGCGAAGATTCCCAACTGCATGGAACTTATGAGCGTATTGCGCGCACCTTGGTGGAGGTTTTGGGCGATTTACCTGCTTGCTGGACTGGAAGCTTGGGCTATTTGGCGCAACTGGCCGTGGTTCTTGCCATTCACCGTTTACGTGCTGGTACCGTTGCTTGACTTGCCAGAGCGCAACTCATGGAAACCCTCAGCGCAAACTGCACTATTCCGCCTACCACTTACTCTGTGGCTCCCTGTGCAAACGCTCGTAGTTCTACTGCTAAGCTGGCGGGTAGCGAGGATCAGCCCAGCCTGGGCACCGTTGCAGACGTTCCTTTGGGCGCTCTCACTGGGCATTGTCATGGCTCTCGGTATCAATGTCGCACACGAACTGAACCACAAGATGCACGTCATGTACCGTTTGTTAGCGCGATGTCTGCTGATTATGGCCGGGTATGGGCCGTACGCCGTAGAGCATAACCGTGGGCATCATAAGAATGTAGGACTTGCGCATGATCCAGCCACCGCACGACCTGGGGAGTCGTTCTACCGCTTCCTGCCTCGAGCAGTTCGGGGAGTTGTGATGTCTCCACGGACCTGGCCCGATGCGCGTGAGCGCATTTTGCTGGACACGCTGGCGTATGGTTTCATTCTTCAGCTATTCGCTTTTGCGTGTACACTACCGTGGCCAGCAACTGAAACCATGATCGAAACTAGCCGACGATCGAGGTACGTCCATGGTTTAATGGTTTATCTGATTGGTTCCGCATTCGGGGTTTTCCAGCTAGAGCTCGTGAACTATGTCGAGCATTATGGATTACAACGCATGTCGCCTGAGGAGCCGGTCACTGCCCAACACTCGTGGAATAATCACCACTGGCTCAGTGGCTGCCTCCTTTTCAAGCTTGAGTATCACAGTGATCACCATTTACATGCTGCACGCTGGTACTCCCGGCTGGAAAACCGACCAGAGGAATGGCCGCAGCACCCGGCGGGACTTCCGGCGATGATGCTTCTGGCGCTGGTGCCCCCGCTCTGGATGGCTGTCATGGATCCTCGCGCCAAGCGTATCAGAACAGCAATAGCGTCGATACCACGATCATGACGTCGATGCTAACGGATGAATGCTCGCGCTACTGGCGTGGCAAGTGCAGCGCCTCGGCATCTGCTTTATTCGAGCGGGAGACACGGGCGAATGTGGAGCTGGTCATCGCCACAAACGCATAGATGTGACTTGGAAAATACGGCTGTGGCACAAGTTGGGATTTGTCGATGCGCGGCTTCGGGTTTGCAGACACTGACTATGGATGGCTTTGAGCGGGTCCCAGGTCACGACAGCAATCCCGATGCCCATGACAATGATTTTCCGAGAACTCTCTTGGACAGAGAAGTTTGTACATGTTCCATGATGTGCGCGCTCTGATCACGAGATTGAGGAGCCGAGCTTAAAACCTGCACCTTTCCGTCGCATGAACTCGTCACAGATTATTACGAGATATTGCCCTCAACGGTCTGCAAGTGTATTTCGAGCGTTTTCTTTGATGCACAACTTTTATAATCACGCATTCTTCAAGTTTCGGGTCTTTCCGTTGTAAAGCAACTCTTGAGCGCAGCGAGTAGCGCTTCTTAATAGACGAGGAAAAGAATATTCGATGCCGCCCCATGAAGAATCCACACGAGTTCATGCATAACAGTGCAATGAACTTGCCACCTTAAGTCATCGATTCTATTCCAGACACAAATCCTTGTCTATTGGCAGCCATCGACCGAACGGCACTCCACAACAGTATGCTGCCTCTCACGGGATACGCTCCCAGGGCCTCTTTCGTCTTTTGTGTCCATGGAAAGGGTCCTGGACTCGGAATGCAAACATCATAACGATTGCCTCGGGCGGCATGCACACGTCAGCTTTGTCCGAAAAAGACGAAAACTGATCGAAATTTTCCTATGTCTTCTCTAATCTGAAATTCCCTACTGGTGGTTGTTTCATCGAGGACATTATCGGGTTCCTTAAAACCTTCATCGAATGAAGCATCCTCGGCTTGCACATGCAGCTGGCACCGTACATGCCGAACGGATCGTCCAGAAGAAGCCCGTGATCGAAGGGTACGGCACCAGGCGCGGAAACAGAGCAAGGCATCGAGGAGAGCCCTCTGTATCTGTCAGGAGCTGGTACCAAGCAATGAAGCAAGCGTGCACGCGCCAAGGGTGACTATCGGAACAGGCTGAGGTGTGGAAGACATACAGGAACACCCGACCCCAGTCAAAGGTTACAACTTTGCAAGGCACCACGATGCTGCATCCATAGAAGATGAAAATGGGAAGCAATGCGTAGATTGCAGCTTGCGTCTTTTGCATAGAAGACGTCCACAACAGCCGGAAAAAGCGAACTCGGAACGCTGAAGTTGTCATCAACATTCATGGTCTGCTCAGAACGGAGGTGAAGTAATCGACGAGAACGGGTTCATGAACACCAGTGATAAGGCCCAGTAACAGGTAGCAGTCGCAGATAACGCCTGCAAATGCCTATGGTCACCTCAGTTGGAAGAGACCTGCATTGTATGTCTGGACGCCCGAGTTCACGAACTGCGCCCGTTCTATTTGCGTCCAACAAGAGTGTAGCGCCCATATTTCAGGGCATGAAGCCAAGAAAACGGACACCCCTACATTTCCAAGCCTTGACGTTTCTGGACAAAAGCCTGAACAGGACATCTGCCGATTTCCCATTTGCTCATATATTCGGGTACCATTCCTCAAGGAGGCGAAAGCACATGCACGTGGAAGGCTCGTATGTCGAGCGTCTGTGAACGCCGCTGCACACGTGACTTGAACGCCTCTTGCCCGGCCGATGCCGGATCGACAAGCGCAACGCCAGCAGCGAACACTGGTATCATCGCTTCCGTAAGGAACCGTCACAACAAACGCTTTTCAGAGAGAGGCTTATCGTCTGTGCCGGTGGAAGCGGGCTCCGCCAAAGGCACGAGTCCGAAGTGAGACGTCAACTCTGAGAGAATCAAAGGGCACGATCCCGTGGCTTCAGAAACTTGCGACGTGAAGTGGTACACAACTCGGGCGGCGTGCTTCGAGCGACGCCGCTGTCGTGCTGCTTATGTACGCAAACTGTGCCGTTTCTGAGTCTCGAAGACTCCAAACCTTATCCCGCGCTGTTATCCATGAGCGTGGAACGTGTCGCCTGTTCACCGCGGGGCAAGTCGTGCGCCTGCCGCAAGCTGTCGCAAAGAGGAAGCGACGCTGCAGCGTAAGCGCTTCGCTTTCGGTCATCGTGCCGACGTACAACAGGCGTCCCGTGCTTGAAGTCTGCCTGGACTGTCTCGAAAAACAGGAAGACCCAGGTTCTCCGTACGAAATACTGGTGATTGACGACGCTAGTGCGGACGGCACGGCGGACTGGCTACGAACTGCCCAGCAGGTCGAGCAGCGCTATCCGCACGTACGGCTGCTGCAACTGGAACGTAACTCGGGGCCTGCACGTGCTAGAAACCATGGTGTGAGCGTCGCAAATGGTGAGGTGCTCGTCTTTGTCGACAGCGACGTCATGGTGGCAACGGGTTTCCTGCGGGCCCACTGGGGCGCCCACGCCGCTGCACCCCAGGTACCCAGCATCGCCGTTGGACCCGTTCTCCACGTACATACGCTCGATGCTCATGAGAGGAGACTGCGATTCCATCCGCTGTTTGACGCTTCTCGGGCATTTTTTTGTACCTCCAATGCGAGTGTCTCGAGAGCGCTCTTCCGCGAATGCGGGGGCTTCGACGAGGACTTTTGCCTGTACGGTTGGGAAGATCTGGAGTGCGGCGAGCGGTTGCGCCATGCGACACAGGGCAGGCTTCGCCACGTTCGACTTCCCTGGGCTGCTGATGGTGCATTGGCTTTCCATTACAAGCCGCCGTTCGAGCTGAACCATATGCCGCGCTTGGTCCAAATAGAAGAGGAGCGCGGTATCATGGGTTATATGTTTTACCAGAAAATGCCGACAGTGTCTGTTCGAATGATGGTGCAGTACACCTGGTTCCATCGGGTGCTGTGGTTTATCCTCACATGGGGCGGCTTCTGGAACACCCGAACAATCCGTCCAGTGCTGGCAATGCTTCTGGCGCTCCGCCAGCCCGATCTGGCTCTCTTTCTGTTCACAATTGTGCTCAATCGCATTACCTGTGAGGCTGTCTTTCGTACTGCAGCCAAGTACCGTGGAAGGCATTTCTCTGATTGGAGAAGAGAGGTCCAAACCAGTGTAGCCATGCGTCTGACATGTGACCGCGCCGCAGGTTAACCCTTTTTTTCGACAGCGTAATGGCACGCCCTGTGTTTCAGATGACTGGATGCATCGTGGTCGTCATAGGTCTGGCGTCCTTCCAATGAAACCGTTCGCGATCTTTTGGAGAGATCGTTTCTCGAGAGTCGCGGGCTACCCCGTGTACCGTACACGCGTAGTATCCATGTATGAAGGATACGAATGATCGACAGGCATACCAGGTGTGCATGACGGATACGAATGCGATGCACGCGGGCCTCTTGGAGCAGCAATCCCCAAAGATAGCAGCACAAAGCCAAGTTTTAGATCCGTTCACGAACGGTTGCTGTCTGCCCAGGAGCACTGCCGACTCGCATGCGCTTGTTGTTCTGCAGGCGGCAGCGCGATGCACGGGCACAACATTTCCAGGAACGGTACAAGGACCCATCACAGACAATAAATCCCGGGGAATGGAGCACAGCAATTGGTCGTTCAACGCAGCATTACCCTTGAGTGGTGCTTCATTCGACGCATACCTGTGCGTCATTGCTGGACACCGCGAGTCCCGCGACATGCACGCATGTGTCGAATGTATGAAGCTTTTCACGAGAACACGGCAACGCTGCATATATGAACGACACGTCGCCAAGGACACCATCCAGAGCGTCATCATGAAAAGATACAGAGCCACGGCAATTCGGTACAAGAGCTGGTGGCGGTTTGCGTAGCGCGCCCCGCGAAAGCAAGTATTCACCGCCTGCAAATCGCTAGGTTTGCCAGATACATCCACTTGGAGTATCGGCACGAGACCAGAGAAGCAATCCCCGTTTTCTTGTAGCAGTTGTGAACGTGGCGTTCCAAGCGAATCGCGCAAATCGAAGCACTCTCGTTCGCAAACCGTGCGTCATACTCGCGCTCATGTGCTGTGCCGCGAACGTGCCAAGCACAGACTCGTTGCCATTGTCTGCAAGCGTGCGAACGCCGTTCATAGACCTCAGTCGCAAAGCTTGCTCGTCATCCAGATAAACTACTGACATGAATGCAAATCAGGTCGGAGTCGCGAACTGCTGACGTTGCTCGACGAGCCGCGTCATCATGTATTCACCAGCTCGGTAGCTGCTGCGCACCAGGGGCCCTGAGGCCACGTAGAGAAAACCCATCTCCTCCCCGAGTTTTCTGTACGTGGCGAACTGGTCCGGATGAATCCATTCGACAACGGACAGGTGATGCGGAGTCGGACGAAGGTACTGCCCAAACGTGACAACATCAACTTGGTGATCACGCAAGTCCCGCATAGCTTGCAGGACTTCCTGTGGCGTTTCACCGAGACCTAGCATCAAAGATGACTTGGTCACCAGTTGCGGATTGAACTCCTTCGCTAGCCGCAGCACGAAGAGGGATTGTGCATAGTTTGCTCGCGGATCCCGAACGTATTGCTGCAAGCGCTCCACAGTCTCAAGATTATGTGCATACACATCGAGTCCAGAGGTTGCCAGACAGCGAACGGCATCAGTGTTGCCGGCAAAGTCGGAAACGAGACACTCCACGAAGAGTGGCCGCTTCGTCGGAGGCATCTGCTGTGCATCCTGATCAGAAGAAACCCTAGTAGACTGTGGACGCAACTGCTTCAAATACTGGACCGTGCGCGCAAAGTGCGCTGCGCCCCCATCCGGTAAATCATCACGATCGACGCTTGTGAGAACAACGTAGTCAATATCCCAACTCGCAACCTCTGCAGCCACATTCATGGGCTCCTCAGGATCTGGTGGTCCTGGTCGAGCTGCAGTTTTCACAGCACAGAATCGGCACCCTCGAGTACAAGTGTCTCCGAGCAGCATGATGGTAGCGGTGGCGTGCTCCCCGTTCCAACATTCCCCGATATTGGGGCATTGGGCCTCCTCGCAAACTGTGGACAGTTTTCTCGCTCGGAGACTCTCCCGCAGACGAAGAAAGCG
>Ga0080006_1184759_pt1 | contig 20757 bp, 17 predicted proteins | sample RS3BMetagenome_FD_69209 | JGI IMG/M metagenome (GOLD analysis project Ga0080006, IMG submission 69209) | Ferric oxide microbial mat and aquatic microbial communities from Rainbow Spring, Yellowstone National Park, USA - RS3B (SPADES... ...
CAAGGCTGCTGGACCTTTGGCGGCACGACGGCGATCTACTCCACGACAGTCCTGGCCAAAGGGATGCCCTGGAGCAATCCGCCCCTCCAGGCAGTTCCAATGGCCCCGGTCACCCTGCCGGCGGGCACCCCCGCCTTCCCCAGCAGCTACCGAGTTTGGGTGCCGGTAAAAAACGTGTCACGCCATGCCCTGCGGGCGGCTGGATGAACTCTGGCCGCGAAGGTGAGAGCGGCCCGTGTGATCGAACCACGCCCGAGGTGCTACGGGGAGCGGAAGATGTCATGGGTGCCGATCCGGCGCCAGATGACGTGCGCCTGACCAGCCTTGACTTCGGCTCCGAACTGCCAGGTGGCCCGACCGTCAGGCGCGAACGTCATCTCCATGATGTCGCCGGTGCCTTGCAGGGTCTTCACCCGGAGACCGGGCCGGAATGGCCGACCCGCTTCCAGATCCTCGACAAACCGGGCAACGGCAATACGAAACCGCTTCTGCTCGTCAGGGCGAAGCGATCGCCAGTCGTGATCGAATCGAGGGAGCCGCTGGTAGGTGGGCACCTACCGAAGCGAGTCAAGGAAGGCGTCGCCGTTGTCGAACACGGTGCCCTCTTCGGCGGCTACCTGCTCGCTGGCTTCCCGTTCACCGGCTTGCCACGCGTCGGTCCAGAACCATGCCTGCTCAGCTGGGATCGACTTCAACCCGCGCATCGTCACCTGACCGGCCTCCACGACAAATGCCACGTCGTCGCCCTCCTCGACGTGCAAGGCCTCCCGGATCTCTCGGGGCAGCGTGATCTGTCCCCTGCTCCTGACCACCGCTCGGGTCATCTGCGCTCCTCTGCTATTCTAACTTTCGGAAATTCATCCTAGCAGGGTGCCTCCCCCGCCGTTGCAGGGGCTCCCAGTCGGGGAGGAGTTGCAAGGGTTCCGCCAATGGACACGGCCTTCCGAGAACAATGGAACGAAGAGTCACGCCAAGGCGGTGTTGTGGGCACATGGAGTGAGCTGTCTCGTGAACGATCGTTCGCGGACGCCCTCGACGCGTGACGCTTCCCCCTAGGAGCGCGGGTCAATAACGAGTAGAGGGCGGGACGGGATAGCGCTGGAGAGGAACGGCAAGAGATCTTCCAGCAGGAGTTGATGGGCCAGTTTGGGGCGTACTGGGTCGTTCCAAGGCCCCACCGTGGCCCAGGGGAGGGGGCGACCGACCCACGTCTGGGCCTCTGGGTTCACGCCGAGGCCAGAGATCGGGGGCGGACCCCGCTGTTGGCCAGCTTGCGAAGGTTGTGACAGAGGGCGTGCAGGGTCCACTCGCCGACAGCTCCCTTCAGACCTCGTAATCGCAGCGCTCCAGCGTGTTGGTGTGCATTCCGGCGAAATCGGCCGGTCATTCCGGCCGAAACGCAGGTGCGAATGTCAAGCGGTCCTGGCAGCCTGGCGGCGTACATATCAGGGACGACTGCCATCACCTCGGCAGACCGAGGCCATCCAGGAGGTCCTGGCGCGGCGCCCTCTGGAGTGGGTGGCCGCACAGCTCTCCACCGGCGACGGTGACTCCCTCAGGCGTCTGCTGGCAGCAGATAGCTCTCTAAGCCGCTGGCTCAGGCCAGGGGCCCGACCGCGCCTTCGGCCGACTTTCTGATCTCGCCGCGCATAACCGCCGCGGCGACGGCCTCAAGCTCGGGGGAGGTGAACCGATCCGGCCCCACACCCCCGCCGAGTCGTCGCACCAGCTCGCCGACGGCAGCCCCCGCGGGCGACGGCTGCAGCGGCGAGCGCAGCTCAAGGCCCCGGGAGGCGGCCAGCAGCTCCACCGCCAGCACCCGCCCCAGGTTGGCGACCACCAGGCGCAGCTTGCGCGCGGCTCCCCAGCCCATCGAGACGTGGTCCTCCTGCATCCCGGAGGTTGGGATCGAGTCCACGCTGGCTGGGGCCGCGAGTCTTCGGTTCTCCGCGACTATGGCCGCCGCCGTGTACTGCGCGATCATGAGTCCGGAGTTGACCCCCGCCTCCAGCGCCAGGAATGGGGGCAGCCCCTGGGAGCGGGCGGGGTCCAGCATGCGGTCGATCCGGCGCTCCGCGATGGAACCGACCTCGGCCGCCGCGATCGCCAGGAAGTCGCAGGCGAAGGCCACCGGCTCACCGTGAAAATTCCCGGTCGACTCCACGCTTCCGTCCTCGAGTACGACTGGATTGTCGACGGCCGCCAGCAGCTCGCGCTCGGCCACTTGGCGAGCGAATCCCAAGGTGTCGCGGGCGGCCCCGGTCACTTGCGGCGCACAGCGGATCGAGTAGGCGTCCTGAACCAGATGAGCCGAATGGCGGTGGGACTCGATTACCCCGGAGCCCGCCAGCAGCTGCCTCAGGTTGGCCGCGCTGCTGGCCTGGCCAGGATGTGGGCGGATCTTGTGGAGCTCCTCTCTGAAGGGCCGGTCCGTGCCCAGCAGCGCCTCGGTGCTGAGGGCCGCGGCCACGTCGGCCGTGGTGAGCAGCGTCTCCAGGTCTGCAAGAGCCAGGATCAGCATCCCCAGCATCCCGTCGGTGCCGTTGATGAGGCTGAGCCCGTCCTTGACCTCCAGGCGGATCGGCTCCAGACCGGCCTCCGCCAGGGCCTCCGCGCCGCCCAGCTCCCTGCCGTCCGGCATGGTCGCCCGGCCCTCACCGAGGAGGACCAGCGACATGTGGGAGAGGGGCGCGAGGTCGCCGCTGGCCCCAAGGGATCCATGCTCCGGGACCACTGGGGTGATCCCGGCGTTCAGAAGGTCAACTATGGCCTGGGCCACGATCGGCCGGTTGCCGCAGTAGCCGGTGCAGAGGCTGCGGGCGCGCAGCAGCATCATCGCCCGGACCACCTCCTTCTCCACGGGCTTGCCCATGCCCGCGGCATGGGAGCGGATCAGGGCGTGCTGCAACTCCGACCGGCGCTCTGGGGCTATCCGGGTGGAGGCGAGCAGGCCAAAGCCAGTGGAGACGCCGTACACCGGCGCGGCGAGCTCGCCGGCCGCCTCCACCCGGGAGCGAGCTCGCTGCATCGCTTGCAGCGCCTCCTGGGAGAGCGTGACCGGCGTTCCCTGGCGGGCCACCCGGACGACGTCGTCCGCCGCCACCCCCGATGTTCCGAGAACCACGCGGCGGTCAGCGGTGCTCACGGCGTTCCTCCGCACTCTTGGCGGCACGGTCCTGATGGCGCAATTTCGGTACTCCCCTAGCATTGAAGTTCACCCCATAGTCTGGCAGCCCGACCGCGCCCACACCGAGATCCCAGGAGCGACCGGAGCAGTGCTTGCTCGCAGGAGTGAGGCCCAGATCAGCGCCCCTCTCGGCGGGCCCTTGGCTGCTCACTGAGCACGGGGGCCAGGGTCAGGACCTGCGCAGAAACCTGATGGCGAAGGCGGCGAAGACCAGGACAATTCCAACGTTGGCCAGAAGCCGCTCCAGGAACCTGTTCCTGAAGAACAGGACATCCACGGCCACCACGACGAGCACCAGGGCCAAGACGTAGAGCGCGATGCCCAACCTGCTGTTCACTCCCTCCCCCGCTAAAGCCCATCCATTATTCATGCGGCCGGTCCTCGGCCGACCGGTCACGCCGACAAGGGGATTTACAGAGTGACTCAGCCCGGCCCGTCGGACGTCAGCATCGCCCCGGCCGCTGCGACCATCCCCTGGACCCCGATGCCCAGGCAATCTTCGTCGATCATGAACTGGCCGTGGTGGTGCTGCCGCACCATCCCCTTCTGCTTGTTGCCGGCACCGATGAAGAAGAAGGCGCCCGGGGCCTCCTTCTGGTAGGCGGAGAAGTCCTCGGCGCCCATGGTTGGCTCGTTCGCCACCACCGCCCCTTCGCCCAGAGCCTCGATCAAGGCCGCTCTCACGACCCGGGTCGCGCCCTCGTCATTGACGACAGGATCGTAGCCGTAGTCGTAATGAAAGGTGTATTTGGCACCGTGGGCTTCGGTGACGCCGCGGATCACCCGGTCGATCAACCTCTCAGCCTCCCGCCGCATCTCTGGGCGGAAGGCGCGGACGGTCCCCACCATATCCGCGATGGGGGGGATCACATTCTCCGCCGTCCCCGCGTGAAACATCGTGACCGAGAGCACCAGGGTGTCGAAGGGGTTGGTGTTCCGGGCCACTATCTGCTGCAGCGCTCCCACCACCTCGGCCCCGATCGCTATCGGGTCCACCGCGAGGTGGGGATAGGCGGCGTGACCCCCATCTCCTCGGATCTGAATTCGAAATTCATCCGCCGACGCCTGGACCGGGCCGGCTTGAAGCCCCACCTGTCCCACCTCCATGAGGGAGCGCACGTGGGCCCCGGCAACCATGTCGACTCCCTTCATGACGCCAGCTTTGACCAGCTCCTGGGCCCCTCCCGGGGCGAGCTCCTCGGAGTGCTGGAAGATGAAGCGCACCTCCCCTGGGAGGTCGGCCCGCCGGGCGCTCAGGAGCTTGGCCGTGCCCAGCAGAATCGCGGTGTGGGCGTCGTGCCCGCAGGCGTGCATGACCCCGGGCACCTGGGATGCGAAGGGCAGCCCACTCTCCTCGGTGATGGGGAGGGCATCCATGTCGGCGCGCAGCGCTATCACTGGGCCGGGACGCCCGCCTCTCAGCCGTCCCAGCACGCTGGTCCTGGTGGGGTGGGTAACCTCCATGCCCTCGAATCCCTGCAGCACCGAGGTGACGTAGGCCGCGGTCCGCTCCTCCTGGAAACCCAGCTCCGGGTGCTGGTGGATGTGGCGCCTCCAGCTGATCACCTGATCCTTGACCGCCGCCACCTCCGGCCTGAGCTCAGGGCTCATGCCACAAGCTCCCGCCCGGTCCAAGCCGGGCCCCCGGGACCGTCAGCGTCCCCGCCCGGGGCGACCATTCGGCTGCGAGCGTCTCTGCTGCCACCATCAGGAGAGCGAGTAGTCCTGGGGATAGAGCTCGCTGAAGACCCCCTGGGGCAGAAGTCCGTGCAGGTTGCTCTTGTACATGGTGAGCTGGAACGGTCCGTTGGGCAGGTAAAGGAAGGGCACCTGCTGGGCCACGTAGTTCTCGTACTTGAAGACGGCCGCCTTCTCCGCGGCCGCGGTGGGAGCGGTGTGAGTCGCCTCGATGTTGGCGTTGTTCTGGGCGCTGTTGTAATCACCGGCGTTGACCGCTCCCGGGGAGAAGAAGACACCTCCTGTGGGAATCCCCTGCGGATAGGTCCAGGTCGCGGTCACCCCCCAGTCGACCACGTCCCAGCCGCTGCAGGGCGAGCTGAAGGTGCAGTTGGTGAAGGCGTCGCCGATCACCTCGGCGAAGGACGCCTGGGAGAGGGTCATGTCGATCCCCGCCTTCGCCTTGAGCGTCGACTGGAGGGTCTCCATCTCATTGGTCAACTGGGTCGACCCGCTGTCGTAGAGCATGGCAAAGGACGCCGGCTGGTTCAGCTTCACTCCGGCGCCGCACTCACCGGCACCCGACCCCGCCTTGGCGCAGACGCTGGTGCCTCCGGGGTTCACGGTCCATCCGTGCTCCGAGAGCAGGTGCACCGCGGTCGTGGGGCTGTAGGGATAGACCTTGCCGCTCGCCTCCAGCGGACTCACCCAGGGGTTGTTCTTGGGGAAGGTGGGCACCGGGCCGTCGTCGATGCTTCCCTGACCGTCCGCGAACACCTTGATGTACTGCGGCTGGTTGACCAGATCCTGGATCGCCTGGCGGAAGTAGAGCTGCTGGAACATCGGCCCGACCGTCGGGTTGGTGAAGTTGTAAGGGGAGACGTTGACGCCGAAGACGTACCAGGGGGCGTACCTATACCCCTCCCTGGCCTCGAGGGCCGCCTTCTGGTTGAGATCCTGCGGGGGGATGTAGCCGATGGTCAGAGAGCCCTGGTCCAGGGCGTCGAACTCCGCCGAGTCGCTGGTGAAGGGCAGCTCCTCGAAGGCGGAGATCGCGGGCTTTGGGGAGGCCGAGTAGGCCTTGTTGGGAACCATCTTCACAAAGCCGCTGGTGGTGAACTGGGTGATGTGGAAGGGGCCGTCAACCACCTGCCAGAGGGGGTTGGTGGCGTAGGTGGAGAGGTCCTGGGACTGAAGGTTGAGGAACTGGGCAACCCCCAGGGCGCCGCTGGTCGCCGTGCCCGGGTTGGTCGTGACGTAGCAGTTGGTGCAGGTCTGGGAGGAGCTGGTCGCAAGCAGCTGCCTGGTCTCCGCAGAGGCGTCGTAGTTGCCCACCTGGCCAGAGGATGAAAGCCGGTCCCAAGAGGAGGTGGGCAGGGGATAGATCTGGTTCAGGTTGTTGTCCAGGAACCAGGTCGGGTTGTACGAAGCGTTGAGGTGCATGACCAGCGTGTAGGTCCCCGTCTGCTGGTAGCTCACGACGTTCTCCGGGAAGCCACCGACATTGAACTCTCCCCATCCCGGCCCCGGGGCGCTGCTGCTGCCGATGACAGGGGCGTTGGGATCGGTGACAGCGCTCAGCAGGTTCATCCAGAAGATGACGTCCCTGGCCGTGACCGGCTTGCCGTTAGACCACATCCAGTGCTTGAGCGTGATCGTCACCTTGGTGTTGTTATCTGAGAAGACGGGGGGCTCCGCCATGCTGAGGGCCTTGTTGAGGACGGGCTCCCCACCGGCCCCGAAGCGGTACAGAGGCATGTACATGAGCTCTGAGAACTGGCCCGAGTTGTTGTCGTCGAGGTAGACGCCGCTCTCCAGCGGCAGGATGTAGTTCGGAGGCGTCTGGGGCAGCTCGGCATAGGTGACGACGCCGCCTGAGCTCGAATGTGTGGAGGAGGGCGTCGTGCTGGCGCAGGCCGACACCAGAAGGGCCGCGGCCGCCGCCAGCACCGCGGGGCGAGCCACCCTTGCAAAAAGGGACGTTCTCATGACCAGGCCTCCTCAACATCACTTGAGCAAAGAGAAAGAAAAATTGTGCTTTTTGGGCGGCACTGATGGGTGCCAACCGCTCGGCCAGCAGCCCCGCCTGGCAGGGCAGGAGGATGTCCACTCCCAAGGGCCGTCCAGATCGTGCGGGTCGATGCTCCAATCAACATTCCCAGACCTCCAGTCCGGCGAGGTTAGCAGATTTCGTGGTCCTTGGTCGACCTGACCCCAACCAGCCCATCCCGGGCGACTTCGGCCCTCGTCCGGCCATTGGTTGAGATCTCGCCCGTGGGCCCGCGGGGGACTCGAACCCCCCATCCGTCTGGGGCGGCGGGGACTAGGGTTCGCCGTGCGGACGCTGGTCACGAGAACGCCGCGGCCGGTGGCGCCCGGTTCCCACGCCTGTGATGGCGCCGGATGTGGCCATGGACTCCATCCCGGCAAATCGGTCTCACCGAGACCGCTCAAGTGGGACGGCCGGCCCACCGCCCGTCGTCGTCTGCGGGGGCGTCGTTCACTCGATCTGGCCCCTATCGATCGTCCCATCCCCGCCTTCAGACGTCTGGACATGGGGGTTAACGTGATGGTGCATGGGGATCCTGCCCAACGGCCCATGAGACTGTTGGCCTGAGTTCACGAGCCCGGGCGCGCCGCCGTTTCGTCATTCCCGAGTGCACCAGTAAATTTTCCTCACCTCGGAACTGGCGTGTCCAGAGGTCTGGCCTTAGACGAACCAGCACGCGAGGCGTCCATCTCAAACGCGCACCTCCCGGTGCGGCGCGGTTGACAGCCCGGCTTCCTGTATCCAGAATCCAACGGATGAGGTCGAGGTGGGACAGAGCGGGGAAGCTGGGAGGGTTGGGGTGAGGTCGGGTCGTCCTCCGGGGGCGGCCGGCGGCGGCCCGACCTTGATCGCGCGGCCCTCGCGCCTGGCCGTGGTGGCGGCCGACCAGCTCAGGACCCTGATCTTCGATGGCACGCTTGCTCCGGGCAGCCTGCTGCGGCAGGAGGAGCTCGCGGCCCAGCTCGGGATCAGCCGCACCCCACTGCGGGAGTCTCTGCGGCTGCTGGATCTGGAGGGGCTGATCGAGACGGCGCCCAGCGGCGCCAGCCGAGTCGTGGACCTCAACGGCACGGCAGCGGCCGAGGCGATGGAGGTGAGGGAGGTCATCGACGGCCTGGTCGCCAACCTGTGGGCCAGGCGCGGTCTCCCTGTCGCTCGCAGGAGGTCATTCACCGCGATCGTCGACCAGATGGACCGCGCCAGCTCTCTCGGCGACAAGAAGTCATACATGGCCAGCAACGCCTCATTCCACCTGGAGTTGTTGCGGGGACTGGAGCATCGCTGGCTGGATCAGTTCACCTCCCTGGTCAGGATCTCCTCGCAGGCCACCTACCTCCGGCTGGAGAGCGGGACGGAGCGCCTGCGCCTGTCCGCAGCGGAGCACAGGGCCATCCTGGCCGCGATCGCCAAAGGGGAGCCGGAAGAGGCGGAGCGCCTCGCCCGAGAGCACGTCGTCAACGCGGCACGCCACTGGGTGCTGGGCCCAGGTGAGAAGGAAGGGGCGGGCTCATGAACTCCTCGCCGGGCTGCGCCGGCCCGGCTGGCTATGATCGCCGCCAAAATGTTCATCCCCCGGGAGCGGGACGGGCCCCTGGGCCAAGGCCGCCCCGGCCAGAAGCGCCAAAGGTAGAGAAAACCGGGAACACCAAAGTCGGGAGGAAGCAAATGTCCCATCTGCGCCATCACAGCAAGTTGCTCACCGCGCTCCTGGCGGCAACCGCCGGGGTGCTGGTTGCCGCTTGCTCCTCGGGTTCGGGGGCCGCCACCGGCACCTCCGGCGGAACGGTGACTTTCGCGGAGTCACCCGGCAACGCCCCCAACTACATCTCGCCCCTGACCGCGGGCCCCTACTACACGGTCTCCAACTCCTCAGACTTCTCCTACTCGTTCTACCCGCCCCTCTACTGGTTCGGGGACAACGGGGAGCCGGTCCTGAACGAGAAACTGAGCGCCGCCTCGCTGCCGGTCTACTCCGACAACAACACCGTTGTGACCATCACCCTCAAGCACTGGATGTGGTCCAACGGCAAGCCCATGACCGCCCGGGACGTGGTCTTCTGGATGAACCTGCTCAGCGCCGTCACCGACCCGGCGGCGCCGACGCTGGGCAGCAGCAGCGCTCCGGGGCCCGGGTGGGGAGCCGCAGTGCTGGGCGCGTTCCCCCAAAACGTGGTCAGCTACACCCAGACGGGCACCTATTCGATCCAGTTCAAGCTGAATGCCTCATACAACCCGACCTGGTTCACCTACAACGAACTGAGTCAGATCAATCCCATCCCGCAGGCGGCCTGGGATCGCCTGTCCCTCTCCGGTCCGGTGGGCAACTATGACGCCTCCGCTCAGGCGCGCATGGTCGCCCCCGCCTCCGACGGCCTGCCCGCCAACTCCTATGTTCCGGTCAACCCGGGGACAGCGACCTCCGGGGCCCTTGCCGTCGCCCAATTCATCAACGTGCAGTCGCAGGACCTGTCCACCTACGCCACCAACCCCATGTGGCAGGTGGTCCTCGGCCCCTTCAAGATCAGCCAGTTCAACACCAGTGGCTACCTGAAGATGGTGCCCAACAAGGACTACTCCGGCTCCCCCAAGCCCACCATCTCGGCGATGGTCGAAGAGCCGTTCACCAGCGACACCTCGGAGTTCAACGCCCTGCACAGCGGAAACATCACGATTGGGTACATCCCCAGGGCCGATCTGGGCCAGAGAGCCGCTCTCAAGAAGCTGGGCTACAGCTTCAGCCCCTGGTACTCCTTCTCCGATGCCTACATGCTCTACAACTTCACCAACACCTCGGTGGGGAGCATATTCAAGCAGCTCTACTTCCGTCAGGCCTTCCAATCGCTGGTGAATCAACGTCAGTACATCAATGACTTCTACGGTGGATTCGGGACCATAAACAACGGGCCGGTGCCGGGGTATCCTCCCAAAAACCCGGACGAGAGTCCGCTCGAAGCTCGGGGCCAGTACTATCCGTTCTCTCCGGCCAAGGCGGTGAGCCTGCTCAAGAACAACGGCTGGAATGTGCAGCCTCAGGGGGTCACCACCTGCGCCAAGCCGGGCACCGCGTCGGGGGATTGCGGCAGTGGGATCGCCGCCGGGCAGCCCCTCACCCTCAAGCTTCTTTACGCCAATGGCAGCACCGCCCTGACCAACGAGATGGAGGCGATGCAGTCGGAGATGAAGGCGGCAGCGGGGATCAACCTGGAGTTGTCGACGGAGACCGAGGCCGACGTGTTCAGCACCACCCTCGACAACTGCACCCCCGCCACTCCCTGCAACAACTGGGAGATTGCGGACTGGGGAGCCGCGTGGGTTTACTCACTTGACTACCTGCCGACCGGAGGAGAGATCCTGGCCACGGGCGCGTCCAGCAACGGCGGGGACTACTCCAACGCCACAAACGACCAGAACATCGCGGCCAGCCATGTGGCCCCCACCAAGGCGGCCGAGACCGCAGCGCTTTTCAAGTACGAGGACTTCGCAGTTCGCCAGCTGCCGCTGGTCTGGTTGCCCAACACCCCCTACCAGTTGACGGTCTACAAGAGCAACCTGAAGGGTCTCCTGCCCCAGGGGGTCTACGAAGAGCTGTACCCGCAGTACTACTCCTTCGGCTGAGGTTCAGGAACCCGGGCCGGGGGCGGGCCATTTTCTTGGGGGGCCGGCGGGCCGGCCCCCCAAGAGCCGCACCCGCGCTGGACGGATCAGGCTGGAGAGGTCCGGCGTCTGACCTCTTCCTGGGGCAGGGCCAGGACGGTTCGTGAGCGGAACCCGACCATGTCCTCGGCAGCGAAGAGGGCGTTCAGAATCCCCTCCTCGGTCACCTCCACGGCCGCTCTCAGAAAACGCCCCAACAGATCCTGACGGAGGACCGGCTGCAGCAGCCAGGGCTGTTGGCGGTCCTCCCTGGTCCCCTTGGTAGAGAAGGCGAGGTAGATGTCCCCGCTGCCCTCACTCCCCTGGCTGCCGACCCGGGCCATCCCCAGAGCGGCCCTCCGCGCCACCCTGGCCAACTGGTGATGACCGAGGGGCGCATCGGTCGCCAGGACGACGATCAGGGAGCCGGCCGGGGGGATCGCTCCGAGCCGATCCCGCTCGACCTCGCCGGGGAGGTGCCCGATGTGGTGGCCCGCGACCATGAGGTCTCCCGGTTGGCCGAAGTTGACCAGGCAGAGTGCGCCCAGGTGGTGTGTCTCACCCTCGATCTCAACGCGCCTCGACGAGGTGCCGACGCCACCCTTGAAGCCGAAGGAAACCATCCCCGTGCCGGCCCCGACCGAGCCCCACTCCGACTGGTCTCCGCTGGCGCTCCTTATCGCCCGCGCCACGTCAGCGGGGCCGATGGCGGGATGGCGCGTGTCCGACAGCCACATGTCGTCACACTCGGCCACCACCGGCAGGCAGGGCTCCTGGCTGACGCCCAGGCCTGGGCAGCGCTCGAACATGTGGTCGGACAGCCCCTGCAGGACCGTGGGAACCGCGGCGGTCCCGGTCAGTGCGACCGGTGTCTCCAGGCTTCCCCACTCGTTGACCTGGTGAAATCCCGTCATCTCTCCGGTCCCATTGAACACGACGGCCGCGGCGGGCAGGCGCTCCTGGGGAAGGTCGGCATCGGGGACGACCACTGTGACCCCGGTTCTGGAGACGAAAGGCTGGTCCCGGGTCACGGTAGCGTGTCCCACCCGAATTCCCGAAACATCACAGATGGAGTTCATGCGGCCAGCCTCCATCTGCCAAGGGCAGAGCCCCCAACCGCGCGGCCCGGGGAACCGCGCTTGATCCGACATGGACCGGCAGGCTACCACGCGGGGCGGGCCAGCGCACCAGCCGAACCCACCGCCTTGACAAGTCCGAGTTCTGTATCCAGAATCCAAGGCTGAGTCCAGGGGCCCAGCTTGAGTGAGCCTCGGTCTTTAGTGCAACCGAGGCGCGGGTGGCACCTCGCGTGAATTGGCAGAGGGGCGAGCGTGGGTTTCAGGTCAGAGGGCTGTGAAGAGTCGGGGCGTGAGGATTGCGGGGCAAGGCCCGCACGGGTATGGTCGCCCCGCCCGCGGAAGCAAGGTGGCTCAGGGTCCGCGGTGCGGTTGGGAAGCAGCCCGCCCGGCAAGGGGCTTGGGAGCGTCCCCTGCCGCCACTCATGGGTCTCCGCTCGGTCAGGGAAGCAGGGCCGGTTGCCCCTTGGCTCAGAGAGCCGGGTGGGCTCCCGGTTTGCGGATGGCTGGCATCCTGGGGCCAAGAGCGTGAGGAGAATGGAGGCAGCCCAGCCGCTGAGTCTTGGCGGCAGCAGGCTCAGTGCAGGTGGTCCTGCCCCCAGGAGTGAGTGATGGTAGAGATCAGAGACCGCCACAGGGCGGCAATCATGGCGGTTCAACCCATGGAGACCGAGCTCGAGATCGAACGCGGTGAGGGGTCTCATCTGGTCGCCGCCGACGGGCGCATCTACCTTGACCTGGCCACCGGGATAGCGGTCAACGCGGTGGGCTACGGCCATCCCAAGGTCATGGCCGCGATCGAGGAGCAGCTTCACCGTCATCTCCATCTCTACAGCGGGACCGGGTACCAGACCGCCCTGGTCTCTTACGCCGAGGCCATTCTGGAGGAGCTGCCGGAGGGCTACCGCCTCTTCTTCGGCAACTCCGGCACCGAGGCTGTCGAGGCCGCGATCAAGATGGCCCGGTTCGTCACCGGGCGGCCCGGCATAATCGCCTTCCGCGGGGCGTTCCACGGACGGACCATGGGCAGCCTGAGCCTCACCGCCTCGGCGGCGCGCTACCGGGCCCAGTACGAGCCCCTGCTGCCATCCGTCTACCACGTCGACTACCCCGCTCCGACCAGGCTCGACATGGCGCCTGAGGCGGCCCTTGAACATGTGCAAAGGCAGATGGCCGCCCTGCTCGAGACCGAGATCACCCCGGAGAGGGTGGCGCTGGTGTTCGTCGAGCCGATCCAGGGAGAGGGCGGATACGTGATCCCGCCGGACGCCTTCCTGCCCTGGCTCCGAGAGCTGACGGCGCGGCACGGCATCCTGCTCGCGGTTGATGAGGTGCAGTCCGGGATGGGCCGCACCGGGAAGATGTTCGCCTACCAGCATGCGGGGATCCAGCCCGACCTGGTCGTCATGGGCAAGGCATTGGGCGGGGGGCTACCCCTCTCGGCCCTGGCGGCGCCGGGAGCGCTCGCCGAGCGCTGGCCCGAGGGCGCCCATGGCACCACATTTGGTGGCAATCCCCTCTCCTGCGCGGCCGGGCTAGCAACCCTGCGGGTGATCCGCGACGAACAGCTGATGGCGGCGGCGACCAGGCTCGGTGCCATGGCGATCGAGAGGCTGGTCGGCCTCAGCGACCTGGAGGAGGTGCGTGAGGTGCGGGGGCGCGGCCTGATGATCGCCATCGAGTTCCAGGGGCCAAGGGCTGGGGATCTCGCCCAGAAGGTGATGGCGACAGCGGTCGCTAGGGGGATGATCCTCCACACCGCCGGCCTTCGCCATGAGGTGATCCGCCTGATGCCGCCGCTGAACATCGAGGAGGAGGTCCTGACGGAGGGCCTGGACCGGCTCGCTGCCATAGTCCGGGAGGTCTGTGCCCTTGCCGCTTGAGGCATTCCGCAATGAGCCATTCCTGGACCTCCACCCGGCCGAGGAGATTCAGCTGTGGGGCGACGCCGTGGCTCAGGTGCGTTCAAGGCTGGGCGCCGATTATCCCGTGAGGGTCGGCGGCCGGGAGCAGAAGTGGCATTTTGTCTTCGAGTCGCGCGACCCCGCGAATCCGGTGACGGTGGTGGGTCGAGTCCACATGGGAGCGGCCCGGTCGGAGATCGTCGGCCCGTTCCTCTCGGTTCTGCGGGCGCAGTCGCTGCAAGAGGAGTTGGAGGTCGCGAACTCCGTCGAATACGCGCTCACCGGGGCAGTCTTCAGCACCGAACCCAAGGAGCCGGACTAGGTGCGCAGCAACCACCTAGTGGGCAACCTCGACCTCAATCGGGGCTCCACAGGAGCCATGGCCGGGGTGCATCACTGCGGCGGCTGCAGGCTCTTGGGCACGGGCCCGAAGGTAGGCTCGCCGGACCATCTCGGGTTCTTCCTGCAGGGTCAAACGATCACCCAGGAAGTGCGCTACCCAAGGAGCGCTTGATCCGGTGGACATCGTCTCCGTGCGTGAGGCGGTGCGCCGCCACGTCCAGGACGGCCAGTCCCTGTACCTGGCGGGGTTCACCCACCTCATCCCCTTCTCGTTCGGCCACGAGATCATCAGGCAGGAACTGCGCCATCTCACTCTGTGCCGCGCCACTCCGGATCTCGTCTACGACCAGATGATCGCCGCCGGGGTGGCGGACCGGGTGGTGTTCAGCTACGCGGGAAATCCCGGCGTCGGCCTGCTCCACTGCTTTCGCAGAGCTGCGGAGCAGGGGCTGGTGGAGATAGACGAGTACAGCCACTTCGAGCTGTTGGGCAGGCTCCAGGCGGGGGCCGCCGGGTTGCCGTTCTGGCCGCTGCTCGCGATGGACAACGACCTCACCAGGCAGCGTGGACGCCCTATGTTGGACAGCCCATTCGGCCCGGAGAGGGTGGCGGTGGTCGAACCTCTGCGCCCTGACGTGACCATGGTGCACGCGCACTGCGCCGACGAGGACGGCAACGTCTACTCCTGGGGGTTGCTGGGCGACGTCCGCGAGGCGGCGCTGGCCGCCGACAAGGTCTTGGTGTCGGTGGAGGAGATCCTCCCCTCAGGGACCCTCCGCGAGCGGAGGGACCACCTGCTGCTGCCGGGCTTTCGGGTCACCACGATTTCCCTGGAACCCTGGGGCGCGCATCCCTCCTACGTCCAGGGGCGCTACGACCGCGACCAGCTCTTCTACCTCGAGTGGGACCGCCTTTCGCGAGATCCCCTGGAGGCGGCCGCCTGGCTGGAGAGGTTCGTGATCGCCGTGCCCGACCGAGATGCCTACATCCAGCTCTGGGACCCTGAGCGGCTGCTCGCCCTGCGCCGGTCGGCCGGCCATGGATGAGTCGCGGCGCCGGGACATGGCGATCGTCGGCGCCCGTCTGCTGCGCGACGGAGAGCGGGTGCTGGTGGGGGTGGGCCTGCCAAATCTGGCCGCCAACCTCGCCAAGCGCCTGCAGGCGCCGCAACTGATACTGATCTACGAGTCTGGCGTGATCGACGCGCGCCCGCCCCGACTGCCCCTCTCGATAGGTGACCCGGACCTGGTCAGGACGTCCTTGTGTGCCCTGCCCATGATGGACCTTTTCTCGCAATACCTGCAGACCGGATGGATCGACGTCGGCTTCCTGGGAGGTGCTCAGGTGGACCGGCATGGGAACCTCAACTCGACCGTTATCGGGAGCTACGCAGAGCCCGAGGTGCGCCTGGCTGGCTCTGGGGGAGCAGCCGACATCGCAAGCTTCAGCCGACGCACCCTGATCGTCATGCCCCATGAGCGCCAGCGCTTCCCCGCGGAGGTCGACTTCATCACCTCGCCGGGCCACCAGGACGGCAGGAGACGCCCGGGCGGCCCCTCCCACGTCATCACAGATCTGGGGCTGCTCGACTTCGACCAGAGAGGTGAGATGCGGCTGATCGCGACCCACCGAGGGGTGACCGCAGAAGAGGTTCTGGACCGCACGGGATTCGCACTGCAGGTCTCCTCGGAGCTGGGGGAGATTCCCGAGCCGACGGGGGAGGAGCTCCGCGCCTACCAAGAGCTGGCGGTCCGAGCCGGATGAGCAACGTCTTCTACCGGTCCCCCGGGTCCGCCTACCCCAGAATCTCTCACGGCGATGGTGTCTTCCTCTTCGACACCGGCGGCAAACGGTACCTGGACGGCTCGTCGGGGGCCCTGGTAGCCAACCTGGGCCACGGGCGAGCGGAGATTGCCAGAGCCATGGAGGAGCAGGCGGCCAGGGTCGGCTTCGCCCACACGGCCCGTTTCACCTCGGACGCCCAGGAGGAGCTGGCTGACCGCATCGCCGGGCTGCTGCCCTTCGGACTTCGCCACAGCCACTTCGTGTCCGGTGGCTCAGAGGCCACCGAGACCGCGGTCAAGCTGGTGCGTCAATTCCACCTGGAGCGAGGCGAGCCTCAGCGAGTGAGGATCCTGGCCAGGTGGGCCTCGTACCACGGCAACTCGCTGGGAGCGCTGGCGGCATCGGGCCACATCTCGCGGCGGCAGCCATACCTGCCCCTGCTGAGCCCGGCGTTCCTCCACTTCGATCCCCCCGTCGAGGGGTGCCCGGGGGCCGCCCCAGGAAGACTCTGCCCCTGTCTCGGCTCGCTGGCCAACGCCCTCGAGCGAGCCGACCCCAAGTCGGTGGCGGCCATCATCCTGGAGCCGGTCGGCGGGTCGGCCGACTCCGGGCTGGTGCCCCATCCGGGGTACCTCGCCGGGGTGCGCAGGCTGGCCGATGCCCATGGGGTACTGCTCATTTCGGATGAGGTGATGACCGGGTTCGGGCGCACCGGCGAGATTCTGGGAACAGTTCACGATGCGGTCGCTCCCGACCTGATCACCTGTGCCAAGGGCCTCTCGGGTGGTTACGCTCCCCTGGGAGCGGTCGTGACCAACGACCTGGTCCACTCCGCGATCGCCAACGGCAGCGGCAGATTCGCCCATGGGTTCACCTACGGCGGGCATCCGGTGGCATGCGCTGCCGGGTCCAGGGCCCTGGCGATCCTGGAGGACGAGGGCCTTGTGGAGCGCAGCCGTGAGCGGGGCCACCTGCTCCGAAGGGGACTGGAGGAGGTCGCCTCGCGCCACCCGCTGGTGAGTCGAGTGCGCGGGCGCGGGCTTATGCAGGGAATGGTGCTGCAAACGGCGGCATCCCCTGGCGCTCGCTCCAGCTCGCTCGCGGACATCGCCTTCGACCTCGGCCTGATCATCTACTCTGGGAGCGGAGGAGCCGACGGGCCCCTGGGCGACCACGTGCTGGTGGCGCCGCCCCTGGTGATTGAGGAATCTGAGATCGGTCAACTGCTCGACCTCCTAGACCAAGCCCTGGACGAATTGGACTGAGGGCGGGGTCGCCGGGGTCAGCCGTCGAGTCGGCGTCGGATCGCGGCCTCCGCCTGGGAACGCTCGTCCCAGGCGGTGAGACCGGCTGGCCCGATGATGGATCGCTCGTGGCCCTTGCCCGCCAGCAGCACCGCGTCTCCCGGCACCGCGCCCTCGATGGCCATGGCGATCGCCATCGCCCGGTCGGCGGTGCGGTGCAGATTCTCCCCCTCCACCGCGCCCGCCTCCCGCGCTCCGCGACAGATCTCGGCGATGATCGCCTCCTCGTCCTCACCCCTCGGGTCCTCGGTCGTGACCACCAACTGGTCCGCCAGCTGGGCGGCTATCCGCCCCATCTCGGAGCGCTTCTCCACGTCGCGTTCTCCGGCGCTGCCGAAGACCACCCAGAGGCGGCCCGGGGTGGAGGCGCGAAGTTCATAGAGGGCAAGGCCGAGGGCCGCTGGGGTGTGGGCGTAGTCGACCACCACGGAGAACGGCTGGCCGAGATCTACCGCCTCCATTCGTCCGGGGATGGAGGGCAGTTCGCCAAGCCCCGCTATCAGGCCCTCGAGCGGCTGGTCGAGGAGGAGTCCAGCCGCCAGAGCCGCCAGGGCGTTGCCGATGTTCCACCGCCCCGCCATCCTGAGGCGCACCAGACCCGCACCGGCAGGGGTCATGGCGGTGAAGGCTAGTCCCTGTTCGTCGGGGCGGGGGTGGTCGGCCCAGAGGTCCGCTCCGACATCCCCCCTGGCGCTGTAGGTGAGCAACCGGCACGATGCCCTTGCCCGAAGCCGCTCGTAGGCGAGGGGGTCGTCTCTGTTGAGGACCGCGAACCCCCCGGCCCGGACGGTTTTGTCCAGCAGGGATGCCTTGGCCTCGAAGTAAGCCTCCCACGTCTTGTGGAAGTCCAGGTGCTCGTGGGTGATGTTGGTGTAGACCGCTCCCGCAAAGCGGATCTGGTCCAAGCGGTGCAGGGCCAGTCCGTGCGAGGTGGATTCCAGAATCGCCGCCAGGCAGCTTTGGTCCACCATGCCCCGGAGGTGGGCCTGGATCTCCGGAGACTCCAGGGTCGTCTGCCGGGACAGGTTCGGCTCGACCGCCCCGCCCACCCGGAAGTCCACGGTGGTGAGGCTTCCGACCTTTCCCATGGTGGCGCTGAGGGCGGCGTGGAGCATGGTGGTGGTCGAGGTCTTGCCGTCGGTGCCGGTGACCCCGATGACGGGAAGCTCGAGTGAGGGGTGCCGGTTCAGGGCCGCGGCGACCTGCGCCAGAGCCGTTCTGGAATCCTCCACCAGCACCAGCCGCTCCCGGGGCGCTCCGGGGACCTCGCGCTCTACGACGGCCAGAGGCGAGCCCGCCTCCAGGGCCTTGGACACGAACAGGTGGCCGTCCCGGTGCGCTCCTGGAATAGCCACGAACGCCACTCCCGGGGAGGCTTGCCTGGAGTCATAGGTCACGCCCAACAGCTCCGGATCCTCCTGGGATCTGGGGCCAAATGGGATGCCAAGCTCGGACCATCGCATGGGCCAAGGGTACCGCCGGCGCACCCCGTCTCCCCGGGCGCAGAATTGTGCCATGGAGGCCATGCGCCTGGACCGCCCGGCAGCGGCGGAGCTGTCCCCCCTGCAGCGGGTGCAAATGCCGGACCCAACGGCCGGCCCCGGTGAGGTCGTTTTGCAGGTTCTGGCCTGCGCTGTGTGCAGGACCGACCTCCAGATCGCGGAGGGAGATCTGGCGGCCAGGCGCCTGCCGGTGGTTCCGGGGCACCAGGTGGTGGGGAGGGTCCTGGAGCTGGGACGGGGGGTGGCTCCGGAACTGCTCGGCCGCACGCTCGGGGTGGGCTGGCTGGCCTCCACCTGCGGAGTTTGCGACCTCTGCCGCCGCGGCCTGGAGAACCTCTGTCGCAGCGCCCGATTCACCGGCTGGGACCGAGATGGTGGCTATGCGACCCACGCCGTGGCCCTGGCCGACTTCTGCTATCCGATGCCAGAGGATCTCGCCCCCGACGACGCCGCACCCTTGCTCTGCGGGGGGATCATCGGCTACAGGGCCTACCGGCTCACCGGTGCCCGCCAGGGCGACAAACTCGGGCTCTACGGCTTTGGCGCCTCGGCGCTTCTGGTTTGCCAGCTGGCCGTTCACTTCGGCGTATCCGTCTACGTAGTCACCAGGGGGGAGGAGGCGAAGCTACGAGCCAGGGCGGCCGGTGCGACCTGGGTCGGGGCCCTGGGAGAGCGGCCTCCGGTGCCGCTCCAGGCCGCGATCACGTTCGCACCGGTGGGCTCGGTTGTGCTCGAGGCCCTGCGCAGCGTCGACCGCGGCGGGGTCGTGGTGGTGAACGCGATCCACCTCGACTGTGTACCCGAATTTCCGTATGAGGACCTGTACTGGGAGAGGCGGCTGGTGAGTGTCGCCAACTTCACCCGCAGCGACAGCTCCGAACTGCTCCGCCTGGCAGCCGAGATACCGATCCGCACCACCCACGAGAACCACCCTTTGGTCGACGCCAACCTGGCCCTGCAGCGGCTCAAAGGGGATCGTGTCGATGGGGCGGCGGTCCTGATCCCCTGACTCAGGCCTGCGCCGAGAACTCCTGCTGCAAGCGCAGGACCGCTTCCTTGGCGGCCTCCACGATCTCCTGAGCCAGGCGGCGGTCCAGCTCCAGGGCCTGGGTTGTCCGGAGCCCCCTCAGCCTGGTCTCCAGCTGCTCCAGCTGCTCGGCTATCTCCCTTGGAGTGTCCAGAGCCTCCGCTCTGAGCGCGGCCAGGTCAGGCTGCGCCCGCCTCTGGGCTCTCTGGAAGGCTCCGAAGGCCAGCCGGTCCCGGTCGGCCGCCAGGAGCAGGCGGACGGCCGCCTCTCCGGAGCTGGCGATCTCCTCCGGTGGCTGATGCATGCGGCAGAGGCCGTCGAGGGCCGCCGCCAGCGAGCCGGTGACGGCCGCGGCCGCGGCTCCCCCTGCCGGGTCGAGGGGGGAGAGGAGGCGGGCGACCGCCTCCAGAAGCGACCAGGAGGCGACTGGGCCGGGGGGGATGGCGCTCAGCTCGCTCAGGGACAGGAGCGCCAGAACCGAGGTGATCCGACCCACCCCGCCCGGGACCGGGGTGTGCAGTAGCGCGCGGCCGGCGGCGGCAGACGGCCACCGGATGGCGGTATCGACCCACCACCCGGGCGACATGAGGTCGTCCGCCGCGAACAGGCGCGCGCCGCTAGACGACACCATAAGTACTGCCTCGTTCGCCCCGAGCCGCGCGGCGGCCCAAGCCGCCTTCATGAGGCGCCAGTACTCCACCTCGTGGAGCACCGGACCCCTCCCCAGTTCCACCTGATTCTGGTTACTCATTTTCCACCGCCCCTTGCCGCGCGGTGCTTTTAACGTGCCGGCCCGGTGCGCGACCGATCCGGCGGCGTGCGTAATAACAGCGCTGATATTACTCAGCCGCGCGCGGTGGAGCTCCCGCTGGCGCGCGTTTCTGGGGCCTCAAAAATACAGGGATCTGGATCCCCAGCGCCCGGTAATGGATCACCTAACCCCTCCCGTAGTTACTAAGGTAGGGGTTAGCCCCGCGCCCGAAGGTCTGACCCCTGCTACTAAGTATCACCCCCGATACTCAGCGCCGACCCGGCACGGTTCTGGGATCCCCTGAGCGCGCCCGGCGCCGGAACTGTGGAGCGTGGGGCCGGGCCCAATCCAATGTTTACTTCAGGCGCATAAAGTAAACAGGGGGCCGGGTTGCGCCCGAAGCGCGGGCGCTGTTAAAAGCCCCGACCGCACGCGTGCTCAATTTCAGATCGGAACGTGGAGTGTGAAAGGGCGGAGGGCCGCGCCACGGCGCTGGAGCGCGCGGTCTTCGAGTGGGCC
>Ga0080006_1139790_pt1 | contig 20749 bp, 20 predicted proteins | sample RS3BMetagenome_FD_69209 | JGI IMG/M metagenome (GOLD analysis project Ga0080006, IMG submission 69209) | Ferric oxide microbial mat and aquatic microbial communities from Rainbow Spring, Yellowstone National Park, USA - RS3B (SPADES... ...
TCCCGTAGAAGTCCAGGTTGTCGTAGGCGCTCAGGTCTTCGTAGAGCCCAACGTTGTCAGGCACCAAGCCGATGAGCTTCCTGATCTTGAGCGCGTCGGCTTCCTTGCCGACATCGTAGTCTGCGATCCTAGCTTCGCCGCTCGTCTTCGAGATGAGGCAGCAGAGCATCCTCACGGTTGTTGTCTTCCCCGCCCCGTTGGGACCGAGAAAGCCGAAGACCTCGCCATCGTTGACGTGCAAAGTAACAGAATCAACTGCCGTCAGATTGCCAAACCTCTTAGTGAGGTTCTCAGTGTCGATTATTGTAGCTCTCCCTCCCTCACTCTCGTTGTCCTGTCTTCTTTTTTGCGCTTCAAGTTGCTCAATTGAAATCCTCCTTCTCAAATAGGATGATTCCCAAGATTGAAGTGACCACGAAATAGGCGAGCATTATCGCAAGACCTTCAGGAATGGTTGCATGATATGAAGATGACCCGGCTATCACGACTTCGTGAGGAGGATAGCCTGAAGAGGAGAGAACATTTGTGATTATCCCAGCACCATAGGTTAGAACATACCAAGGTTCGGAATTCGAGAAAGCGGTTATCAGCGGTGTGATGAAACTAAACCCAAACAACAGCAGAATGGCGGTCAGAAGAATCGAGGAGGAGTTGTTCTTGAACAGGGAGCTTATGAAGAATGAAAATCCCAAGATAGGGAAGATGTAGAAAAGAGCGAAGACGAACGATTCACCAAACTGATAAGGGATGTTAGATCCGAAGTAGATTGCGCCGTCAGCTAACGTGATTGCCGCGTAGACACCAATTGCGATCGCGGACGCTAAGAACGCTGCTATCCATTTACCAATAAAGATGGAAGATTTGCTTACTGGATTTGGCAGCAGGTAATACCCCGTCTTGTTCTGAAATTCGCTTGAGATTGCGTCAGCTCCAAAGAAAATACCAGTGAGAATCACGCACAGACCTACTACGGTTCCCCACCATTCTGAATAGAACGACATTGGTGACGAGAGATATGTGGGTGGTCTGTACACGTACATCACAGCCATGATTGCTATTCCGATTGTCGCCACAATGACAAGCAAGATGTAGAAACGTGTTGAACGAAGATAGTTGAGGAATTCGAACTCGGCTTGCACACCGCATTGAGCGAGACCGGATGGAACCTTGTTGTTCGCTCGTTCGAAAGGTTGAGCTTCGGGGTTCGCAGCCAATCCAAACACATCCCTCAAACGTTTTCTTTGAATGAGTAAATAGAATTTTCGGCGATTTCTTCGTAGTCAACGAGTTCCTCCTTACTCAGGTCTAGATCCTTGAAATCTGCAGTGACTGTGAAGTTCCGGGTTCCCGAAATAGGAGAAGAGATTATCTGCGATTTCAGATAGAGCTCCTTTAGCATATCTTCCGTCCACGCCCTCTTCAATTTCGTTACAGTGATCTCAGTACCATGGTTTGGCTTATTTTCGTCATCGAGACCTGTAAATGTCTTTGGAGCCCGTTCACTTAGTTCTACCGGGATCTCTTCGAGATACTTCTGAGTATCCAGAAATGCTGTCCAATCGAGCTTTAGGACAACCTCCTTGTCGACAATGTTGTCTTCAGACGACCTTGCCCGGCTAACGATCTCAGTGACAAGCCCGAGCTTATGAACCGATAAGCGGCCCAGCCCTTTTTCTCCTAGGATTGGACGCTTGAGAACTGGAGAAAGCCTTGGCTTTTCATCTGGTGACCTCGATTTGAGTATAGTTGCAACTTCGAGCCAGCCCTTCTCAACGGTAGAAAGATCCATCCCGTTTCCCCAGTCTACTACTCTAATTTTTCCAGCGTCTGGGTTGAAAGCGTTCTCTATGTGGATTTCCACAACCTTGGCGTCCGCGTCATAAGAGTTCTTCACCAGCTCTGATACAGCTGCAACCTCATCAGTAATCAGTTGGTCACCAAGGGATACCATAAGCCGAGCCCTTGCAGTGAAGTGATGCTCAGGTGTCTGCTTCTTGGCGATGTCCAACAACTGTTCGTTTGCACAGCCGAGATTTAAGGCTGAACAAACTGCAAGAGCTAACGTGAGGCCTGTCCTGTGAGTATCCTTGGGGGCCGCCCGTTAACCACCGATAACCTATTCCGGCTGACATCGATGGCAGCCTTTGAAACGTCAACGCCAATCCAATGCCGCCCTAGTCGGGTTGCAGCGAGAAGTGTCGTCCCCGACCCGCAGAACGGGTCGAGCACTATCGATCCTTTGGCTGTCGATGCCAGAATTATCCTTCTAAGGAGGGAAATCGGCTTCTCTGTGGGGTATAGGGATTCTGCTTTTCCTCGTCTAACGCAAGAGTCTGTCCATACGTCTTGAACATGGATTCCCTGCATTTCGTCGAGGTACCGCTTCATTCTCGGGACTGTCTCGCCCGTGGATTGGATGATTCTTCGTTCTTCATACAATTGCTGCATTTTCTCTTTGGAATATCGCCAATATCTCTTGATGCCGAGGAATTCATAAAAAGGATTGCCTTTCGCGAAACCTCCTGGGCCAGTCAAATCACCTTGCGCATATCTCCTGCCTGTATCCCGCTCTATGTATCGATAGGATTTGAGACTTCTCTCATCGTACGGAAGGTACGTCGGGTTCCAATGATATTCTCCTCCTTTGGAATAGAAGAGGATTGTATCGTGAACTCTTCCAAAATGGCGGGCGCCTTGTTTTCCGTCATTGTGGGCGCTTTGCCTCTGCCAAATAATCTCATTAACCATGTTTTCATAGCCAAATATCCTGTCAAGGATCATCTTCAGGTAATGAGAAGCATGAGTATCAGAATGGACATAAATGCTTCCGGTCCCCTTGAGAACTCTGCGGCATTCCACTAACCTCGGATAAATCCAGTTCAGATACTGGTGGAGGCCACCCGACCATCGATCGTCGAAAATCAATTCCTTGCCGATAGAGAACCACCGCCCCGTGAAAAAAGGGGGGTCCGCATAAATGAGGTCGATGCTTGCTGGGGGCAACTGCCGAAGCACCTTGAGACAATCACCCAATACAAGGGCATCTGTGAACCGTTGCAAAATCTCATTACCGGCTCTCGACTCCTGAGCACTGGACACCATATCGACGCAATCTCATAGACCGGCCGCGCTTATCCAGGGGAGTGTCAAATCTTCTACACTAATCAACCAGGGTTGCATGTAATGAAGCGAATCGCATGGGAGTCTCAAGACGCATACAGCTGACCTTCTTCAGCGATGTGTGAGAAAAGAAAATCTTGACTTCGGGCCGTTCTTTCATCCTTAACTAGACTTGAGGTTGTCATAGGGACGTGGCAAGATTTCTGGAGGCCGCTGAACAGGTCCTACGCGCAGAAAAGACTCCAATGTCTGCCGGTGAGATTTGCCAGAAAGCACTTGAAAGGGGACTGTTGAAGAGCGAAGGCAAGACACCCGAAGCTTCTATGGGAGCAGCAATCTATGTCAACATGAAGAGGTTCGGGACTAGCTCCCCATTCGTAAAGATAGGGAGAGGCAAGATTGCTCTTGCTGGTTGGGACACAGAGCACGTCGGCAAGGTTGAGGATTCGCACGACAAGACGTTCAAGGCTGCGGCCATCCATATCCTGACAGAAGCTGGAAAACCTCTAGATGTTCAAACAATCACAACGAGAGCCCTTCGACGAGGATATCTTACGACGGCTGGGAAGACTCCTTCTGCATCAATGGGTGCCCAACTTTACGTTGACGTGAAGCGAAGCAAGGACAAATCACATTTCGTTCAACTTGGGAAGAACCTGTTTGGACTCAGAAAGTGGGACATCAGCGCGCTGAGGCCGGCTATAGAAGAAGAGGAAGCTAAAGAGCGAAATACAGTTCTTTCGGATACCTATAGAAGATCAATAGCGGGGGATCCCATCAATGTGGAGGGTCTGATTTACGGCCCACTCAACGAAAATGGGGTCATATTCCTTTTCAGCAAAATCCAAGGTAAACTGCCTGAACCCATATCGATTGAGGCTATTCAGCCTGCGTTTCCTGATGCGAAAGGAAGACGCAAAACCGAGAAAGGCTGGGTTGATACTAGGATAGAGTTCGAATACAAAAGTTCCCATTTCAAGCAACATAAACACTCGACGAACGAGTGCGATATCATCGTCTGCTGGGAAAACGATTGGAAGGAATGCCCGCTTGAAGTGATTGAACTCAAGAGCGTGTTGAAACAACTTGGTCTCTCGAGATAGGAGCATCTGAAAGGACGATGTCTGATTCCGAGTATAGGACACGAAGAGAAAAAATCGACGTCCTCCTGCAATGTTCGGGTTGGGAGGTAGGGAATAGGACAAAGGTTGTCACAGAAGTAGACACAAAGCAATCAGATTTTGGGGCAGGAAACTACAAGACTATGGCCGAGACTCTCAAGAACCCAGAGGAGAGCGCCTATGCGGACTATCTTCTACTGGATTCACAGGGGCTTCCCTTGGCTGTTGTCGAAGCCAAGAAGACAAGCAAGGACTTCTTACTTGGTCAGAAGCAAGCTGAGGGCTATGCCGATGATATCAAACGGCAAACTGGGAAGGACGCTTTCATATTCCTTACGAATGGATATGACCTGTGGTTTTGGAACAGACCTTTCGAGAATCCAAGATCGGTGAGTGGCTACCATGACCTTGCCTCTCTCGAGCGCATACGATTCCAGAACATAGCGGCCGAGGATTTCTCAGACGTACCTATCAAGAAGGATATCGTCGACAGGCCCTACCAAATAGAAGCAGTAAAGCGCGTCCTGGAGGGAATCGACAAGGGAAGAAGGAAGTTCCTGCTTGTTCAGGCCACAGGCACAGGTAAGACCAGAGTCGCGATGGCTTTGATTGACGTCCTTCTCGGTGCAAAACGAGCACAACGGGTTCTTTTCCTCACCGACAGGAAGGAGCTCAGGGACCAGGCTTACAATGACAACTTCAAAGTATTCTTTCCGAACGAGTCAAAGCAGAAGATCTTCTCGGGAACGGTCGAAGGCCAGACGTTCACCTTCGCCTTTCCTCCCGACGAACTCTTGCTGGATTCCGGGGAGAAGCTCGGCCCGATCACTCTATCCTACGAGACGTACGGCACCCTCAACAGAGAAAAGAACAATGCGATACTCGTGACCCACGCCCTGTCGGGCGATGCGCACGCCGCCGGCTACCACGCGGGGGATAAGAATCCCGGATGGTGGGACGACATGATAGGACCCGGAAAGGGGCTCGACACCGACAAGTATTTCGTGATATCCTCCAATGTAATCGGGGGCTGCAGGGGCTCGACCGGCCCTTCTTCGGTCGACCCGAGGACGGGCAGACCGTTCGGTCTCACGTTCCCGACCGTGACCATAAGAGACATGGTTGTCGCGCAACACAACCTGATAGACCACCTGAAGATAGAGAAGCTCCTGTCCGTCGTGGGAGGCTCCATGGGTGGAATGCAGGTCCTGCAGTGGATGGTATCCTATCCCGACAGGATACGGTCGGCCATCCCGATCGCGACGACCCTGAAACATGCCCCTCAGCAGATAGCCTTCGACGAAGTGGGGCGACAGGCGATAATGGCCGACGTCAACTGGAGGGACGGCGACTACTATGGACGTCCTCCCCCCGCCCGCGGACTCTCGGTCGCGCGCATGGTGGGCCATATCACATACATGAGCGACGCCTCCATGGCGGAGAAGTTCGGCCGGCAGCAAAAGTCGAACGACCCGACCTCGAAGTTCGGAGCCGACTTCGAAGTTGAGGGCTACCTGAGATACAGGGGCGACAACTTCGTCAAGAGATTCGACGCGAACTCGTATCTCTACATCACCAAAGCGATGGACCGGTTCGACCTCCTGTCGTCAAAGAAGCTGTCAGAGGTCTTCAAAGGTCTGAAAGTGAAGGTGCTCGTGGTCGCGTTCAAGTCGGACTGGCTGTATCCGACGTATCAATCTCAGGAGATTCTCAAGGCCTGCAAGCTCAGCGGCGTCGACGCCACGTTCTGCGAAGTCAATTCGACCTACGGGCACGATGCTTTCCTCCTCGAGGTGGATGAGGAGTCGCACCTCTTCAAGCACTTCTTGGCGGGAGTCCCGCCGTAGAAAAAGGGTGTCCCGCATGAAGCTCGAGCACGAGGTAATTCTCGAATGGGTCGAGAAGGAGTCGAGTGTCCTGGACCTCGGATGCGGGACCGGTGACCTCCTCGCGACCCTGGTGAAGAACAACGGCGTCAGGGCGCAGGGCCTCGAGATCGACGAGAAAGCGATCTACGAGTGCGTGGCCAAGGGGCTGAGCGTGATTCATCAAGACATCGAGACCGGCCTTCCGGAGTATCTCGACAAGTCGTTCGACTATGTCATCCTCGCCGGCAGCCTGCAGCAGGTCAAGAAGCCCGATGTTGTCCTGACCCAAGCCCAGAGAGTGGGCAAAAAGACGATAGTGAGCTTCCCTAATTTCGGGCACTACAGGGTAAGGACTCAGGTATTCTTCGGAGGAAAGGTCCCCGTGACGCCCTCGCTCCCCTTCGAATGGTACAACACGCCGAACCTCCACTTCCTGAGCATCTCAAACTTCCTCGACTACTGCAAGAAGCGGAGCATCCGCATCGAAAGGACGGCCTTCATCGGAAGGGATAGGATACAGACGTTTCCGAACCTCAGGGCAGAGACCGCTGTCTTCATGCTATCGACGGTCTGAACAGGAACAACGGAAGAGAGTTCGCCAACACCGTCACTGAGCTTTTCGCCATCTCACCCGCCGCAAGGTCCATGGTCCCCATCCGCTCTTCGGACTGTCGTATGTCCCTCGATAGAACCTCTGCCCTATACCGAACTGGTTGGGGCATCGAGGCAAAAGAGGTAGTCGGCGGTCCCGTTCGACGCGAGGACATGTATGTCAGGAGGAGTATCGGGACTGTAAGAATCGCGGATTCAGCCGCGGTCGAAAGGCGAGCCACGTCCGCTTGGCCGCTTCCGTCTTGTCCGGCCGAGGACAGGGTTGATATGCCCCTTCTCCCTCGCATCGTCATGATGAAAGACCCCGTCTGCGGCATGATGGTGGACGAGAAGAAGACGAAGCTAGTTTCACAGCACGATGGTGTGGCATTCTACTTCTGTTCCGTGGCTTGCAAGTCCAGCTTCGACCGTGACCCGCACAAATACGGCCACGTCCACTAGTCCGTCTACCGGGAACGTGGCTCGCTGGATTCTTCCAGAACCATTTTCCTAAGATTGTTTCAGTCGGCTGATAAGGCCGGTCACAGGCTCGTCTTTCGAGGTTGACTTGAGTCCAGATAGGACCGCCGACCCGGTTCGGCCCGATCCATCTGTGACATCGAGGTCGCGTCTCTCCCGTTTTCTTGTGACACATCATCATCCGATAAGGGTGGCTTCTCTCGTCGCCTATGCGTGGCTGCTCGTTTCTGCTGTTTCATATGGTGTTACACAATCGACATCCGTCAACGCGTACGGCATACAGCCAGGCACCCCTCTCTACATCGAGATACTGATAGCACCGGCGGCCTCTGTGTTCTACCTCGCTCAGTTTCTGACCTACGGGAGCGTCCACGTCTGCGGGACGTTCACCCAGCCTTGCGCGTGGCCCCACACGTGGCCCGGTGATCGCGTGCTCCAGAACGTCAACACCTTCGACGACATCTGGTTCTCTATGTTCGGCCTGACTTTCCTGTTGTACCTAGCGTCTTCCATGTCATTCCTGAAGGCGCTGAGGGCGGTCTCCGTCGCCCCGATAGTTCTCGGCGTGATACTCTTTTTCGACGACAACTACTGGTTCTACCAGGGATTCTCGGACGAGCTCACCAGGTCGGGGACGCACTGGCTGACCAACGAGAACCTGACCTTCATAGGCATCGGTGTATTCACTGTGTCCACAGTCTGCATCAGGCTGAGGCGCCATGCCTACAATAGGGCGCGGAAAGTACCGAGCGTCATCTCCCGAGCGAGCGAGCCCTGAGACGTCAGGGATAGGCTCTGTCTCCGGACCCGGCGTTTGAGCTACGCCCGCTAGGAACTTTGAAGCGCCACTATCCCCTTCCTGTCCATCACGAAGAGAGCCCTCGCCGACTCGCCGTTCTTCCTTAGCGTTTCACGATTGCAGGAACCTCGCGTAGTGGCGATGGCAGCACCGGCGCCATCGTACTTACTTCCGACCTCTTCTCCAGGAAGATGTACTCCGCGTGAGCCCAGCCAAGAGGGCAAGCCCAGCAGACGTAGTCCGACGTCTTTATGGTGTGAACGCGATTCTCGATCTTCATGACGCCGTTTATGAGTCTGTCACCGAACTCAAGCTCGGTTTCCTTCCAGCGGCTGTAGCCTTCGAGGGGTGCCACTTTTTCGGGCAGGAAGTTATCCAGGGTGGTGGCCGAGTCGATGAAGTCGAGGCACGCGTCTTCCTCCTCCCTGATACCGAGCTCACGGTAGAACCTGGCGGCCCATATCGTGAAGAAGGGCCAGGAAGCCGAGGTGCCTCCGGTATACCAGTGCCAGTCGTTCACCACCTGAAAGTCCTTGAACCTGTTGAACCCTCCAATCTTCTCGTTCCAAAGGTTTTGTTTCAGGTGCTGGAGCGTCCTCGAAAGGACGGTTTCATCCTCCAAGATTCTGAAATAGAATGGCGCGAGCTGACTCATATCGGGAGCGGTGACTTTCTCGCCCGACCGCCGCATGACCTTTAGGAAAGTCCCAGTGTCTTGGTCGTAGAGTTTGGTCGCCAAGCTGTCTCGCAGGTGACTCGCGCAAGTCAGCCAGTTCTGCTCCTGCTCGGTATGCCCGAGCAATCCTGCGATGACTGACGCGTCGTGGAGTCCTCTTACTGCGGCCGAATTGGTCCATATCTCGAAGCCTTCCTCGAGCTCTCTGCTCTCGTGGATCGAATTCGCCGAATAGATTAGCCCCGTCTCAGGACCGACGGTCGACACCGTGAAATCTGCGCATTCTTTCGTGAGGTCCCACATCGATTCCAAGAAGACTCTGCTTTCGTTACTACCGCCATCGGAGCTGTAGACGTCGTAGATTCCCTGGATCACTATCGGGGTGACATCGAGCTCGTGCTCGTTGGTCACGTATGGGAACCCTCTATTGTATCGTTGGAAGAACTCCCCGCGCTGCCTTCGAAGAGTCAAAAGATATCTGTAGAACTTCTTGGAGCGCTCCTGCTGCCCGAAGGCGTTCATCGCCATCGTCATGAAGACCGCGTCTCTCGGATAGACGTAGGGATACGCATCATCTGCGGGCGTCGCTGTTATGCCTCCGTCCTCCTGCTGAAGATGCTCAATCACGGCGAGACTGGCATCCAAAAGTCCCTGCCTCGACTCTCGCATTATAATTCCGCGTTAGAGTCTCACTTATAATTCGAGCGTAGGCAGATTACAGCATCGGAGCCTATAACTCCAGTTCAGTCGCACGGAGGTTGACCGAGTCCAATAGTGTAGAATGGACCCTGCTTGGCGAAAGCGACCCGATCCCGGCCAAATCCTCTTGATGTGCCAAATTCCCGGTCCACGTCAGGCCTTCAGCGAAAGGTGAAAGACCTTCATGGTCTCGTCGGGTCTCTGGGTCTGCGCCGACTTGCTCTTCAGGCGCCGTGCCTTCGTCCCGGCTTTGACCACGTCTATGTACACGCCGGGTATTCGTTCCGCGTCAACAATCTCCGTGGATATGTCTTCAGCCATGCGTCGTTCCGGGACTGTTACCGTAGAATCATGTATGGGAGCGGATACAATCTTCGGAAATATCTAAGGAGCGGCTTCTAAAGGCACGTCCGGCCAATGCATTCGGGGGTCCAGCCCCGCTGCTTTTCCTCCGGCTGAGGGCCCGGGGGTGGGCAGATTCGGGTCAAGCATAACGTTTGTTAAAGATTGTTTATCATATCCCCATCGCCCAGAGCATCATGACCAACGACGAATCGCATACGGAGAGCGGCCGCGGCTATGGTCGAGTAGTGCTGCAGTTCATAGTCACAATCGTCGTCCTGTCGGTGATAGGGGGATTCCTCTCGTTCGAGCACGCCTCCCTCGGATTCACCGAATTCTACGCCGGAGTCGCGAGGCTGATTCTCCTCGTCGTCGGCGTGGTCACCATTCTCGCCCTGGTCCAGGGTCCTCTCAGGAGTAGGATGCAGGCGAGGGAAGGACCACATTTCGCTAGCGCTTTCTCGTTCTTCGCCACTCTCATCACGCTCATCCTCGCGTTCCTCTCCCTTCTGGCCGCTCTGTCGATACCCGCGACTTCCTTTTTTGTCGCAGTAGGGGGGATAGGTATCGTGGTCGGATTCGCCGTCTCGACGGTAACTACGAACATCATCTCGGGCGCGTTCATGCTCACGTCATTCCCGATTAAGATAGGACAGAGAATAATCATCACGGTCAATAACCAGCCCGGGACCATCACGAGCATCAGCACGCTGTTCATGACGGTCACAACGGACGCGGGAGCGCGTCTGATCATACCCAACGCGGCGATATTCCAGGGGATGGCCTTCATGCTAGACATCGGCCGCGGTGGCCAGGGGACGACGGATTCTGAGACGCTCCTGGGAAGGCCCGGCGACAGGGTGATCTCGACGCTCTATCCATATCCCGCGACGGTGAAGGAGGTGACAAGACTGACCACGAAGATAGTTACCGACGGTGGTCAGGTGCTCACAATCCCCAACCAGGCGATACTGAACGGGAATTCAGCGCTCATCAAGATTCAGGCACCGGATAGCGTCGCCCCGACGCTACCCATCTCGGTAGGTGATGAGGTCAGGCTGAGTGCAGGAGGCTTCGCAGGCAAGGTGACCGAGGTCGGACCTTATTATTTCCGCGTGAGCAACGACGAGGAAGAGGTTTTGGTTCCAATCACCAGTCTCACGAGCGGTGGGATTTCCGTCTTCAAGAGAAAGAGCACCGCAGCCGAGACCGGTACCCGCAAGTCGGATGCCTAGTCTGATACGTGTGCTTCCATCAGACATCCGAAGCTATAGACCATTGTTTCGATTCGGCTGCTTCGGTCAGAAGAACCCACCTTCGACTGGCTTGTGAGGGATTCCCCGAGATCCACGTGCGAACTATGCACCTTCGGTTCGTTGGACTTGAACCACCGACAAGAAACGATTGAGGTTCTCGTCGATCTGCTCGTCGCGCCAGGACTGGCGTGTCGCCAGCCTCACTCTCGGCGGCATTACTGCGAGTTCAGTCTCATCTTATCCCCGTGTCGATGTTGATGTTGACGACCAACTGCTGGCCCGGTTCGACCAGGACGGACTCAGGAAACGAGGAAGCACAGCCGAGCCAAGCGCACGAAGGCGAAAGCCCGGTTATCGTGTATTTACCGGGCGCCAACAGGATCGAGTGATGACCACTTGGAGCAATCTGCGCGCTGTACGTCAGCTCCTCGCACGTGAGGGTAGAGGACCCGCTTCCCATCGTTCCACACTGCGGGGAAAACTGCAGGCTGTATCCTGAGAGGTCTTCTGTGCAGGTCGACTCATTTGCACCGCACGCCGGCTGGGAGGGTCCTACGGTCACATAGCCGGTAACGATTCCTTGTATCACCGATTGCGAGGTCGAGGAGGACGTTGAATTCGAGGTTACCGAAGGACCGTTGATGGCGGGCATGAGGAAATAGAACACGAATGCCACAAGAAGGATTGCTATAATCACGGTCACAAGAATCGAGGACGGCCCTGTGTAGCGCCCGTACCCTTTCTTTTCGGGTTCCAATGGGACCTCATTCAACGCGACCCACATGATATAGCGATTGCAATGGTCAGGTTTAGGCTAGAATACGATTCTCAAGATTGAGAAGAGCAGACTTCATTGATATGGCGCCGCGATCTGCGTCAACACCAGTGAATTAGCAGGACCTGCGAGTCCTAATGAGTCCGGAACTGGCCTTGGCGTCCGAAGCGATAGACCGATTTTGAGCGAGTTTCACCACAAGAGGAGTGAGCTATCAGTGATAGCGAACCTTAGAGACCCAGACTTGATACGCTTTTCACGAGAGCGCGACATGCTACAAGCCCCTTCTCTGTTATCTCGACCGTCTGCCTCGGAACACCCCTGGCTCCCATAGATTTTGCGTAGCTCAGTCTGACATAACCGAGGCTTTCGAGCTTGTTCAAGTGGTTCTCCAAGCTCCCCTTCCCCAAACCTGTAAGCGTCCTGAGTTCGACAGAGCTCATCTTTCGAGTCAAGGCGAGCAACACCAGTATCAGGATTCGAGCAGATGATTTGAAAGTCGAACCGTCGAGCTGCTCCTTTAACGACCGAATGGCTTCGGCACCGACCCTATCGACAGCTCCTTTGACGTCTTCCTCGTCTTCACTCAAGTCCGGTCCGCTCCTCCATGAATTCTGGGATAGGTCTGCTGCGAGCGTAAATTCCGGAAAAGACCCAAGCGACGATCGTAGCCCCCCAGAGCAGCACATATGGCCCAGGGCTTGAGGCAATGGACAAGAGAGCAAGCGACGCAACGCTGCTCAGTGAGAGCGAACCCAAAGCGATGAGCGCCTCCGTCGGAATCTTCTTTGAAAAAGAAAGTCTAAGGGCGTAGTAAATCAGCACAGCCACTCCGAGGTGTATCAAGAGCACTACCAGAGGAACTTGCGCGCTGGCAAGGACGATTGTCGCAATCACCAGCGCATTGACTGTAATCCACAGCGGCACGAGAAAGCGAAGTCCAAGAAGCCTTGACCAAGCCCTGTCGCCTTCGGGTTGTGTAATCGCAGCAGTGTTTCGGACTCGTTTGAATGCCCAGAGTATGACGATTATACCGCAGCCGCTCGCGGTCATGTCGAGGGCGATTGTGCTTGCGAATCCGATCGACCCCAGTGATCTGATGATGGGCGTCCCGAAGGTCGAAATGAACATCGAGATTGAGAGCGTCAGGTAGAGTACTCCCCAAGCCCGGCGGAGCAGGTATTCGTTCAAGACGATGGCTCGTTTGACCGCGCCCTGGATATCATCGTGTGAAAAGTCGGCCTTCGCGTCATCCATCATATCGAATCTGGCATCTAGGCCCTTGGTCCTCTGCCTCCTCATAAAACGTGACGATACGTACAAAAGCTGTACGTACCGAACTTCTTTTAATGCCATCGTACCTACAAATCACCTTAGAGCTGATTTCCTGAAATGAATCTCCCTCTTACCCTTGGCATAATCATTGTAGTCACCGCTATCGTAATCGTCCTGGCATACCGCTTCAAGTTCGGATACGGGTTCCGTCAACGGTAGCAGATGGGAACAGGCTCCTAAACATGTCAGCAGAGCCTTCCAGACTCTGGGAAGCCACGGAAAACGTGAGAGGGCCCGTTTCACTTCGAACCAGAGCGATTGACCTAATGATCGGAATGTCTCGGTATGATTGACACTGAGAATCTGACGAAGAAGTTTGGCAATGTTACGGTCGTCGATTCGGTCAGCCTGCACGTGGACGAAGGAGAGGTGTTTGGATTCCTGGGGCCTAACGGCGCCGGTAAGACCACCACTGTCAGGATGCTGGCGTGCCTTGTGTCCAAGAGTTCCGGCAGAGCGACGATAGGAGATTATGAAATCGCGACTGCAGCAGACCAGCCGAAGATAAGGAGGATGGTAGGCCTACTTACGGAGAACGTCGGGCTCTACGAGGAGCTGAGCGCCTACGACAACCTGGACTTCTACGGGCGGTTCTACAAACTTGGAGAGCAGAAACGGAAGGAGAGTATAGAATATCTCCTGAAGATGCTCGGTCTGTGGGAGAAGAAGGACGTGGTGGCCGGAACCTTCTCGAAGGGAATGAAGCAGAAGTTGGCCATAGCGAGAGCCTTGATTCACGACCCGAAGGTCCTCTTCTTGGATGAACCGACGGCGAATCTGGACCCGGAAGCGTCGAAGACCGTGAGGGATTTCATTCTTGAGCTAAAGAAGGATAAGAGGACGATTTTTCTGAACACGCACCTTCTGGACGAAGCGGAGAGAATCTGCGACCGGGTAGCGATTCTCAAGACAAGGCTGATATCGATTGGCAGCCCAGAGGAACTAAGGAATTCCCTTTCTGGAAGAAAAGTGAAGGTCCAACTTCAACGCGTGGACGACTCGATAGTCTCCTCCGTGAAGAAGTTGGGATATCAGATTGGAGAGGTGACCGGCAACAGTATCGCGGTCAATCTCAAAGACCCTGAGAACGAGAATCCGGCGATTCTCCGGTCAATCCAGAGCGCTGGAGGGAACGTAGTCTTCGTCACCGAGGTAGGCTCCAGTCTTGAGGATGTCTACCTGAAGCTCGTGAAGGGAGAGTAGAATGGCATGGACCTGCAAAACGCCTGGAACGTTGCCCTCAAGGACCTCAAGACATACGCCAGAAAGCCTTCCGTCGTTTATTCAACGGTCGCCATGCCGCTCATCGTCGGAGTCGTGTTTCCCCTACTCGTTCACTACTACATCACTAGCAGCGCGAAGGGTCTCAGCGCCGCGGCTGCTCCTCGACTGCTGGACTCGTTTTCAATCTGGTTCATAATAGCCGCGGCAATAACTCCGACCGCAATTGCCTCCTACAGTATAGTTGGGGAGAAGCTGCAAAAGAGCCTCGAACCGATGCTTGCTACTCCGATGTCGGACGGCGACATCCTGCTGGGCAAGACGATATCTGCCCTTCTGCTCCCGCTGGTGGCGGTCTACGCCGGCTCCTTGGCATTCATGTCGCTCGTGGATTATTTCACGCACAGCCTGTTGGGGTATTACTATTATCCGAACTGGCATATCGGTGCTATCCTCCTCGCCGTACCTTTCGCCGCACTGCTCTGTGTACAGGTGAATGTCGTCATATCTTCCAGGATGACGGACGCACGGAGTGCGCAGCAGTCAGGAGTGCTGGTCATGCTCCCGTTCATAGGAGTGTTTCTTGCTTCAGAGCTTGGCCTCTTCGAGCTCAACGATACGAACCTGGTGATCTTAGCCGGAGCGCTCGCCATAATTAGCGTCGCTATGTTCGTTGTGGCGCGGGCAACGTTCCAGAGAGAAGAGATACTCACGAGATGGAAGTAGAATGATTTTTGCGACGGTTGGGCCGGCGAGATTCAACCATTCGAGTGCGCAGATCCGTACCTATCAGAGAAGTATGGGCTCTGCCGACCGATGTTGGGCGAGTGGAAGATTATCTTCTTGGAAGATTGCCCCATCATCAAGACTAGAGCGGGGATAGATGACTCGATTCCTCTTCGGCTCGTGGCGACCGTCTTTACCGAGTGTTAGTACCCACACTTCATGTAGAGCCAGATTGTACAAATTGTCGATGAGTCCATGAGAATCGTCCCGCCATCCTCCAGCCCATGTACCCCACGACGTAGCTGGCGGAGGCCGCCAGTAGAAGAAGGAACAACGCCCGTTGCGAGTAGTCGAATGTCGACGTGAAGATCTCTATGCTCGAGTAACCGATATACATGAGGAATGCGAATCGAATCCCGAATCCCGCTACACTCAAGACCATGAACCTCAAGGCGTTCATCTTGAGTGTCCCGGCACCGAGCGAGGCGACCGTATAGAAGAACGGGATGAAAGTGCTGATGAAGATTGAGAACGGCCCATGCTCGATGAGCCAGTCGTCTGCCGCTTTGACGTCCTTCTCCCTTATGTGGAAGTACGACAGGCCTCTCAACAGCAACGGCCTTCCTGCAAGGCGCCCGGCAAGATACGGTATCGGAAGCACCGAAGCGACCATGCAGATCAGAAACGTCGCGACAGGGTTGAACAAGCCAATCGATGACAGATACCCGTAGATTGGAACCAGGAAGTAGTCAGGTATCGGTGATGCGAAGATGGCCAGAAACATGCTCGTATATCCAGCTACTAGTAATGCCGGGGAGATGCCGCTGTAGGACGGCGTGCTGTAAAGGTGAAGATAAGCATTGACAAGGGCGAGGGCGCTCACCGACAGCACGAGGACAGAGCCGACGAGTGCGTAGTGCCAGTACTTGTGAATTCTATTCGTCGGTGCCATCGAGCTCATGCCAGCACGCAAGACCGTGTAAGAACCTCTCGCGGAGGAATAGGGATGGGTCTGGAACCTTCCTGTAACGCTGAGCGCCAACGACGAGAGAAGATTGCCGCTCAACCCCGGGCTTCTTAAGCAGCGCTCGAATACCTCCAATCGACTCGGCGATCAACCTTGTCTTCTTTGGGTATGAAACGAGTGGGTTATACCAATTCGTCTTCAGCTCCCCGTAGAGCTGGCATCATCGATGTCGAGGCTTCCATGGCTACCTTCTCGACGTCGCCTTGCTCTGAGAGGAAACCAAGAACCTCGCAGTTCGACATCCTTCTCCTCGATGCCGTTATCTCGTCCTCATTGGCGACATATCCATAGAGTGATCAGGGAGCAAGTGCAGCAGCCTTGCGCCGTAGGAGGAGTTCTTCCTGACGGCCCTCTTCGGTTTCCTTGTGGCCAGGGTTGTTTCTTTGGGAAGATTGAAGCACGAACTCTGACCCAAACAAGAAACAGAGGATGATGGGACGGGTACAAGTTTTGTACGAATCGAACTGCATTTATCTTACGATACAGGACCGGTAACACCGGCTCCGTGAATTGTCGGCCACCCAAAGAATCATCATAATTGTCGTCCTGACTGTGATCGTGATAGTCGTTGTAGGCTCGCTCCGCGGGTTCCATCGACTCTAGCAGGAGGTCAAACACCGAGGTGGGCTTGTCAACGTACAAGTTCGATGGCTCAATCTTCCTCGGAATTCTTGGACGTGCTCGTTCCACGTCCCCTTCGAGACGTTCGATTGTCTGTAACAGAGTTCGACTTGGGAGAACTCCTATGTGAAGCCGGTGAGAGAGGACCAGAAATGAGAATTTCAAAGTCATGGATCATCGCAGCCAAGGACTTCAAGGTCTTCTCGAAGAAGAAGTACGTAATCTACTCGCTCGTGGCCGTCTCTCTCATAGTCGGCTCGCTCCTCCCCCTCGTCGTCTACTATGCAGAGTATGGGAAGGGCGGGACTCGTTTGGCCCCGGCCGAGCTCTTGATTCTTCTGCCCGCCTTCCTTTCGTTCTACCTTATCCTCGCCGGAGTAGTTCCGAACGCCATCGCGTCTTACACCTTGGTTGGCGAAAAGGTCGAGAAGAGCTTGGAGCCGCTCTTGGCCACCCCGACGACGGACGGAGAAATCCTGCTCGGGAAGGAGATTGCAGCATTTCTGCCGCCCATCGGGAGCGTCTGGGGCGGCGCGGCCGTTCTTATGACACTGATGGATATTGTGACGCACGACGAGCCGGGGTACTACTTTCCAACTTGGAACACGGCGGTGTTCCTGCTCCGTGCTGGTTCCTCTGGCTGTGATGCTGAGCGTTGAGGTGACCGCAATGATATCGTCTAGAGTGAGCGACGTCCGGGCTGCGCAGCAACTCAGTTACCTGATGGCGCTTCCCTACATCGGAATCTACCTGGCCGGTCAGCGAACCTCGTGAACCTCGCAGACACCAACGACCTCCTGGCGATTTCGGGCATCCTCCTAGCGACCACGATCGCCCTCTTCTTTCTAGTCAGGACCACATTCAGCAGAGAGGAGATCCTCACGAGATGGAAATAGGCAAGTCAGCTTCGGCGCTTGAGCGCCACATCTCAATCTGCGGCGAAAGAATGGTACTAGGTAGAATTTGGGCGGGAGTCCCGCTGCGCCTACATTTTTCGTCGCACGAGAAATGTAGACGGGTATCCTCCGCACCTGACGATGAGTACTTCTTGATGACCTTCTTGGGCTTCCTTTGTCAACGGGATTTACTTCCCAGAGAATCGCTAACAGCCGAAAGAACCAGAATTAAAATCGGAGGGCGGTCAGGCTTTGTCAGGTCGTCGTTCCGTACTGGATGCACCTCACACTAGACCAAACGAAGACTCGACAGCACCCCATAAGACAATGACGTGAATTTGTTGTTCCTACGGACCTGTCTATTTCGGCGAAGATGATTGATCGTCTGCCCGGGGAAATTCAGAGTCATTCGCTCTGTACTTGCACTTGGGGCATGTCAGCGCGCCAGGCATACCAGGAAAGTTGAATCCAAGGCCGTGCCTTTTCTCCTTGAAAAGAGGCGATTTGAATATCTCTCCACACTCTGGACACTTTACCATCCTTGCCATGCTCGGGTCATTCCCAAATTCACATTATATCCCTTGCGAGTCACTTGAAGAGCTCTTCCAGAGGGTTTTGCATCTCTTTAACCTCTCTTATCTGAACTCCCTTTGCGACCAATTCTGCGACCACCTTCGGGACCTCGTCGGGCCCGCTGAGCTCCAATAGATAATAGCCTCCTTCCCGCTTCCTGTCACTAAGTACATTTTCTGCGTTGGGCGACTTTATTCCAACGATGTACTTCTGAGTCTTGATGTCATCAATCTTGCCGAACAAGGCGAGCTTTCCCTGACTAATCGCAATCACCTCATTCCCGATCTCTCTTGCTTCGTAGAGGTTGTGCGACGAATAGAGAACTATCCTGTCCTTGCTCAGGCCTAAAATAAGTTCTCTGATTTCCTTCGCGACCTTCGGGTCCAGGTTCGAGGTGGGTTCATCCAAGAGGTAGATTTCTTTTTTTCTTAGAAAGATCCTTGCAACTGAGACTCTCTTCTTCTGTCCCTGACTTAGTTGAACGAAGTACTTCTCCTCAAGACTCTCCAGGCCGAGAAGTTTTAGCACGCCCGTCACTTCTGCTTCGCCAACGTTTTCGACCCTCGCGTAGAATCTTAGGGCGTCGATGACTTTCATTCCATCCGGGATTCCGTCGATGTGTGAAAGATAATCCAGATGTCTCCTCGCATTTGTCGTCTCGCTCGGGAGCCCGTTTATCTCGACCCTTCCAGTCATGGGCTTCAAGATTCCTGCTAGAGTTCGGAAGAGAGTCGTCTTGCCCGCCCCATTCGGCCCCAGTACGACATACACCGAGGGCCTATCAATTGAGAATGAGATGCCGTCCAATACCTTCTTTCCGTAGTAACCTGAGACTGCATTCTCCAGTAGTATTGCCGGCGGTGATTGTGCTGTCAACGCTCTAGCTTAACCACTGGAGATGAACCTCTCCCTTACCATCTTCTTGTTCACAACAGCTATCATGAGAGCGACGAGACCTATCAGTGCTAGAGTGACTCCTCCTGTAAGCAGGGTAAGGTAAGCCGGAGCTAAGGTCTCTGACAGAAGGAGAACTACAACGACCGGGAGAATGCCGAAGAGCGGTGCGATTCCGACCGGACTGTTCATTCCAGTCCTCCGCGTAGTAAGCGAGGTCCAAATCATTGCAACCATGGTCATGAAAATGGTGGCGGCGTAGCTTAGCGGAATCGTGTAAACCAGAATCAGTTCCACGTATTGAAAGGGAAGCGAACGGTTGATTGCAAAAAGGACCATCGTAACTACCGGTACAGATATTCCCAGCACTATTGTGACCAGACCGGCCGCTGAGATGATGATCGACCAGTAGATTGTCGATGTGTCTACGCCGTATGATATCAGGTATTCGTACACTCCTTTTGCCTTGTCGCTTGCGAAGATCATGAGCGCGCCGAGCGCGCCTACTACGGTCAACAGCGGACTGAGCAAGGGGAAAATGGAGACAATTATGAGTGCCACAGAATTGTGAATGCCCAGCGCTTGTCCCTGCGATGCAATGTACTGAGTCGTTGTCGGAGTGGTTGGAAGGACAGAAGTTCCAATCACGATGATCAAAGAGAGGGCCAAGCCCAGAATTAGATAGACTCTCCCGTAGGTTATCGAACGCCTGAAGTTCACGGACGAAAGCGCCCCAAGGCTGATCAGACTCTCCCGTTGACCGAGCGAAGCACTCTGCTCTCCCGCACCAACCACAGGAATTGAAGAGGAATCACCGCATGGCATGGCTGGCGAGTTTTTCACTTCCAAATCTCGGCGAGCGTTGTTAGCAACAAACAACGAGACAACCAAGCCCGCGGTTCCTATAAGGAAGACTATAAGTTCGAAATGACCCGTACCCAACCCGGGGGAGAACGGAACCAAAAAGTCAATGAGGAATCCGACTGGTAGAACCAGCGCGATGTAGATTCTTTTCTTGTATACAGCCGCAAGAACAGCGAGGAGACCCCATGAGAAGTGGGCGAATAGTGAGGAGATTCTCTCGAGAATGGAATACCCGATGAGTGGAAGTGCACCTGAAGGTCCGTAGAAGAGACTCGGTGCACCCTTCGTCAAATCGGAATAGAGGGTTTGCGCGTAGGATGAATTCGGAGTGCCGAGAACCGAAAATTCCACTATGTAATTCAGTAGTAGCGGAATGCCGATGAGCACCCCATTCTCCCACATCGCCAATCCCAGCCCAAAGCCCCCTGCATCTCTTGCCTTCAAATGTCCGCGAGATACCGCATATGAAGCAACGAGAAAGGCTCCGCCGACTTCGAATGATGCGGTTTGAATGCCATAGTAGAATCCTAACACGGCTGGATTATTCCCTGACGCCGATTGCACTGCGTTGATAGTGGGAATCTGTACTATTTCCTTGAGCAGAATCGCGCCAGCATATGCAGCAAGCGAGTAGACCAGAACCCATTTCGAAAAGCTTCTCTTCTGGCTCCAGTAGACAACCAATCCAAAACTTAGGGCGAGGATGGCAATTGGCGAGATGAAATAGAGAGGATCGATATTTTGCATTAGACCTTAGGCGTAATTATGGACTTTTTATCTTCTCCTCTTGTCTCCCGTCTGCTTGTACGCCCTTCTGGTGGAAGTTCGTTCACCCGGCTCCCATTATCCTCATGTTGATCAAGCC
>Ga0080006_1269205_pt1 | contig 20742 bp, 23 predicted proteins | sample RS3BMetagenome_FD_69209 | JGI IMG/M metagenome (GOLD analysis project Ga0080006, IMG submission 69209) | Ferric oxide microbial mat and aquatic microbial communities from Rainbow Spring, Yellowstone National Park, USA - RS3B (SPADES... ...
ACTAGAGGGGCTTAGGGAGCTTGGCTTCGTCAAGTATGAGAATGCAATTGCGCCGGCGCCATGGACGTTGCCAAGCCATGTGAGCCTAATCACGGGGCTGTACCCAAGCCAGCATGGGATTCATGAGTTGAGGGGCGTGAGGACTAATGATGAGTTGGCCGACATAGCCAGGGTTAGGATGAGGCAACTGAACTACGGTATAATTGGTGAATTAGAAAATGATGGATATGAGACAAGAGTAATAACAGCAAACGGATACATAACACCGCTCTTTGGGTTCAACGCTAAGGATACTATCATGGTTTCATTTCTTAATCCTTGTTTTAGATTAATTTACCAGGAAAGACCTAATGAGCTAAGTAAATTGTTAAGAAAGAAGTATGGGGAAATAAGGTTAGGATGTTTCTGGACTTGATGAATGAGGGACATATACGTGATGCAGTAGACGGCTTAGTTTACTACATGTTGATGCGATTCTGCAATGTATATCGGAACCTTATTGAGCTAGGGCATAAATTAACAATCTATGATTTAACCATGGAGAAGGGCTCTAGCCAGGTAATTAAGATTTTAAAGAATGCTAAGTTCTCACAGCCATTCTTTCTACTTATAAATATTATGGAGGCTCATAGCCCGTACTTACGCAATGACCTTAATGATAAGTTGTATAGTGGGACTATTGCAAAGTGGGTGATTAATAATGGTACAGATGACCCGGTTATAGAGGAGTTAAGGAAGAGTTATCCAAGGCATGCGGCTTATGCTGTTAAGAGGGCTGTGGAGATTGTTAGGGCGCTTAAGCCGTACTTAGGTGATTCACTGGTAATTGTTACTTCGGATCACGGTGAGCTGCTTGGTGATGGTGGTTTAGGCCATGGGTACTTCTTGAGGGATGGGTTACTTAGGGTTCCGCTGTGGGTTAAGTGGCCCAGTTGGGTTAAGCCACCAAAGCAGGTGGGGTCGTTTGTAAGCTTAACGCAGATTCCGTCAATAATTAGGGCGGTTATTGATAATGAGGAGCCTAGGGTTGGTTCAAGTGTAGCTATATCAGAGAGCTTTGGAATAACCCCAGGTCACTTAGTAGATGTTTCAAAGCTAAACTATGAGAAAGCCCTTAGGCTACTTGCCCACAGGGTAAGGGTTTACACGAGGCATGGTGTAGCTACGTATAATATTGATTTTGGGGAGTTTGAGGAGATTAACGGTGATGAGGATGAGTTAATGAAGATGACCAGGAGTTTAATCAATGACCTTGATCCATCTGGGGGTTACTTCGATTGAGGTTTAATGCGCAGGTAGTTTTCCCTCATTCTACTTTTCATGTAATCTTTAATGGTTTTAGTGTACGTATGCATGAGCTTGCATATTTAGCTTTACCCTGGGGCTGAATGTGCTTGGGCTATTGGTGGGGTCCTTTAAAATTGGGTTGAGCCTCAGGTTGTGAATCTCTTTGGCTGTGTATGCAGCTGTGGTTTAGTAGCTAAGCCAACTTTTCAATTTCCTGAACCTGTTGCTGCATTCTGGTTCAGATTCCCTAAACTCCCGCATTGCCTCGTGGATTGGCTTAGCGGGTTTTGCACCGTTGGTGGCTAGTGCTAAGGCGAGTTCTGAGGTTAGTAGTTTTCTAAGCCTACCGATTACGCGGTAAATCTCATCAATGAGTATTGAAACGGCTAGCCTCCTATCCTCAACGCCACTAAGCGTCCTGCTGATTAGTTTCAGGATTCCTAGTTTGAGGCATCTACATACCTCATCCTCACTATACCTGCTGGTGATTACTAAGCTTGAGCAGTCGAACACGCCCGGATGTAGCCATATAATGGCTTCGTCAATAACTGCCTTAACGAAACGCGTGCATCCACCAAACTCCTTATCAACGGCGGCGTAAACTGCGCCTTTAACCGTTGGCAGGTAAATCTTCCTCTTCCCACGCATCCTAATGTCGATTAGGCCGGCTTTAACTGCCTAATTAATAGCCCTCATGACTGCTGAGTTGCTTTTAGACCTGGTGCACTTCTTAATCCGCGTGTATGAGGCGCCAACCCTTTCATCGAGGTAGGCACCGCATACGCATACGGCGACGTCAACGGCGCTCACCATGAATGACTTGGCCAGGGTGGTGTTTCTAAATTTACCCGTGGGTGGGATTTTAGTAATGTGAAATGTACCTATAGTTGGTATGTTTAAGGTGTTGGGAATTGTATGGAGGGTATGACCTAGCCCTAACTAGCCCCTGGGCTGCAATGTGCACCTGACTGGTATGGTGAGTTGGCTGGCTGTATGTTGAGGCCCTAGTCATGGGGAAGGGGGTGGTTGAGTTTGGAGTTTGCTGACTAGTTTGCCTGCTACGTGGGGTTTGCGCTGTCATCAGCGTGATCAATGGGTTTAGTGGGGTGGTGCCTTGATGGGTATGGGTAGTTGGCTTTTAGGCATTTCCCCGCCTACGGATGATGCATCGTTGAGGGTGTTTATTGATGTTCTTGGGAGGGCTGGGGCTAGGTTGAATAGGGACGTTTTGATTGAGCCGTTTTGTGATGGTGAATGGTGCCTGTTGGTTATTTCGAAGGCGCAGGCTAGGGATATTGGCGCCTCATGCCGTTGGGAGACGCCCACTGGGAACTGTATAGTGCTTGCTACTAGGCGGGCCGTTGAGCTTCTTGGCCTGATTCATATCCAAGATTCCCTAACCCGCAGTGTGGGTAATGCAGTTGATAAGGTTGATGTCTCGGCTCAGGGGGAGAGGTTACTGAGGAATGCACTGCTCAGTAAGGTTGGTTTCGCACAGGTTATGAGTGTACGTCTAGGTTTGGTGACTTGTGCACTAGGCGCATCTCCGCCGCCATTGATGCTGAGGAGAATGCGGTAATAGTCACGAATGATATTGTTACCACAAATGGCGTAATATCAAGTGTGATTGCGAAACTACCCCGTAGGATGGCCGTTGTGAGGGACCCGTACCTGGATGAGGAATTCCTAGTAGCCTGGGATGAGGATGGTAGGGTTATTGCGGTGAATAGTAGGAGTGACTTGGAGGGCTTCCTGAGGAGTATTGCCAATAGGGCTGGTGGTAGGTACTGGGTCCGTGACTGGAGGAATGTAATGCTAATTACGTCGGGCTTCAGGACTGTTACAAAGCCAATTAGCGCCGGGCTCACTGAGGATGGGCTCATTGACCCTTACGGAGTCTTAGACCCAGTTAACCACGGTGTAGCCAGCCTCATTGAGGTTCATGATTGGGTTAAGAGGTATTATGGTGAGAACTGGAGGTATGCGTGGTTGAACGTAGTCCTCACCATGGCGAAGCTTGTTACTCCAATAATTAGGAGAGTGAATAGGACGTACATTGATTTCATCATTTGGAATAAGGGCAGTGGCTTTGAGGGTAAGAGCACGCTCGTTAACTTCATCCTGGCTAGGGGGCTTTCAGTGTTCGACTATGACCCATACTTCACCATCATCACGGGTCCGTTAACCAGTATTCCTCAGTTGAGGGAATTGATATCAATAAGTAGGCTACCGTTGATCCTGGATGAGCAGCTTCATGGCCTTGAGAACTTTGCGCAAATCCTCCATGCCTCGGCTATTGGAATGGGTGTTGTCGGTATTCATGCAAGTCGTTATGGGCTTGGTAGCCCGATTCCATTCAGAAACCTGCGTGGGATCATAGTCTTCACTAATGTTACATTCGGCGAGTATTACAATAGGGTCATGGTGAGGGTTGTTGGTGCCGATAGGGCCGTGAAGCGTAGGTTCATTGACCTGGTCTGGGCTAGGGAGCTGTTCCCCGAGGAGGCTAAGGAGCATTTACCTGATGTGAAGCCTGTTTACGGCCTGGTTCTTGACCTGGTGAGGAAGTACCCGCAGATACTTAGGACTGAGAATTTGATTGAAACTGCCGATAGGCTGCTCTTTGCTTTACAGGCCGAGTACCCAGTTTTCACTGATATTGCCGAGGAGACTCATGAATTGCTTAAAGGCCTGCTCCAGGAGAAGATTGATGAGGTTAGGGATCCTCAACCTGAGGGTGTAGTCATAACCAAGGCTGCCGAGTACGCCCGTAGGTACTTCGGCACTCAACTAACCAATTACAAGATCCTAAGGGCAATACTTGAACATGGGCCACATGATGAGCTACTTAGGTTCGCTAGGCCACGCAGCAATGCAATGGTTCGGGGTGAGGTTGATGAGGTTTTAAAGGCGTTGGATGGCATCGCAATTAGGCTGTTTGGTATTGATGCCAATAGCCTGCTTCAGGATGGTAGGGTGGACCCGGATTTGAAGGAGGTCTTCAGGATAGTAATGAACCACGTCACTGATGGTGAGACTAGGGTGCACTTAAGGGCTAAGAGCGAAATAGTGCCATTCGCATCGGGGTCATTGTGGGGCTTTAAGGTGGGTGGCTACTGGCCTGGTAAGAGACCTACCTACCCAGTTAGAGTCGACGTGCTCCTTAAGGCATTCCTGGGGGTGTAGGCCATGACCAAGGTGACGATGACCGTAACGCTGGTTAAGCCAAAGGCGAGTATCAAGAGTATAAAGGCACCAGTGGGCATCACTATTGAGGCTCATGAGAATGAGGAGAGGGTTAACGTTACAATTACTATAACCGGGATGGTTAACCCAAAGGAGCCGCACAGTTACATTGCCAGCATTACTAGGATAGGGAGGGGGTTCAGGGTCACGGCCATATTCACTGACGTTAACCCAGCGATACTTAGGGCACTGGGTGTTGATGGGAATAGCCCAATTATCATTAAATTCAAGGAGAATGAACTACCTGACCCAGTTACACTAGGCCTCATCGTCAATGAAGCCTACAATTAAGCTTTACATGTAGCTTAAATTCACGGTCAAACTCCTAATTGTTTATGGATTCGCATTTTCGCACAGTTCGCAACAGGGGCGAGGCTTGGTGTTCATTTTGTCACCACCCCCTTACACAATATCAAGCCTATCCGACTCACTAAATCGCTGAAGTGCTTCCTATAGAACTCCCCATTTATCTCCCGACACTCGAAGTCTCTGCCTAGGGTGTTGATCAGCTTCGTAACCGGTACGCCGGTGGTGTGGTACTCGAAAACAACCTCCCTAAAGAGCCTCACGTGCTCGTAATCATTCAGTAACACGTCGTACTCACAGCCCTCACAATCCATCTTGAGAACTCCTAAACCCAAACTTACCTAGATAAACGCCCATCTCCCTAACCTCCTCAATTAGCGTAGACAGCTTAACGGACCTAACCCTAACTCTATATGCACCGTCGTAGATAGAAGTGTTGCGTGGTGGCAGGGCTTTGTTTTACCTATTGAAAATCGGGAATTTCCTTTGCATGAGGTTGTCTGGCTAGACTCTTTTAATCGCCTGCTTTATGTAGTTCAGCAACCACTTCACGTACTTAACATCTTCCCTGATATCCTCTATGTCGTACTTCGCCTCGTGGAAGCCTCACACGTGTATGTCGTACGCTATTGTACATGTACTTTCTATTTCAGGTTGATTCAACTCCCTCGCCAACCTCCTAGTCGCCTTGCCCAGCAACTGGGTCCACCACCTACCCTCCCTAGAGACTACTTAATACTCAGGCGTGTTGTGATGCTGCGCTAGGGCCTTGATGCACTCCTCAATAACCCTGTAGAGCTTCCCGCTTCGCTTGTACGGCGTCGCCCTTCTCCACGTAATCCTTAGTCTCATTAAGGAACCTTTCAGCGATCTCCATGCGGATCTCAACAGCAACCTTGGGGTCTATTCCACCCACCTTGGCGATTATGAGACCCACTATGTCTAAGCCCATTCTCTCAATCTCCCTCATAAGCTTCTCTGGAATATACATAACCCATTCACCCTTCATTAATGTCGGATTTAATCCTTATTTACTCCTACTTTTAAAACCAAGGTAAGAATAATCCCCATTTCACAGCCTAGCATTCTGATCACTACCCAGCACTCTTAAACATAAATAAACCCCTTCATTAACTACACGATAGGGTAATCCCAAGAGAACTACGGCTTCTCCACTATCTACTCAGTCATTTATCTTCTACTCTATATTAAGAATCTTATTCAGGGATATTTAAAGTCCAGCCATTAGAGCTGTAATGAATCACCTATACAGAAGATATAGCTCAATTTTCTCTAGTCGTCCTGTTTTCGGATCTACCCTGAACCCCGGCTTCTCTAGTGCGGTTATGCCCAGCAACAAGTTTGGGGTCTGGCCAGGTCTCAACATCTCCGTAGGTTATGGAACCCTCCACCATAACCTAGCCGCCACCGTACCTAACCTTGATAGTCCTACCGTCGGGAACCTCCTAACCCTCTCATACCTAAACTCTATACCTAGCCCCCGAACCCTCTCGGGAACAGTAATAACATCCTCATAGAAGCCAGTATCAATTAACGCCTTTAGCTTAACATTACCCCTAGGGCCATGTATCTCCACATCAACAACCACAGAACCCACGGCGCACCATGTCAATCTCTCCTTAAAAACCTATTAAATCAATATGCCAGTAAACCGACCTACCCATCTCGTTGGCCGCAATGACGTCAAGACTTAACCTTAGGGCGATCAAATGTGAATTAGGTCAGCTCATCATCAACAGTGGTCTCATACTCCCTGACCATCCACGTGATGATGGGCGGAGACCACATGGACGAGATGGTGAGAGACGGTAATAACCCTATTCCTCAAGGCATTCTTATCAATGCTACGGATCATACACTTAACGAACCTACTGGTAGCTTAGTGATAACAGCGGTACCGTTGGCCATGGTCTCAACTATTGCGATGCCAAATCCTTCAAAGAATATAGTTAAGTTTAGGTATACCTTTGAAATGGCAAATTACCTTCAATCAAGCATTTTAAGGATTCAACTAAGGAAATGCTAAATCGCATTATACAGAGACCTTGGCAGTGGAGGATGGGAAGTTTCCCATCCGTAAGGTTTTAGGGTAGTTTACTAAACGCTAATTGCCAAGTATGACCATGCATAAGGCGTTTTGAGGAAATTATACTTGAGGAAGCCATCTAATGTTATCCTTATACCTAATATAAGTGAAGAAGAAAAGAGGAGATTGCTGGAGTAATATTTAACTGGAGTAATATTTAAAATAGGTATAGGCAACATGCTGAAATATGTCGTGTAGTATTGATCTTAAATTCTTAAGGAGATTTGTTTTTAATCTGTTATTTAACCATTTAGACAATTTTATTTCCGTAGAGTCGCCTAATGATTCTTTCCTTTGGATTAAGTATAGGCTTAGGATTCTAGGGCTTGTTGTTACCAATTTTAGACAGGCGGTGCATCTATTTAAAAGGCCATTATTATCATCATTTAGACTAATCTTTACTAATCCTCCTTGGACAATAGAGTACCGTGATGGTCATGTCTTTACTAGTTCTGATCCTTATAAATTCTATGATTTAAGGTCAAGACCTTATGCTGAGTTCATAGTTAATTACGGCGGTAAAAGAATTAAACTAATACATGCCGAAAGAGGAGATACTGAGGGGGTTTTTATCAATAAAGCTTATTCATGGCTTCCCGTAAAGGGTAAGGTTGTGCTTGATGTTGGGGCAAACATATGTGATAGCTCTATATTCTTTGCATTAAATGGCGCAGCACATGTATATGCTTTTGAGGTTTTACCAAGTACTGCAGAGATTTGTGAAGAGAATGTTAAAATAAATGGATTACAAGATAAAATAATGGTCTTTAACATAGGATTGGGAAGGCCTAGAAAGTTAAAGATACCTCCTAATCTTAACGCTGGTGGTGAATTTCAGCTTCGTGATAACATTATTAATAACGATAATTATGTATATGTTGATATATTATCGCTAGATCAAATAGTTGATAGGCTGAAAATAAAGAACGCGGTTATGAAGATTGATTGCGAAGGCTGCGAGTATGAGGTTTTCAAATACGCATCTTCTGATTCTATATTCAGGTTTACACATATTATAGGTGAATATCATTATGGACCATTACCACTAAAGCAAATTTTTACAAGCATTGGCTATAAATTTGAGGCATCTAAGCCTCTGCCCTTCTATGATCCCTATGGAATACCTTCATATTTAGCTACAGGTATTTTTAAAGCTTATAAGTGATTATTTATGAAAAGGCCTAGGATTCTTTATATATGTGACCTTAATCTAAGGAACGGTGGTGCTCAAAGGATTACGTTTGATACCTTAGAGTGCTTAAGCAGATATTTTAATTTTGTTATTTATACCGATAGCGATATACCGGATGATTCCCTAAGGTTATTGAATAAACTTAATATACCGTATATCATAGATCACTCACTTAATGAAGATACCATAACTCATGTGATTCATGACTATAATATTGATTCATTATTAATTCAATGGGAAAACACTGGATGGTTAACATTGGCTGCATCGCTTGCTAGTAAATTAAGTATAAGAAGTATAGCGTTAGTTCATGAATTACCATATATACACACACCCACATCAAGGTTCATAAAGAACTTTAAGGCATTAGTGCTGTTGAAGTTATTTAAGGATTATTTAAAAGGCAATTTATATGACATAAAGACCTTGCATGCTATTTTAAACGTAGGTAAGGCCGTGAAGAAGATGACAACACTCATATGCGTTGGTGATGCATCGAGGTATTATTATAAAAGATATTTAGGTGTAGACTGCATTCGTATAATGCCGAGTGTCACAATACCAGGAGAGGAATTGATGCGGAGTAATGGATACTATAATACGTTTAGTTATGATGTAGTTTTTATGTCAGCTAGACATGAGCCTGAGAAGGGTATTTTCGATGTAGTGAAGATTGTGAAGATTGTGAAGGAGATGATGGGAAGGGATTTAAGAGTCGCGATAATGGGTAAATTTCTGTTTCGTAATGTAGAGAGCAAGTTTTATTCGCTTCTAAGGAAATATCACTTGAAGGATGACTTTGAAGTACTTGGGTTTGTTGCTGAAAGTGCTAAGTATTCAGTATTAAGGAGATCTAAGGTATTTCTTTACCCATCCAGTAAGGATGTCTTCTCAATATCATTAGCTGAAGCATTAGCTATGGGCACACCGGCAGTAGTTTATGATTTACCATTTACAAGGATGTATAACATAGGTGGGGTTTATAAAGTTAAGTATAAAGACATTAAAGGAATGGCTCAGAAAGTTAGGGAAATTATTGAATTGTCGGAAAAATATCCTGACAAATATTTAGCCTTACGTAAGCAAGTATCGGAATATGTAAGGAAGACGTTTACATTAGAAAGAACATGCAGCGAATTGAGGGAAGTTATAGATAAAGCATTGAGGGAATAGATATGAAGATTCTTGTAGGTATCCCTACTTATAATGATTCAAGGTCTAACTACTCAATTCGGCAAACCCTTGAAGCTTTAAGTAATCAGACCATAAAGGATTCCCATGTACTAATTGTTTATAAACCTAGCCCTGGAGATAGGACGCTAGATGTTGTCAGCGAGTTTAAAGATGGGCTGGATATTGAGGTTAAGATCCAAAGTTACGGCTTCTTTGAAGAGGCCATGAACATTATATTTGAGGCTTCTAAAGATTACGATATAACATTGACGACTGATGACGATGCAATACCATCAGAAACATGGATTAATGAACACGTAATATTCCATAAGAATCATGATAGAATAGCAATCGTTCATGGAATTACTATACCCACCACTCACTACTGCTATGAACACTTAAGAACAGTTAAATTATTAATTAATTATTATAAACCATTAATTAAATTAATGGTTAATTATAGTAATTTTATCATTAATGACATAGGTTTATTAGTATGTAAAGGTAAGGAGCCATTTAACGGAAATGCTAATACTCATGATTACGAATTAGATATAGGAATCAGAGGCGTGAATATGAGCTTTAAATCCGGACCATATATAGATGGATTCTCTTTACCAGGTTATACAATAAGAGGAATACGTAATGAGCAATTACTAGCTCTTCATTATCTTAAACAGGGCTTTAATGCGGCATCATTCAATGGTGGCGCCGTAAGGCACTTAGAGAGGGAATCATTATCTAGACCTAAGGATCCTAGAACCGCAGGAATAGAAGAGTATCTATTTCCATATGGTGTTCATTACTATGGCTTCAAAATAAATATGAGGAAACTAAAGCTATATTATAATTTAGTAAGACTTTATAGTAAAATTAGAAAGACACCTATTTCAAAAGCATACAGAGCTGGATTGGAATTAGCCATTGAAGCGATAGAGAATAATTACGAGCCAAAGGAAATAAGAAGCAGATTTATTGAATTTTTAAGTGAGAGACAATAGGTTTATGAATTTAGGGTGGAATGCTAAGAATGAGGATAGTAAAATCGCTAAAACAAGAACCGTATATTATCCAGGTAAAAGAGGATGCTTACTAAAGATATTCATTTTTGTAATTAAGAAATTTTTAATTATAAGTAGTTTGTTTTTGAAATGCTTATAATCTAACTGCTGTGAATATATGGTAAAAGCCTTGGATAATTTAGGATAACTACTTATGGCATGAGCTATGGCATCTGCGCACTCAAGGTAGCCATCACGCCCTAGTCCGTGTTTCCCGAACTCAACTATATCGCTCCAGGAACCGCTCTTTTTATTAACTACAGGGAGAGCATAGGTACCCTATATTGTTTAATATATGGTTAAATCATAATGCCTTCTTACCTTTAATGAGAAGGCTATTATATCCCTAATAAGCCATGCATTAAACCCATCATATAGTGATAGGGGGAGTTTCAGGTAAGGTATTATTATTTCACCTTTAAAGTAACTTTCCACATCATCACCCATAATGTCCCTTAATCTACGCCAATTCGTCTTCTCTGCAGTTATGAGGTAAGTATTGTAGCCGGATTCGCTAAGAGCTTTGGCCATATAAATCGCAAGCCTCTCGGCTCCTTCACCATTATTTAACGAATCATGTGTAAGGGCTATTCTCATTCTTGGCTAACGGATCTAATAACATTATTTAAATTATACTTAAATGAATCGAAATGAAACCCCTTACAGCACAATGGGCTCGCATGCAACGTTCACAGGCCTCATCAACTCATTGCAATAGTCATTATAAACAACCCTAAGCCTACCCGCTAAGTGAGAGAATTTTCCTCACAGCATTAAGCAGCGTAATCATCATAGAAGTCAATGAACGGTATTTATATCAATTATATTAATTTTAGAAATAACACGAAGAATGCTCTATCCATGCTTTGACATAATGTCTATAAGTTTACCAACATAATAGCTAAATCGTTTGTAGCTGAATATAGTTGCTTTTGCTACATACCTAGCTCTAAGACTTTCTAACTCGTCCTCACCCAGCTTAATGATGTCTTTGATATAGTTGGAGGCTTCCTCCGTATCCTTAAAGCCAAAGTCGTACCTACCGAATTCTACTATGTCTGTCCAAGGGCCTCCACTTTTATGAACCACAGGAACGAGACTTGATACCATGGCCTCCACCACCGCTGTGCCAAAGTGCTCGTATTTCATGGGGTGTAAATATATCTTCGCTTTTCTTAGGAGCCCCATCTTTTGTCCCTCATCAACATTTCTGACCCCCTCCCCGTCCTGAAGGGCGAGGGTTCCCTTAGGGCGGTTCATTGGTTTATGGTTCATCGCCTTCATCCTCACCACTTCACAGCTAGTGGCTAAGAGCCACCCCGCTCCATTCGTCCAGCGATAGACCACGGGCTGGGCCCTCAACCCATTACCCCTATCCCTCGCCAGGAACTGCCCGCCTCCCCCGTATCCCAAGGACTCGGGGATATGTAGAATATTTATTGCACCGTTCAAATCCGCATTCATACCTAAGAAGCACCACCCCACTCTACACCCCCTAATTAGCCCGTACTCATGCTAGCTACGCCGCCTAATTAAGTCTAGCCATGGGTTATTTACCAGGAAGCTTGGGGCATTAGCCCCAACCTGAGGTGGCGCAGTCCCACTAACCTGCTTAACCTCACCCTGCGCCTGAGTAGTATCATGGTTACCCTCAGGCTTAGCTATAATGGTCTCGGGGTTTAGGGTTATTAAGTTAAGCCTAGCACCAGGCTTTAGGGTTAACTCCACATCACCATGCCTAAGAGCCATGTATACTGCAACGGCATCATTAATCATGGCGTAGATTGGCGTACCACTGCTAAGCGACTCAATGTGAATAGCCCTCCAAAGCTCCTCCCTAACCCTAACCTTCAACACCCTCCTACCCACAAATTGAAAAACAGCCAAAGGCTAATTAGGATTACCTGGCTCACCAATTAACCAAGCGCCCCGAGACCCAATGCACCAGTGTACCCTAGGAACCTGGGCCTCAGGGAACCAAGTACCCTGTGTGCGAGAGTACCCAGTGTCCTTGGGCTTAACTAGGAATTAACCATAACTTAACACCTTAACCGCTCCCTCTCCTGTTACCTCAACATCACCTAATGGTGAACCCCCAGATCACATTACAACTTCAGAGTACTACATGAAAACATGCTAAACCTACGTTTCTTGGTGAGCAGCCTTTAGGCCTATGCTGACTAATCTAACCTTATTACCCTAAGGCACATAAGGTAATAGTAACTGGTATGTAACACTATATATTGAAAGGCATTAGGCAGTTTAATGTATTCATATATACGGTAGAGTAATAGTGCTGCTTTACTTGAAATTAGACATTTCATAATACTATTACCTTCAACATCCTCAAGGCATGGTTAACTATGGGGCATCACTTACAAGTATTCCATGTTTAGGTGTTTGTTAGGTTAATTTTTCTTCTTTTACTGCGTACCAGTAGTCTATTTCCAGTTGGTTTAGACTCATGCTGACTAGTGTTTTCCATAGTAGTAGTGTTAGCCATTGGGGGCTTGGGTTAATGTTCTCAATCCATTTTTTAAGGGCCTGCCTTGTATTCATTTGGCTTTTCACGTGTATTACATTAAAGCCCTCCCTCTCAAGTGTTGATACTATCCTCCTTAACCCCTTAATGCCGTATACGCTTGGGTGTAGCTCCATTACTAATGCCTTAACGTGCCTCAGCCAGTTAGTGTTTAGTGTGAGGATTCCTAATTCAGCCCCCTCAATATCTATCTTAACCAAGTCCACGTTATCATAACCTCTACCTCTCATTAACCTTAATACATCATCCATCGTAATCGTGTTCACACGCTCCCTCACATTAACCCAACCAAGCTCTTCAACACCCCGCTTAACGTCAACGGCAGCCTTAACCGGTAATACAACATTCTCAACATCATTGACTTTAATATTGTTAACCAGTGCACGGTAGTTTATGGATACTGGTTCTATGGCCATAACTAGGCCTTTACCGCATGATTGCATTATGCCTTTAGCCATGGGTATTGTGAAAGCGCCCACATGAACACCCACGTCAACCACCACGCACGGCTTTAACTTAAAGGCCTCCGCATATTGATTCAATAACAGTAATTCATCTATTACTTGAAATGCCTCATAGTGAACGTAAAACCTTAACCCAAGGCCATTGTTTCTGAGAAGAGGACTAACGCAATACGCTTAATGAACCTCTTCAACAGTTCACCCCAGCCTCCCATCTCAATACATCTTAATAATAAGTCTAAAGCCGAAGAACCTACTCAAAAGGCTAAGCAACGGCATTAAAGGAGGTAATAATACTTAATACCAACGCTGACCTGATACGCCTAATAATTAACGTCTTTAAAGAATAAATACGTGCCCTAAAGAGAGACGCATGGCTGTATTGAAATATCACAAGACTTCTACGTGATGGTAAAGACTCCTTTAGTTCATTAATGACTTGTAAGGTTTTGTCTGTTGTCCCCTCATCATATAGTACGATAACTTCAATATCACTTGGATAACTCTGATTTACAATGAAGGTAATGGCTTCTTGAGTATACTTTTCCGCATTATAGGCGGCTATCGTTATACTAATCTTTGGTAATGAATTTATATTATTGAACTTAAGATTTGCAGAAACCTTTCTACATTACCTTCCCCAAACTTCTGCATAGCATACCTCTTCATTTCATGCTTATCAAACCTTTGCTCTATAGTTGTTGATACAGCCTTTGCCACTTCCTCTGGTGTAGGATTAGTGATGATACCATAATTACCCACTATTTCAGGGATACCACCCCTATTAGAACCCACCACAGGAACACCAAGACTTATGGATTCTATCGCCACTGAGGCAATGGCTCTGGCCATATACTGGGTAAGGCAAGGGCCTTAGCTTTAGCCATCATGCTGAAGTATTCAGTATCAGGTAACTTACTGAGGAACTTAACCCATCCCTCAACGCCAAGCCTCCTCGCTAAACCCTCCAGCCACGAATTTGATGCACCAGTCATGTAAAGCCTTATATTGATACCCTCATTCAGCAATATCTTCAAGGCGTTCAATAGGACGTGAGGACCCTTAACTGAATTTGCCCCACTAGCGTACAGTATGTAATCACCTGGCTCATCCGGGAATGCTGAGACGTAGCGCCATGGACGCTGAGCAATCGCGTTGTACAAGACTCCAATTCTGCCCTTAACCTCAGGTAAGTGAGCTAAGGTAATTTCCTTGGTTGCATTGGAAACCGCTATGAAATAGTCAATATTATCAACAGCATTTTCCATTAATCCACGCCACTTAACATAATCCATAGGCCCCTTAACAAAATCCATTAACCAATACACCCTAGCCCTAAAACCGTCTAAAATACCTACCTTTCTAAGCTCCATATTTATCCCCTGCTTACAACTAATGAACCTCCAAGCTGAACAACCTTCAAGACAAACATCACTGAATCTATAGGAAGCACCCCACCAGGGACATATTAAGGCGTAGGAGTGAAGATGCGCCACAACAGGCACTTTCCTAATTCTCTTGATTCTCGAGACAACGGAATACTCTATGTCAGTTATCCATACAACATCAGTCCATTCAATATGCTTCTTTACATTCTCAATACTCATTACGGGATAACCCATAATTACATCACAAGGTACTTGAAATACGTTAAGACCCATGGATTCTAGATTTGAGGTGAACTCGGCATTAGCATTTCTACATGCAATGACCTTGACCTCTGCATAATTCTTAAGTACCTTTAGAAACTCCAACGTAGCTATCTGAGCTCCACTATATATTAAACTATGTGCTAAAGCTAAGATTCTCATAAAACATCTTGCTTAACAATCTTTAATTTGTTGAATATATTATTAATAGTATATTTAAACTTTATATAGCTAAAATCCTGTGACCTAGTAACGATTTTACTTTGTAAATTCTCTAGTTCTGTTCCTTGAAGTTCAAGGGCATTTTCTATAATGCTAATTGCCTCCTCCTCATCTCTAAAGCCAAACCCGTATCTGCCGAACTCCACAATATCTGTCCATGGTCCTCCGCTTTTATGAACTACTGGGATTAGCCCTGCTGCCATTGCCTCAACTATGGAGATGCCAAAGTGCTCGTATTTCGTTGGGTGCAAATATATCTTTGCTCTTCCTAAGAGTTCGATTTTCTGCCACTCGCTGGCATTAGGTAAAATCCTAACCCTATCCTCAACCCTGAGGGACTTAATTAGCCTAACAAGGTGCCTATAGTAACTATATGACCCAATTGAACCAATTATCACGAATCTACCATTCTTAACCTTCTCCGCGATAAACGGCACCGAAGCGATGTTTTTAGCCGGCTCTATCCTACCTATCACCAAGATAATATTATCCCTATCCCTGTTTCGCGATAATGGTAAATACTCCTCCACATTAACAGGTGGATAAACAACTAACCCATTAACTCCTAGGAACCTACTCATCATTGATGCGCTAAACCTGGAGTTAGTGAGAATCATTGGTTTATACTCCATGTTTTTAAACAACGATATTAGCAATCTACTCAATAGCTCTGTAGGTCTTGAATATATCCTTAATGCTGTATTGTACATGTACCTATCTGGGTAGTACAGGTACTCGAACCCAGGTACGAAATCAGGAAAATGCATGTAAAGAACATCAACAAATGTGGGTACAAGAATCTGCTTAGTTGCAACAATAATATCATACCTACGTCTCCTAACCTCATGAATGCCCACGATATCTCTTGAAAACCAGTTCAGGAACCTACCATATATGGAAGGTACTATTCCGTAAGGGGGTAATACGTATTCATTGTCAATTACACTACGGTTGTATGATGTTAACTTCTCAACTCTATCCCACATAGTCCTCTCCACCACGTATAAATCCACTGAATGCCCACCCTCCTTCAATGCCTTAGCAAAGGCAAGCGCAAGTCTCTCCGCACCACCGTAGGCGTTTAAACTGTCATGAATTAATGCAATACGCATCCTTAATCACCATTATAAATATTAAGCTTAGATTCACTGATTATTGGGACTTATTAAATTTATTCCATCATTATATATTATCGAGATATGCTTAAGCTTATTTAATACTGAAACATAATTTATCATATTAACATCATTAGCGAGATTTAGAAGATCATTCTTATTATAATCGAACAGCGAATAAGCATGAGATTGGCCATTTATAATGCCCATCTTAGCTTTGAGACTTAGTAACTCATAACCTGTTAACCAATTGGTATCATATATGCTACCTAAATTATAGTGATAACCAAATGAATAAATTATGCTATACGATTGATATGTTATTGGATTCCCAGCTGAATAGTCCCAATATATTGTTGACCCAGAGAAAACTAGTCCAACGAAACTTAATGCAATAAGTCCCGCAATAATTAAATACCTAATACGGTTCCTTATCCTTAACAAATATGATAAAAGAAGCCCAGAGAGGATGGGTGCTGAGTATATGGCAAGCCTACTACCATAAGTGCCTGTTGCTAACGTTATTAAGGCATCCACAAGCAATCCTCCCAATGCTAGAGATACATAAGCTTGCCTATAATTATCCGGTTCCCTAAACCACAGTGAGATATATAATGCAGCTATGGATATTAACTCGAATAAGGCTATTGCATAACCACCATATAACTCGTACCTGTATACAATAGACCTAAGTGGATACACGAAACTATAGTTGGTTAATGCAAAATAAGTTGCATGCGATACCTTGCCGATCAATAAATTGATAAATCTCTCAATGGCTGTTAATGAAAATAAATCACTTATTACTGAAATGTTAGTTGGTATAATGTAGCTACTATACATTGCAAAGCTCATCCCAGTCACTACTGATGCTGTAAGTACTAAGGGCCTAAATTCCTTATACTTCTTGATAATCCTTAAGGCCAGTAAGGATAATAATGTTGCTAAGAGAATGGGATCCTCGGTTGGATGGCCAAGTGTTAAGGTTACTGTGACTAAACTTATCAAGGTAATGGCCCTTAAGTCGCCTTTAATAACCATAGGCAGTAACGGCACGATAAGCATGAGTATGACTATATTGAGGTCTTGAGGGCTAAAGTGAAATTGGTTAGACCAAATCAAGGCGGTGAATATGAGTACTGCTAGTGGTGCAGAAGTAGCATTTTTATTATCATCATTAATAATCCTTCTGCCGACAATATAGCTGATTAATCCTAAAGTTATAGGTTCAAGCATACCATAGTACGATGATAAATATATCGGCTGCGTACCAAGTACCATGCTGGTAATGGCATTCCATATAAAGGCAATAGGATATGCACCACCATTATACAACCACTTGGCTATGCTTGAATAGCCGAAGATGGAAACAGCTAGCGATTCAGTTGAAAATGATGTTGCATCCGCTAAATATGGTGGGAATGGACTCAGTAATAATGGATAGCCCACAAAGTATATGATAATGATAAAGGCACATATTATAGCTAACGTATTACTTCTATAGCGGGTAAATGATAATGTAAACAATGTTAGTATTGCAGAGAGACCTATAAAGTAGTATATATTTAATGTACTTAGTACTCCTAGTGCTGCAGTTGTAAGATTTAGCTTAGTGATATTGTTGAGAAGTATTACTTGAGATTTATAAGCTGATATAGGCAAAAGAACTGTAGATATCGCTAACATTATTATCATGATTATCGTCCATTTAGCTGGCATCACGCTTAATTAAAGGAATTCCTTAATAAGGTCATTTTTAATAGTTTCCACATCAAATTTTTTCAGTATATCATTACGAATTTTATCCCCTAGAGTTATTATATCATTTGAACTAAGGCTTGAGATGAAATACATCTTCTCAATAAATTGTTTAATATTATATACATCAATTATAAAGTTCTCCGTGAATGTTCCTTTAACTATCTCGCTTATGCCACCTACTTGGAATGTTATAGGAATAACCTTAGATAGGGCAGCCTCAATAACCGCATACCCAAACGTTTCCTCAACTACTGATGGAAATAAAAACGCCCAAGACCTGCTGTGAAGCTTGATCACCTTATCACGATTTAGCCGAGGATATATCTCGATTTTTCTATCCTTATCGTTAAGCTTACTTAGTGCATTTATGAGTTCCCTATTATTGATACCAGTTAGTATGAAGCGAGCCTTTGAACGCCATCCTTTAATTATTGACATAACTATGTGAAAGCCCTTAATGTAGGCATCGCCACCAATATAGAGAAATGCGGGTACATCGTCGATTTCCTTATTTATATTTGCATTTATTAGTTCTGGCGGTAATGGATTATACGCCACTTCTACTTTACCTGCCAGTTCAGGTGCCAAATCAGTGATTATATCGGCTTGTCTTTTGGATACGCATATAATCTTATCCGCTTGAGACACCCACTTCTTTATCAACATTGGTAGCCACCATAGCAAGCCTGCGCTGATGCAGTGCTTAGCATCTCTCATGCATTCCAGTCTTATATCATCATGAGCAATTTTATGCTTATGCTCTTCATACGGCGCCAATATGACTGATGTATAAGATATCGGCGCATAACCATGAAGATGAACTATTACTCTCTTACCCATGTTCTTAGCATATGGTATTATAGGAAACATAAAACCAGGTACGTAAACTATATCACTTTCTTGGAGAATTTTCCTAAACTCCCCCCTTCTAATGAGCCTGCTCACGTTTAACCATAAAAGAGGTTTACCTTCCACAGATAATAAAGGTTCATAAATGTACCTCACACCAGGAAGTCTCATTGGATTCCTAGAACCTGTAATCACAGTGATCTCCAGCGCCTTCTCTTTTCGAAGTATATCGATGATTAAATGAGTAGCTAATTCACCACCACTTCCATCAGGCCAGTAACGCTCCGTGATCACCAAAAGTTGCTCACGGCTCATGTCAGACGAGTTGTGAAAATTCTCTATTAAACACTTCATGTAAGACTTTGTGTCTTGCGCTCAAGCTTCTGCTGGTCATGCCAGTATCCAAGAATAGACCAAGATGGAACTTTTATATAATAACAGGAGGTTTCTCGTTGCGTTTTTTCTTGCCTAGGTTTAATGCGTGGGTGAAGAATCCACGCCGTTGTTCTATCAACGACGCAACTGAGGCTTGCCTCACGGCAGAGATCTTCGACCTCTTTGTGTCGCACTCCTTAACCACAAGAACTACCTCATTGGGCTTCACATTCTGATCCCTAAGGCCGGTAAGCAAGTAACCTAGGTATTTGCATCCTTTGCTTGGAACTACAATTGAAACCTTCATTTTATATCGCTATCATTAGCATTATATTTTACATAAATCCATGGATTAGTTCCAAGTACCTACTGGCAATGTTAACATAATCGAATTGCCTCATAAATTCCTGCCCATTTTGGGATAACCTTAACCATAGCTTTTCATCTTCTAATAGCCTCTCTAAGGCGTTAGCATAATCTATTGGGTTGTAACTATCTACCCTGATGCCGTTGAATCCATCAATAACGACCTCCTTAGGTACGGCACCTGAGGCTACTACGGGTGTCCCGCATGCCATGGCTTCTAGTGATGCATATGAGAATCCTTCGTAACTGGATGGTAATATTAGAGCCTTTGCCCTACATAATATCTTCACTTTCTCCTCCTCAGATATAGACCTCCTCAACGTGATTGATTCATCACTAGGGGCATTAACCTGGTCACCAATGATCACCAACTTAACATTATAACCCCTTTTCCGTAGAATTCTAATCGCCTCAATGCTAATTTGCGGATTCTTCACATGTCTTGTACCTATATGCACTATTACATCCTCCCTGGACTTAGAAGGTTCATAAGATTCCAGTTTCATGGGTATTGGAATCACATCGCACGAGTATCCAAGTACTGTATGCAACTCCCCTCTGGTTTTATTACTTACACAAGTTATTTCATCATAACTCTTTAAAATGCTCTTACCGAGGAAGAGGTATCTCCTGAATGTTAAGGCAGGGCCTAAATCATGAACCACAAGTATCTTGGGCTTAAACCTAAGCGGCACAATGCCATTAACAATAACTGCATCCACACCTTTCCTATGAAGTAGCCTAGAGCCACTCCACCACCAATCCCATGTGATTTTCAACCAAGGGTCACCCTGGCAGGGCCCAGTTTGCAACGTGTAGATGGGTATGGTGGTGCTTAAGCCATGCATTTTTGCGAACCAACCTGGAAGCTGATCCTTAGCGATGCCGTTGTAGCACCACGTCATTATTAGTGGGTCATGGCCGAGCTTAGCTAACCCCTCCGCCAATAGGGCTATGAATCTGTTTACACCATCAAGGTGAGTTATGTACTCCCTCCTAATCAACGCTATTCGCATTTTACTTACCTTTG
>Ga0080006_1139784_pt1 | contig 20739 bp, 22 predicted proteins | sample RS3BMetagenome_FD_69209 | JGI IMG/M metagenome (GOLD analysis project Ga0080006, IMG submission 69209) | Ferric oxide microbial mat and aquatic microbial communities from Rainbow Spring, Yellowstone National Park, USA - RS3B (SPADES... ...
GGGTGAAGGCGGAGCGCCCTATCGTGCCTTCGGCTTTCCCCGTGACGAAGCATGAAGATGAGAAGGAAGCGGATCCTGCGACACAGAAAGTGCGGGATGACGACCTTGTCGTTGGCGCGGTGCCGCAAGAAGAAAAGGAGGAGGCGGATCCTGCGACGCAGAAGGCGCAAGATAACGACTTGATCGTTGACGCGGACCCTGGGAACACGAATATCGTAACATCGCAGTACCCAAGCGTGGGGAGGATGTGACTGACGGTAAATTACGTCAGAAAGACATGCCACTTTTGAGATTCTCGAATAGTGTCCCCGGAAGCAGCCTCTTTTGTAATATCCAGCTCACTTAGTTGAGACTCTCTGCGATCCGTTGGCTGTTTTACCACATTCGACACGGATTTACGAGATTGGAACGGAAGTCCTCAGCGTGACCCAACACTTGTCAGACGCAAACGCGTTCGAGGTGCAGCGTGTCGAGGTCCGCGTGCCGCGCATGCCTCCGTGATAACGCAGGATTCTAGTCTTCCAAGCTCATTACGTGAAAGCACACCAGACAGCATGCAGCTCGTGCTGGCGATCCGGTACGTGCAACGCGTACACATGCATAAGCAGGTGGCGTTGCCGAGCGCTTCGGAGCTCAGTTCTAGGAGTGGCGGCCTCATAATCACGGCGCTACCGCGAAGCGATCCTTTACGGTGGACGGCTGCCGCGTTATGGATGGCGTCAACCTTTCCGCAGCATAAAACGGTTCGAAGCCCTTATACGGCCCAGGCCGAGAGTGCACAGAGTGGACCAACTGACCCGGCAATGAAGCTGTCCATGTTAATCTCAGCAGTGAAAACACCCTCTACTCTAGAGCATCGAGTACCAGCTTTGAGGCTCTCAATTTTGAGCGATGACAGGGCAGGAATACCTCTCCTGCTGGGTACAGCGTTCCAATTCATCACTGTAACTTCATTTCACAGGTGCCGCCACCGGCATGGCCATTTGCTTCCGCGCTTTAGATTCCCATGCCCGCGGTTTCATGGTCTCATGCACCGATCAATGGTTTGTGTTACACTGATTGCCGCTGCTCTGAACGTTGGTAGTGTTCCAGTGGCCGGCGTATTACTCCCTTCGGCGAGTCAACGAGTTCAACGATAGCCATTGGGGCGTTGTCGCCTCGTCGGTTCCTCGATCGCATCACTCGAGTATAGCCACCGTTACGTTCACGATATCGCTCCGCAAGCGTACGAAACAGTTTTTGCACAAGATGCGGTCCACGAACGAAACCAAGAGCTCGGATTCGGGACAGACCGTCGCCACGCTTTCCAAGCGTTACCATTTTATCCGCAACGCGACGCAACTCCTTCGCTTTCGCCACGGTCGTTTCTATGCTCTCGTGCTCAATCAGACTAGAAACAAGATTTCTTAAGAGAGCTAAGCGGTGGGCTGAGTCTCGACCGAGCTTACGCAGGTTTATGCGGTGTTTCATCGCTTCGTTCGGGGAGCACGGCGTCGCTCGTCGGTAGTGTTGGACGCGAGTTTCGGGAACCAGCCACCCGTGTGTCCTTGAACCACAGTTTCAAGTGCAGGACACCTCCAGCGAACGCCTTTCGAAAGAAAAACGTTGCCTTCAGCGGCGTACAGTAGTGGCGACCGACGCGCCCTAGGCAGAACGTCTCCAGCTTAAGTGCAGACGCCTCCCAGCTTTTTTGGAATGGCCACCCACTACTGGTTTCAACTTTTTCTCATATAGTTCCACCTTGAGAGGTTGCCGCACAAAATTCTCTCAACTTCGGAGGTTTCGTCTCCATCACCGCACATCTCCTTATACTGATAACGGCATTAAAGTTCCGGTTCACAAACACCATACGTTTCTTGCCGTTAGTAGCTGTACTCACCAGTGCAAGCAATCCTCGAACTTTCGCTTCCCTCTCCATTTGCTCTTCCGTCAGCGCTGCGTACTTTTGTATATCCTCGGGGCTCCGCTGGCACTTTTCCATGTCGACACTCTGGAGTGTACACCCCAGCTCATGGTGTGTATACGACATTCGGAACTCATCTACAGGTATCGTAACGAAACCCCTTGTGCACTCCTCGTACGTTCTTGTAGTTGGAGCTGGCGTAGTCCTTTTTTTTCGACGCCCAGCGCCCTGCTCCGTATGCTACCACGAGCTTCTGACTCTCGTCCTCCTTCAATGCGCTCAACTGATTGAAAAAGTTCGCGAATGCACGATGCTTCCCACAGTACAGACTCATACGCAGACGAGCCCACCAGGGCTTTGAATATTCTTTCCACAGCGTCCCCCAATGACTAACGCGAATTTTCATGAATTCCCGAAAAGCTTTAAAGTCCGCTCCGCGGCTCGTCACCTCGCTCATAGCTTCCAGGTGATCCTTCACTCCTGAATTCTAGGTCTCACTTTGTTTCCTCGCATTCATTATTCCCGATTCTCGGTAGTCTCTAGCTCTCGAGAGCTTTAAAAGACGAATGTCTCTCTGGCATAAGTTGCCGTTGTTACTATTTTTTCCACGCTTGGGTGCTGCGATGGTTATGATATTCGTGTTCCCGGGGTCCATGCTTACCACGAAGTCGTTATCCAGGGGACTATACGTTCCAGGGCCCACCTCCTTCTTAGCTTCATGCTTCGTCACGGGGAAAGCCGAAGGCACGATAGGGCGATCCGCCTTCACCCGCCGATAGTGGACACACGTGCCTACTACACCGGTTTCGATCATCCCCGTGAATATCTTCTGCTTGCTCGTATTGAGACGTTTGAAATCGAATATATTCCTCCAGTACGCCTCCCGGGTTTCGCCGGTGAACTCTGTCTTCCGTACATTGAACTCCGGACTGATCTCCTTGAAGATGCCGTAAAGGATTCTCGAGTCGATAGTCACGAAATCTGACTTGATGTTGCACATTGGAACCACGTTGAAGCGCTTCCCAATTAGGACAGCCTTCCGTCTCTCCCACTCTTCATTTTTTCCCTCTCACCTTCATCTCCGCCTTGCGTTCGAGTTCTTGGTCCAGAAACACGAAATACCGCAGGGCGAGGCGATAGTATCTTTCCTTATCTTTCTTCAACTCTGATATCTTTGCTGCCGGATTCGCCAGCCCCAGTACCGCACGGTGCTCTTGTGTAGCCGCACGGATCACAAAAGCTTCATTCGTGCTCCTGTGTCACTTCTTCTTGTCGACAAATTCGATCTGACCTTCATGTCGGCGATCGTTCGTGATGCCATTGATAATCGCCCATATCCCTCTGCCAGAGATGCCCGGGTGAGCTGCAAACACGGCGCGTATCATAAAACCTTCGAGGCTCACTGTCGAATGGTTCTTCAGGTTCGTGAGGTACTTCATCGCCCCGTCAGAGTGTATTCTGGGACTAGGAGCGGGCACGCTGTGTCTGGGCATCGCCCTGCTCAGGTTGTAATCCTGGTATATCGATTCGCGCCGCCGCATAGAGGACGTCTGCTTGCCCATTTTTAGGCTCCCAGAATGATTACGTACTCCGACTCCGTATCTGGTGAAGCGTTCCGCGATATGACGCCCTCAGTGGCATGGCAAAGCCGTTCTCTCTCTGTGCAGCATCTGCATCAGCGGTTTAGGCGCTATTGCGGGTTGCAGCGCTGCAGGCACTCGGCGCACGATGGAACGTACAGAACGACCCCCAAGTCCGAGAGGAAGTACGGGTACTCGAACTAGAACTTGGAGCTTCAAATAAAGAGTGATTTCCAGAAAGTTACTACCCATCCATCACGCAACCTGGGATCCATGGTCCATATACACGTTTTGTCATCGAAAAAAGACAGATCATTGTGGGCGCAGACTGCCGTGCGCGCTGCCTCGTAGCGCCGCGCCCGGCGCGACGCTACGCCTCCGCCACCGAAGGCCATCGGGGCGCAGGCGCCACCGCAGAAGCAAGCCTCCGCCGATCGACTGCCTCAGGTCAACGCGATGCAGCTTTCGTAGTGTCTTGAGCGGAGCGCTCGCATCCTGTGTAGGTTTCTTTGGCTTTGCACTCGCCTACATAAGGCTATGCCTGGTCAACCTGCCATAAGAGTTCATGACACGCTAGGATTCGCCGTCAATGTACGATTCCAGACGGATGTGCTCGGAACGCAGCTTGCAACGCGTGACACAACGTTCGTGCACGTGGCGCTGCAACAGCAACGGCGACAACGAGCGTATCCGAACCGGTCTGGACGACGACACGTTCACCAGAGCGAACAGCGACTCGACGTGCTCCATCGCAATTCAGCATGGCGTCCGCAAGGTACAGTTCAACGGAGTTCGTCTCGCATGGAGTTGTGGCTCTCGACGGACGAGGGTGAGGTCTTCGGGCCGGCGCCGGCGTTCTCTGTGAAAACAAAGGCCGCACCCCGTACAGAAGTTCCCGGAAAAACGGCATCCGGGAGCACTGCGATGTTGTCGGCCTCGAGGGAACAGGGCTCTGGAGACGGTCGGACACGCGTCGACCGTCGACGCCTCAAGTTGCTCTTTCAGCTGGCCTGCGATGCGGAGTCGAAAGGCCGTTTCGCCGAGGCAGCAAGCCTTGCTCGCCAGTGTCTTGAACTGGACGAGTATGATGCTCGCTCCTGGTTGTTGCTGGCACGTCTCGAAGCGAGCCTCGTACATGCGGACGATCGCAGCTGCACAGTCAGTGTCGTCAACGGCACGGAGGGCATCCATGTCTGCACAAGCCACCAGCGTGCACGTAACACTTACCGTCAGGGCGTACTCATGTGCCCCGATTCAGTGCATCTGTTACATGCTTGGGCGATGTTCGAATATCGACTCGGGGAGATCGAAACTGCACGGGAGCTCTTCCGCCGCGGTCTCGCTCTAGATCCGGCGAACGCCTACATTTACCACTCGTGGGGACTGATGGAGTGCCGACGTGGAGGCTTCGAGAAGGCCCAGCAACTCTATGTTGAAGCATCTGCATGCTGCTTGAATGATGCGATTTGTAGCGCCTGGGCCGAACTCGAGGCACGTGGCGGCCGAATGCGTCTCGCTCGCTGCATTTTCGAGCTCGGTCTGGTAATGCTGCTCCGTGATTTCGCGGACACGCTGCATCTTACGGGTTCGGATACCGAAGAGCACAATCCAAATCGAGAAGCGGTCCGAGATATGCCGTACGGCTCGCTTCGCAGTCTCGTTCGGGTGCTCGTTGCGGAGCACTTGAGGGAGAAGGAACGCCCCCCAGTTTCTGGCTTGTGTAGGAAAGAGCGTGACATGGCGTGCCTATCACCGAACGCTGATGCCCGGCCTACTCCCGGAGAACGCAGTGAGCGAGCGCTCCGAGCCTTACTTTTGGATTGGTTATCTTGGTATAGAGACGGGCGCAGCCCGAATCTGATCCATATTCGTCTCACGGTACGCACGCGATCGCGCAGAGGTGATCGATATCAGCTGGCTGCGGACCATTGTGTGCAGTATGCAGACTCGGAGCTCACCCATGGGTCCATCACGCGAACACGGGAAATCCTACAGTGGGCACTGGATCTTGATCCCACCAATGTGAAAGTCCTGCTGGCGTGCGCTCGTCTTGATGCACAACGTGGCGCCCATGAGCGGGCTCGCTCTCTGTTTCGGGCGGCGGAAAGCGCGCTCCGAAAGCGAGGAACTGCAGTTGAACGCATAGACGATGCGCAGAGTGCGAGTCACCGAGTTGGTGTCTCTCTCTATACATCCTGGGCAACGATGGAGATGAATTTGAGCAGGCCGGTCGAAGCAAATGCCGTGCTTGAACGAGGGAATGAACGCTTCCCCCGGAACCACGCCCTCTACCAAACCTGGGCACTAGTGCAGGAAAAGCGGGGACAGCCGGATGCAGCCCGCCAACTCTTGGAACAATCCGTTCGCTTGCGACCGAACGCGCCTGCCTATGTCGCATGGGCTCTGCTGGAGGAGCGCGAGGGCCATTTGGACACGGCACGTGAGCTCTTCGAAGCCGCTCTGCAAGTGGATCCGAGCCACAGCGCCACCTACAATGCTTATGGTCGTCTCGAGGCTCGTGCCGGGGACCTCGAAAAAGCTCGCCGTGTTTTTCTTCGTGGTCTGCATGTCCAACAGGCGCCCTGCATCTATCATGGATTCGCCCTCGTCGAGCTACGCTACGGGAATGGTATCCGACGAGCAGAGGAGATCCTTTTGGAAGGAATCGCGCAGAAAAGCGACAGAAGTATGTTTCTATGGCACACACTAGGTGCTCTCGCTTTTCAACAGAAAAAGTATGAAAAAGCGCGAGAGATTTTCGCCCAGGCGCTTCAGATCTACCCCAGCAATAGTCGATTGCTTCTTGGAGCGGCGCTCTCGTACGCAGCAGAGGCAACGGCTTTAGACGCGGAGAGGCCGCGCCAGTTATTTCGGCGCGCGCTACAGGAGGATTCCTTTCACGGACATGCATGGCAATGCTGGGGAGTATTCGAGAGTCGCCTTGGCAACGTGGATGCTGCCCGGTTACTCTTTGAACGCGGCGTTGAGCGATGTCCGTTCCACGTACCACTTTGGCAGGCGTACGCGCTGCTGGAGAGCACCGCAGGGAATATCCGCAAAGCTCGCATCCTCTTTGAACGCGGCATGCAGCTGGAAAGCGACCACGTTCATCTCTTGAATGCTTACGCATGTATGGAAGCACGAGTCGGCAACTATCAAAAGGCACAGTGTTTACTGGAACGGGCGCTGCGCATCGATCCTGGGCATGGTGCAACCTGGAACGCCCGTGCCTTGCTGGAGCTGCGCAGAGGGAACCAGCACGGCGCTCGCGAGGTGCTAGAGGAGGGCCTCGGAAAGGACGCCAACCACGCGCCGCTGTACCGAACCTATGCGCGTCTGGAGTTAGCGCTTGGCAACGTTGAACGAGCACGGCTGCTCATTGAACAGGGCCTTGTCAGGGATGCCAGCGATTCCGGCCTGATCCAGCTGCGCACTGATTTGCAGAAGCCGTCAGCAGTTTTCACAGCCGGCGCTTTTGAACGGTGGGCAGATCTATCACCGCGAGAAAGCGCCGGAAGCATGTCCGTACTTGCACGTCTTCAAGCAGAACTCTCCGAAGCATCAATCTCAACGACAGATTTTGATCTTTTCGCCATTCAGTCTGTGGACGATGCGCTGCAAGAGGGCCATTCCTCGATCGATGCACGCTAGGGCCTCGCGAGCACGCTCCGCGTATGCATGCAGATTGTGTGAGAATCGACCAGGCGGGCGTCATTCGGCAGCCAGGACGCCATGCGTTTTGGTGAACGTGCCTGCGTGCATGCGATGCGCCGCCAGTTGCCTGGCGACGGCATTTGTGCTTTTCTTCGGTACGTGTGCGTCATTCGAGCACGGACGTGTCGGACACGTGGCAGACGCGATATGCATGCCATGCTGCATGCACCGCTGCGATCGTTTCCATAGCGTAAATCGACAAAAACACGAACACACAAATGCATGTTTGCGCATAGAGCCTTTCCGCTGCAAGCACACATCGTTGTGCTTTCGGAATGCGCATTCCGCGCAGTTTGCAGTATAGCGGCACCGATCCTGGATGCGCTTCAAGACGGCGTCGACGCTCTTGACGAAGTTTCCCATTATAGAACGTATAACTTGCCCTTGTTTCCGTATAGTCTGTCGCAACCACAGGTTCCTGGATCGAGTTGGATTTGCGACTGGGACGTGTCCCCCAAGTGAGGATCCTGCTTTCGCTTTACACGTGCTTGAGCAGCATCCATGACAGCAGGCACCATAGCATCCGGAATGCAGGATGGAGACCGACGGGGTCCCGTGGTTCGATGTGGAACGGCGCTGGCACAGACGTTCATACAGTGATGAGCGTGCACGCTCCAGTGCCACTTCTCATAGCTGCCAAATAGGTACGGCAGCGCAGTTCGATTGTTTTCCGCGGGTTTCAGACCGTTTCTTCCAACCAGGAAATCCCCGATTGACCAGTGGTCAATTGAGGTAACGATCGAGACAGAGGAGGCGCGCTCAAGGCAGCCGCGGACGCTGTGCACGGAGCAGCCAGCCGCGAACCAGATCATGTGCAGGCGCTTCGTCGCGAAAGTATTCGTAAAGGATGCAATGGGGACAAGTGCGAAGAGATGGGATGCCCTGCACGAGCCTATGCCGATGATTGCCAAAAAGGTTTAGCGGTCTGTGAAGACTCCGTATGGAAAGCAGCGATATCTCGACAAGTGAACTCCCAGGCGTGTGTGTGGTCCTTCATTGCTCAGGGCACGAAGCCTCCTCCGAACATGCAGTGCAGATACGGATTTCGAAAAACCGCATGAATGGAGGACGGGATTCGCGTCCATGCTGCACGCATCACCGCCTAGATTCTACTGGATGCAAAAGAGACCGACGCTGCGAACGCTTTCCAAACCGTCCGCATTCCACTAGCTCAGTGGTCGATTCGAGTTCCTCAGCAGCCGCTCGTGGCGATGAGGTTCACCATCAAGTAGGAATGCGTACGATGGGCGATCCTGAATCCGGCCCTCTTGAGGTTTGCTCTGTGCTCGGATTCGGTCCTGATCGTATGGGCGCTTGTCCACGATCGCCAACCAGAGCATACTCCCTGCAAAGTATACCCACCACTGCGAACATGTCCAGTCATAGGCTTCTACCAGCAAAAAATGCACAGAATAAAAGCGCGAATCGCTGGAGCTCCGGCTCGCCAGCGTCACCCGGGGCTGGCCTTTATTATCGCACGCTCAAGATCAGAAGAAGGCACTGGCCTTCCGGACGATTGGTGCCCACACTGGCCATTTCCACACACCAAAACGATGTTCATGGGCTACATAAGCATCAGAGCGCGTCTAGCATGACGGCGCTGTCGCTGTCGGCGCTTCTCGTGGAGTATCGCATCAGCGCTGGGTCGCACTGTGCAGTCGTGCCGGGAACCTGTACCCGTTGCAGATCCTCAGCGATAAAAATGGAGAACTGTCCATCTTTCGCTCCTTGTCTGGCTTCTGCTAGGAGCTGTCGGCTACTTCGACCATCCTGATCGTCGTACCGCGCGCTTATATGGGTCAAGGCGAGCGCTCCCGTCAGATTGGCGCGCTTTGCAAAGGCACCAGCCATTCGTGCTGTGCTATGCTGGACGGATCGAGCACGATGTGCCAGTTCATCACCGAGCGTCGCTTCATGGACAAGTAGCTGGCATTGATGCGCAGCTGGAAGAATCAGCGTTGAATCGTATGTATCGCCGAGGATAACGAGCTTGCGCGGACCCGCTGCTGGCTGCAAGACCTCAGACGGTTCAATCCATTTGGACGCGTCGTGCGGATGAGGCACACTTCGTCCAAGCTTAAGCTCTTTCAAGATGGGGTGCGTCTCCAGTTGGTATTTCTGGCGCAGCGCGACAAGATCGATGCGAGGCAAACGCTGTTTTTCGACGATCACGTAGCCGAAACAGGGCACAGAATGTCGCAGCGGGGCCACATACACAGAACCACGTTCATCATCGACGAGCTTCAGTGCGATCGAGCCATGGATTCGCGGATCCTCGGACATACTCTGGACATCAGCGAGCGACGGGAAATGAAAGTCAGTGCCGGCTTGCTCGCAGGGCAACATAGGTAAACTGCAATCCATGGTAGGGGCCAGGGTCTCAGCCCAGGTTCGCAGTGCCGCGCGCGAAAGTCGGTTGTCCTCTACATTCATGAACTGCCTGCTCCATTCGTACCAATCACGCAGCACGTCAGGCGCCGGGGGGACGATTTCGTGGAGTCGCAGTCGCAGCCGGGGATGCGCTCGGCCGACACCAAGCGCAGACCGGACCAGGAGTCGCAGCCCCGGCGGCCCGTACACATCGACGAGCGGCAGACGGCCCCGACGGTCTCCGGGGGCATCGCCGCTATCCCCTGCAGTCTCACTTTGATCGTCTGGAATAGAGTTGGCTCCGAGGCCGCACAGGAGTCCTGCCAATCCGAAACAGTGATCTCCGTGCAGATGGGTCAAGAAAATGCGCTCGATGCGCCCCATGTGTAGATGACTCCGCATCAGCTGGTGCTGGGTCGCCTCGCCGACGTCAAATAGCCACAGCGCAGCTGACTTGCGCTGTTCCGCAAGGCCTATTCGCACCGCCACAGAGAGGACATTGCGGCGGGGCGACGGTGCTGCAGCACCAGTGCCCAGGAACGTCACCTCGAGTCCCTGGAAGTTCCCCATCAACTCGGACGGGACCGGCGTACTGCTCTCGGGGGCAACTCCCGGATGATAGGTAGCACCGATGTTGCTGCCAAAGCAACGCTCGTGTACATGTGTCTGTTTGCACAGTACCTGCGCCGTGCGAGCACCGAGTCGAAACTGGAGCAATGCGGAGCGTCCGCCAAGCGCACGGCGATGCCTGCGTCCGCATACCGAGAGCAGCACGTGGCTCATTTGCTGCATTCAAGACGGCAGAGCGCTCTCGTTAAGCGTCTCTACACTGCGACAATGCAGGTGTCGTTTGAAGCCCTAGACGCAGAATCGCACAGCCTTGTACCAAAGCACCGCGTCGAGTTCTCGCTCCTGGGGAGCTATGAGCACCCCAAGCGCGCTAGGCTCTCACGACCCAAAGCGCCCTTGAACGGTATTCTGACCGAAACGCGGTGCCGCTTGCCCGATGCAAACGAGCCCAAGCTTCGTACCGCTCTCGATCGATACCGTCACCGCAACGCTGTGCCGCTCGCCCGATTCAAACGAGCCCAAGCTTCGTCCCGCTCTCGATCGATACCGTCACCGCAACGCTGTGCCGCTTGGCAGGCGCGAACGAGCCCAAGAATCACACTGAGGCACCAGAGGCGCTCAGCTCTGTGGTGTTTGCTGCCTGAGCGACGACCACTGCGAAGTGCGTCCCGCGCGGCTACGTCCTCCGCACCACACCGAAAACCGCTTTTTCCAGGCACCAAAGGCCACACAGAACCTTTCTATCTCCTGCTCCAATACCCTATTCGTTGGTGCTACGGCCAAAGGTAAACGTTTCCGCTAACCTCAAAGGCGGTACGAAGGCAGACCTTGTTGCGCTGCGCAGTTTCGCGCCTGTCCCAGACGCATCCCTGGCGTTGCGCTATCGCAGCGACAATTTTCGCTTCAAAGCGTCTGGTTTCTGCTCGCCGCTGCTTTCCTCGGCGGCGTTTGATGCAGACAAGGAGTGCTAGGGTGCGAAAGTCGAGGTCACCGCGAGAAATGATCGAAAAGGATGACGATTTTCTTGATAGACAAGCGCAACCGCGGACACGGACGCTACCGTTCGCAGCATTGCTGACGCGCTTCAGGAGGCGGCGGCTGGGACACGCGTCCGCTTTGCGAAGGCTCACGCTGAACCTGCTCGTTCTTTTGGGGCTATGGACGGCTCTGCGGCAGATGGTGTGCCTGGTAACACCTGTTATGAACTGGCTGGGTCAGCGCTCGGCTTGTTTGTCTGCCCGCGAGCGGCACTGGCTCGGGCTCGACGGCGAGTCGCTAGACCCGCTCAGCCCGTACGTTGTGGCGCCCAGCGCGCGCTCTCTCTATCACGCTTCCTGTAGCGACGATGTCATTGTAGTCGTGCGCACCTCTAAGAAAACCTATCCGGAACGAGCCCCGACGATTATCCGCACGTGGTTGCGCGACTTTCCTCGCGAGCGGGTATTCTTCGTCTCTCCCGACGCTCTACCAGACTATGGCGCGCAAGTCCTGGTACTCGATGTACTGAGAACCGATATTTACTATGGGCACACGTATAGTCCGGATGCCGTCGGGACGCCGGTTTTTCTAAGACTGATGAAAAAGTTTGGAGCGAACTACGTATTGATCGTCGACGATGATACATATGTTTTTGGGGAGAACTTTTGCAAGACGCTGCATGAGTTGGAGTCGAGTCGGCGTTCTGAATTTTTGTATTCCGGGTTTAGTTTCTGTATGGATGCACCATATGGTGCCTATATGAACAAACGCTGCATCACACCGCCCGAGGCGAAGCGACCTCTGCCAACGCATCGACCGTGCACCGTGGGTTTCGCCTACGGCGGTGGCGGCGTTGTCATGAATGAAGCGCTCGTTCGCGCACTTGCTTCAGTGGCGGACGAGTGCTGGAATGAGACCTACTGCATCCGCGGTGGATCGTTGCGGACCTGGTGGTGTATGTATTATCATCCGGAAATTTTCAAGGGCAAGGAGCAGCACATGGATATGCATTGGTCCTTCATGCCGAATCGACCGTCATACTATTTACAAACCATGGGCGCGCGAGGCCTGGTCCAGGGTGTGCCTTTCAACTCGAGCTTCAGGCCAGCGAGTTTCCATCATGTCGAAGGCGCCGAGGCGTACTGGTTGTACTCATTGCGACTGGCTCCGGATCCGCGTCAGCTGAATGTGCCGTCAGATTGGCGCGGCCAGGTCACGATGGCGCACATATTTGGACATCCGCCTCCATGGGCTGGTGACTGTGAAGGTAGCTTCTTTCGAAAAGCCCAAAAAGAGGCCGAGGAGCGAATGGAACGCTTTCGAGGTAAGCTCAAACAAGTTCATCAGGAGGCGCGTCCACACCCCTGAGGTGAATCTGTGGGGTTCGCTGCGATTTACCCGCATGCGAGCGAACAACGTTGACTGGACTCATTCCTGATGCGGATTGCTTCTCTATAAGCCTGTTAAGGCGCGCACTCTCGCATTCAAGGATACGTTGCATGTTCTAAAATATGCCAAGGGAAAACAACTTGTGCCGAACGACCGAGTACGGAGGGGACAGCGCCGAATGTGCGCCGTAGCCCTCGCCTCAGCAAGTGTCTCGCTCCATCAGTTGATACGGTGAACGCACCGATAGCGTCGTCTGCACAGAATGCCACAGTTCCACAGAGGGTGAGCGCGCGCGCGTGCATCACAAGCACGCTACTGGCCAGTGTGCGGAAGATAGCGTTGCGCCCTACCGACCCGCTGCACTCGACACTGCACCATGATTCGAAGACGCATCCTTCTCCCTTGCAACGCTTGAGGTCGGAGCGCCCTCACGCTCCATGAATCGAACGAGGGACTCTTGCACCCGATTTCGGGCGACTTGATGTCGTATCAGCTTCGCCCAAGCTAAGACAAGCCACGGACCAGCACAAGAGAGTGCTGTCCAAGTGCGGCGCAGATGCGTGTATACCTCGCGAAGCGTTGGCGCCAACGCATCCGTGACACGACATGCATCGACGCCTTCGATGCAATCGATGGGATCGCGCCTCACCTCGGGCTGGGAAACGTTGCGCATGAGCGCGATCAGCAGCAGGAAGCGTGTCTCCAGCGTCATCGAGTTGCTGAGTGCGTGCACGCTCCGCCAACAACCGGTCTCAAGTGCTTTTCGGTGCATTTGGCATCGTGCTAGTGCTCGCTCTAACCGCACTGGGACACTACCGGCAGAAAGCACAAGCAAACGTTCCAAAAGCGCCTCTAGTTGTTGCCGAAGAACAGGTGCGAGCTCGGTAAGCACGAGCACGTTGCGGCTTGGTACGGCGATGAATGGCGCTAGAGCAGTCATCAGGGATTTGCAGTGATCGTGCGAAATCATGAGCGTATTTTGCTTACAGAGGACTAGCCGGACCTGGCGGAGGCACTCGGCAGCAAGGCGCTGCTCTCGCTTGCCGTTGTCCGCTGCGTGAGCGCCTAAGATACACCGGTAGGCGAACTTGATGGTCGCTAGAAGGCATTCGTAGTCAGCAAAGCGCTCAAAAATGGACCAGTCCGAAGAGGCAGGTACCCAGGAGCCATTCGTGAGCGATTCCATGGCACTCCCGCACCGTTGCCGCCAATGCGTACGCCATGCCGTTTCTGTCAGTGTCGGGTGACACGACATGTGCAGCAGGTGCGAGGCCGCCCCGGCTTCCACAGCAGCTGAAACCAATTCTGGCAATATCATTGCAGGGCAACAGAGCACATCTGCCAGGATGACGGAGAGCCGTGCGAACGCACGATCGGCCTGCGAGTCGCGAGGTTTGCTCCTCCAGTGCGGTTCCAGATGGTGTTTCCATATGTTGTGTGCCCAGTGCGAAAAACGCGATGGACCTGGATTCGCAGCGTCATACGCTGACGGTGCGTGCTGTCTCAGACGCTGGGAACCGTCCACACACCGGCAAAGTAGATCATAGAGCCGCCCATCGCATGTGCGATCCTCAAGCACAAAGCTCACGAGAATCCGAAACGCTTCCGAGTAAAAGTTTTGCAATAACTGAGCGGTGGAAGCAGCTTGCACTGTAGAGGAGTTCATGGAATCTTGATCTACGAAGAATAGAACAAGCGGGGCGACCGGCGACAGCTGCTCAAGTCGCAAGGCGCACGTCTGAAACGGCTTCGTCTCGATGACGTCTCTATCAGGATACTCGTCCATGCTCGCGTCACCCTTCGCTACCAAATAGCCCGAAGACTCGTGTCTCTGTTCCATGTATGCGAACTCGTCCAGGAGCACCGGCAACTCCGGTGTTGTTTCGATACGGCAACCTGTGTACCGCTCGCCGAAACGGTGCGCAAGTGATATCAAAAGTTCCAGCGCGTCCAGCGACGACTCCAGACTCTCCGCTTGTTGCAGATGTGACCGATGTTGCATAGCAACGCAAGTCCTCGTCGTTGCTTCTTCGTCTTGGACAAAATCTGGGCTGCCGCCATTCAAATGGATCCATGCTTGAACCAAGGCCACGAACGTGGTCTGTTCACATAAAAGTTCGACCAGTGTCGGTCGCAAGCGTGATGGAGCCGTATTCAGGATTCGGCACAGGAGCTGAAAACTTTCCAAACGACAGCACAGGTCAGGAAGGGCAGCAGCGCTTGCAAGGCGCAGTACGACATTTGGCAACACAGGTGAGAGGTCAAGGTCGCTACCACTACATTGTAGCATGTTTAGCACGAGCTCTCCGGCCTGCTTGCGTAGGTGCGTTCTTGTGGGCTCGGTTGCTAGAATAGTGAGCCTTTCGAAAAGTCTCAGCCAGCTGTACGGAACCGAACCGATCCGCGTGCCGCGTCTCGCGAGCGAACGGAACAACACACTCAGCTTGTCAACGGCTTCTGCTCGCAGGGTCACATAGTGACTGCTCAGTTGTTCTTCGTAGCGTTGGAGTGCTGCGAGTACGGAACCAGTGTCTTCAACTGACTTTTGGACCGGTCGACGAAGGCGCTTGCTGACCGGGTTCACTTCCGTCCACGTTGCGGGTCGTCGGGGCGGTCCTAAACCGTGTTCGTGTCTCGCAGTAGTCATGTTGAAAGCAGCTAGCTCTGAATCAGGCACTAGAGCTCTTTATAACAACAGAAAAGACATATATGCGCGAGCATACTACCAGTTTCAGAGGACAGAGCGCTGGATACGCCGCTGTGTTGAACGTCGCAGCGGCGGCACCGCGTCGTCGAGCATCCAGTAGCAATGATCCTGTAGAAGGTTCAGGGATTCGGGCGTAGAAGCACGAAGGCCGAGGTTTCCTCAGAATCGTGGCAGTCCCTTTCGGGCAATTTGAAGGCGTATTTATTGTCTGTAAGTGTTTCTCATAAGCTGCAGCATTTACGCGAGGCTGTGCTGGAAACCTTAGTAAGAAAACGTTGTTCCGCAAGCGTCGGAAAGGCGGCTTCGTCACTGTCGCTTCCGCTTCGAGTACTTGCACTGGTAAATGGTTAAGGAGCTCCACTGCACGTGATGTAAGAATTCGATAGCATCCAGAAGGACACCCCAAAGGTGAGCAGTCAATGCACGTCACAGGGGCGGTCGCTTCGTACCTGCTTCACTATGAGCCGTATAGGAAGCGCTGCATCCCCGTCTGTATCCAACGGCGCTCGTTCACGTTTCAGCTCGTGAGACAGTGTTCAAAGTGAGATCATAGTGCCAGCTGCATCGGTTGCTGGTTCGCCCCGGACAGTATTTTCCCGGCCAAGGTTTCCCGGTTGTTGTTTGCTAATGGTGACGCTTTTCGTAGCCGATCCCTCCCCGTGCCCTGTATGAACAAGGTACACGATACTGGCTGCCTGGTTCGCTGGAGAAAACCTGCTCAGGCTTGTGCAAGACAAGGGGCAAGAATAGAAATAAATGAACATCTTGCGATCAAAGAAGCTTTTCTAGGTGTGCATGGTTCCTCTCCGATACCGATCGTCAGAAAACCCGAAAAAGAAGAATACCATAATCGTTTACCAGACGCCCAAGGTATATATATACGCGACGCTCCGGCCTTTCGGAATTGCGGAACGCTACCACGCCAGGGCTATTCAGAGGACGGGAATCCTATTCCATTTTTCCTGACCACTGTTCTCCTTCCTTCGGAACGCTTCCGCATTTCGGCGCAATGTCCTCATTGAATTCTACTACGATGGCCCCGAAAGTTTGCTCGACACAATGCCGCTGGACGTTCTGCAGGTAAGTGAAATTTCTGAATGCTCACCGAGGCGCTCAAGTCTCGGTGCGGAACGTGCTTGCGCACATTGTCGCTGGTGTGATTCCACCACAGCAGGCGTCGCGTCTTCGACTGCATCGCCATCTGGCGTTGGGTCAACGTAGCGTCAACCATCCTCTTGCATACGACTCTGTTTCATGCTCTACATCTGTATTTGTTTCAGCGTGCTCCCGTGCTCCCGATACGTTTTTGTGGTCCCGGAAGCATCGACGGGGATCGCACGGCATCGATGCTTGCCCACGATGGACGCTCTTGTCGATAGAGCAGGCGTGCAGCCATTGCGCGCTGCAGCATCTCCACCGTCATAGTTTACCACCGAATGACGCGTCTTGACTGTTATTTGCTTTTTCAACACGTTGAAGAACACAGCGACTGCATGCTTCTTGCGTTTGCACAACCGATACCGTTTGCGACCCCAGCGCTATCTAACGTTCTGCTGCCGAGGCTTGTCCGTGTACGAAACTTGGGCGCCCATGCACTCTCTCAAGCGCAGAATCCCTTCAATCAGTTGCCGTTTTTCTGCACCAGTGAGGTGAAGGTGCAACGCCTATGGGATGCGCCACGTGAAGCGCTCGAGAATGACCCAAATACGTTTTTGATTGTTGAAGTTAGTCTGATTACTTTTGGCACCTGCGGTGCAGATGTTCCGTTCGCAGTCGTTCCGCGGCGCCGCGTTATGGTATTCTAGAAAGCGTGTGTACAAATCTAGGATCCTAAAATCGGACCGCGGTTTGTCTTGTATCCCAAGCATTCGTTGTGTTGGCCCACGAAGACATGATCAAAGCATTCCTGTGCATGGATGGCGACTAACAGCTCTCTGTCCGGAACTCATTCGAATTGTTTTTTGGCGAGGCGCATCAAGGCCAGGGAAGCTAGTCGGACTTCCTCGGAGTAATACGCTACGCGATCCGGAATGGTGTCCAGCATCTCTGTCCCTTTGGTGGAGCCTCCCCGTTGATGAATCCCTGTTCGGAGGCCCTGACACGGGTTGCAGACGGGTCGCTACAGTCAGACAGGTTCTTCTTCCTATCCCGCGTCGTCTTAGTTTTTCAAGGATCTTTATGTTCTTTCTCCGGTGGTTTCTTCGCGCTCTTCCCAACATGGTAGAGTCTCATTGGATATGGTCGCTATCCTCCATACCCGTTTTCCTACGGATGCAGATGCGCTGGTTAGATTATTGCACTGAAACTCGTTTTGGGTATGCAAGCATCTACAAGTGCTCCAGTGCCTTTTCGTCACTCTCTCTGTCGCGAACACGCGCGTGGACAGAAACGCCTTTGCGCTCTGTTACGTGCACAAGCAGAAAAGTTAGAGACAAGTTCAGGGCTGGTGAAGGCAGAGAACGGCAAGTCGAAGAACGGCACCACGGACACGATCGATTTGTCCATTCGCCCGTGTGCTTGAGACGAGGTTTCTAACGCAGAGAAGACGCCTGCGTATCTGTTAGACCCTAAAGAATAGGTTTGGACAAAGATCACCGCATTACCAATTTCAGATGCGTATTCCCTGATGAATTTTAAGTGGCAGAGAATGACAATTCCCATGCGCAGGACAAAAGCACGGAGCTAGGAGGAGCGAAGCATAAGATGTTTAACGATCTCGCCCGTTTGGCGATTTACACAGCGAACACATCATTGAATCGCCGCTCATGCTGATATTGCCGTCCTTCGCGTTTGTCTCCTCTTTATGAACAGCGGCATATGGGTACTCTTTGAGCATGCATGTACAGGGGGTCTACGATTCCTCCTGAATGGCGTTTCACCCAGTGAGAGGAACACTCGTGTCGCCCCGTGGCGAGCATTCGCGTTTCAGTACCACGTCGATCGCGTGTTACTCAACACGCGCGACGGTTTCCCATGGATTGCTGCTTTTCCCTTGTTCATACGAGTCACTTCGTTGCGGTTCGCAGCAGCGGTACGGAAATTTCACATCGAGTGACGTATTGTGTAGTATTGCTTACAGAGCGAATCGAGTGAATGAATCGACAAAGAGGCAGTCGTTTAGACAAATTTTTTACGAGTTTCGTTTCGGAAGCAATACATTACGAATTCAGTCTGTGAGAACGGTTGTTTCCCTATCTGCTAACCGTTGAATGGCTGACTCGTACGAGTACAGCTCTTTCCCGTGAGCTAGCAACGAAATCATTTAGACTTGACACTATGCATCACGAATCTGCGTATTGCAATCCTTTTGTTGAATACTCGCGAAAAAAACAAACAACAATGAAAACGGCGCGTTCGAACAGGTGTTCCATCATTCACAGTTTTGAGTACGCTACTGCAGCAAAGGCGCATGTTCGAACGTCTAGTCCCGAGGTGCACGTTCGGTGCTGTTCGCACGAATTCCAGCGCAACCGAAGAGCCACACGAAAGAAGCAACGCATGCTCCATGAGCCGCCTTGGTATGCAGGCTCTCGCCAACTGATGCACCGTCAGACTATGGCCGGCATTGACGCTGCCATGAGTCGTAGCTGTTTAAGGCGCTTGGCGGGAACGAGGCTCCTATGCGTGCGCATCACGTCCGTGCATGCACGCGCAACGTCGCATGTATTCGTTGACCTGCGTGCTGCTGCGAACTTTCCCAGATGGAGCAAGAAAACGCGGAAGAGCGCTTGATTAACGAAGAATACAAAATATGGAAAAAGAACACTCCGTTTCTCTATGATCTGGTGCTGACCAAGGCACTAGAATGGCCTTCTTTGACAGTGGAATGGCTTCCAGAGCGTCGGCTCGCTGAAGGGCACTCCAGCGTCCTCGCGAACCTGTTGCTTGGCACCCACACCTCCGATGCTGAGCAGAACTATCTCATGGTAGCAGAAGTCAGGCTTCCGTACTATGAGGGTGCGTCCGAGAACGCGCCGGCTCCGGGTGCTCCTGGAGCAGGAGCCGGAAAGGAGGCAGAGGCTAGCGGCTCCGAAGACACCCTGCTCAGCCGAATCGAAATTCGACAGAAGATCAACCACGATGGAGAAGTCAATCGCGCTCGCTACTGGCCGAAGAATCCCTTCATAGTGGCGACCAAGTCACCATCGAGCGCCGTGTACTTGTATGACCTTTCAAAGCATCCGAGTAAGCCGCCTACCGACAGCCGCATTGAAGCGCAGGCGATTCTAACTGGTCATCAGCGGGAGGGTTTCGGCCTTGCTTGGTCGCCCGACGATCGAGGGAACCTCTTGTCATGCGCCGATGATATGCTCATTTGCCAGTATGACGTTCGGGCCGTCCTGGCTGGTGAGGTCGCCTCCGGCAATGGCACCGCTCCGACGCGATCGTCATCCGAACGTGTGTCAAACTGGGGTGGTCCGCCTCAGTACGGTCCGCTGAGAGTCTACACTGGCCACAAGGCCGTTGTGGAAGATGTAGCCTGGTGCATGCACAACGCCCATATGTTCGTGTCTGCCGGTGACGACCGCCAGATCATGCTCTGGGATACGCGAGAGACGAGTTCGAGTCGAGCAGCTGCGACCTTTGAGGCCCACAAGGCTGAAGTCAATTGTGTCGCTTTCAGTCCTTTCAACGCAAATTTGCTCGCTTCGGGATCCAGCGACTCTACGGTAGCTTTATGGGACATTCGATATCTGAAAATGAAAATACACTCATTTGAAGCGCATTCAGATGCTGTTCAACAGCTTGTGTGGTCACCGACTGAGGAAACGATTCTAGCCTCTGCAGCTGCGGACCGTAGGCTCATGATATGGGATCTTAGTCGAATCGGACAGGAGCAGTCCCCTGAAGACGCCGAAGATGGACCACCCGAGCTTTTATTTGTCCATGGTGGACATACTGCAAAGATAAGCGATTTCGGTTGGAGCCAGAATGATCCGTGGCTCATCGCATCTGTTGCAGAAGATAACATATTGCAAGTTTGGCAAGTTGGTGAACATATCTACGCAGACGAGGACGAGGAGGACGAAGACGGCGCTGAAATCGAGTCTGAAAGCGATCCGGTGGGTGCACGTGACACTCCTGCTCATGGAGCCGAACGCTCGGATCTTGCTCCTGACGATGACGGGGACGCTGCGTTGTTGGAATGAGCCAAGCGCTGCTTGCGAGCCCACAGAGCATGACGCAGGCGAGCATGCAAAGCGTAATGTTGACGGCGCGCTTGCGGATCACGCACTAGGTCCGTATTAGATTGAAGTGGAGCATTGCACTGCTCGCTCTGGTCCTGCCTTGCGACTTTTCTCGAACATTTCTGTATACGCACAGCCTCGATATTCGTATTCTAAACATAGGTGCGTAGGGATTCATACATCGTTTTAGGATTCTCGGTCGTCTATTCGGGGTTACGCTTTCGACGTTCGGTCGCTGAAATGCGGTGCATTACCAGAATCAGGATAGTTCGCGAAGCGCGCCAGCAAGGTTTCCCAGAATCACCTCCATCATCAGCTATTGCATACGCGCAAGCTTTC
>Ga0080006_1102721_pt1 | contig 20710 bp, 20 predicted proteins | sample RS3BMetagenome_FD_69209 | JGI IMG/M metagenome (GOLD analysis project Ga0080006, IMG submission 69209) | Ferric oxide microbial mat and aquatic microbial communities from Rainbow Spring, Yellowstone National Park, USA - RS3B (SPADES... ...
CTGTATGCCTTCTCTCTCTGTCTGTGTCTGGAGGAAGGACTTATGCACAGGACTTTCCACAGAAAGATTCCGGTACAGGGATCTATACAAACTTTTCGCAATTCATCTCCTCCCTAAAGGTAGGAGCTTTCTTGCTCATATATTTGTAAACCAGAGGTCCGGTGACCCCCCAACATCCGAGACGCAATACACACACCTTCCGTCAGGGGACGACTTGGGCGAGTTTGCCTGCCTTACAGAGGCGAACCGAATTCAGTCGTACTCTTTCACATGTACAAAAAAGGGGCCGGTAACAAAAACGACGGAACACCTACTGCGCCTTAACTCTCATCGATTTCTGTTCTCTTCTAAGAGCCTGAATAAGACCCCTGACAAACTCCGGAAGGTCATCGGGACGTCTTGAGGACACAAGGTTTCCGTCTACTACAAGCGGCTGGTCCCTGTAATCAGCACCCGCGGCAACCAGGTCGTCTGCAACAGTATAGTAGCTCGTAAGCGTACGTCCCTTTACCACCCCTGCAGATATGAGTACCTGCGGCCCGTGGCAAATCGCCGCAACTGGCAGGGAGCGCTCGAAGAACTCACGCACGATCCTTTTCACCTCAGGGTGAGTCCTGATGTTCTCGGGTCCCCTGCCCCCAGGTATCACGAGAGCGCCATAATCGGCCACCCTCACTTCAGCGAATGTAAGCTCAGAGTCTATAGAATAACCGTGCTTTCCGGTCACCCTCCCTTTTTCCTTTGAAGCAACCACAGGCTCGTAGCCTTCCTCCTTGAGCCGGTAGTACGGGTAAAAGAGCTCGAGGTCTTCGAACTCGGCACCTGCAAGAAAGAGTACCCTGTTTGTCATCGAACGTCGAATTTATCTGCCTCAAAAACTTATAAGCGTATCCTAGCAGCCGGCTGCCATACAATACCTCAGGTACAGCCGGAAAGGCTGATATTCACGCGGAGAGATACACTCACATGGGCAAAAGGGGCGGCATGCACCCGGTCGAGTCGCTGATGGACTACGGTCGCCTGATGAGTCTTCTTGATTCCCTTGTAACACCGCTTTCACGCACCGCATGGGTGCGAGTGCCCGAGGCTTCCGGTTCTAGGAGTGCCGCGCGCATCCTCGCAAGGATCGAAATTCCGCGCTTTTTTAGAGCTGCCTTTGACGGCTATGCCGTCGCGGCAAGGCGCACGGAGACTGCCACGCCCGAAACGCCCGCGCTCTTCAGAGTAGTAGGAACATCAAAACCCGGACAGCCGTTCAGGAAGAGGATCAGAGAAGATGAGGCAGTAAAGATCTTCACAGGTTCCGAGCTACCGTCCGGTGCAGACTCGGTTGCCATAGTTGAGCACACGGAGCTCGAAGGCAACACGCTCAAGGTAATGAAGGCATTTCGGACACACGAGTACCTGGACCTTCCTGGCTCGGACACAAGGAAGGGTGACGAACTCATCTCCACAGGCTCACTGATCAAGCCATCTGATGTAGCACTTCTTGCATCTCAGGGGTATTCGAGAATTAAAGTATACGACACACCGAAAGTTTACATAGTTTCAACCGGCAACGAAATAAGAACTTCCGGAAGGCTGAGAAGAGGGGAGTTTTACGATTCGAACACGCCGTCCGTTGCCGCGCTGTTACGTGAATTTGGCGTACAGGTCAGGGGCAGAGTCCATGTTCCGGATGACATAGACGTTATCACGCGCAGGCTGGATGCCCTGTCCAAGATGGCCGACGTTGTGGTCTTTATCGCTGGTTCTTCGGCGGGTGGCGAGGATTATGTCCCGGCCTCAGTAGGCACCCTTGGTAGGGTGCTCGTGCGCGGAGTCGCGATGAGTCCGGGAAGGCCCACTCTTGTCGGAAAGGTTAGGGACGCTTGGGTTGTCGGTCTTCCTGGGAATCCCGCCTCCTGCTTTACGGTCGCCCACTTTGTGCTTGTCCCGCTCCTTTCCCGACTAATGGGAGTCACGCTTGCGCACGTCGGGACGCAAGCGACGCTTGCAGAAGAGATGAATTTTCCTGACGAGCTCACTTATTTCAGGACGGTCGGGGTGCGGGCGGGAGAGGTCTATCCGGTGTACAAGGGTTCGAGCGCTGTCACAAGCTTTCGTGGTGCACACGGGTTTGTGGGTATAAGGGGACCGTGCGTGCTTAAAAAGGGAGAAAGGGTTAATGTAAGCCTGGTTTCGCCGGTGGTAAAGCTCCCTAACGGAGTCCTTTCTATCGAGGATGTGACAGCCAAAGTTGTTTGATGTACTCGTGACGTATGCACCTTTCTACAGGATTCATGAAATAAAGACCTATTTTGCAAGAAATATACGGCTGTTGTCACCGCAAAGAGCTGTCGCCTATGTGGACAATGTGCACACCGACGAGCAGAAGGCGATGCTCGCAAGAGAACTCGAAGGCATCGAGACCGTTCCGGGTTCATGGGGTGACAGAAACCTCACCGTGCTTTCAATCCTGAAGGATTTCCGTAGGACGCAAGAGAATGTCTTGATTGTGGACAGCGACAACCTGCTCGACCCGCGCATCTCAGAATTTGACCGCGCGATGGGTGCACGAGGGTTCGACTACTATAACATCATGGAAAAGGGCTTTCACGGTTTTGAGCGCTTTCGCAAGCGCAGCATAAACCTAGGCACGGTGAAGCTAGAGCAGGAGGACCTTCCGGTTTACGGCTACCGTGTCGGGGGTACAAAAAGCGGAGTTTTCTTCATCGGTCGCAAGCAGGCGGTCAGAATAGGCCGGGCTACGCTTGCAAAACTCAAGCAGGAGGTGATATCTGACTGCGAGACCGCTTTGAAAAGACTCCCGGTCGGACTCAGAAACTACCTGACTGACGAGACTTCGATGGGGTTCGTTTACTATTATAGCGGAATCAGGACCGTGCCATGGAGCGTGCTTTCCGAACACCTGGGACATGCAGACTCGGGGAAGGAAAACACACCGATTGGGAGGCTGCTCACCTCAATCACCTACTCCGAATTCGCAAGAGGATTACCCTGGAGAAAGTATCCAAGGTCGTCGTGGATGTTCCTCAGATACAAAGCGTCACAGCTCCTCTACGCTCTCCTTACCCTGTGAGTTCTCTGCACACCTTGGCCACTATAGTACGGGGGGCGTCGGTTCTTATCGCGGTGTGCGAAAAGTGAGTCGAGCTTGCACGGTATCCGAGATCTCTCAGACCAAGGATAACCGATGATTTCTTTGGAACAGACGCGCCGGTATTCTTCATAAGAAGTGGCAGGTCAATGTACTGAAAATTCATGCTGCACTCGCAAGCGAGCTCTTCTAGGAGGCTTGTTGTGTATCTGCTTGCAAGAGTAGTTCTACCCGCGTCCCCGAGCAGCTCTCCCACGAGCACAGCATCACACAACCCACCAGTCCAGAGGGGACCACCGCTTGCCGAAGCGTGGCATACGGTGCAGTAGGGAGCGGCAGAATAGTACGTGTGCTCGCAACCAACCAGGTAGCCTACCCTGTTAAGAAGGTTCGAGCAGGCTGAAGATGACCTTTCAAGACTGAAATGGCAGCGAAAATATTCCCCATAGTTATAGCAGAGGACGGGTCTTGCCGCCATCCCGTGAATTGCAGCCGATCTCACCACAAAACCCACGAGGATCCTGAGTCCTGTTTCCTTCTTGCTCATCCTGTCGCGGTTAAAAGCGGCGTACAGCCTCTCGAGCGCCTTTGGCCTATTTCCACACAGGTTTGCGCCATCAGTGGCGCACACCGCAAGCACCCCGCCCGACCTTGTCGAAAGAACGGCGTTGGAAACAAAGGGTGCTGGCGTCCCATACGGGTCGAGGTCCACAGTATCATAACCTTCCCGGTAGTCACCGAGCGCAAGAAGAGCATTTGCCCCTTCTGACTGAAATTCCACCCCGGTTAGATTGTTCTCTCTTGCCGAGAGGTATGCGAGCGCGATGGCATCGGGGTTTATGTCGTTCAACACTATACGCTCTGCGCGTGCCTCATTTGCCACCCTGAGACCCCTTGCACCCAAGCCGCACATAACGTCAAGAAAGGTGTCCACCTTTGTGCGACGCGCAAGTAGCACGCTAATGTCTCTTGTCAGGCAACCTCTCTTGTTAAAGAACACAGGAGACCTTCCTCCCTCAAGGGAGGCCCGCGGTACGAAGAGTACCGTAGACCCCTCGGTGTATGCCGTACAGTCGGGGATCGCCAAGGAGATTCAGCAATGGTTAAATTTACTCAGGTATTGAGTCTATCGGTGACCTGAGCCTGGTAGTGGTCGTTGGCGGAATAGATGAAGCAGGGAGGGGCGCGCTTTTGGGTCCTCTGGTTATCGCAGGTGTTTCCCTTGAGGAAGGCGCGGCGTCTTATCTGAGGTCGTTAGGCGTACGCGATTCAAAAAAAGTGAGCCCGGAAAAAAGGGAAAGACTATATCCCGAGATAGTCAGGATGTCGAAAAGGATCGTGCTCGTCGAAGTTCCGCCCGCTGAGATCGACAGGAGGATCAGGGCCGGTTGCAATCTGAACCTCACGGAGACGATAAAGATGGCAAAGGTAGCAAGGTCTCTTGAGTGTGACACCGTTTACGTGGACGCCGTAGATGTGAACCAAGAAAGGTTTCAGGAAACGCTTTCCCGCATGGTATCTGGAGTAAGCCTTGTCTGCGAGCATAGGGCAGACGAAAAGTACACAGTTACCGGTGCTGCATCGATCGTGGCAAAGGTTTTCAGGGACAGACGGATAAGAGAGCTGTCAGACAGGTTCGGTGAAATCGGAAGTGGTTACCCGAGCGACGCAAGAACCATGAACTTCGTGTGGAACTATTTCATCCGTAACGGTGAGCTTCCTGACATCGTAAGAAGAAGCTGGAAGCCGGCGCGCGCCATTATGGCGTACGCTGAATAGCAGCAACCATGAGTTTATGGTCTTTTTCGAAGGGGGAGAGTTCAACCTCTTCGACCACTTTCATGTTGCCCTCCTCGAGTGTTTTCTTCTCCTGCGCGAACACCGTTTCTGGTTCGGCAGCTACGTCCACGCTTCTTGATTTGACCGCAATCATCGCATATCCTCCTGGTCTGAGATAGATCCTCGAGTTGTCGATCAGTATTTTGGCCTGATCAGGCTGCGCCACGTCTTCATAGACGACGTCTACAGCGTCAACGATGTCCCTATACCCAAGCGGCTGTCTTGCGTCCGCGAGCACTGGTATCACGTTCTTCCTGCTCTCGCACGAGGTGATTAGTTCGCGCATCGAACGTGCGGCAAACTCCACTGCGTACACAACGCCTTCTTTTCCTACTATATCGGATACATGACTTACCGTTGTGCCCGCAGCGGCGCCCAAGTAGAGCACGACTGAACCCGGTTTTATCGGTATGGTCTTCAGTCCCTTCCTGATTGCGGCAGCAAGCTTGCTTCTGTACGGATCCCACACTCTGAGCTCGAAACCTTCCTGTACCAGCCTTTCCCCGTAAACCCTCTGGCCTGGAACCAGGTTGCGTGTTGCAAGGAGCTCCCCTGTATCCGACTCAAGCAGGTATATGCCTTCTGACACTTCTTTCGGCAAGCGAGCGCACCACCCGAAACATCCGTCCGCTCTATAAAGGCTTTGGGCTAGCCACTGAAACCCACCTCTTTTGCAACCTCTCTTGCAATGACCAGCCGTTGAATGTCGTTCGTACCCTCATACGTCTTTATGACCTGGGAGTCACGGAGAAGGGCTTCCACGCCCGTATCCACGGCAACACCGTATGCCCCCATGATGAGCATGGCGTCGTGTGCATTCCTTTCCGCAGCCTCGGACGAGGTTATCTTCGCTATTGATGCAGCCTTCACAAAGTCTATTCCCCTGTCAGCAAGCGAGGCCGCCCAGTAGGAGGAAAGCCTAGCTGTATGAACACGGATGGTCATTTCAGCCACCTTGAACTGAACCTGCTGATAGCTGAGGATCGGCCTTTCGAAGGTCAGCCTCTCCTTGGCGTAGAGAAGCGCTCTCTCGAGCGCCGCCTGTGCTATCCCGACGCCCTGCGCCGATATTCCGAGCCTCCCCCTGTCATACGTAGAAAGCGCGATCTTTGCGCCTTGACCCACCTCCCCGAGTATGTTCTCTTCCGACACTTCCATGTTGTCGAAAACGAGCTCGACTGGCTGCTCGCCTCTCAGACCAGTTACCGCAAGCCTCGCACCGACCTTGAGGCCTGGGGTGTCCTTCTCCACGATAAAGGCGGTTATGCCGGCGTGTCGCCTTGCCGGCTCAGGAAGACCTGTGCGCGCAAAGACAAGGAATGTGTCCGCCTTGTCGCCGTTCGTAATGAACACCTTTCTGCCCGTAATGTAATACATTCTTCCCCGCCTTTCGGCGCGCGACTGGATTCCCGCGATATCGCTTCCTGCAACCGGCTCGGTCATGGCATGGGCGCCGAGCGTATCTCCCTTTGCAAGCGGTACGAGATATTTGCGTTTCTGCTCTTCGTTGCCGAAAAGGTATATCGGCACAGAGACCAAGTAGCTTGCAGCAACAGCCGCCGAGAAAGCGGGCGACACCCGCGCAAGTTCTTCTATCGCAATCACGAGGCTGATGTGATCGGCGCCCGCACCCCCATAGGCCTCAGGAAACACAAGGCCGTAGACTCCAAGCTCAGCCGCCTTTCTGAGAAGGGTGCGGTCCATCTCGTTGTCCCTTTCCATCTTCATGACATCCGGTTTCACGGTGGCTTCGGAAAAACTGCGAACCACTTTCCGCAGTGCTTCGTGTTCGGCGCTTACAGAAACCGCGTATTCCTGAACAGAGGGTGATACCGTGCTCATCGTGTTACCGAGGAAAAAGTGTGATAAAAGGGTTTGGCGGCGCCTTTTTGAATCAGGCACCCCGTTCCTACTGAAGCACCAAAGATTCCCGTCACGAAGTCACTCGGTATGACTCGACCTTGTAGTGCATGCTTTAGCAAAAAGACTCCGACCTTTCTCTAGGGATAGGTCGTGATAATATCATTCCTAAACGGTGACAACATTTTTCTCATGAGTTCTAGGGACTAGCCCTTCTTGGGAATGTGGCTCGAAGCTTCCTAGCTAAACCGGTGGAACCTGTTTTGGGATGGCTGCACAATCGGTCTTTAATATCGCAGACAGGGATATCCAGACTGCAGACATAGTGAAGTGTAAGGTGAGTATCGGTACGCCGGAAGGTGTGACATTCAGAACAGGAACGGCCTGAAACTCGTGAATGCCGGCTCTGCAACCTCTGACCGTAAAGAAGTGAAGAATAGCAGACGCAGAACCTCTGCTGCCCTGGCAGGGCATCCAAGTGCTAAAAAACAATTGAGTCTCCCCGACAAGCTGAATTTACTCCGAAAAGCAAACGTGCAACGCGGATAAAATCGTTGCATCACCGCGGATGAAAAGCTAAGACCGAGTGTTTGCTGCCTGGTCGCGGAAAGGCTTTGGTGAAAGATGAGTAAGGGTTATATTGACGGCTTGTAGATAATGTTGAGGGATTGACTTTGTCCGGCTTTAGTTTTGAGTTCAAAAAGTACGAGCTCCCGCCTCTGCCCTATAAGCTGAACGCACTTGAGCCTTACATAAGTGAGCAGATAATGGACGTTCATTACAACGGGCATCACAAGGGATATGTTAACGGGGCTAACACCACAATCGAGAAGGCCGAAAAGATAGTAAAGGGCGAAGCGCAGGGGTACGACCTTCAGGGTGTGGTCAGGAACCTGACATTCAACATAAACGGGCACAAGCTTCACACAATCTTTTGGAACAATATGGGCGCCCCTGGTTCTAAAGGAGGGGGGACGCCAGGGGGAGCGCTTGCGGACCTCATAAACAAGCAGTATGGTAGCTTTGACAGGTTTAAGCAGTCATGGAACGAGTCGATGAAATCGCTCACCGGTGCCGGCTGGACTGTACTTTACTTCGACCGCGAGTCGGGTAGGCTTGTCCCGATTACTGTCGAGAACCACTTTATCAACCATATTGTTGAGCTTCCTGTGATACTCATAGTTGACGAGTTCGAGCACGCCTACTACCTGCAGTACAAGAGTAACAGGAATGCGTACCTTGACGCATGGTGGAATCTCGTAAACTGGGAAGAAGCGGACGCAAGACTGCAAAAGTACCTGAAGTAAAAGCATTCAAATTACACCTTTTTTTAGCTACTGTGTGGTAGACCTGGAATTCATAGCTAAGAGGGCTCTCAGGCAAGGGTGCTCGTACGCAAGAAGAAAACTCATCGAGGAATACATGTTTTCGAAAGGGTTCACGAAGGAGCTTGCGTCCAAGTTCGCCGATGCGGTTCTTGCCGAGATTCGGTTGAGCGAGTCGCCTGCAAAGAACATGCTGGTGCAGAAGGTCCTTTCGACCGAGGGGTCCGGCGTTGCGGCCGGGGTGTTCGGAGTCGGGTCGCGAGGCGCAGGCGATATCCTTGTCCACGACCTTATCGCGCGCACCGCACACTCGGCAAACGCGAATTCGTCGGTAAATGTTGTGATAGACCCGCTTGACCACGACGACGCCGGAGCCGTAGAATGGGAGGGCCTGACGCTTTTCTGCTCTGTCGACGGTGCTCACTCGAGGTTGAGCAACTTCCCATTCCTTATGGGCTTCCACGACGCAAGAGCTGCCCTGAGGGACGTGTGCGCAAAAGGGGCAGTACCAGTCGCACTGGTTGACGATGTACACCTTGCGGACGACGGCGACGTCTCGAAGATACTTGAGTTCGTGGCGGGCGTGTCTGCCGTGTCCGAGATAACCGGCGTTCCACTTGTCGCAGGTAGCACACTCAGGGTTGGCGGTGATATGGTTCTCGGCGACAGGCTGGTCGGTGCGGTCGCAGCGTTTGGCGTCACGAAAGGAGCATATGACTCCAAAAAAAATGTGAAACCGGGTGACGTCGTGATAATGACAGAGGGGGCTGGGGGTGGCACTGTGTGCACCGCCGCGATATACTCAGGCAACTCCGACGTAGTCTTTGAGACCCTCAATCTCGACTTCTTTTTTGCGCTCAAAGCGCTCAGGGAAAAAGGCGCACTCAAGCTCGCACACGCGATCACGGATGTCACAAACGGCGGCGTAAGGGGCGACCTTGAGGTCATGAGTAAAAAGAGCGGAGTCAGGATAACGGTTGAAAGAGAGGCGCTTCTTAGCATGGTGAATGCAAAGGTGCTCGAACTTCTTACGAAACTTAAAATAGATCCGCTTGGGCTCTCCCTCGACTCTTTGCTCCTTTTCGTACCACGGGAAAACGCGGAAGCGGTACTTAGTGCGCTACCGGTAAAGTCGAAGGTGGTGGGAGTGGTGGACAAAGGAGAAGGCTGCTTTATTAGGGAAAAGGACGGAACCATTTCAGAGCTCAAGCCGAAGTTCAGGGAGTCCGCCTATACCGGTCTCAAAAAGCTAGTAGGAGAAGAAGCTCCGCCGGACAGAGCGGTCCTTGAAAAGGCCATTGAAGCCGCCTGGAGACGAATCACAGAAAAAAAGGAGCTTGCAGTGTCCGCTGTGCGCAGACGCTACTCCGGCAGTCTTTCCATGAGCGCACCTCGGTTCCAAGGAGACGCAACGTAAACCCTGGCCGCGTAGGGCGAAAGCCCGGCCGATACGCTTCTTGCCTCTCTGTCACCAGAACAGACAAAGTAAACCGAAGGGCCGAATGAACTCATTCCGGAGCCGGCCGCCCCGAGTCGCCTACCCTCCTTCATAAGCTCGATTACGGGTTCTCCCTGGTACTCAACCTCAAGTTTCTTGAACCCCAATTTCTGCACATCATCCACGGCTTCTCCGAGTACACCTATGTCGCCTTCTAGCGCGCCAGGCAGAAGCTTGAAAAGTATTAGACGCGAAAGTCTTTCAACCTGTTCGCTCGGCACTGGGGCAAAACGCCTGAAGAGCTTTACCTCCACGCTCCCTGACACCCTCTTTGCTGCGGCACGAGGGATTGCCATCACAAACCTCATATGAGCGGGAAGAGGAAGCCTTGCGAAAACAGTGGCGGGGGGCCTTGCAGTGTGACCTGACGGCAAGAACTCCTGCATGCCAATGGTTTTGTGCCCGAGGTCGATTATTAAAGCCCCTCCTCCTTCGAAGCTAGCCACACCTACGCCTGATGTGCCACCACGCCCCATGATAAGCGCAAGTTTTCTTACATTCACCCTTTTTCCGCGTAAGAGGTCGAGCGCTGCGCCTGTAGATAGTGCAGCCTGAGTCGTGAAGCCAAGACCTACATGGGTCTCGAACCTCTTCTTTACCTCGAGGCGCACTCGAGTACTACCCTCCACCTTCTCATAAGCGCGTACATATGGGCCAAGATACCTTGGAAAAGAGTGACCATCGTCCGACCTAGCTGTAAGCTCCAAAACAGGCTCGGAAACCGAGAATCCCACGCTACCGTTGATCCTGCCGAGCGAGCCGTTCATATCTAGCAGGCACACGTGCAGACGCGCATGTGCCTGGATCCTGAATCCCAACTGGTGCACCGGTATCAGTTCACGCCAAGTCTCTGCTGCTGGCTCTGAGTGGTCCTCATCATATCAAGCTGCCTACCGATTGAGGGGCGAACTGATTTCAGGGCCTCAAGAATGTGGTCCGGTCTGAGCTTGGCTTCGTTGCCATTAGCATCGCTTCCCTCTATATGCTCGCGTATGGCGATTTGGGTTGCCTTGTCGACCACACCCTTGATATCTGCCCCGCTGTAGCCTTCCGTGAGTGTCGCAAGTCTGTCATAGTCAATCTGATCAGAATGAGGGTGCCTCGATACGTACATTCTGAACATCTCCCTTCTAGTCTGAATATCTGGAAGAGGCACGAAAAGTATCTTGTCAAACCGCCCGGGTCTTAGAAGTGCGGGGTCTATAAGTTCGGGTCTGTTAGTAGCTGCCATTATCATCACGCCCTTGAGTTTGACAAGACCGTCGAGTTCGGTAAGAAGCTGGCTCACGAGTCGCTCGGTAACGTGTGAATCGTCCGAAGACCTCGCCGGAGCAAGCGCTTCTATTTCGTCAAAGAAGATTATGCATGGAGCTGCCTGCTTTGCTCGCCTGAATACCTCACGCAACGCCTTTTCGCTCTCACCCACCCACTTTGAAAGCAGGTCGGAGCTCACGACCGTTATAAAGTTCACCTTACTTTCTGAGGCTACTGCCCTTGCAAGCATCGTCTTACCCGTTCCCGGGGGACCGTAGAGTAGCACACCCCTCGAAAGCTCCGCGTTAAACTCCTGGTACAGCTCCGGGTACTTGAGCGGCCATTCGACAGCTTCCCTGAGCTCGCGCTTGACCTCTTCGAGCCCGACGATTTCATCCCATTTGGTCACAGGTACTTCGATTCTGAATTCCCTGAGCGCAGAGGGTTCAATTTCACCCATTGCGCTCATGAAATCGTCGGTGGTCACCTCTATACCCAGTTTCGAAAGATCCACACCCTGGATCAGGTCAGAGGTGTTTCTTCTCAGCGCTTTCATAACTGCTTCCCTTACCAGCGCAGCAAGATCCGCGCCGACAAAGCCGCTCGTCATCTCGGCTATCTTCTTAATGTCAACATCCTGCGCGAGTGGCACACGTCTCGTGTGCACGCGCAAAATTTCATAGCGGGCGTATGCATCCGGGGCGGGTATCTCGATTTCGCGGTCGAACCTGCCGGGACGCCTGAGAGCAGGATCCACTGCGTTCGGCCTGTTGGTTGCGGCAAGCACTATGACCTTGTCACTCGGCGAAAGTCCGTCCATGAGTGTCAGTAGCTGAGACACGATTCTTCTTTCGACCTCAGTGGAGGTGTTGTCTCTGCTCGGAGCAAGGGAGTCTATCTCGTCTATGAAGATTATCGAAGGTGAGGTCTTCTCCGCTTCCTTAAATATATCCCTCAGCTTCTTTTCACTTTCACCGTAGTACTTACTACCTATTTCTGGTCCGCTTATCAGGTAAAAGTTGGCCCTGATTGTGTTCGCCACAGCTCGGGCGATAAGTGTCTTTCCCGTCCCGGGAGGGCCGTAGAGGAGTATCCCCTTAGGCGGCCTTATCGAAAGCATCCTGAAAACTTCTGGACGAAGAAGTGGAAACTCTATGAGCTCCCTGAGCTTCTGAGTCTGCTTCGTAAGTCCTCCTATATCCTCGAACGTGACGAGCGGAACCCCCTTGGGCTGGATCTTTGTGGGTTCCTTGATGAGCTCGATTCTCGTGTCGCCAGAGACAGTAATCACCTCTTCCGTGGGCAGGTAAGCGTTGACTGTAGCTGAAATACTCCTGCCCCATACCCTTATACTCACGCTGTTACCCCGGCACAGAAACCGGGAGCGCAGAGCATACTGAAATTCGTAGGGATCTACCTCATTCTTGGAATCATCAAAATAAAGGAGTACGACCTTCTCGGCTGGCCTGGGCGAGGCCTTGCGCACAATAATCCTGTCCCCGAAGGATACGCCCATGTTTGCCACCGATTCCTCGTCAAGAAGAATAACCCTGCGCCCCGTGTCCCTTCTGTCTGCCTGCTGCACGCTGAATGCGGCCTTTCTATAACCCACCCCGACCACACAATCACCCTGTTTGAGACCTAGCTCGAGCATTACAGACGCGTCTAGAAGTGCAATACCTTTGTTCCAGTACTTCTTGTCGAGCTGCTCGACCTTTATTATCGCCTGAGTGGTGTAGTTCACCGATTGCTCTGTCATTTGCTCAAGTAATATACACATGAGTGTGATAAATTGTTTTTGACTGGCCCCCTCACATTCTCCGGCACGCTTATTAAACTGGATACCAAACGCTCTGTGAAGCAGCTTGACACAGGACAGAGAAGGCGCTTGCGAGATCAGGGTTGCCGCGGCGGGGGTCGGATCGTCGCTAAGCGGGATGCTTCAGGCGGCGGAGCTTTACAGACGAGGGACGGCAGAGGGTCTGCTTCATATCAACCTAGGAGGCTACTCCCCGTCATGTGTAAAGCTCGTTGCCGCATTCGACGTGGACAAGAGGAAAGTGGGTAAGTCGGTGGACCAGGCGCTTTTTGCAGATGAAGCTCACCTTCCCAAGTTCACAGAACTCGGAACGGGTGTTACCGTGGCGCCCGGTGTGCTTCTTGACGACACTCTTCGCGATAGAATAGATACCGTAGCTGCACATGTGTCTGAAGTCGAGCGAATACTCGAGGCCGTGAGGCCTGATGTCTTCCTGAATCTCGTGAACTCCGGCATGAACAAGTCCACAGAAGAGTACGCGAAGGTCTGTGCGAGGAAGGGTGTGGCCTTTGTTAACGCCTCCCCGACGCCGGTCGCAACCTCCGAGGATCTTGAGGCTCTATTCAGGACAAGAAAGGTTCCCCTACTTGGAGATGACCTGTTAAGCCAAATCGGCGGGACTGTATTTCACGCTGTGCTGCTCTCACTTCTCAACTCGAGGGGTGTGAGGATCAAGCAGACTTACCAGCTAGACGTCGGCGGCGGGCTCGAAAACATGCTCACGGTGTATGATGACGAACTCAGGCTATCCAAGAGAAACATAAAAAGTGCGACTGTAGCATCCGTTCTTCCCTACAGCGCGGCAGTTGCGACGGGTACCACGGAATACGTAGATTTCATGGGTAACTCGCGCGAAAGCCATTTCGAGATTGTGGGTAGCTATACGCTCGGTGCCCCGATTGAGATTGAAATCACGTTAAAGAGTTTCGACGGAGCTAACGCCGCTGGTCCACTTCTCGACGCGGTTCGTGCCGCGAAGGTTGCGCGGGAAAGGGGGGTCGGAGGTGCACTCGAAGAGGTGAACCCTTATCTTTTCAAGCTTGTACGCTCCAAGGTCGACCCGGTTTCGGCGCAAAGGGCTTTTATCTCATTCTTCCTACCGTAGGTGCCAGAATTGGTTGCTATAATAGTGCACGGCGGAGCTGGGGTGCTCAGGGGAAGTCACAACCTGGAGCGTTACAGGGTTTTCCTCGGCATTTCGGCAGAGAAGGGCTACGCAATTCTGAAATCAGGTGGTAGCGCTCTTGACGGCGTCATGACCGCGGTGTACGAAATGGAGGAGTGCGGCGAATTCAACGCCGGTTCTGGGTGTGTTCTGACACTGGATGGATACGCAGAGCTCGATGCCGGCGTTATGGACGGACAAACACTTTCAACCGGCGCGGTCGGCTGCGTGCGTGAAGTCAGACACCCAGTGCTTGGCGCAAGATTCGTAATGGAAAAGACGGACCATGTCCTCCTCGTAGGTGATGGCGCGCAGAGGTTTCTTGAAGCAAATGGGATTTTGAGGGACTCATCGCTGATCACAACCGAGAAGCTTGAGAAACTCCAAAGGCTGAAAAGGGAATGGTTTGACGGAAAAAGTGGCAGACTGCAGAAAAACAGGAGCTGGTACCGCAGGATGCACGGCACGGTGGGCGCAGTGGCGGTCGATTCCCAAGGAAGGGTTGCGGCTGCAGTTTCAACCGGCGGTTACTGGCTTAAAATGAGTGGAAGAGTGGGAGACAGCGCCGTGGCCGGCGCGGGATTCTACGCAAATCACACGGGAGGGGCGGTTGCAACGGGCACCGGAGAGATAGCGATCAAGGAAGGGCTTGCAAGGAAGACGGTAGAGGCGCTTGAGGCGGGTTTAAGTCCAGAAGAAGCCTCAAAAAGGTCGATAGAAAATGTGTCCCGCAAATATGGCGAAGGAACAATGGGTCTGATAGTTCTTGACAGCAAAGGCGAAATAGGCTACGCATACAACACCCAGGGAATGGGTAGAGCGTGGATCCAGTCCGGTAGAGATTCACCCTTTGTTGGTGTGTTCCCGGAAGACAACCCACGTATGTAAGACTCGGATAGCCGTGTGAACACCCGGGACGGGATTCCACGACCGTCAAAGTACATTGGTTGCCAAAAGATGCCTTGGGTTAATTTGCTTCCGACGAGTGTGTCCACAGGCTCAGCCTCGGCGAATGCAGGAAAAGGTCCGGAAAAACTGCTTGCAAATATTGTCAGCCGCCGAGTTATCACTTATGCCCTTTTTCCTGCTTTGTAACAAGGCGGGAAACCAGTAGTCCGCAGAAATACAGGGCACTCAGAACAAAGCCTATTGTGGCCTCGAGAATGCCCCCGGTTGCGCCCGGAGATATGAGCAACGCCACAAAGAACGAGACCGCAATCCCATACCTCCACCATGACTTCCACTGAGAATACGATACTATACCAACATAGCTCAACGCACCCATGATAAGCGGGGTCTGGAATGAGAGACCCATAGCAAGCATGATAAAGAAAACCGTGTTTATGAATGAACGCAGGCTGAGAGTTGGTGCAACACCGAAACTCACGGTGAAGAGATAGACAAATTTAAAGAGAAAGGGTAGCAGCACGAAGTACGCGAAGGCCGCGCCAAGACCAAAGAGAAGGGTGGCGGGCACGATGGAATAGGTGAGCGTCCTTCGTTCATCGGGCTTGAGACCGGGGGATACAAACGCCACAACTTCGTACGCCCAAACAGGGGACGAGGTAACGGCCGCAAGCACAGCCGCTATATAGAAGCTGGATATCAGCACATCAAACGCGTTGACATTAAGGAGTTCCATACCCCTCGGAAGAATATGATCCTTGAGTATAACAAATGCATCAGCGCTAAAGCTGTGGAAGATATCCGGGTAGGGGTAGTAGAGTGTTAGCCCACCGAGGGAAAATGCAACGGGTCTTGTCGCCGCGTAAAGAACAAAAAAAGATCGCGAAAACCAAGAGGGCAACGAGAAGTCTTCTCACGAGCTCAGAAAGATGCTCAAGAAAAGGTAGGCCCCCGACCCCAGCGCCAACCTGCGGAGAGGATTGAGACATTTTTCGATACTACTTCCCTGTTGTCTTTCAGCTGGCGCCTTTGGCCTGCTGTTTCAGCTCAGCAAGCTCCTTCTCAAGAGCGGCTATACGCTGATTCATTTCAGTCGTGGGGTTTGCGGCGCTATTGCCTGACTGAACCGAGACCGCCGCCGGCATGGACTGGTTTGGCGCGACTGAAGATGTATTCGTTGTGTTTTTGAGTTCCCGCTCAATTTCAAGCTGCCCCTTTTTGAACTCACCCATCGCCCTGCCAAGCGCTCTCGCAAGCTCGGGTATCTTCGACGCACCACCAAAGAGTATTAGAATCACCACTATGAAGATCAGCCAGTCGGTAACACTGCCTATCAACTCATCCACCCTTCGAATGATTAACTCAGAGTCGACTATTTAAGGGTATTGAGACGGCCGGCACCGGGAAAATCCTTGGCACCGGCTCTTTGAAGCAGCTGTTGCAGTATTACTATCGTTGCATGTTTGTCAAGAGGTCTGTTGTCATTTCCACACTTTGGCGAGTATATGCAACCTGGGCAGCCGCTCCGGCATCTGCATTCCTGTACGACGCCGAGCGTCGTTTTAGCAAGGTCTGGGAAGATTGCCGAGGCCTTCTCTGCGATCCCTATCCCTCCCGGGTATCCGTCATATATAAACACGGTGGGAGCTTGTGTGTGCTCATGAAAAAGTGTAGAGACTCCGCCTATATCTCGTCTGTCTGCCATAAGGTGAACCGGCATCACGCCGATCATAGCATGCTCCGCACCATGAAGCCCCCCAGCAAGGTCCATCCCAGCCGCTTCAATCGAGTCCGAACCCTGAGCATCAAGAGTATACCAAAGCGCTTTGGTGTCAAAAGGCAGGGGCGGGAGGTTAAGCCGGAAAGTGCCAGCTGATTTCTCGTGCCTCATGAGCTTATAGCCGACCGGGTTCTCGGTGACGTGGACGCTCCCGAAGTGTACTTCCAAGTTTCCAAATTTCCTTACACTTTCTTCGGAAGTTACAGTAATGTCAGTGACTATAAGAGGCTCGGTATAGTAATCCACGTCTCGACGTTCTACTTCAATCAGCCGTGTATCAAGGTCAAAACGGGTCACCACATAGGAATCGGTTCTGTGGTAGAGAACAGCCCCCGGGTGAGCCTCCCGGTAAGCATGGTAGATATCCATCTTTTCAAGGAGTCTTCCCAAGCTCATCACCCTGAACTCCTCTCCCCACATGCTTTCAAGCTGGACGTACTCAGTTGGTGCAACCCTTCCCGTATGGATATATGAGTCCTTTATCCTTGCCACGAGTTTTCTTCTCTTTAGTTCCTCAAGAACGTCTCCAAGGGATTCACCGAAGTATTTTTCATCCCTTTCCCTGATCAGCGGAAGCTCTGCGGAGGCGCACAAAATCTGGCCCGATAGTATGTAGGGGTTGTCCAGACTCACTATGGCGCTTTCATGGGGTTTGCCGAAAAACACCTCAGGGTGCTTCATATAATACTGGTCCAGTGGTCCCTGAAAACCAATGAGAAAGATAATGCTTTCTTCTCCTCTCCTTCCTGCACGGCCAGCCCGCTGCCAAGTAGAAAGAACACTGCCCGGAAAACCCGAGATCACTACTGCCTCAAGAGAGCCTATGTCTATTCCAAGCTCAAGCGCACTCGTTGAAACAACAGCTTTGAGTTCACCCTCCCGGAACGCTCGTTCGATTTGTCTCCGTTCTTCCGGTAGATAGCCAGCCCTGTATGAGCTAACGGCCGATGTTATTCCGTGTCTTTCAAGTTCATCCCGAGTCCAGCGGGCGACGAGCTCTGCCATCTTCCTTGAGACGGTAAAACCGAGGGTCTTTCGGCCATGTCGTACCAGAGCAGTAATTACTTTCACGGTCTCCTCGTGCGTTGAGAGGGTGCCTACACCATCGAAGTAAGGGTTATAGAACACAAAATGTTTTCGCGATGCTGGCGAGCCATCTTCGGATACGAGCTCAAAGCTAAGATCCTGTCCGGCGAATCTCGTTGCAAACTCAAGTGGATTTGCGAGTGTAGCAGAGGACAGGACAAAGACGGGTCTTGAACCATACTTCTCACACACCCTCCTAAGTCTCCTTACAAGCATAGCCGTGTTTGAACCAAAAATACCGGTGTACACGTGTGCCTCGTCAAACACCACGAACTCAAGATTTCTGAAGAATTCTGACCACTTTGAATGCCATAGAAGCGTTCGGTGTATTTCGAAGGGGTTAGAGATAACGATCCTTGAGTTTTGCCTGATGAACTCCCTCTTATACCTCGGAGTGTCACCATCGTAGATCTCTGCCCCCGACTTGATCCCGGTCGCCTCCTCGACCTCTCTGAAGAACTGCAACTGGTCGTTAGATAGTGACTTTGTGGGGTATACGACAAGGGCCCTCGACTGGGGATTATGGGTCAATCTTTCGAAAATAGGAAGGCTGAAGGCGAGGGTCTTTCCCGACGCAGTGGGCGTTGTGACGATTACGTTCCTGCCGCCTGCTAAGTACTCGATCACCTTGCACTGGTGGGAGTAGAGCCTCAGTCCTTTTTTTTAATGTACTCGTACAGGGCAGGAGCGAGTACGGGCTCTTTAGCACAGTACACAGCCTGTCTTTCCGGAATAACCTCTATATGCTCTACCCTTTTACCCATATGACCATCCGACGTTACCATGTTTAGAATGTCACGCATTTTCATAACAACAACCTGCGGTACATTTCAACTGATAATAAATAGGTTGAGTGTATGTCTTCAGCATTGTGAAGAGCAATCTCGGAAAGGGGCGCTATGTCACCTGTTTCCAGATATCTTTCGTACTGCGCGGGCACAAGGCTGCCCGGAAGGTCCCAAGGTCTGGCCTTTCCAAGAAGCTCGCGTTCGAGCGCCACAAGTTTACTGCTTTCAAGTTTAATCCTGCGCGCGAGGGGGTAAAGGTCAACGTGAGGGTTGTCAAGTCGCCTCTCCAGCCCATAATATGAAAATCGCTGATTCAAAAAGGGAACGTCAAACCTTTTTCCGTTGTAGCTCACAAATAACGCATCTTTGTCCGTCAGTGTCAAAAATTTTTCAAGGAGTTCGGCCTCGGCTTCTAAGCTACGCGCTATCAACTGGCTCAGGATGAGGTCAGAACCTTCCCTTCGTGCGAAACCTATCAGGAAAACAGGGGAGCTAAACAACCCGAGAGTTTCAATATCAACAAACGTTAGCTTCTCCGGAAAGAGAAAGAGAGACATGAGTACACGGGGATCTGAGGCACCGAATCTCTCAAAAAGCAGGTTTAGGACATTCAGGGGACTCGGATCATCAAGAAACGCAAGAACTCTTGCAGAAGTCCCAGAGTACTGCGGATTGGCGAGCAGGTGTTCAAGTCTGTTACAACCCCGGCTTCTGAGCTCGCGAGCCTTTGCGCCTCTAATTCCACTCACAAGCTCGAGTTCGCATCTGAGCTCGGCTAGGACACCGTCCCTTGAGGGAAAAGGGGGTACCTTGAGGTGGGTTTTCAGCTCATAAAGCTCCCCACGCTCACGAAAAACGTGAGTCGAACTAGACACGGCATTTAGATGCAAATCACATTCGTCTGTTGCGAGTGTATGCCTCATCTTCGAGTGCCAGAATTCCGCAAAACCTGACAATTTCCCCGGACACACCTCGCCTGCGCGCTTATAAATTTTGGTGCACACCGAACACGTGTGGGCTCGCTATTCTCCCCCACAGCTTTTAACTTAAAAGGGGTTAAGCGGGCCAAAGTCTCCCACCGTTCGTTGAGGAGGAGATGGATAGTCCCCTTACAGTGACGATTGGTACAGTTTAAAATAGTAGCAACTATGCGATACAGATTGGACAGATGTTCGCATTTTACTAAGCTCTTTACAGTTTTTTGAGCAAGAAAACTCCGGAGCTTTAGCGAGGAGAGTATGTCAGTGCCACTATGTCCAGGGTGCAAAGTGCTCAGGATTGTGATCGACAACTGTAGATAACCAATTTCCTCAAAGAGCAAACCCAAGAAATAGACAAAAATTCGATGTAGAAGTCATGGACACAGGTGTCGGTAGAGACCACTACGACGTCCTATTCTAAGCTAAACCCACCCGCGGCATACCGAGGTACTGTTTTGTTTTCATGTTCCTTACGTTACGCGTACAAACTAAACCCTGATTTTCGCGCTTAGTCAGTGTCATGTCCACGCACAAACCTTGATGCACCGTCATGCTTAACGCGTACCCATCACAGAAAAAACGGGAGCTATTGAACATCAAATACAAACTGAAGGTCGCAAGACGCCGCGTCAGAGGCGTGACGCTGAAGGTGGACTATAACGGGTTACTCGTGATTGCACCACGTCGGCTACCCGATGAAGAGATACGTAAAATAATCAGAGAAAACCAAAACTGGATTCGCAAGACAACGCTCCGTGTACACATGATCATGATGAAAGCGAACGCACTTAGACTAAAGAGGAGGAGCGAAGAAAACTTTGAGGCGATCAGCCTCCGCCTAATTTCAGGTTATTCGAAGGAGCTTGGCGTCTCCGCAAAGGAGGTGAAGTTCCGGAATATGAGGACCAGGTGGGGTAGCTGCGGCGCGAATGGTAGAATTACCCTGAGTAAAAGGGCAGCCTTTCTGCCGGACAACCTCCTTAAGTTTGTGGTCTATCATGAGGTATGCCACCTAAAGCACTTCAACCATTCGAAGGAGTTCTGGCAGATTGTTTCTAAACGATTCCCGGAATACAAGGAACTAAGACAGGTGCTCTTCTCTTACGACGCCAAGATACGTAGCGTCACTTCCACCTAGAACCCCCTGCAACCCTATACGCCGCCTGACTTAGCAGAAACAGTCGACTAGCGCGCCGTAGTCAGCAGTTCCAGAATAGATAGGTTTATATGGATTTCCGGATTTGAATGATCCGGTTGTGTATGGGCAGTAGGGTGAGTGGTAGCAGAGACCCAAGACCTCGGCTGAGGGG
>Ga0080006_1126453_pt1 | contig 20710 bp, 16 predicted proteins | sample RS3BMetagenome_FD_69209 | JGI IMG/M metagenome (GOLD analysis project Ga0080006, IMG submission 69209) | Ferric oxide microbial mat and aquatic microbial communities from Rainbow Spring, Yellowstone National Park, USA - RS3B (SPADES... ...
GAAGGCTGTGCTCGGCCAGATGGCGACCGGAGCCGCGAAGACCGACACCTTCTTGGGGGAGCGCTACCGCAGGCTCGTAAAGCGCATGCCGAAGAAGAAGGCTCTCGCCGCGATCGAGCGCCCGATCCTCGTCATCATCTTCCACCTGCTCTCAGACCCGAGCGCCACCTTCACCGACCTTGGAACCGACTTCTACACGAAGCGCATCGATGCAAAGCGCCGTACCGACCACCTCGTTCGTCAGCTCGAGGCGCTCGGCCATCAGGTCACCTTGGTTCCAGCCGCCTGAACCAGGACGCTCGCCAGTTGCGCCACCCCTTCCCGACACAGTCGGGGCTGGCGCCCCGAGCGGGGCTCTGCCCCGCACCCCTGGTCTTGCGCGCCCACGTCCGCTCCCTACTCACGGGATGATTTTCCGGTCAGCATCGGGTTCAACTCGTGTCGGAGGGCCGATCCGTACTCGACGCCCACGGCGGTGTTGCGCACGGAGCTGGCTTTGCCGGGCTGAGGACTTGGTTGCGCGGTGTTGGGGCTACCGGCGCCTCTCCGGGGCCGCGGGAGTCTGACCAGGGAGCCCGCGTCCACAGGATCGCAGCACCGACTCGCCAGCGCCTCACGGGACGGCCGATGTCTCACCCACATGGCAGGCTCCAAGCGGCCGAGGAGGAGGAGGAGGAGGAGGATGATCACATGGTCGAACTCAAGCCCGGAGTCCCGGTCTACGGGCTCCTTCAGCAGATGACGCAGCTACGGGCTCAGCTCGGAAATAGCCAATCGGCTCTCGACGCCACCGACGGCCAGCGCTACTTCCTGACCAGCGTGGAAGCAATAGAATCGACCTTCAGCCACAGCTTCGAGAGTGCCGCCTGGTATGACCAGCTCTACTCGTCGGGGTACTGGGCCATTCGGGCTATGACGCCGGACACCACGAGGCCGATGCCCCTGCTCCGCTCAGAGTCCGACCGGATCCTTCGTTGGCTCGACGATATCGAGGGGGAGCTGAAGCGGATCAACGAGCAGGACGAGTGGGACGACAAAAACATCCCAAGGCTCATTCTCGACACCAGTGCCATTGTCCGTGAGGGTGAATTCGACACCTTCAACTGGGAGCCGGTAGTCAACAACGTGTGCGTGCGGCTCATCCTGCCGATCCTCGTGATCCGGGAACTCGACAACCTGAAGAACTCTGGGAAGGAGCCCAAAGCACGGAAGCGGCTCCGCCGAATCCACGAACTGCTCAACGGACACGGCCGGGGATGGGCCCCGATCCGTCCCGGCGTGACGCTTGAGCTACTCATGAACCCGCCACGCCACGTCCCATTGGCGGTGAACGACGAGGAGATCATCAGCCGGACGCAATACCTGAACGGGCGGCGCGGTGGTCGGCTGAAGCTGATCAGCGGCGACTACCGGATGGTCCTGTCGGCACAGGCGGTGGGCTTGGACGCGCAACTCACCCCAGCCGAACTGAGGTCACCTTTCGAGTAGGCAGCTTGACGGCTGCCAAGCCGATCGATCGTCTGGCATGCTGGCCAGCTCTCCGGCCAAGTTCGCCACCTAGAACGCGGGGCTACTTCTTGCCTTTCCCGGGCTTGCCCTTGGCCTGCGCCAGATCGCTTCCCGCGACGCTCTTGACATTCTTCGGCGTTTTCGGGTTCGCGAGCAGCTTGCCAGCCTTGGAGGCATCTCCTTTGCTCGTTGCCATGTTTCACCTCCTCGGGATCAATCGTCCGTCAATCTTACAAGTCTGTAGTTTACCTGAGACGCCGACAGTGATCCCGCGGCATCGGCCTGACCTCGCCCCCTCACGATGACAGCACTACGAGCGTGCGCGGCGGTGCGCCCGTAGAGAATAGGTACGGTGGTGGCGTCCTGGAACGATAGGTAGCCAGCCGACTATGACCACCTATTTCACCGCAGACCAGCACTTCGGTCACCAGAACATCATCGGGTACTGCGGCCGGCCGTTCCACAGCGTCGGCGAGATGAACGCCGTGCTCGTCGCGAACTGGAACGCCGTCGTCGGCCCGCACGACACCGTCCACGTCCTCGGCGACGTCGCCATGGGTCGGCGGGAGGAGTCGATGCCGCTCATCGGTCGTCTCGCCGGGCACAAGATCCTCTACCCGGGGAACCACGACCGATGCTGGTACGGACACGGGCAACGAGCCCTCCGCCTGGAGCAGGAGTACCTCGACGCCGGGTTCGACGAAATTCGCCAGGGGCCGCTTGCCATGACCGTCGGCAACCGGGAGGTCCTCGTCTGCCACCTCCCGTACCAAGGCGACAGCGGCGAGACCGAGCGCTACGCCAAAGTTCAGGCCGGTCGACGAGGGAATGTGGCTGCTCCACGGGCACGTGCACGAGAAGTGGCGCCAGCAAGGGTGCATGGTCAACGTCGGCGTGGATCTCTGGGACTTCACGCCGGTCCCCGAGGAAGTGATCGCCCGGCTGATGGACGACGCGCCGCTCGTGAGCGACTGAGGCTCGCAGGCCGCCAGAAGTACCCCAGCGCTTCGGTCCTTGGGTCAGCTCGAATCGTCGTCTTGCCATGCTGCCAGTCGCTTGCCGATCAGGCTCATGAACTGCTCGCCATGCGGCGGTCCGATCGAGATCTGCTGATCGACCTGGCTCCAGTGCAGCACGCGACACCGGCCGGTGTGGTCCGCGGTGGCGACTCCGCGGTGGTGGACGATGTCGTTGCGCATGTGCCGCAGGTCGCCCATCTCGTCGCACACCAGATCCTCCGGCTGCGAATGGCCGAGCTCGCCCGCGATGGCCTTCCGATAGCCGTGCTCCCAGGCCGTGTACACCGTGACGATCCAGAGCTGCCCGAGCAGGGTGCTGAATTGCCCGCCGGGAGCCACACGCTCGGGCAGCTCGGCGAGGCGCCACGTCACGTATGGCGCCCAGTCGCAACTTGCCAGGGATCCGTTGCCGACGTGGATCATCGGGTCGGGGGGTGCCACCGGCAGCAGATTCCGCGAGCATCCTCTGGAACTTCTCCTGCTGCTCGACAAGCCCGATGACGCCGAACAGGTGTGCTGCCGCCATCTCGTGCAAGAAGGACCGCAGGTCCTCGTAAGGGCTGCGCCGTTGCGAAGAACTCGAAGTTGACTCGGTGGTCGACCCCATGGCTGCAGTCAGACGCTGCGCCCGGGTCCCGTCGACCCCCGGAGAACCTTGAGGGAGGGCCGGCTGCCATCGGGGTCGCTGATGACCACGCCGGTGAGCGAAGCGCAGCGCTCCCAGAGCAGCTTCTGATGCCGGCCCGGCCGATCGGCCGCCTGGAAAACCCTGACGGCCAGGTCACGTCGCTTGGAGCGCAGCGCGGAGGTGGCCAGCGCATCCACTTCCCGCCAGTGGTCGGTCCCGAGACGTGAAGCCACCTCCACGTAACGGGTGAAGCGCCGGCCGGCCACGGCCAGCCACGCCAGCTGCTCGAGCGCCTGGTCGGCGGGGTAGTCGAGGTGGAAGGCGCGACATTCGGCCTCGAGCGCCAGCAGTACCCCTTCGACGAGCTCGGCCTGCCCGGCAGGAACGTGGCTCCACGGCAGGGTCTCCTCTTTGAACTCGAGGGCGTAGTCCTCGAAGACGACCAGATCAGACAGGTCTGCCCAGTAGGCCTCGGGCGCCATCCCAGCCGCCTGCCAGTCGATGCCGAGGTAGGTGTGCCATGCCTCGCGCCGCATCTCGCCGACGTTGCCGAACGAGTCGTCGGCCCGGTCGGCAAGCTCCAGGCCGGCCGTGTGGAACGCGCGATAGAGGGCAAGGCGCTCTCTGTCCACCAGGTCCGCCTTGTCGAGGGAATCGAGCCGATCCTCGATCCGCCGGACAGCCGAGAAGCTCCGGCGCTCTGAGATGTAGTCCTTCACCTCGACATTGCGGCGGAAGGAGCGGTAGTAGCGCTCCGGGTTCACCGGGAAGGCGTCCCAGTGCCCGATCCGCGACCGGCGCTCCAGCCGGACCCGCGGCGTCTCGATCATCGCCGGGGTCTTAGCTCTGCCTTCGAGGTAGCGCTCGGCCAGCTTCTTGCGGGCCTTGGTGAGAAGACCCCGGTCGGCAAGGACCTCGGGCGTGGCCAGGTCGCCCGGAACCAGACCGGCATCGTCGAGCCTCACCCGGAGATCGTCGAGGTGACTGAGCATCGACTCGGGGCCCTCGCTGCCACCGGTGCGGTCCTGCAGCTCGCCGACCAGTCGCTCCTCCAGTTGGTCGAGGTCGGCGCGGTGGTTGGCGACGGCCACCGCGCAGAACCACAGGTCCCAGTGGCTCCAGCTACTTCCCCCGACCTCATGCCATGGTTCGGGGCCGAAGACCGGCGGGCGACGCGGCGGCGACGGGGCCGTGCTCACGGGCGCCCCCAACGGCCCTCGGGGCCCCAGCCGGGGCGCAGCGGTGGCAGGTCGGTGCAGCTGGGATCCTTCGGTCGCGGCGACTCGCCGTCGTCACCGTCCCATCGGCGGCGGTACTGGTCGGGAATGTCACCCCACCCCCAGTACGGCAGGGGGCGGTCCGGGAGGATGCCGACGGTCTCGACGGGGTCGATCCGCTCGGGTCCGACGGTGCACAGATGGGCCCAGTCGTCGCCGAGGTCGAACACGTACACGAACTGCTCGCCCGGGTGTAGCCGCGAGAGCTTGACGCCCCGGAAGTCCTCGGTCTCCTCACCCTCGATCTCCCAGTCGGGGTCGGGGATGCACAGGCGCGTCCTGTCGTCCAACGTGAACTCCTGAAGATGGGATCGGTCCCACCGAGCGAAGGCGTCGTCGATGGCATCCGCGAGCTGTTCGAACGTGTGGGTGCGCGCCGCGGCGAAGATGCGCCCCGGCCGGGGCCAGAGGTGCTCGCCGTGGCCCTCGACAAGATCGACCCGGATGGACAACCATGTGCGTGCCACGATTATAGAAGGCTTCTTCGCTTTGAAACTCCACCCATCACAGGATCTCCTCGATGGCAGTCACGACCGACTTGAGCATTGCGATGTCGCCGCAAACCTCGTCCTTGGTAAGTGCTGCCCGCCCGCGTCCGATTCGGTCAGCTTCGTGAGCTATTCGGTTGCGGCGTAACGTGATCCGATCCAACTCTTTCACCGTGTGGCCGGCCGCGACTTTCCTATGACCATCGACCTTGCGAGTCCAATCATCTACTCCCAGAAGAGACAGCAGCGCACCAAGTTGATTTGGCGCAGTGCTCGCCATCTTCCGAACCGAGGGCTCGACCACGTACTCCCGAAGCCCCCACCGCTTCCGCTCGTACAAGTCGATCTTCATCCAGTCGCTGAGCGTTAGCGGCAACTCGCGCAACCTCCTCGTCAGCGACGACTCGTCTCGCAGCAGCGGACCGACCTTGCTCATCGCCTTGTCGCCGAGGTACGTCTCGAAGGCCGCGCAAGCCGCTACAAGAGCCTGCCGCAACAACGGTCTGGGATCTGTGAAGTCATCTCGGCATAATCCGCTGCCTGGCTTGAACACGACAAAGACGTGCTCACTCTCCAAGCAGTCGAGCTGATCTCGATTGCGCGCTGGAATCCGAAGGGCGTCACCAATTCGCACACGCAACTCTGCGCGCATTCGCCGAGCCCGAGTGTTCGTGAAGCCATCGACGAAGGCAACCAGTCGGTCAGCATCGGCAATCGTGAGTTCAAACACTGCAAGCGGTCGTGGTTTTGGTCTGCCCGTCATTCCAGTCCTCTCCACTCAGGGCTCAACGTTGTTCTTCGCTACTACCGACCCGCCGCACCTTGATCCCGCACGACGTCAGGAACCCCCGGCTGTCCACATGGCGCACACCGAGGCGGCTACAGGCGGTGGTCAGCGAGACTCGGATCGGCATCCTGTCGACGTCGTCGTCGGTCACCACCACGACCTCGAGTCCTTGCGCTTGCAGCTGCACAGCCTGGGCGAGGACGTAGGGATCGGCGTCTTCGCTCGACTTGTTCGGGTCGACGACGTCTCCCGCTTCGCGCATCACCCGCTGGATGTGCTCGTAGTCGACGTCGAGCGGGTACCGCAGCCTGCTCCGGACCCCGGGGGCCCACGCTCCGGGCAGATCGGGATGGGCGATCTCGCTGGCCTCATTGACCACCTGGCGAGGCATGGCGATCTGCCCCTGCTCGACCAGCTGTTCCAGCAGCTTGAACGCATCCCACTGGTCCGACACGCCGATGAGCGTCTTGAAGTTGATCAGCGCGGAGGTGTCCACGATCCAGACCGGTCCCTCGTCAGGCTCCGGTGGCAACGAGGCTCCGGAGATCGTCGACCTGGCCCGTCGTGAGATGCAGGTAGTCCGAGAGATCCGACCGAGTGAGCCGCCCTCCCTTGGCGGCGTCGATCAGGATCTCGGGGATTCGCGTCCCGAGCTCACGCAGACGCTTCTCGGGCGCTGGCTGGCCGCCGCCCCCTCCCGCCTGCGCATTCCAGTCACGGTCGGCAAGCTCGCGCTCCACCATCCCGTACAGAGACGGGGGTGCAAGCTGGAGCTCTTGGAGCCGCAGGCTGGCGGCCCGCGTGCTGACCTTGAACCTGGCCGCGATTTTCCGAGCAGTATCCACATCCTCGACCCGGCCGTGCGCTGAGATGCCAAAATGCGACGCCACGCTCCGCAGGGCGTCGGCGGGCAGCAACAGCTCCGCGGCGAACCGCTCGCACCAGCGCTCCGCACCGACTTCAGGGTCGCCCGGCACGATGAATCGCAAGCAAGCGGCGTCGGTGCGGGTGACCAGGTGCCCGAGCTCGTGGAAGAGCGTGAAGATGCGAGCCGTCGGGTGGTACGCCGTGTTCACTCCGACGATCGGCGCGTGGTCGTCCCAGGCGGAGAACCCTCGCACGCTCTCCCTGCCCAGCTGGAGCTGGATCACGAGGATTCCAAGCTCCTCCAGGGCGTCTCGCCAGGACCGGAACGCCTCGCTCGGGCTCTCCCAAGCAAGCTGCTCGGCGGGGGGAACCCCGAGGATCCGTCGGACCGTCGCAGCTGCCTCTATCGACCGGTCGTCCGTCGAGTACCGAGGCAGGTCCACCTCGGCGGATCCCTCGTCGCGCAGGACCCACGCCACGATCTGCTGGAGGCGCCTGGCCCAGCGGATCTGGCGGACCTCTTCCTTCGAGAGACGGTGTCCCATGAGACCCGGTGCGCTCCGCAGGCTCGTCGGCAGTCCAGCCTTGCGCGGCGGCTCCGGCAAGAAGAAAAGCGCCGTGGGCCGGCGCAGCAGTTCGGCGAGCTTGCTGAACTGACCTCGGCTCGGTAGGGCAGCTCCCGATTCCCACGCCTCGACCGCAGCGACGTCCACACCCAGCGTGGCAGCCACGTCTGCAGGAGCGAGGCCGGCCTCGTCACGAGCCCAAGCCAGCACCGAGCCCGTGATCGGCACCTCGCGGCGAGTCATCGTCACAGCTTGTCGCCGAGCGGGAGTTCGCCGAGCTGCTCGGCAATCGTCAATGGACTCGGGACGATCGCGAGCCAAGCGACGAGATGCACGTCGTCGTGGTCGATCTCGGGCAACAGCTCGGGGGGAGGACTGGGTTCCAAGCCCATCTCTACGGCGATCTCCGCGATCGCCTGGACCTGCTCGGCTGGTCGGTCCGACGATGCCATCGCCGCGCGCACGAGCTTCAGGATTCGCTCGGGATAGGGCGCCTCGAGCGCTTCCACCAGGCGATCGGCCTCTTCGATCGTCATCGAGGAAGGCCGGTGACTTCTCACCAGCTCGGTGGCCCGTTGCATAGTGAGCGGCACTGGCGCGACCAGATTCGCGGGGTCGGCCGCCTTGTTCCAGGTCTCCACGATGCTGTTGCGAGCGTGCCGCCATGCGTCGAACGCCCCGAGATAGGTGGTCTCGGACAGCTCCCGCGGCGTATCGAACCCTTCTGGCGGACGCGCGGCGTCGAGGCACGTGAGCGTGTCGGCGATGACAAGCGGCGTTGCCTCGTCGCCGACGTCGACGTAGCGGAACTGTGGCCGTTCGTAATCAGCGACGCGGGCGCAGAACACGTAACCTGGGAGGGAACCATCAACAGCCATGCCGCTTCCGGTCCCCCACGGCAGCGCCTTGATCCGGGCGTCGAGCTCGGGGTTCTCCAAGGCACGGCGCAGCTCTTGACGGTACTCCTCGCCGCTCAGCGCCTTGCGTCCCGTGCCACCGCGCTCGAAGAGGCTCGCGTCCTCCTCCTGCAGCCGCTCGATCTCCTCGCGGGTCTCGGTGAAGACGACGTCCTCGGTCCGGCTTCCCGGCAACACCTCTCCACCCACGCCGACCGAGGCCGCCGCCTGCTTGATCTTGCGGTGCAGGCGCTCTTCCAGCCCGAGTAGCTCGTCGAGCTGTGCGTCAGGGAAGATGCAGCGTAGGTAGACCTCGGAGTGGGACGAGCCAATCCGGTCGATCCGGCCGTGGCGCTGGACAAGCCGCATCGGGTTCCAGGGAAGGTCGTAGTTGATGATATGGCGAGCCTGCTGGAGGTTCACCCCTTCGGCGAGCACGTCGGTCGTGACGACGATGTCGTAAAGGTCCTCGTTCCTGCCGTCGGGCGCGTCGGTCGTGCGCGGCGCGAATCCCCACAGGACTCGCTCCTTGTCCCCGCCACCTCCCGAGATGGCCGTGATGCGCTCGGCGTACTCGGTAAGACGCGAGTCTGCCTTCACCGCTTGCGCCAGGTGCTCGGTGATCCACTCCACCGTGTCGGCGAAGTAGCTGAACACCAGGACCTTCCGCTTGTCCCGAGCGTCATCGGGCCCGATACCCTCGGCTCTGGCTTGCTCGGCAATCACGACGAGCTGCTCGACGAGCACCGCCAGCTTCGGGTCGCCCTCTTGGCGGACCTGCTCGGCCTGCTCGGCGAGGGCAAGGAGCAAATCACGGTCGTTGCGCACGTCGACGGCGAGCGTCTCCAGGTCATACTCTGCCGTGTCGTCGAGGGCGTCATGGTGCCCGTCGAGGTACGTGTCGTACTCGTCGAGGTCGTCGGAGTCCGTCGCGATCCAGTCCGCCAGGGCGGCTCCGGTCGCCACTTTCCCGTGGTCGAGCAACGACAAGAAGGCATCGTGGCTGGACGCCATGTGGCGGCAGGTGCATGCGAAGGCGTACGCGGAGGACTCGAAGCGCTTGAGGAGCCCGGAGCGGAGCAGCCCGGCAAGCTGGACCTCGTAGGCGTCAGCCGACCCGTCGAGCCGGTAACGAGACGGGGCGTAGCGCCCGAGGGTGAGCACGTCGGGGCTCGTCACCGAGCCGCCGATCACCGGGCCGTCGAGGGCATGCGCGAAGCGGGGGAAGAACCCGGGCAGCACGTCGTCGAGGTTGTAGCTCACCTTGATCACCCGCGGGGTAGGGAAGGTGATCGGCGCCTGTCGACCACCGACGTTCAGCGTGTCGTTGGGGTAGTAGCGCTTCACGAACGGCCGGGTCCGCCGTACGGCCACCGCGTCGAGCACGTCGAAGAGGTACTCCGGCGACAGGTCGTCCGGGTTCATCGCCATCGCCGCGGCGATGTGGTCCCGAAGCGAGCGGATACCGACGTCGGCGAACGCCGCGTCGTTCTTCACGAAGTAGCCGAGCAGGTAGTACAGGTCCCACAGCGAGTTGTTGACCGGCGTCGCCGTGATCAGCACCAGGTCCTTTGGCGGGGAGCCGGCCAGCAGGCGGCGCAGGGCCAGCGCCCGCTGCGTAGACGGGTTGCGCAGGTTGTGCGCCTCGTCGATGACGACCATGGCGTACTCGCGGGGGTTGAACTGGAACGCCTGTCCCGAGCCGGTGGGGTTGAGGCGATGGTCGCCGGCCAGCTCCTCGAACGAGCAGCTCTCCACCCCGAGCTGATAGGTGGTGAGCAACGAACGCCACGGGCCGTCGCGCAAGGTGGCGGGAGCGATGATGAGGACCCGCTGCCGACGCTCCTCGACGGCCTGGCGGATCAGCTCACCGGCAACGAAGGTCTTGCCGAGACCGACCTCGTCGGCGATGAGCACGCCGTGGCGCTCGGCGAGGAGGCGCCGTGCCCGCCAGAGCCCGTCTCGCTGGAACGAGGTGAGGTGGATCCTCGGCGCCCCCTCCGCAGCAGCCTCCGCCGCAATCTCGGGTCCGTAGCGCTCGAAGAGCATGCGCAGGTAGACGAGCTCGGGGGCATGCTCCTCGAAGCGGGCCGCGTACAGGGCGCCCAGGTCGTACGGCTGGGATCGGTCCCACAGGTCCTCGAACCATCCGATGACCTGGCGTACCACGTGGGGCTGGTACTGGCCGAGGTTCAGCTCGACGTTCGTGGCGAGCCCGGCGTAGGTGAAGTTCGAGCTGCCGGCGATCACGCCCTCGTCATGGCTGGCTACGATGAACGCCTTGCCGTGCAGGAAGCCGTCCTCGAGCCGACGGACCTCCACGTTGCCGGACCGGAGCCAGTCGACCAGTCGCCGGGCTCCCCGGTCGGCTTCGATGGTGAAGCCGAGCAGATCGCGGTCCTCGACAAGGGTACGGGCGTGCCCTTCGAGAGCGCGACGAAGCTGGGCGCGCGCCGCGCGGGCGGGTGTGGTGGAATCGGCCAAGCGGCGGAGTGGGCGTTCGGGGATGCTCGGCTCCGCTCCGATGAGAAGACGCACCTTCGTCACGTGGTCGAGCTCGTCGGCGAGCAGCTCGTAGCCCCCGGGGTTGAAGTAGGCAGTGGCGATGGCCAGCTCGGGAGGATGCGCCAGCGTCTCGTGCAGGTGGGCGAGGTGCGCGCAGATGGCGTCTGCGACACGCTCCCCGGGCCGGTTGGTGGCGAACTCGGGTTTCGCTGACGCGCTCATCGCGGTTCTTTCGCCAGCCGTCGGAAATGCCCGAGGGCGGCATCGAGACGTCCCTCGTGCCGCCAGCCCACATGGAACGTCTCGAAGACGTGCCGGAGGTTGGACTCATCGAGCCCGTAGAGGAGCGCGACCGCGGCGTCAAGTTCGGCCACGAGATCGTCCTTCTCGGCCACGGCCACGCTCCCGACCGGCACTCCTACCGCCTTGGCCCAGGATTGGTACCGGCGGTCCACGGCGGCCAGGCGGCCGGCGATCTCCTCTACCCGTCGGCGGATCGGGTCGTCGCGGTTCGGGCGCGGAACGGGAAAGCCATTGAAGAGATGGAAATTCAGACTGATCTCGACGACACGACGGGCGTACCAGTCGAACGGGACCGAGCAGAGCACCCCGAGCAGGTAGGCCTGGTCTCGCTCGTCACCTGCGGACCACAGGAGATACGGGGCCTTGTTGGTCATGACGATATTGGGTGGTGCAAGCGCGGCGATGACGGTGCGGCTGTCGGTCGCCCGGGCGACATCCCGAAAGGCGATCCGAGGCCGCAGACACGGCAAAGTTGCCGGATCGAGCGCCCACTGCCGGCTCAGCTCACTGAAGGCGGACCGCGCGGTGCGCTGCTGGCGAAGGCGTTTGAGTTGGAGTACCTCCCTGACCTCCTTCGGATCGGCCCACGCGTAGTAGGTGCCGGTGTCGGGTTCCCAGATGTTGAACGAGGCTCCCTTGTAGACGGGCCACATGCCGGCTTGGACATCTGCCTTGTCGAGGGCGAAGAGATGCTTGTCGTTGGTCGCGTGGAACTCCGTCGTCGGACGCGCTCGCCATCCGTCGGCGGCATCAAGCCGGGGATGCCGACGGAGCTTGACGAAGACCTCGGCGGAGCGCTCGCTCGGCAGGAGCGGGAACGAGGCGCCCTCCGACCAGCTTCGCAGGTCCGTGGCCGAGAACTCCGCAGGCTTGTGGAGAATGCCGGTTCTGTACGCTCCCAGGTTCGAGTACGGCCCACGCAGACCGACTGAACCGGCGTGGTCTTGCCCCTTCCGAATGGTGACGAGCCCGAAGGTGTACTGAGGGTGGACGTCCTCGAATGCCCACTGATTGTTGTTCAAAATCATCGTGACATCGGCGAACGCCCCGCCGTCGAGGACTGCCTCGCGCCATGGTGCGCTGCCTGCTGCCGAGAGCGCCGAGCGCGGCAACACCACACCGATCGCACCGCCATCACGTGCCAACTGCCAGAACCGCCAGCAGAACGCCTTGTAGAGGTCCGGATCGCCGGATCCCATCCCCGGGTACGGTCCCGCGAGAAGCAGCTTTCGTAGCTCCTCCGCCTCCGTGACCGCAGCATCGTACTCCGCCACCAGGTCCGGCCGAGCCTTGTGGAGGCGTGCGATCTCGGCTTTCTGCTCGCCGGCGCTCATGCTCTTGAGCCCCGGATGACGGAGCGCCCAGAAGCCGAGCTCCTCGACCGTGGCCTCCTCCCAGGGTGGGTTCCCAACGATCACGTCGAACCCTGGCCGCTCGCGCAGGAAGACTTCAGGGAACGCTACGGGAAAGTGCAGAGCCCCCAGGGATTGCGACGCCGCTCGTGCCGCACCCAAGTCCTGGTGGTCGGTGATGCGCTGCTCGTCGACGTCGACCAGATGCGCCGCCCTGCCGACTCGTGCCGCCACGAGCAGGTCAAACAGGTTGTGTGCTGGCTCCACGGCGCTTCTTGCTTCGAGGTGTGCTTCCCGAGCCTCTGCCACTTCCGCGGTGGTGACCTCGCTCGTCAGAGCAAGCCGACGAAGCGCCTTTTCCGCCCGGGCGAGGAAGCCCGTGAGCTGGTCCCGGAACAGTGAGCTTTGCCCCGCTTGCGCCCTCGGTTCGAGGATCGCCACCGCCTCGTCGATGGTGCCGATACCCGTCAGGCTGTCGCCTTCGACGAGGTTGTGGTCGAGGAAGGACAGAGGGAGTCCTGGCACGAAGGTGTGGATCCACACGGCGAGACGCGCCAGCTCGACCGAGATGCGGTTCCGGTCGACGCCGTAGATGCAACGCCGAGCTACCTGGCGACGGAGCAAGCTCGTGGTCTCGATCTCCACCCCGTCGGCGAGGTCCCCGAGCGCGGCCAGCGCCGACGAGCGGAGACGCTCCAGCTCTGCCAGCACCCTCGGGATCGAGTGCAGCGACAGGAACGCCGACAGTCGTGCTTCTATCCGGTCGACCGCGGCGACGAGGAAATGGCCCGAGCCCATTGCGAGGTCGACGCAGCGGAAGTCGAAGAACTGCTCTGCTGCGCCAGCCTCGTCACCGGCGTCGAGGAGCACCGCGAGCCGCCCGATGTGGTCGTCGAGCACGGCGTCGAGTACATGGTCGAGCAGGTGCTCGACGGCGAAGGGCTTGGTGAAGTACGAGCCGCTTGCCTTCCGTGCCCCCGAGCGATTGTGGAAGTACACCTCGCCTGCCTCGACGGCGACGGTCTGGGACTGACGAGTCGGCACGAAGTTGCCTTGCGCGTCGACGGCGAGGTCTGTCTGGGCAACCGATAGCCGGGACTCGAGCAGCCCTTCGTAGATCGTCCCGAACTCCCGGACCGACAGGCTCCGGAAATCGACCGGTCCCACGACATTGTCGGCTCCGACGTCCACGAGCAGCGCCGTCAAGGGTGGGCCGAACTCTGCATCGGTGAGAGCAAGAGTCGCGATCGCAGCGCCGGCCCGGTTGACTTCAGGATCGTCGCTGAAAAGACCGCCGTCGTAAGCCGGCACTCCCCATCCGGCGTTGCCCCCTTCAACAGCGTGCCAGAGAGCCCGGATGTCGTCCCACAGATCGGTCGCGTGCTCGTCGAAGGACGGATCCTCCTTCGCCTGCCACTCCGACAGACGCCGGGCCAAGCGCTTCAACGAATGGTCGTTGTACCTGCTGTTGGTCCTGTACGGAAGGAGGTCCTTGTCCTCGGCGTAGGCGACGAAGAGCAGCCGGAACAAGATGACGAGGGTCTCCTCGTATGCTGCGGCGAGCTCGTCCTCGCTCAGGTCGGCCCCGCCGTGGGCGTGACGGGCGACGGCAGTCGCGAGGGCAGGCACCGATTCGAAGTAGATGCGGTCGCGCAGTCGCGCTCCCAGCTCGGCGGCGAAGTCGGCCGAGCGTTCGAGAATCTGCTCGATCGTCCCGCGCTCGACCAGCGCGTCGGCGCCGAAGAGGAGCGGGACGAACCCCGCATGGTCCTCAGGCAGGAGCGCGAGATCTACCTCCACGTAGGTGTCGGCCCGCCCCTTACGCCCAACGCCAGTGTCGACCCGAGCCGAGTACAGGCGGACCTGGCGTGCACGGGTGAGGATCACCCATGGCAATCCCTCGCGGTCAGCGAGAGCGAGCGCCTGGGAGACCGGGCTGGTGCCGAAGCGGTCGCCGGCATCTTCGAACGCTTCGCCCTCGTCGAGAAAGACGGCTACTGCCCGCTTGGCGCCACGAACCTTGAGGACGGACGAGGTGACGCTCAGAGGCTCGACGGTGAACCCGAGCTTCTCGACGAGCGCCCGGCCTCGCAGCGACAGCACCGCCTTGCCTCGGGTGCACGCCTGCCCCCAGTCCGCTCGCTCGGGAACCCCATGACAGAGCTCCTGGGTGGCAAGCAGCCCGCTGTTCCGCAAGCCGGGCAGATCGGAGCCGACCTCGGGCAGCATCGAGACCAGCAGCCGTACCGCCGCGTGGCGGCTCGGTTCGGCGAGGGCCGCGCCCGCCAGTCGCTCCACCTGCGAGGGTTCGAGATCTGGCACGAGTGGCGGGTTCTCGCCCACGGGTCCGCACACGGTGAGGCGGAGTCCTTCGGGACCCTCGTACCCGACGATCAACAACAGAGGGCTCCGACGCCTCCCCTGCCGGAGCCGCCACAGCGTGCGGACGTCGTCAGCCTTCGGGCGGTGCCGGCTAGTGGCAAGGGCGACTTCGAGCGCGTGGTCGCCGGCTCCGAGGAAAAACACCCCCGGGGCGAGATCGGCGGGAGCACCCTTGGGCGTCGACCACTGGCGGGGATCGCGATCGGCGAGAAAGTCCTCCACGAAGCCCTGCTCGGTCATACGGGGCTCGACTCCCCGAATCGGTGCCACGGTGGACGGCGCATTCTGACCAGCGTACGAGACGGGTGCGACACGGACACTGCTTGCGGGATCATCGACGGCGCCATCCGTCAGCCGTCGTACCGGGTCGTCTGGCCTACGCTGCCATGCTCGTCCACGGAGACACGGGAGCGAGGGAGCCGCTCGGGCGGCTGGCGGTATCGGCGGTAGAGCGTCTGCCACGGGATGCCGACCAGCGGAGCGATCTCGCGCCAGGGGTGGCGCTCCGGTCGCGCCCACACCGCCGACCAGACGGCTTGGTGGAAGGCCAGCTCGGCTTGGCGGCGGGCTGCGGCGAGCGCCTGCAGGCGTTCGAGCGCGTCGCCGGTCGCCTGCGCGGCGAGGCCCCAACGGACCATGGCATTGGTGGCCTCGCCGGCCTGCTCGGCCAGCAGTGCCGTGTCCCGCTCCATCGCGAACTGGCTGCTCACAGGACCGAGCGTACTCCGGCTGTCTCACATCCGCGACAAATCAGTCAAAGACGGGCTCGAACCCCTTGTTCTTATGGCGGACGGTGCTCGACCGGCCAACTCGTCCCTCTCTCCGCCCACCCCGAGCGAAAGGACTCCGACCGTGACCCCTTCACCGAACGCTTCCCATCTCCTTGGCACCACGCTGCCCACGCCCCCGACCCTGCACGGACCGCTTGCGCGGTTCCTACTGCACCCACAGGCCGCGCTTCGCGACCTCGGACACCTGCTGGCCCACGCAGGCTGGTTCGTCCTCGGCCGTCTCGGCCCACCCATCGCAGCCCTGCTCGCCGCTGCGGTCATCGGCCAGGTGCTGCTCGCCCGGTGGCGGGAACGGAACGCCGCGGTGGACGCCGTGTGCCTGGAGCTCCGCCCGCCGCCGGTCGTCGATCCGGGGAGCGCGGAGGTCTTCTGGACGAACCTCCACGCCCTGCTGCGCCCGTCCTGGCGGGCTGTCCTCCACGGCCGCCACCAGGTCGCCTTCGAGATCCGGGCGGTCGGCGAGCGTGCCCGCTTCGCCGTCTCGGCGCCTCGCTCGATGGCCGAACACGTGAGTCGGGCGGTCACGGCTGCGTGGCCCGGTGCGAGCGTCGTCCCGTCCGGGCCAGCTCCAGCGGACCGAGGGCATCGAGCGTCTGCCGGCTACCGGCTCTGCCTGGCTCGGGCGCAGTGGCTGCCGATCGCCACCGACCACGCGCTCGATCCGCTCCGCTCCGTGCTCGGCGCTGCCGCCGAGCTCTACGAGGACGAGGAAGTCGTCGTACAGGTCGTGGCCCGGCCCGCGTCCCGTCGTCGCGATGCCAACGCCCAGCGGGCCGTGCTCGGCCTGCAGGGGATCGCGGCACCGAGCCCCGCTCTCCGCCTGGTCGGGCCGATCGTGCACGGGATCCTCGACTTCGTGACCCCTGGCCCCTCCGTTCCGGCACGTCCCGTGCCGCGCCGGAGCGAGCCGCCCCACCCGGAGCTGCGCGCCGCCCGCCAGAAGGTCCAGCGCCCCTGCTTCGAGGCCGCAATCCGGGTCGTCGTCTCGTCGCCGATCACCGGCCACCACGCCAAGCGACACCTGCGCAGCCGGGCCCGGGCAATCTGCGCCGCCTTCGCCGAGTACGCGGCGGAGAACACCCTGACCGCTCGCCGCCTTCGACACCCCGATGCAGTGATCGCGTCACGACGCCTCCAGGGAGGCGACCTGTACTCCGCCCCGGAGGTCGCCGCGCTGGCCCACCTGCCGCTCGACCGCGACGTGCCCGGGGTGTCCCGTGCCGGGGCCCGCCGCGTCGCACCGCCGCCCGAGGTCCACCGCGATGGCAAGATCCTCGGCGACGCCGAGACCGGATCGCGCCGACCGGTGGCCCTCGCGCCGGCCGACGCCTGCCACCACCTGCACTTGCTGGGCGCGACCGGTTCGGGCAAGTCGACGCTGCTGCTCAACCTCGTGCTGGGCGACATCGCCAGCGGGAGGGGCACGGTGGTCATCGACCCCAAGGGCGCCCTCGTCGAGGACATCCTCGACCGGCTCCCCGAGCACGCGAGCGACCGCACGGTCGTCATCGACGCCGAGGACCCCGAGCCGCCCACGCTCAACGTGCTCGCCGGCGCCGACGTCCACCTCGTGGTCGACCAGGTGGTCGGGATCATGCACCGGCTCTTCGAGTCGGCCTGGGGACCACGCACCGACGACATCCTGCGCGCCGCGTGCCTGACCCTGCGCCAGCATCCCGGCGCCAACCTGTCCCAGGTCCCGAAGCTCCTCGGCGACCCCCTCTACCGAGCGCCGCTCGTGGCCGCGGTGAAGGACCCGGTGCTCCGGGGCTTCTGGCGCTGGTACGACGGGCTGTCGGAGGGGGCACGCTCGGCCGTGATCGGCCCGGTGACCAACAAGCTGCGGGCCTTCCTGCTCCGACCGTTCGTGCGGGCCGTGGTGGGTACGGGCTCGTCCAGCTTCTCGCTCGACAAGGTGCTCGACGGTGGGGTCCTCTTGTGCCGGCTGCCCAAGGGTGTCCTCGGCGACGAGTCGACCCGGCTCCTCGGGTCCCTCCTCGTCGCCCAGGTCTGGCAGTCCGTCAGCTCCCGGGCACGCGGCGGACAGTGGGGAGGCATGTGCGGTCTCTACCTCGACGAGTGCCAGAACTTCCTCGCGCTCCCCGGCAGCCTGGACGACATCCTGGCCGAGGCGCGGGCCTACGGGCTCGGGCTCGTCCTGGCCCACCAGCACCTCACCCAGCTCCCCGCCGACCTGGCCGACGCGGTGTCGGCCAACGCCCGCTCGAAGATCATCCTCTCGTGCTCCCCCGAGGACGCCCGCCGCCTGGAGCGCACCGTGGCGCCGGACCTCACGGCGCACGACCTCTCGCATCTCGGCGCCTACCAGGCCGCCGCTCGCCTGGTGGTCGACGGTGAGGAGAGCGCCGCCTTCACGTTCCGCACCCGTCCCGCTCCGGCGACGGTCCCGGGCAGGGCGGCGCTGGTGCGGGACTGCTCCCGGGAGACCTTCGGGTTGTCGGAGCAGCAACGGCGAGCCCTGCAGCTTCGCGCCGAGGGCCGGTGGAGCGGACGATCGGCGGCCGGTACCCCGGACACTGGCCCGGACGGTTTCAAGTTGCCGGGGCTCTCCATCGTCGAAGCCGCCGGTGACGACGCGGCATGACCCGGACGATGCCTCCTCCGACTTCGCATGCATCTCCGTCTTCTCTCTCCCTCTCCGGCCTCGGCCGGGCGCGCCTGCGCCTCTCCGACGACCTCGTCACTGCGGCAGCTCACCACCTGACCGACCGGGATCGCTCCATCTGCGCCCTCCTCGCCGAGCATCGGGTGCTCACGACCGACCAGATCGCCACCGTCGCCTTCGACAGCCCGATCTCGGCTCGCCACCGCCTGGCCACGCTCTACCGCCTGCGAGTGCTCGACCGGTTCCGGCCGTTCCGCCGCGTCGGCACCGCGCCAAACCACTGGGTGCTCGACGCCATCGGGGCCATGGTCGTCGCCGCCGAGCGCGGCGTGGAGACCGACGAGCTGCACTGGCGCCGCGACCGGGCGCTCGGGCTGTCCGCCAGCAGCCAGCTCGCACACCGGGTCGGGGCCAACGGCTTCTTCTGCGACCTGCTCGGCGCGGCAAGAGGGCGGCCCGGCACCGACCTGCGGGTCTGGTGGCCGGAGCGGCGCTGCCGAGCGACCTGGGGCGAGGTTGTGCGCCCCGACGGCTACGGCGTCTGGCAGGACGCGGGGGCTGAGGTCGCCTTCTTCTTGGAGTACGACCGGGGCACCGAGACCCACGCCCGCCTCGTCGCCAAGCTCGAGGGCTACGCGACCCTCGCCGTTGCCGCCCGGGACCCGTTCTGGGTGCTGTTCTGCTTCACCGGTCCCAAGCGTGAAGCCGCCGCTCGGAAGGCGCTCGCCGGAGCGCCCGTCCCGGTCGCCACCGCGTGCGAGGGAGCACCGCCGAGCGACGCAGTGTGGCTCCCCGCCGACGCGGCCGGCGGCCGTCGCCGCCTGGCCGAGCTGGGGGCGGGTCCGATGCGGCGCGGTGCCGGCCGGTGACGACCGCCCGGCAGCCACCCCACCGACGCGCCGTCCCGGGGCGCGACGCCCAGCCGCCCGCTACGTCCGGCCGGTCAGCCGCCGCCGGGCGCCCGACGTCGGCCCACGGCGGCCTGTCATCGGCGACGGGCGAGCACCGCCCCGAAGGGCAGCCCTCCGCAGAGCCGGGTCTGACCGTCGTCCTCCCGCTGGCGCCCCCTCGCCTCACGCCGGATGCGGCCGGCGCCCTGCTCCGCCTGCTCCTCCATGCCGCCGAGCCGGCTCGGCCTTCCCTGGCAGCGGGACGGCCGGACCGGACCTCCACCGGTGGCGGCGCCCGTGGAGGTAGAACCTCGGGGGACCGCGAAGACGGGTCGGACGAGACGAGGAGAGCGGCGTGAAGCGCTTCGCCTTCTACGGGAGGGTATCGACCGAGGACCAGCAGGACCCCGAGTCGTCCAAGGGCTGGCAGCTCTCCCGGTCCCATGCGCTCATCGAGCCGGCCGGCGGTGTGGTGGTCACCGAGTACTTCGACATCGGCCGGTCACGCTCGCTGCCGTGGAAGCGCGGCCCCGAGGCGGCCTCGCTCCTCGACGCGCTGGCCCGACCGGACCGCGGCTTCGAGGCGGTCGTCATCGGCGAGCCCGCCCGCGCCTTCTACGGCAACCAGTTCGGCCTCACCTTCCCCGTCTTCGCCCACTACGGCGTGGAGCTGTGGGTGCCCGAGGTGGGAGGCGCCATCGACCCGGGATCGGACGCGCACGACCTCGTGATGTCGCTCTACGGCGGGATGTCCAAGGGAGAGCGCAACCGCATCAAGATCCCCGTCCGCGCCGCCATGGCCGCCCAGGCCCGCACCGAGGGGCGCTTCCTCGGCGGCCGGCCGCCCTACGGCTACCAACTGGCCGACGCCGGGCCGCACCCCAACCCGGGCAAGGCGGCAGTTGGCCAGCGCCTCCACCGCCTGGAGCCTGACCCGGACGCTGCTCCGGTGGTGCGCCGTATCTTCGACGAGTACGTGGCAGGTCGTGGCTTGTACGCCATCGCCGAAGGGCTGACCCGCGACGGCATCGCCTGCCCCTCGGCGCACGACCGGGCCCGCAACCCCCATCGGCAGGGCCTCGCGTGGTCGAAGATGGCGGTGCGGGCGATCCTCGCCAACCCTCGCTACACCGGGCGCCAGGTGTGAAACCGCCAGCGTCGCGACGAGGTGCTCCTCGACGTGGACGACGTCGCACTCGGCCACGTCAGCAAGATGCGCTGGAACGACGAGGACGCCTGGATCGTCTCCGAGGCGCTCACCCACGAGGCGCTCGTGTCCGACGAGCAGTTCCATGCCGTGCGCACTCTCGCCGCCGCCGGCCGACGCCGCCCAGTTGTGCGCAAGGCGCGGCCCACCTCCCAGCCGTTCGCGCTGCATGGCCTGGTCGTCTGCGCCCTCTGCCATCGCAAGATGCAGGGAAGCGCCAACCACGGGCGTGCCCACTACCGCTGCCGCTACCCGAGCGAGTACGCCATCGCCAACGAGTTCGACCACCCGAGGAACGTCTACGTGCGCGAGGACCAGATCCTCGGACCTCTCGACGGCTGGCTCGCCCAGGTGTTCGACCCCGGCCAACTCGACACCACCCTCGACGCGCTGGAGGCTGCCGCCTCATCGACCGACGACGCCGGCCAGGCCAGGGCCCAGGCGGCGCGGCGCAGAGTGGCCGAGTGCGACACCCGCCTCGCCCGCTACCGCGCCGCGCTCGAGGCCGGCACCGATCCGGTGGTCGTCAGCGCCTGGATCGCCGAGGTGCAGGCCGAGCGGCTCGCCGCCGAGGTCGAGCTGGACCGGGCGGGCGGCCCCCGGAGCCAACGCACGGC
>Ga0080006_1139766_pt1 | contig 20691 bp, 12 predicted proteins | sample RS3BMetagenome_FD_69209 | JGI IMG/M metagenome (GOLD analysis project Ga0080006, IMG submission 69209) | Ferric oxide microbial mat and aquatic microbial communities from Rainbow Spring, Yellowstone National Park, USA - RS3B (SPADES... ...
GTTCTGGACGATCTCGTCGACGAGTACAGTGTCCGCTGCCCACGCGTGAGCGGTCACTGCTCCGTTCAGTGGGGTATTGGCGGCAAACGATGTTGTTTACGATGAAACAAGTCCTCGAAGAAATATCCAGGCTGGAGATGGAGTCGAGAAATTCCGATCAGTCTCCGATCCCTTCGTGCTAAGCGATGACGCATGCCCCACTGGAAGCGATCGCTACGATGACGCAACTCGGTGTGTCCCAGACACTTTTCCATGCAAATAGAAGCAACCACAGCGTTCCAGCGCATATCCGCTTTGAGGTATGATGTTCTTGTCGAACGCGGTTCCGTCGATGATCTCGAAGCGGGGAGCATTTGTCTTCCAAAACGGAGTCGATTACTTGACGTGACATGTTCTGTGAACTTGAGGCATGAGCGCTCGAAGTAGTCGTCAAGCGACGACACCCATGATTCCGCTTTCCGTATGAAAGTGGCGCGAATGGCAGCGCCCGTCAGTTGCCTCGGGATCGACTGATCCAAAACCTGAAGAATGTGTGCGATTCGAGCATGCTGCACGCAAGGCAAGGCAAATGCTGGAGTCTTACGCGTCTGAAAAGGATAATCATATCTGTTATTCCGCGAGCGCTTGTTCGTGTGCATACCGAGTCATGTTGCTACAGGTGACGTTCCGCGTGCCATGCGCGGTAGACCCGAACGCGCCGCTCCGAAAGCAAGTCACAGATTCCGTAAACGACCTCTGAAACGGTACGCCTTTACTGCTGCACGTCGAATGTCGAGCATGCTCATTTAAAAAAGCACCCGAAATAGCTCAACATCCAGGTATAGGGCGATCAATTCAGTGTCTCGTGTTCATCCGACACGAGTGAAGATGAAGCACCCTTCGTTGGTATGTTCTGGAATCCCTCATAGGTCTCGGGGGCTCTCTCAAAAGCTCCCATACGAAAGCATGCCAAAAGACTTGACTTCTGCGAGGTCTCTAGCAAGCCGCTTTGTAAAGCGAGCTGGAAAACAGCCTTGCCAGGCGCTTCCTGCGGCTGCCGCACTCCCTTCTCAGCGGCACTGCCTGCGACGTTGCTGGGCATGCCGCTGCGCCGACGACGCCGACGACGCCGACGTTACCGAAACGTTTGACTGTCGAAGAGCGCTGGCTAGCGACCACAGACGCAGCGCAGCATAACTCTAGCGTCGTGGTGGTGTCACCAGTGAACCTTGCTTGGGGTGGTTGCTGAACAACCAGCCACCAGCGACTGCAGACGCAGCGCAACGTTACCCTAGTGTCGTGGTGGTGTCACCAGTGAGCCTTGCTTGGGGAGGTTGCTGAACAACCAATCAGCACAGACGGCCAGCTCTTGAGCTCTAAACTGGACAACCAATCACCAGCGACTCTAGACGCAACGCAGGGTTGCCCTAGCGTCGTTGTAGTGTCATCAGTGAACCTTGCTTGGGGAGTTTGCGGAGCAACCAAACACCGCAACGGCCAGCTCTTGAGCTACAATCTTGGAGTACACTCGGTTAGCCTTTCCGGGAGCGCTGCAGAGCGCCCTATCACCATAGACGAATTTTATTTGTTCCAAGCGCTTCCAAGTATAAGCAGAAGACGCACTCAAGTGCAGTGCTCGCGTCTGCTGTACCAGAGGCGCCTGCTCCGCAGCATCCGTGGGCGAGAGGCCCTAAAAGGGCCAGTGCTTTCGGACCCAGCGTGGATCCTAAGCCAGGCGCGTCCTCTCTACCTCACGGTCCAGAGGAATGAACGATCCATCAACAGGCGACCTCGAACTGGCGGCATTCTACGCGCTGAACCCACCGTTGGGGATCGCACCGAGCCACGCCGAGGAGGCGCGGGCTGTTCTCGAGCGAGTCACCGCCGCTACTGAGGATGGTGGCTTTACGCTCTGCTGGTCACTGGCGGTGTCCGACGAAAGGATTCTAAGGCCAGAACTGGTGTTTTGGTCTCTACAGGTGCTGCTTTCCACGAGACAACGACTGAGTTTGCAGCAAGTGCTTGCGCTTTCACGCTCACCGCAGACCAGCGGGCACGCGCCTGGCTATGTGAAGAACAAAGCTGCACAGCTGATCGCAGAGCTTGTTGTAGAGCGATATCCGCTGAACTGGCCGAATGCTGTCGTTGATTTATTGCAAGCATTAGATGCGGATGCCATGTTGCGTTTCTTACGGGCACTTCATGAACAGGTGCTCGCCCGCGAAGCCCAGCGGCATGTTGAAGCGTCTCGGTTGAAGGAGGCCATGCGTGCTGACGGCTCCGCTCTGCTGCTGCTAGACTGGTGGGCATATCTGCTCCGAGCTGCGCTGCAGACGGATGCGGAAGGTATCGAACTTCCCGAGGCTGTTTCAGCGGTGATGCGCTCCTCAGGTGAACCGAAAAAACCGGGTACGATGCTATCGACAACGGAGCTGGTAGTTGGGGTTCTAGAGCTGCTCGCGGACTATGCATTTTGGATGGATCTCTCGGCAATTTTGGAGCGGTTTCAGCAACCGCTGCTCCAACTGGTATCAAACGCAGCGGGGCAACACTGGCCAGTGACGGTGGTTTCGGCAGCAGTGACAGCTCTAGAGCGAATGCTTTTGCGCAAAGTTGCCCATCCGGGAGAGAAAGTACATGTCTGCAAATCGTTGCATCTCGTTGAGCTCGTTATGAATGCGTCAAACGCTGATTCGGATGCTTTGCCTTCGTGGTCATCCTTACTGGGCTCATTGCTCATGGAGCTGCTTGAACTTTACGAAACGAGTGAAGCGACGGTCAGCAACTGGGCGGCAAACGCGTTGCGAACGCTGCTGGATGCGCTTCTGGGCGCGACAACATCGCCAACAACGAACGCACAAGCGCTGCTGTTCAGTGCACCTGTACTCTCGGCAATGTCGAGTTTGACGCGAAGACTGCAAACTGTCGACTGGGACGCTCTCAGCAGAAGGCTGTTAACGGCGATCCTGCAACACCTTCTGGCCCTGGAAACCAACGAGCGCGATACTTCAGACGTCGCCACCAGTGAACCGAACGGCGTACGCGCCGACGTGCCGTTGGCCTCAGTCCACGAGGCACCGACTCTTGCGAGGGATCAGGTAAGCGACGCGGTGAGTCAGCTGAGTACCAGCAGTGACGATTGCTCCACCGAGATCATGAGCGTACTGGGTCATGTGGTGAAACGTTCCCCGACATTGGTGCTAGAAACACTGCAACAACTGCCGGCCCGACGGCTGCAAGCACGTCTGCTGCTCGAGCTCGCGAGCAGCTTCCCGGAAAACGCCCGCGAACTTGTGCTGGAGAATGCTCGCCAGGTGCTCAGTGATCCGGTGATGGATTTGGTCTACTTTGATGTGGTTGCACGTTTCGGTGCGGTGCTGCTACCAAAGTCGCCCCCGCTGTATGCGTACGTGTTGCCGATGCTCGTCTCTTCGCTCCAGTCGGAGAGCACTCGTCTGCGCGAGCATGCTGCGAATACCTGTGTGCGACTGGTGCAGGCGCTCCGCGATGTGCTCCCGCGCGACCCTGAACACATCCGCGAGCAAGCCGGGGTCGTTGCCGCTGCTCCGGTCGCTGCAACAGGAACACGCCGCGAACCCTCGCCCGCAGACAGCGGCATCCCAGCGGATAGCGCGACCCGCGTGGCGACTGGCTGGAAAAGCTTATTGCCAGAGCGTGTGCCTTCAGCAGCGCTGTCGTCGATGCTCATTCAGAACGGACGTTTCCGGGTAGAGTACCTGCTGCACCATTTCCAAGACCTGGTGCATCTGGACGGCCAGGACCCCGATCTGAACCTGGTACAGTTACCACTGGTGGAGTGCATCTCGCTGCTGATTTCCAGTGAAGCACTCTCCGCCGATACCCGCCTCCATTACCTGGAAAGTTGCCTCGTTCCCATGCATAGCAGCGGCCTCTTTCGCAGCGCATCCGGTTTGCGTGCAGTACTCCACCTGAGCAAGGGCTTTTCTCCGGCCCAGTGCCAGCAGGACGTGCGTCTGAGCCAGATCTGGTTGACCTGTCTGGACTGGGTCCTCGAAGCAGCTCCAAGTCCAGCCTATGGGCTGGACGCAGACGCACGTCCGCTGCTGCACCGACTTGCGGAGCTGCTGTCGGAGCCGCAAACAGGCGACCGCATCGCCACATTCATCGAGACGCGTCTGGAGCTCGGCAGAGAAGCGCTGCCGCTTGAACAGGATCTGCAGGCACTGGTGCTGTTAGAGAATCAACTATGTGATCGCTTTCAGACGGCTTGTGTTTCCAGTCAGCGACGCCTTTTCGAGCCGCTCGTGCGAGCACTGCTCTCCTGGTTTCCGCTGCTTCCAGCGGATGCGCCCGCAGAGTCGACTGATGGACGATTGCCTAACGTGAGCACTTCTCGAGGTGCTCCCAGCGGTACTCCGGTGCTTTCGGAAGAGGCACGCGAGCGCTACACATTACGCAATCTCTTCTACACGTACTTGGGCCAACTACTGAACAACGGCCTCGCGTCGATCATTGTGGATGATACACACCAAGGGCTGTGGCCGTGTCTGCTGCACGTTGTTGTCGCTGGGGCGGTTGGCATCCATTTCCAGTCGATCGAGCTGGTTGCACATCAGTGGCAGCCGACGGGGCCACCTGCGATGCTCCCCGAACCCGAAAGCGCAGCACTAACCCGAGCGGCGTTGAGTGTTCTTCGGCGCTTTGCTGAGCACTGGGCCGGAAGCGGCACGGTCCCGTCGCTCGATGCGGCACTCTTGCAGGCGCTTCCCGAGTTGTTCCGTTGTGCGCCCGCTGCAGTCTGTCGCGAGAATGTTGAGCTCCAGATCGTGTTGCTAACGCGTCTCCCCCAAGTTGAGCGCGTCCTTGAGCTGATTCTGGAGGAGGCAACTTCCCGCGGTTGTGCAGCGTCCACCTGCATGCAATATCTACGCATACTCTCGCAGTTCTCACAGCTTCGCCGCGAACGCGAGCGACGAGGAAGCGCGTTCGACGGCATCGACAGCAAACAGACTGCAGCGGTGTTGCCGCTACTTCGACAGCTGGTTCAGACGTTCAGCAGTTCGGACACGGATCAGGCGTGATATCGCTTTCAAGCAACAGATGCGCTCTGGGTCACGAGCATCGAACGGTACGAGGTTTCTTGCAGACCTGTGTATCGATGCCGTGCACCAGACACGGACGCTCGCGGTGCGGTGCTTGGCGAGCGTCAAGTTGAGCGGCGTTGGTCGTCGTGGGCACGAACCGGATGCACCTCGTGAGCAGCCAGCGCTTCACTGGAGCTGGTGCTGTGGACTTGAACGCGCTGCGGCACGCTGCAGTCCCCTGGATCCTGCGTTTACGTCGACTGGGAGCGCTGCGACGTTCGGTGCTGCGGCGGCAGGCATTCAGCATTCGGAGGACTGTACAAACGAACCATAATTGCCAAAGGGGAGTACCATTGGTTACCGCTGGGGCTCGGAGGTCTCGTGCATGATCATGGCGGACGCTCTCCCAGATGCCGTTAACCATGGTGATGCTACATCGGGGATATCCCTGGTTCATGTAAACAGAATTCTATGCTGCGCCTCGCCGACATGCCTACTCGAAAGCACTGATCATGATCATCATCTTTATATTCATGATGGATGACGGGGGCGGTGATTCTGTAAACAACGATTCATTCAGTTTCATGAAAGATAGGGCACTGGTCGAAGCGGGTATCATCTGGGTCTCAGCTCAAGGTTGTGTGTTTTCTGGCTTTCGAATCCGAAGGATCGCTTCTACGTTGGTCCAGCACATGCAACTCCACGCAGTTCGAGGCGTTTTCTGAAGGCAGTTACCAGGAGCACGAGAACTAGCACCACAAGCATCGGTTATACATCGTGCGGACGCTCTCGAGGCTACTCGTGGGGACACAAGCTGCTTGACACTACGGTGGTCGCGTGTCGTGCCGCCGCAGCACGGGTAGGTCTCGTGAGCGCGAAAGCCTTCGAGCTCTGGCTCGAGTGAAGCGGTGTAAACGCCGCCCCAAAATCTCACGAATGACTTTCAGTGTTTTGGATGAAGCCTCGATAGAATAGGAGCTCGCGACATACGCACTCTCAAGGTTATCGTCAGAGCGCAGTTGAACCTGTCAATGCTTGCTTTTTTTGTGGAGCAGGAATCTGCGTCGCTCGTCTGCCCGTCGCCTCTGCTGCCAACAAGCACGATGTGCAGCGCTCTACCTATGCAACTTCGCGCTCTTGGATGTGATGCTTCTGTGGGGTTCACAGGCGACGTTCCACCTAGCTCCGTTGCGTCTGCCTTTGCCAGGTGCACTGCGCAGAGCACCAAGCGTGCTTTGCATGTTCAGGGAGCGTTTCGTGCCGGTTTCACAATCCATTCCAAGTCAGTAATGCCCAACTCTTTAAGTAGAAGGTCTTTTGTCTAGAATTCAAGCAGCGCTGACGCAGTTCATGACGCCCGGCTGCTTAGAGACCGTTCACATTTCCCCGCCAACACCCAGCGCCTCGTACTGAAGACGTGGTGTTGCGTCCTAAGTGCGCTCGCTGCCTCTTGCGTCCAGGGCATCCAAGGCGAAACGCGCTCGCTCCACAATCGAGGCATCGGAACTGTTCACGAGCGGTTCGAGGTAGACCCGCGCTCGTTCATCGCCGAGTTCACCGAGCGCACCAATCGCTGCAAGCTGGACCAGCGGCTCTTTGTTCGCATGCAATGCCTCGACCAGTATAGGGAACGCTTCTCGAACACCCATTTCCCCTAGAGCAGCGATGATGCTGAACCGCACCACCCAGTCCTTCGACTCGTGGAAGAGCTTTTCCAGGTCTGGGAAGGCCTCGTGGAACCGGAGACCGCCCAGCACGTCAGCTGCTCCAGCGCGCACAGATGCATCCTCTTCTGTGTTCCATAGTATCTTGCGAACGGCTTTCAGGGTCCTTTGGCGATCGTGCGAGCCGACCGTTGCAAGCTGCGTAACAGCAGCATAGCGAACTTGGGGATCGGTATCCTCCATCATCTCCAGAAGGATATCGTAGCGAGTGCTCTCGTCCAGGTAGCGTGCATAGTTGATGCCCAGCGCTCGCTCTGCAGGTGAGTTAGAGCGTAAGTGTTCACGTACTTCCGCTTCAGACTTGGGGTCCAGCGGGTCCGCGAGGCCGCTTTGCAACTGAAGCGCGTTGACCCGCACCCGGCGAGGCCGCTGCGGGGCTCCAGGACAACAGCGCCGGCGCTGCCGGCACCCGCTCGAGACCGAGTAACCGGTGCAGCCCTCCGCGAGACGTCTGAAAACCTGCGTACCTGAAAGGCGTTGCGCGCTGAGAATGAACATCGGGCATCCACTGTCTTGATCGTGAGGCGAGGGCGTAAGCGCTCGTTTGCAGAGCGTGAGGGCGTCGGGCGATCTGCGCCAGCGCGCACGCGAAGTGGCCATCACCGAGGCGCCATTCATAACCAGTACATTTATGTATATGATAGTACAATAAGGATTCGTGCTTTAGAGCGTCCCGCAACACACGCGAACTCCAGGCGACGCTGCATCCGTGGATGCCCTGCTCCTTTGGGCTCCTGTTGCATCTGTCTGTTGACGCTGTGCATCGGAGGAGCTATGGACGCTGACAGCATCAAGCTACTGTGCAGTTTAGCAGAGAGCATCACGGATCTTGCACGAATCTAGTCGATTTGAAAAGTTTTGTACGTTATGGAAGCGCGTAGAGTCGATGAGTGGCGACGGCGCATGCGAAATGCATGCATCAGCTCAAAAAACATTTATCCACACGGATGACGACCCCGGTGTTGGTGCCGCCTTCTCCACGGCTGGAGTAGCGTGGCCTTGGGTTAGTTCGCATTCGGTGGGGAAAATGGCGTCTCCAGGTTTCATCTACCTGCTTGTTGTATCCTGATGCATCTCGCTCGCATACGTTGAACTTCAAAGCATGTGGCATTCAGCACAGCCTGGAACGACCGTAAACGTGCGATTCTCGCTGAGCGATGCACCCGTATAACGCTAGGCTCGGCATGCTCAATAGCTTGAGGAAACAGAACTGGTGGCTCATGCGTCTTTTCGCGGACAGTTTTTGTTCTGGCGACGCATGCGCTGGTACCGAGTATAATGCAACTGTTGACGCTGCGGCTGGCTCTCGTGCTTATTTAGCCCTCTCAATTCGTTTCGCTTCGTCCGAACAATTGGCCCGATCTGAATTCGATAGCGAGAATACACCATGATCATTGTCATCATCGGAGAATGCACAAGGCAGGTGTGATATCCCAAAGGCGGCATGTTTCCTTTTCGCCAGCGTAGCGAGATGGCGTCAACTGGTACTAGCGAGCCGTTTCGTCACCTCAATATTCCCTGCGGATTGCGTACAGAATACGCCCTTGCTGCGTACACAATGATTCAACCTCGTCAGCGAGTGCCAAAAAAGAGAACTCTTTTTCGGTATTTCATGTGTCACATGGAAAACCTGAGTTACAGCTTTCATGCTCGGACGCATACGAGGAGACACAGCAAATAAACTAGTCTGTCGAGTTTTTTCTTCGTAAAGCATGGAAAAATCTGAGATGCTCATATCCCGCTAAGAAGCATGCGACGACACGTACCAGTCGATCGAGCTTGTTCTTCAGGCACGCTCCTGCAAGAACATGCTGTCTCAAAAGCCGCCGAGTCTCTGTACGAGGTCCAGTTTGGCGGCGCATGCAGCAACGCGGCGAGTCCTCGGGACAGCTCTGGATGCACGTCGTATCGCCAGATCGATCGAGCGTCTATTCCTCATCGGTAAATAGAACTTGGGCCAGCGGAACTTGGAGGCGTCTATGGAAGCACTGGAGCACCTTTGTTGGCCACTGACAGCATCTGCGTGCGTCTCAGGAATGCTTTACAGGTTCCTAGATCCTCCGACGTGAAACAGAGGCACTAATTTGAATAGGCGCTGGGGCACCTTTCATGGCAGTGACACCGGCACTGCCGCTCTAGCGAGGCGGTGCGACTGCTGGTTTTTTTTCCAGGGACTTGGAGATCCTCTCCATGAACCAGGCATCTTAAGTATCGCTTTGGGTATTTCCATCCAGGGAAGTAGCATACAGAAAGCTATCACATGCCTTCTCAGGGACTTGGAGATCCTCTCCATGAACCAGGCATCTTAAGTATCGCTTTGGGTATTTCCATCCAGGGAAGTAGCATACAGAAAGCGCTTGAAAGTACGCTTGTGATCGCGCGATACCTTCAACACCTGCCCTGGCTGAACGAAGCGCTGGGCTGGCGGCACGTCGTCGCCCGGCGCAGGCGCTGATTCACGCCGCACCGGTCATTCATCGAGGAACGCCACCGAATGCCACTGCTCTACAGGCTGCTGCATAGAAACGCGGGCCGAGACGCAGTGAACCATTAGAAAGTTCAACTTTCGTCAGGTTCTTGTGACTTGTGTGTGTGATACATTGGAGCGTGATACAGTCTACAGAGTTGCTGCTTGGTAAAAACCGGTGGATTCACTTTGAATAGAACGTGCTTCAGGGTCGCCGCTTCCAGCGCTGCACCACGTCGAGCGTGAAGCGGCGCCTCATTCACCGAAAAGCGCATCGCCCAAGGTTTCAAGTCATTTAGGCCTACTACGCATTTTTGACATATACACAGTACGTTACTGGTGGACTAGCACTGACGTGAGCACCATTGTCAACGAGCCCCGGTTCTCGCTGACGCTGGCTGTGTACCGAGAGGCCTCACGAGACGCCTCAGTCCGGCGACGTGTCGCCGCCGACTGGACGTGCAAACGCGAAACACGACTTGGCTATGGACACACAACCAGGTCAAAACGGGGAAGGCGCCGCTGATCGCGAAGGTGTTCAAGAAACAGCAGCACGACATGGGGCTGACGCATCCGCTTCCCGTAGCGCTCAGCCGGAGTGGCCCTATTCAGGGCAGCCTGCAGAAAGTGTACACGAAGCACAGCCATCAGTACCGGACGATGAATTCGCCGAGCAGCTGGATATTGCTGTCGCGGAAACAGCCGAACAGAATGATCTGACTCTTGGACGGGAGCGGATGTCGCTGGTGCGTCATGAAGTGCTCTCTACACCGCTCGCAGCTGAAGAAGATCCAAATGTGGACGGTGTGCCTCGCACTGCGGTTCAGGAAGCAGCGCAAGCAGATGGTATTGGGATTGATCCGGCGTCGCAGGAGAAACACCCGAAGCATGCAGCAGACGCTTTAGAGAGGCAGTCCACATCAGCCATTGCCACAGCCGGCTCTGCATACTTTCAATACCAGGGACGCCAGGCTGGCGTTACGGACTATCACCGGTACGCTCAGGACCAAATGCGAAGGATTGCTGAAGCGGCAGCATTGACGGCAACAGGAGACTCGGCATCGCGCAAGCCGCTCCCCGAATTAGAGGCATCCTGGCTCTCGCGGTGGACATTTTGGTGGTTCGGCTCCCTCATATGGCGTGGTTGGCGTCGAACCCTGGACGACTCCGACCTGTATGAAGTGGCACCGGATGATCGCGCCCAGCCGCTGTCCGAGCGCTTTGCAGTGGCCTGGGTGGATTTCCTGGAACGTCAGGAGGAACGCATTACCAGAGAGTTGGAACGCGAGCGTCAAGCTCGAATAGCGAAAACTGGTGCACTCGACGGAGTTGCGCCCCGCAAAGACGACTCTCTGGACCATGTTGATGAGGAGCAGCTCCGCATCCAGCGACGTTCGCGTTGGCCCATGTTCTGGGTCATCCTGCGGGTGCACACGCGCATTATCATTGTGTCCGGTATCCTGAAATTCTTTGATGTCGGTCTAGGTCAGGTTTCTCCAGTCTTCCTGAACAAGCTCTTGATCTGGCTGGAAACGCCCGGAGCGCCCACACACCAGGGGTATCTCTGGGTGCTTGCAATCTTTCTGGCCCCGTTCCTGAAAGCGTTCGTGGAGAACCAATACTTTTACCTGACGTTTCGGTTGGCGGTGCGAATTCGTGGAGAGGTTCAGTCCGCGGTCTACGACAAGTCGCTGCGGTTGAGCGCAAGTGCGCGCGCGCAGACCACCACAGGTGAAGTCGTGAACCATATGCAGCTCGATGCTCAGCGTCTGAGTGACTTTATGCAGTATGCCCACGTCCTCTGGGCTGCGCTCTTGCAGATCGGTGGAGCACTTGCCCTGCTCATTGTATACTTGGGCTATAGCGGCCTCATTGGCTTCCTCGCGGCGGTGCTGACGGTGCCGCTTCAAGGATACCTGGTGAAGAGACTGTCGGGATTTCGCAGGCTAACCTTCGGAATCACTGACCGTCGAGTGAAACTCTTGAATGAAATGTTTCAAGGCATCAAGACGCTGAAATTCTATGCTTGGGAAGAGCCATTTGCCGTCAAAGTTACGGAGATTCGGGAGCAGGAACTTGCCGCTTACCGCAGGACTGTTTTTGTTCGCACCCTCTTCTACGTGGTGCTATTTGTGACGCCAGTGCTCGTCTCTGCGGTGACGTTTGGGTTTTATGGTGGCGTATTTCACAACCAACTGAACCCAGCGTTTATTTTTGCTGGACTGAGCGTGCTGAATAATTTGCGTTTTCCGCTGATTCAGTATCCGTTCGTATTTACTGCGCTCGTGGATGCCCGCATCGGCGTTCAGCGTTTGCAGCGGTTTTTCGCGCTGGAGGAAATCGAGCCTTCTCCAGCGACGGAGCGTCTTAGCACGGATGCAAAGAGCTCGAGTTCAAGCTCCGACCTCATGGGCGATCCCGCTCAGAAGCTAACAGACAAACAGAAGCGAACACCGTCTGCTGAAGATGCGCAGGTGCCGCCTGCACCGCACCAACCCGAGGCAACCCGCTCCCGTTGGCGTTTCTTTTGGCGGAAACCGGTCGAGCGAGCCGCCAAGCACTCCGCACCATCGTCTGAGCATCCAACAGATGCAATTGATGGTGCTGATGCCAGCGGTAGTGTTATGACGCGAGCTCGCGAACCCTCTGGAGCGATTCCTGCCGAGGAAGCATCATCGCTGCCTGGCGCCTTGCACTGGGGTCCGTCCATTGAGCTCCCAGGCGAATCAGCGGCTTTTCACGAGCAAGCTGAAACGAGTACAATCCTGGTGGACTCTATAGATACAACAGAGAACGGCCAGGGCACCGGAATGCTGCTCGATAAGCCTAGCAAGGATCTCAGCTCAGGACTGGGTAGAGCGTCGTCGTCGTTTCGGAAGGAGCCCATGTACGTCATCGAGATCGAGCACGGGTGCTTCGACTGGACGCTCAGCAAGGAGCAGCCAGCTCCGGCTTCTGCCTCTGCTTCTGCCACAGAAGGACAGCAGCTGCCCAAGCGCCGCCTAGCGCTTTTCCAGCGCCTCTGGCATCGACGCGAGCTGCGCAGACAACCTCCCCAGCCGGAGGTGCGATTGAAACCCGTCGAGTTTGTACCCGCTCTGGAAGATGTGAACCTGCGGATACCGCCACGCGCGCTAGTGGCTGTTGTGGGGCGCGTCGGCTCTGGTAAGTCATCGCTGGTGTCCGCCATACTCGGCGAACTGCAACGACGATCGGGCACGGTTCGGGTTCACGGCTCTGTGGCTTATTCTGCACAAGCAGCTTGGATCTATAACGGGACAGTGCGCGACAATATTCTCTTCGGGCTTCCATATGAACCAAAGCGATACAGGCGAGCCATATACGTGAGTGCGCTGAATGCCGACTTGGAGATTTTACCAGCTGGCGACTTGACTGAGATTGGTGAAAAAGGAATCAACCTCAGCGGTGGACAGAAGCAACGCGTCAGTCTGGCTCGCCTCGTGTACGCAAATGCAGATGTGAACATTTTGGATGACCCGCTATCCGCCCTGGATGCGCATGTCGGAGATCACGTCTTTCAGAAGATTCTCTCCAACGAGCACGGCGTCCTACGACGTAAGACGCGAGTGCTGGTCACCAATCATCTGCAGTATGCCTCGCGTTGTGACTGGATTGTTTTGATGGAAAATGGCCGCATCGCAGGTCAGGGGACGTTGCAGCACTTGACAACGAGCTCACCGCGCTTTGTGGAGATGCTTGCGGCAATGACAGCGACGCGTTCCACGCAATCCAAGACGCAGGTCGGGGATCCGAACACCGAACCCGCCGAAGACGACCTCCACCGGCTGGACGCAGACGACGCAGACGGGCATCGAGAACGCTCGGAATCAACGAAAGAGAGAACGAGTTTCTTCTCAAGCAGTGGCGTCGGCAGCGGCGACCCGAGCGTCACTGGACGTGAAACCCAGAAATCCACTGACAGGGGTCAGCTGGTCGTTACCGAGGAAATCAACAAAGGTCACGTAGCACTCTCCGTCTACTGGGGCTATGCGAAGCGCTGTGGGAATCCGTATCTCTTCATCGCGATCTTGTCGTTGTTCTTTGTGTCGGCCGGCGAGGCAGTGGTCAACAACTGGTGGCTCAGCTTCTGGAGCGAGCACGAGCAGCAGTACACATTGGGCTTCTTCCTCGGCATCTACTTCGCGCTTGCCGCGGGTCACGCGATTATCTCTTTCTTCCGCACGTACTGGTTTCTGCTGTTGACGCTGGTAGCGGCCCGTTACCTGCATGCAGAGCTGCTGGACTCGGTGCTGCGAGCACCAATGGCCTTTTACGATGTGACACCTGTCGGACGTATTCTGGTTCGCTTCAGTCGCGATATCATGCAGATTGACTTTCAGTTACCGCAGCAGTACATCTCATTCCTACAGCAGATCGCCTCGATCATTGCCGCCTATGTTTTCATCGCTGTTATATTTCCGATCTTCGTGGCGGCCATGGTGCCCATTACTGTGCTGTATTTCGTGCTGCAGCAGATCTATAATCCCGCGAATATTCAGTTTCGGCGGCTGGACAGCATCAGCAAGGGTCCCATCTACAGTCACTTTAGCGAAACCCTGAATGGACTGACCACCATCCGCGCCTACCGTCGACAGGCTTACATGCAAGCGGTCAACCGCTTCCGCATCGATATCAACCAGCGAGCTTACTACCACCAGGTAACCGGCAACCGTTGGCTTGCGCTGCGTCTCGAGGTGCTCGGCGCTCTTCTGGTCTTTATCACGGGGATCTTTGGAGTGACCTCCAAGAACACCACCTACGTCGGGTTGACTGGCTTGGCGCTTACCTACGCGCTCCAGGTGACGTCGGCGCTGAGTTTAGCGGTGCGATCGATCACCGAAGTCGAGCAGCTGATGAACTCGGTGGAGCGCAACTTTTACTACACGGACTCGATTCCGCACGAGAACCTGGACGGCGAGGAGCCGCCTCCCAGTTGGCCCCAGGTGGGCGAAATCGTTTTCGAGGACGTTTCGCTGCGGTATCGTCCTCAGTTGCCGTTAGTGCTGCAGGGTGTGACGTTCCGCGTCGCCGGTGGCGAACGTGTCGGTATCCTGGGACGCACGGGTTCCGGCAAGTCCTCCATCATTGTCGCGCTCTTTCGACTCGTCGAGATACCAGTGAATGAAACGACAGGCAAGCCGATGGGTCGCATCCTCATCGATGGACTCGATATCAGCAAACTGCGAGTGCGCTCGTTGCGTTCCCGGCTCACGATTATACCGCAGGATCCGGTGCTTTTCTCGGGGAGCATTCGACTCAATTTGGATCCGTTTGGGCTGTACACGGACGCGGAGCTCTGGAGTGCGCTGCGCTACGCCCATTTGGACGACGCAGTGCACGCTATGCCCGGTGGCCTCGAGGCCCAGGTCGCCGAGTACGGAGAGAACCTATCCGCTGGCCAGAGGCAGTTAATCTGTCTGGCTCGGGCGCTGTTGCGGCATCCGCGGATTCTCATCAGCGACGAAGCCACCTCTAGTGTGGACTTTCAAACCGACAAGGTCATTCAAGACGTTATTCGGCAGCAGTTTGAGGATGCAACCTTGCTGGCGATTGCGCATCGCCTCTTTACGCTTGCCGCGTTCGACACCTGCCTCGTCATGCATCATGGGCGCGTGGCGGAGTACGGCGATCCCGAGGAGCTGCTCTCCACACGTCCAGACGGTCAGTTCAGTCGACTTGTGTACTCTCTGGGGCCACGTGCTAGCGCTCGATTCCGTGCGCTCCTTCGTGAGCATGCACCCCAGCGACGCCATCGTCAGTCAAGTCGGAAGGGCCGCGCTCTTTCAATGACGGCAACCAGTGGCACCGCTCTGGAGGCAGAACCCGATTCTGTGCATCCTGAAATCGATCCGTAAACTCAAGCGGAAGCGCTTTTTTCTAAGTGGGGAATGGCTTTTTTGAGCGGCTGCGGTGTGCTGTGACCTGGCGCAGTGCGCTCGGTTCCATGCAAGGCATCCATGTCTTTGCCGGATGAACATGGAACACTGACCCGTGGACTCTGTTTCAGCACTTTGATTTTGTGAAGTGTTTCCAGATATGCACGCTCAGCATTTGAAATGTAACGGCCACTTGTTACGGAATCATGCGAGAAATTCGGATTCTGAGTCCGTGGTATCGGAGTGGCGCTCATTCGACGATTCGCCGCTGGAATTCGTTTTGATATAGGAACCAGGATCATTTGTGGCGCCTTCGAACACGGATTCCGAAACTATACGATATCGGTATCCAGTCCGTAAGTAAAAAGTGATATGCATCGCATTTTCACACGAAAAGCATGCCGAAACTATGCATGCTATACGTTTTCAATCGTTCTGGGGTACGGCGTATCGTGGAGGCAGCAATTCACGCCGCTGGATTGACATCGAAAGAAACTCGACGTGGCTTCTCGGCAACGTGTTCACAAGCGCATGCCGAAACGTCACGGAGCACCGAACGGGATGCTGCATTCCATAGATTTTGGTAATCAAATCCTACTCCATTTGTTTCCATCGAGGAGACGGCGCTCGCCAGTAACATGACACCTGTTAAGGGATTTGCCCTCAGAGGTGCTCGCCTCATCTGCTTGCATGGAAAAAGGTCTTTGACTCGGACTTGAGCCATCGTAGCGATCGCTTCCAGGACAGAATGCGTCAGCGCTTGGAACGTCAGGACCGCAACCGAATCGGCATTGCTCGATTCTATCTCCAGTCCGGATTTTGTTTGCGGTACTTGTTTCACCATGATCAGCATCGCTTTGAACAAATCGTCTATCGGATTGGTAAGCGTGCGCTTGCGTGTGCAGCGCACGGTGCACTTGCCGAAGGGAATCGCCTTGAAGAATCCCTTGTTACTGGGTTATGGCACTGGGACCGGAAAACTGAGGAGGGCATCGAAGACAGCCCCCTCTATCTGTCAAGAATATGGACTGAGCGTTGACGCAAGCGTTCAAGCGCACCAGAGCACGGCTCGGCGGAGCAGGCATGCTGGACGTACGGGAACACCTGGCGGCGTCCCAGTGTCGCCGCCGCCACGGGGGCAACGACACTTTCTGCAAAGAACATGGAACCGGGAAGCGAGACGTAGATCTCAACTTCCTTCTATGTGCGTAAAACGCATCGGCAACATCCGCCTGCGGCTTTATCGGGACCTGAACGCTGCCATCAACATCCTTCGACTGCTGGCAAGTGAGAGCCCGGGAGACAGGACAGACTCGCGTATTCAAAGTCTGAGAGAAGAGAGAGAGGCAAGCAAAGCAGTCGCATCAACAGGCCCGCCAACGCTCGTTTTGTAAACAGTGGAAAAAGCGCCAAAATTGAGCGTTTATGCCCGAGTTTGTAAATCTGACCAGTTCCATTTTATTCCGAAAAACGTCTCGAGTGATTCATGCGAGCTCTGGAGGAGAGCGTTTCAGCGATCCACCCTGCGCGAGCGGTTGCCTCTTCCTAAGTTGCAGTCCACGATGAAGTCGATCCATGCATCTGTGCTACGCTGGACGCGCGGCAGCGTGTACCCGCCATGACTGCCAACGTGCCGGAAAGCGATCTACTCGAAAGCGTCCAGCGGAAAAGGCAACGGACAACGACAGCAAGCGTATTCGCAGGCAGCCAAGCGTCCATGCCTTAGATGCATGATAACGCAGCGACTCTTCTTAAGGTGCACACACTGCGGGTTGACGTTCACGGTACCCAGCTGCGGTGCCTGTAACCAAAAGACGTGACCTGTGCATAGGGTGCCACTGTGCGGTGGTCCATTTGCCACACAAGCGCCTGCCGTTCTCATCGAGCACCCAGTGTCCGAGTGAAACGCGCTCACTCCGAGGCCTGTTGCGGCTCTGGAGTCTGCAGTGCAACTGTTGACAGGTTCGTCTCATCGAGGTAACGCTCGTAACTCCGTCGTGCAGCCTGGAGGTACTGCTCGCGTCGCGCGGCGTCTTGTGTACTGCGCGCTTTCTCGTAGCTCTGTTCGAGCTCATCAACCAGCGCTCGTAGCTCCCGTGTTTTAGGTGACTCGTAGTTATTCGAAAATGTTCCAGCGTATATGCGCATAGCTCGCAGAAGACGAGCCGCGTCCGACCGCTTGTTGCTCAGGTCCCAGCGGCCGTTCGCGTCCCTGTTCCCCGCTTTGAGTGCGCTTTCCAGCGCGCTCAACAGCTCTCGACCCGAGAGAATGCGCGGTGCATACCGCTCAAACGCACGTTTTGCGGACTGCGGTGTGTAGTCTGCTCGAGCTTCGGGAAGGCGCTGCCAGGCAGTCACCGCTAGTAAAGCACACTGGGCAAGCTGGTGTAGAACTTGCCGCCGACTCCATTCGCGCACCGGCTTTGCGCTGCTGTCCATATGCAACCAACGCCTTCGTTGATAGCAACCAGCACGCTGATAATGTACGAGTCCAGTCTGAATGAACATGAATGCAACTCCTGCACGTGTCTATCACTGGTGACGCTCAGAAGCGACGCACCCGAGTGCCGCGAGTCGTGGACGCATTGCCTTTGCGCGCCGCAGATTCGCAGCGTATCACGAGCTGCGGAAAGAACAGAAACTATTCACTAAATGGCAACTCGATAACATTTGCGCTCGACCTTGATCGTAAGCGTTGAAATGGGGAAAAGTTTCAGTATCTTCGAAAGTTTACCTTCTTGGCGGAAGGTCCCGCGAGCCGGGCGAGTCTGCCGGGCTCGTGCTTCAGGCTTCCATTGGCAGGTATTGTGGCGAGACCTGCGCAGCTCGTCCGCAACGCAGTTCATCCTGGGACTAGACGCAGCAAAGCTGCATCTGGGCGTCGCCCTGCTCGCAGTGGACTCCTACTATATCGATTCGCGCTACCGCGGGCAGTGCGTCTGTCTACGCAGCTTACAGGCTCCCAGAATTATGATGTACTCCGACCCCATGTCGGATGAATCATCCTTCGAGCCGACGCCCTCAGTGGTATGCCAAAGCCGTTCTGTCTCCCTGCAGCACCTGCTTCAGCGGTATATAAGCGCAACGGAGGGTGTTCACGGCAGGCTCGGCGTACGATAGAACATACGAAACGACCAGTATATCCGAGAGGAAGTCTGGGTAATGGAACTTGAATTTAGGCGCCTCATCATGGGCGCTTTCCCGAAAGCTATTATTCATTCCGAATTCTGGGATCCATGGTCAATCGAAACGTTTTGCCATCAGATAAATCACGAGCTGCGCCCTGGGGCCTCCACAGCGGATGCGGCGGCGGCGGCAGCAGCAGCAGCAGCAGCAGCAGCACCGTGGTGCTTCACTTGCCTCCGCGTATCATGCTGGTGCCTATCGGCTAGCATGATCATGATCATCTTGAACCTTCCAAGCAGCAGCAGCAGCAGCGTGGTGCTTCACTTGCCTCCGCGTATCATGCTGGTGCCTATCGGCTAGCATCATCATGATCATCTTGAACCTTACAAGCAGCAGCAGCAGCAGCACCGTGGTGCTTCACTTGCCTCCGCGTATCATCCTGATGGGTAAAGATAAGTATCCTCATCATCATCATGAATCTTAAAACCAGCAGCTCTGCGGCATAGGCGGCTCATTGTCTGGAGTCCAGCGTCGATCCGCGTGTACGACATTGGTGCACTCAAAGCGCGTCGGCTTTCGTGGAAGCGGCAAAGCTAACGTACCGAGACCGGGGTTGCGTTCTCGTTCACGGGGGTATCAGGGCTGGTTTATCGACAAGGCAACATGCCAGTGCTGCGACGACCAACCGTTCGTGAGCCGGTATTGCACACGGATGTTACCGCGTGTGTGCAGGTCGACGAACATCGTGCTCGCACTCGCACTGCACCGTTCGCAATGGTGGTGAAGGGCCCGCACCGCCCAAGTGGCACTGAGCGTCCGATGCAAGCGTTTTCCTTCCATGTACCTCGAAACTTGCACGGACTGTCGTTTCGAAGCGACTGGCGAGTCGCGCGTTACTTGAAGGTCTGCAGGCGCAGCACAAGCTCGGGTTTCCAGGGCCCCCTTGGTGTCCGTGCCGGAGTCTTCGACTTTCTTCGCAATTTTGGCGAGCAAGCACGACAGGAACAACAGGCTCTGGTCGATGCAGTGAAACAAGGCAAGTTTATGGACTACGTTCGAGACAAGGCAGTCCGAGACGCTGCGCAAGTGAGCGCGTTTCGGGAGGGGCTCACCAAGACGCGTGAGCGACTCAGCCGCGAAATCGAGACCATAGTCGAACGCAACATGGGGCGTTTGGACCAGGTTGACCAGGCTATGCAGGATATCGAAAATGCACTTCTGGGAGCTGACCTCGGCGTCTCCGTCGTCGATCGCTTGATGGAGAACTTGCGAAAGGACATTGCAGAGCAAAGGCTGCGGAGCGGTGCAGAGGTCAGGGCCTCGCTCGCCGCGTCACTGCTCGCGCTACTGACGCGGGCCCAGACTGACGCGCAGAAACGTATACAATCACAACGATTGGCTGCGCAGCAACACAGCGGCTCTCCCCAGTGCGAGGTGCTGATGCTTGTAGGCACGAACGGCCATGGAAAAACGACATCCGCTGCGAAGCTGGCCTATCGACTGCGGACACAGGACAAGAAAAAAGTGTTACTCGTTGCAGCGGACACTTTCCGAGCAGCGGCGGTGCAGCAGCTGGCAGAATGGGCTCAGCGAGCCGGAGTCGATATCGCGATGCCGCTCGAGAATCAGAAGAGCGCCGCATCGGTAGCCTACGATGCCCTGAAACGGGCTGTTGATGAACGCTATGACGTTGCAATCATTGACACCAGCGGTCGTCTGCATACGAATGAGAACCTCATGGAGGAAATGAAGAAATTACGCCGTGTCGTGGAGCGTCAGATCCAAGGCCCCCTGGCTGAATGCCTGCTGGTACTCGACGCTCCATCTGGGCGCAACGCTGTGGCAGCTGCGCGGCAGTGGCTTCGCGATGTCCAGGTTACTGGCCTTGTTCTGACCAAGCTGGACGGAACCGCACGAGCGGGCTTCCTTGTCAGCGTGGTGGAAGAACTCGGCATTCCGGTGAAGTTTGTGGGTGTTGGCGAGAAGCTCAACGATCTGCGCGACTTTGACCCCGTTGCGTATGTTGATGGGCTCCTGCTGAGCGACACGCCTGCCGCGGCACGCAGGGCGGCGCCCTGAGCGCAGCACGCCGTCCGCGAACCGGGTGTCGCAGTCGGTGTGCTGCTTGACAGCGCTTCCACACAGGGAGTGGGATTTCAAACACTGGACGGCGTTTCGGTGAGAATGCGACACAGCGATGGCGGTAGCAGTGCAGCGCAGAGCGCCTGCACACAAACGAATGCCTGGTAATCCGTGTGTGGGCGTATATGAAGTCGAATAGGTCTGCTTTGCTAACTTGGGTATAAACGCGAAAGTTTGGATGCCTTGCAAGTGTCATCGACAGAAGCGTTTGCACGCGTTTTTCGTCGATGACTGTTTCAGTGTGTGTGTGTGTGTGTCCTCTCTGTCGCCCGTATATCCGGATTCCAATA
>Ga0080006_1103253_pt1 | contig 20678 bp, 17 predicted proteins | sample RS3BMetagenome_FD_69209 | JGI IMG/M metagenome (GOLD analysis project Ga0080006, IMG submission 69209) | Ferric oxide microbial mat and aquatic microbial communities from Rainbow Spring, Yellowstone National Park, USA - RS3B (SPADES... ...
CCAGCGGGTCGGGATCGGCCGGGGGGTGGTCGCCGACCACGCCGCCTCGATCGCCGCGTGCCTCAAGGTGGCGTCGCCGGCCTGAGCGGGGCCGGGAGCAGTCGGCCAGCCGTCGGCACCTGACCGTCGATCCCCGGCCTCAGGCTGCCGACCCCCGGACCAGACGGCCCGGACGCTCGCCCGTGTCCTGGTCGTGGCGCCGGGTGACGGTCCCGTCCACGATCGTGGCCAGGTAGCCCTCCGCCGGCTGGAGGATCCGGCTGGCCCCGGTGGGCAGGTCGTAGTGGAGCTCGGGGGCCAGGATGCGCAGGTTGTCGAGGTCGATGACGTTGAGGTCGGCCCGCTTGCCCACGGTGACGGTCCCGCGATCGGCCAGTCCGTAGAGGTCGGCGTTGGTGCCGCTGAGCTTGCGGACCAGCAGCTCGATGGGAAGGAGCTCCCCACGGCTCCGGTCCCGCGCCCAGTGGGTCAGATGGAAGGTGGACGCCGAGCAGTCGGAGATCAGGTTGACGTGGGCACCTGCGTCGCCGAGCCCGGTGACGGTGTTGGCGTCGAGCAGCATCTCGCGGCAGACGTCGAGCGTCCCGTTGACGAAGTTCGATCCGAGGAGCGCATAGAAGGCCTTCCCGTCGTCCTCGAGCAGCAGGTCGTACATCAGCTCGACAGGATCGATCCCGGCGGCCAGCGCACGTGCCGACACCGATTGGTCGAAGCGCGGCTCGTAGTCGACCGGCTCGCTGAGCGGGAAGGTGAGTGGCAGGGCGGGCAGGAACAGCTCGACCACCAGCCCGGAGAAGTCGCCGGGACCGCCGGTGGCGCTGGACTCTCCGAGGATGGCGCGCCGGACCTCGGGACGGCGCATCTCGGCCGCCCGCTGGGCGAGCGGCAGGTCGGCGATGCTGCGGTAGGTTGGCCGGCCCATGAACAGGTGGTACGTGTCGAGGTTGGTCATGATGGTGACCGACCTGGGAATGACCTGTGGCCGCAGGGTGGCACCGGCCCGGTTGGCGCGGGCCGTCTCGTCGAGCACCACGCGCCAGTGGTCCGGGTCCTCGAACAGTTGGGCGACGGTGAAGGTGACCGGTCGACGGCTGGCGTGGGATACCGCCTCGAGGAGCGGCATCTCGTCGATCGGCTTCGCACGCTCGCCCCCCAGCCGGTCGAGCGTGCCGATGGTGCCGGCCACGATCGCTTCGAACACGCCGTGCCCGGCGGCGCGCATCGCCCCGGCGAACGCCAGGAGCTCCTCCTCGGGCGCATAGGTCCCGGGTACGGGACGACCCGACTTGGCCTTGTGGCCGATCGTGCGCGAGGTGGAGAACCCGACGGCACCGGCGGCGAGGGCCTCCCCGACGAGGGACGCCATCGCCTCCAGGTCCTCGGCGGTGGCGTTCTCGTTCGCCGCCCCCCGCTCGCCCATCACGTAGAAGCGGACCGCCCCGTGGGCGACCTGGGCCGCCACGTCGAGGCTGTAGCGACCCCGGTCGAGCAGGTCGAGGTACTCCCCGAACGTCTCCCACTCCCCCCAGGGCATCCCCACGCTGAGGGCTGATCCGGGGATGTCCTCCACCCCCTCCATGAGGTCGATGAGCGCGTCACGGTCGCCGGGCCTGGCCGGGGCGAACCCGACGCCGCAGTTGCCCATCACCAGGGTCGTGACGCCGTTGGAGGCAGACGGCTCGAGCGCGTCGTCCCAGGTGGCCTGGCCGTCGTAGTGGGTGTGGACGTCCACCCACCCCGGGGTGACGATGGCGCCGTCGGCGTCGATCGTCTGGCGCGAGGGGCCGGTGGCCGTCCCGACCTCGACGATCCGTCCCGACTCGATCCCGACATCCCCCCGATAGGGGGCCGCTCCCGTGCCGTCGACGACGGTCGCCCCGGTGATCCGCAGGTCCAACACGGCTGCCCCTCCTTCGGTCTGCGGGCCGGACCGGTGCCCCGGGGGTGGCCCGATGGCGATCCCAGACCGCCCCACACCGCGCGAGGCGGGAACCGCTCCCCGGGCAGATCGTCTCACACCTGGTTCCGGCCTGCCTCCTCGGGATGCGGTGGCCGGACCCGGGCGGCCGCCGGCCGCTCGTCCGCCGCCCGCCAGCAGTACCACGCCAGCAGGCTCCGGTAGGGCTGGTACGCGAGACCGATGGTCCGCATCTCCGCAGCGCTCGGGGGATCGGCGAGGCCCCAGGCCGCCGCGTAGCCGGCCCGTACCCCGAAGTCGCCGACCGGCCAGACGTCGGGCCGGGCGAGGGCTCCCAGGAGGAACATCTCCGCGGTCCACCGGCCGATGCCCCGGACCTGGGTGAGCTGAACGACCACCTGCTCGTCGCGCAATCGGCCGATCGTGGCGAGGACGAGCGCACCCGAGCGGACCTGGCCGGCCAGCTCGGATACCGCAGCCGCCTTGGACGCGCTGAGACCGCACGCCCGCAGGAGGTCGGGGGGCGAGTCGAGCACCGCTTCGACCGTCACCGACCCACCGAGACCCGCCACCAGCCGGGCGTGGATGGCCGCCGCCGCCTTCCCGGCGAGCTGCTGGTGGACGATGGAACGGACCAGTTCCTCGAACCGTCGGCCCGGCGGCGTCGGAACCCGCCGGGGGGGTGGGCCGAAGCGTTCGACGAGGCCGCGGGCCACGTCGTCCTGGGCGGCCAGGTGGCGCACCCCGGCGGCCAACGCGTCGCCGACGGCGTCAGCCCCGGCGGCCACCGGTCCACCTCTCCGTTCCCCCCTCGCGCTCCGCTTTCACGGCGACGCCGACGTCCCCTCCGGCCATGACCGACGATCATGCCACCGGCCGCCCTCCCGCCCGGCACACCCGTCGCCCGACCGGCACGCACGTCGCCCGACCGGCACGCACGTCGGGCGCAAGTCCACCGGTCCCCGCTGCGGTCTGGCCGGGGATGCCGGTCATCCGGAACGGGTCCGGCTCCGAACCGTTGGGGCCTGCGGAACCGTTCGGGCCTGCAGGACTGCTCGGGAGGAAGGTGCCGTCGGATGCGAAACGAATGGGGAGCCCCACGGCTGGTGGACCGCCGGAGGTTGCGCACCGCTCTCGGGGTGGTGTGGATCCTCGACGGCCTCCTGCAGGCCGAGGGACCGAAGTTCTCGTCGGGCTACCCGCTGGGCGACCTGGCCCAGTCGGTGATGGGATCGCCGGCCTGGGTCAGCCACTTCGTGCTGGCCGGCATCCATCCGTTCGTGGCGGAGTGGCCCCTGTGGAACCTGGCGAGCACCCTCCTGCAGCTTGCCATCGGCGTGTGCCTGGTGACGGGACGGTTCACCCGGCCGGCCCTGGTCGTCTCCTTCGTCTGGGCGGCGACCATCTGGGGGATCGGCGAGGCGTTCGGCATGCTCCCGAGCGGGTTCGCTCTGATGGAGGCGGGTGCGCCGGGACCCGCGCTCCTCTACGGCGTCCTGGGCGCCATGGCCTGGCCCAGGTCGGCGAGGCCCGACGTCGACCGCCGCGCCTGGTCCGCCTCCTGGCTCGTCCTGTGGATCGGGGGCGCGGCGTTACATCTCCCGTTCGTGTACCCGAGCGGCCGGGTCCTCGAGGCGAACCTCTCCATGCTCACGCAGGGGTCACCCCGCTACCTCGCCGATACCGGCCACTGGTTCGCCGGCCTGGTGGCCCACCACGGCGGCATGGTGGTGGCGGTGCTCGCCGGTGTCGAGCTGGCCGTCGGCCTGGGCGCCGTCTTCGACCGTGACCGACTGCGGCGCTGGCTCGGTCTCGGGATCGCGCTGTCGGTGCTGTTCTGGGTGGTGTTCCAGCAGCTGGGGGGCATCCTCACCTCCGGTGCGACCGATCCGAGCCTGGGGCCTCTGGCCGTCCTCCTCGCCCTCACGGCGTGGCCGGACCGTTCCGGGTCCCGGTCGGGGGCGGCGTCGACGGTCGTCGGCAACGAAGAGGCGTTGCCCGAACGGCACGCCAGGGTCCCCGTCGGCTGACCCCGGCGCCGGACCCCTCCCGTTAGCATCGGTGCCGTGTCCCGAGACTCCGTGTCCCGAGCCGCCGCGATCGCCCCGGTCTGCCGCACGGTGGACGTGGCGGGACCGGTGAACTATGTCGAGCTGGAGGGGCGGGCGGGAGGTCCGACGTTCGTCTGCGTCCACGGCCTCGGCGGGTCCCATCTCAACTGGATGGGGATCGCCCCCGCTCTGGCCCATCACGGGAGGGTCCTCGCGCTCGACCTGGTCGGCCACGGACTGACACCGGTCGGGCGTAGAGAGGCCGGGATCGGTGGCCACCGGCGCCTTCTCGAGGGCTTTCTCGACCGCCTGACCGACCGCCCGGTCGTCCTGCTCGGGAACTCGATGGGGGGTCAGGTGTCTGCGCTGGTGGCCTCGAGCGAACCCGGGGCGGTCGCCGGCCTGGTGCTGGTCGATCCCGCGCTCCCGGTCATGCCACCCGGCAAGGTGCACCCCGCAGTGGTCGCCAACGCCCTCGTGTGCGCGGTGCCCGGGGTGGGGGAGCGGTATCTTGCCCACCGGAGGCGGATCCAGTCGCCCGAGGCGAGCGTGCGACGGGTGCTCGCCGCCTGCTGCGTCGACGTGGACCGGGTCGACCCGGAGCTGGTCGCCGCCCATGTGGCCCTGACCGCCCGGATGGACCGGGCCGGTGCGGACGCCGCCTATCTGGCCTCCGCCCGTTCACTCTCCCGCTCCCTGCTCCGGCCCCGGGCGTGTGCGCGGGCGCTGGACCAGATCCGGGTCCCGGTGCTGCTGCTCCACGGCGATGCCGATCGCCTGGTCCCGGTGTCCACTGCCATCCGCCTGTGCGCTTCCCGGCCGGCATGGCGGCTGGCGGTGGCCGGTGACGTGGGCCACGTGCCGATGATGGAGGTCCCGGAGTGGACGGTCGAGCGGATCTCGGAGTGGCTGGTCGCCACCGATCTCGTTCCCCGGGCGGCGCTCTCCGCGGACTGACCCGTCGTCAGCCGGCGGCCAGTCCGACGACCCCGGCGCGGGATTCGTCGGGGCGGGGGTCGGTCCCGTTCAGTGGACCTGTCGGTCGTGGCCCTCCCAGAACGCCTCCCGGAGCCGGAACTTCTGGAGCTTCCCGGTGGCGGTCCGCGGGAGCTCGTCGCGGAATTCGACCCGCTTGGGGCACTTGTACCCGGCGAGGCGACCGCGACAGTGGGTGATGACGTGCTCCTCGGTGAGCACCGACCCGTCGGCGGTGACCACCAGCGCCAGCACCATCTCCCCCCACGTGTCGTCGGGAATGCCGATGACGGCCACCTCGGCCACCCCGGCGAGCGAGAAGATGGCGTCTTCGACCTCGACCGACGAGACGTTCTCTCCGCCCGTGATGATGACGTCCTTCTTGCGGTCGAGGATGTGGAGGTGGTGCTCCTCGTCGACGATCCCTCCGTCGCCGGTGTGGAACCAGCCGCCGGCCAGGGCCTGATCGGACTCTTCGGGCTGGTGCCAGTAGGACGCCATCACCGTGTTGCTCCGGGCGAGCACCTCGCCGTCGGCGTCGATCCTGAGCTCGGTCCCGACCGCCGGCACTCCGGCCCGCATCAGGCGACGGGCGCGTTCTGCGGAGGGCAGATCGTCCCACTCGGCGCGGTTGCGGTTCACGGTGAGCAGGGGCGACGTCTCGGTCAGCCCGTAGATCTGGATGAACTCCCACCCCAGCTCCGCCTCGACCCGCTCGATGGTCCGGCTCGGCGGGGGCGCGCCGGCCACGATGATCCGGGTCCGGTCTCGACCGGGGACCGGACCGTCCCACCCGGACAGCGCGTCGAGGGCGGCGTTGACCACCGCCGGGGCCGCACACAAGACGGTGACCCCGTGCCGCTCGACCCGGCGGAGGATCTCGGTGCCGTCCACTTTGCGGAGAACCACCTGCGGGCAGTTCATGGCGGTGGTGGCCCAGGGCATCCCCCAGCCGTTGGCGTGGAACATGGGCAGCGTGTGGAGGTAGACGTCCCGCTCCGAGATCTGGGCGTGCCATCCGAAGACGGCGGCGTTGATCCAGCAGTTGCGGTGGGTCAACTGCACCCCTTTGGGTCGGGCGGTGGTTCCGGAGGTGTAGTTGATGGTGGCGGTCGCCGCCTCGTCGGCCGACCACCCGCGCGGTTCGATCCCGGCAGGGAAGAGCACGGCGTCGCTGTCGCTGCCCAGGACGAAGCGGTGGGGCGCGTCGACGGCGGCGAGCGACGTCTCGAGCTCCGGATCGACGAGGAGCACCGATGCGCCCGAATGCTCCACGATGTAGGCGACCTCGGCCGCGGCCAGGCGGAAATTGATCGGCACCAGGGTCCGTCCCCACCCGCAGACCCCGAAGAACGACGTGAGCAGCCGCGCCGAGTTGTGGGAGACGACTGCCACCCGCTCACCGGGGCCGACACCGAGCGCATCGAGACCGGCCGCCTGGGCCCGTGCCCGGTCGGCGAGGTCGCCATAGCTCAATGTCCCCCACGACGAAGCCGGTTGGTCGGGCTCGTCCACCACCGCGTGTCGCTCCGGGAAGGCGGACGCCGCCCGGTCGAGGAAGTCGCGCACGTTGAACTGGACGATCATGAGGCACCCCTTTTCGGCTCCCTCGGCCTGGTCCATTGAACCAAAGACGGCCGCATCATGCCGGAGATGCCTGCATCGTCCGGCGACCCCGGGTGCGCCGGCCTCTCCGTCGCCGGACGCCGGACGCCGGCTGCCGGACGGTAGTGTCGGCGCCAATGGACCGTCCCCGCATCGCCATCGGACCCCGTCCGGCTTCGTTCGCACGGACGGCGGTCGAGGAGGGCGGCGGGGACGTCGTGGACATCGGGCACGATCCCGACGGGCTGGTCTGGCTGGACGCCGCGGACGTGGGCGGACTGGGCGACGCGCTCGGGGAGGCGGCGGCGGTCCGATGGGTCCAGCTCCCCTTCGCCGGGGTGGAGGCGGTCATCGAGGCCGGCATCCTCGACGACCGCCGGCTCTGGTCGTGTGCCAAGGGCGCCTACGCGGACCCGGTCGCCGAGCACGCGCTGGCACTCGCCCTGGCCGGCCTGCGCCGGCTCCGTACCCGGGTCGAGGCGCGGGCGTGGGGCGAACCTGCCGGGACGAGCCTGTACGGCCAACGGGTGACCATCCTCGGGGGCGGGGGCATCGCCACCTCGCTGCTCGAGCTCCTGCGGCCGTTCCGGGTGCGGGCGACCGTGGTGCGCCGCTCGCCCGACCCGGCGCCCGGTGCGGTCCGCACCGTCTCGCTCCGGGAGCTCGGGGCCGTCCTTCCCGGGGCAGCGGTCGTGTTCGTCGCCCTCGCACTCAGTCCCGCCACCGAGCGGGTCATCGGGGCCGGGGAGCTGGCGGCCATGGATCCGGGGAGCTGGCTGGTCAACGTGGCCCGGGGGCGCCACGTGGACACGGACGCCCTCGTGGAGGTGTTGCGCGCGGGCTCCATCGGCGGAGCCGCGCTGGACGTCACCGACCCGGAGCCGCTGCCCGTCGGCCATCCGCTGTGGACGCTCCCGAACTGCATCGTGACCCCCCACACCGCAGACACCATGGAGATGGTCCGGCCGCTCCTGGCCGAGCGGATCCGGGTGAACGTCGGGCGGTTCGCCCGGGGCGAACGGCTGGTCGGCATTGTCGACCCCGTCGCCGGGTACTGAGCGCCCCGGCGGGCACCGACGCCGCCGGGCATCGAGCGCTCCGCCGACGTCACACCCTTCCGCGAGAGTGACGCCTGCAGGCAGACCGTTCCCCCCGCCCACCTGAGGAGGCCACATCGTGACCGGACCAACCCCGCCGCACGCCGCCGATCGCGAAGATCCAGGCCGCGTTCCCGGTTTACGAGCGCGGGAGAAGGCGCCGACGTCCGCGACCGCCGGTCGACCCGATGCAATCGGCACGGATCTCACCATCGACTGCGCCGACTGTGGCCATCGGGGCACTCCCATATGCGGCGACTGCGTCGTGACCTTCATCCTCGGTCGCCACCCCGACGACGCGGTGGTGGTCGACGCCGACGAGGCGAGGGCGGTCCGGCTCCTCGAACGGGCCGGCCTCGTCCCGGGGGTCCGCCACACCCGCCGGGCCGGATGACCGGCCACACCCCGATCGGGGGTGCTCCCGGACCTTCGGACCTGCGGCCGTCCGGTGGCTCCGAGGTCTGAACCGGGCCTGATCGCCGTGGATTGGACGCGTCGACGGACGTGCCAGCATGGGGGCATGCTCGACACTGCGGCGGCGCCGACGCGGTCTTCGGACCCCGTGGGCCGGCTGGCGTCGGTGTTGGTCGGGCAGGGAATGGCGGAGGGCCTGGCCGCGGTCGGCATTGCGCCCGCCGAGGAGCTCTCCGAGGCGCGCCGCCATCTGGTCGAGCGCAGGCGGCGGGGGCTGCACGCCGGCATGCAGTTCACCTACCGGAACCCGGATCGTTCCACCGAACCGCAACGCATCCTCCCCGGAGCCCGATCCCTGGTGGTCGGCGCCTGGGGGTACGAGCGCGAGCGACCCGGCCCGGTGGAACCGGCACCGGCGCAGGGGCACGCTTCCAGCGCCCGGCCCACTGGTTCCGTCGCCCGGTACTCCCACCGGGACCACTACGGACCGCTCCGGCGAACCCTCCACTCCATGGCGGAAACGCTGGTGGCGCACGGGTGGCGGGCCACCGTCGTCTGCGACGACAACGCCCTGGTCGACCGGGCCGCCGCCCACCGGGCCGGGCTGGGATGGTTCGGGAAGAACACCCTGCTGTTGCTGCCCGGGCTGGGGTCGTGGTTCCTCCTGGGCAGCGTCGTGACCGACGCGCCCCTGTGGGAGGCCGACGGGCCGACCGCTGCGCCCATGGAGCACGGGTCGGGGTGCGGCCGGTGCACCCGTTGCCGGGACGCCTGCCCCACCGGCGCCCTGGACGAGCCGGGGGTGCTCGACGCCCACCGCTGCCTCGCCTGGCTGTTGCAGGCGCCGGGACCGATCCCCCCCGAGTTCCGGGAGGCGCTGGGCCGGAGGGTCTACGGATGCGACGCGTGCCAGCAGGCCTGTCCGATCAACCAGGTCGCCGGACGCCGCCATCCGCCCCCGCCGGCGGAGGCCGATGGGGACGGAGAGGTGGACCTCCTGGCCCTGCTGGAGATGGACGACGGGGAGATCCTCGTCCGCTTCGGGCGTTTCTACATCCCCGGCCGCGAGGCGCGCTACCTGCGGCGCAACGCCCTGGTCGCCCTCGGGAACGTGGGGGACGGCTCCGATCCGGCCACCGTGACCGCCCTGCGCCGCGCCCTCGGCCACCCGGACCCCCTGATCGTCGAGCACGCCTCCTGGGCCGCCCGCCGGCTCGGGAGGGGCGACCTCGCGAGGCGGGGCACGTGACCCACCTGCTGGTCACCAACGACTTCCCCCCCAAGGTCGGCGGCATCCAGGCCTACCTCTGGGAACTGTGGCGCCGGATGGACCCGGACACGTTCGCGGTGCTGACCGCCTCGTCCGACCCCGGCGCGGCTGCGTTCGACCGGGCGCAGTCGGCCGCCGGCATCCGTATCGAGCGGGTCGGGCGACGGGTGCTGCTGCCGACTCCGGCGCTGGTGCGACGCATCCGCGAGACCGCGGAGCGGGTCGGGGCCCGCCTGGTGGTGATCGACCCGGCCTTCCCGCTCGGCGCCTTCGGCTCCAGCCTGGGCCTCCCTTACGCGGTACTGCTCCACGGGGCCGAGGTGGCCGTTCCCGGGCGGCTGCCGGTGAGCCGGGCCGTGCTGGCCCGGACCCTCCGCGGGAGCGTCGTCGCGGTCTCGGCCGGGGGCTACCCGGCCGCGGAGGCCACCCGGGCGGTGCGGGGTCGCGGGATGCCTCCCGTCGTGGAGATCCCACCCGGGGTCGACGTCGACCGCTTCCGCCCGCTGTCGGACGCGCAGCGGCGCCGGGCGAGGGAAGACCTGGGGCTGCCGGGCGAGGGAAGGCTGGTGGTCAGCGTCTCCCGGCTGGTCCCGCGCAAGGGGATGGACACGTTGATCGACGCGGCGGCGCTCCTCGCCGGATCGCATCCCGACCTGACGGTGGCCATCGCCGGGCGGGGGCGGGACCGGGAGCGGCTGGCCCGGCGGGTCGTCGGCCACCGGGCACCGGTGCGGTTGCTCGGCGGGGTGTCGGACGCAGACCTCCCGCGACTGGTCGGGGCGGCCGACGTGTTCGCCATGGTGTGCCGCAACCGCTGGCTCGGCCTGGAACAGGAGGGCTTCGGGATCGTCTTCCTCGAGGCCGCCGCCGCCGGGGTACCCCAGGTGGCCGGCGACTCCGGGGGAGCGGGGGAGGCGGTGGTCGACGGGCAGACCGGCTTCGTCGTCGGGGACCCCGGAGACGCGCGGGCGGTGGCGGCCTCGATCGGCCGGCTCCTCGGGGACGACGGGCGGCGGGCGCGCATGGGCCGCGCCGCCCGGGTCCGGGCGGAATCGTCCTTCGGCTACGACCATCTCGCATCTAGGCTGGCTGGGGCGCTTGCAGACGTGCAAGGCTGACGGCTCCGGTGGGTCGACGGGCGCATCAACTCGAACAGGAGGGCTGAACGTGGCGGATCTGGCCACCGAGCGCATGGTGGTGGCGGCGTCGCCGGAGCGGTGCTTCGCCGTCAGCAGTGACATCGACGCGTATCCGCAGTGGGCGGGGGACATCAAAGAAGTCACCGTCCACGACCGGGACGACCAGGGCCGTCCCCTCCTGGTGACCTTCCGGGCTGCGGCATTCGGCCGCAGCACCAGCTACACCCTCGCTTACGACTTCAGCGAGGCGCCGCGCTCCCTCTCGTGGGTGCAGACCCGCGGGGACATCACCGCCAAGCTCGACGGCTCGTACCTGTTCGAACCGGCGGTCGGCGGCGGGACCGAGGTCACCTACCGGCTCGAGGTCGAGATGAAGGTCCCCCTCCCCGGGTTCATCAAGATGCGCGCCCAGAGCCGGATCATGACGATCGCGCTCCGGGACCTCAAGACCCGGGTCGAATCCTCCGGGTGAACGCCGGACCGCCCGATCCGCCGCAGCCGTTGCGGGCCCCGGAACCTCCGCGCCGTGGCGGCCGGGTGCGGTGAGGATCGGGACCACCCTTCCGCAGTTCCGGCACGAGGCCGACGCAGCCCTGGTCGCCGCGCGCCGGGCCGAGGAGCTGGGCCTCGACGGGGTGTTCTGCTTCGACCACCTGTGGCCGATGGGCCAGCCGGCGCGCCCAGCGATCGCGTCCGGGCCGCTGCTCGGAGCGCTCGCCGCCTCCACGAGGACGATCGGCATCGGCACGCTGGTGGCGAGGATCGGGCTCCTCCCCGACGAGGTCCTGGTGGCCGAACTGGCCGGGGTCTCTTCCCTGTCCGACGGTCGCCTCGTCGCCGGCCTCGGCACGGGGGACCACCTCAGCCGGGCGGAGAACGAGGCGTTCGGCATCGCCTTCGATCCCCCCGAGGTCCGCCGGGTGCGTCTCGCCGCGGTGGCGGTGGCGCTCGCCGCCCGGGGGATCCCGGTGTGGGTCGGCGGTCGCCATCGGGCGTCGGTGGAGCTGGCGAGGACGGTGGGGGGAGCGGTGAACCTCTGGGGCGCTCCGGTGGAACAGGTGAGGTCCCTGGTCGACGAGGGGGTGGAGGTGACCTGGGGCGGCCCCCTCAAGGGTGGGGTGGACAGCATCGCCCGCCAGCTGGCCGCCCTGGCCGACGCGGGTGCGACCTGGGCGGTGTGCGGCTGGTCCGGTTCGCTCGAGGAGATGGCAGCGGCAGCCGATCGGGTCCCGCGCCCGTGACCCGTCGTGCGCGAGGAGCGGTAGCCTCCTCCCATGGAGTTCCGCCGCATCAACGGTCTGCCGCCCTACGTGTTCGCCACGATGAACGATCTCAAGGCAGCCGCCCGCCACGACGGACGCGACGTGATCGACCTGGGGTTCGGCAACCCCGACCTCCCCTCGCCGGACGTCGCGGTGGAGAAGCTCGTCGAGGCGGCGCGCAACCCCCGGAACCACCGCTACTCGGCCAGCCGGGGCATCCCGAAAATCCGCCAGGCCATCGCCGACCTCTACCTGCGGAAGTTCGGCGTCGCGATCGACCCCGACACCGAGGTGGTCACCACCATCGGTGCCAAGGAGGGGCTCTCCCACCTGATGTGGGTGCTGGTGGGACCGGGCGACACCGCGCTGGTCCCCACGCCGTCCTACCCGATCCACATCTACGCCCCGCTCTTCGCCGGGGCCGACGTCCGTCACGTCCGCCTCGACGGGCCCGGCGACGCCACCGACGCCACCCCCGGCGAGGCGTTCTTCGACAACCTGATGGAGGCGTGGGAGTCGGCGTGGCCCAAGCCCCGGGTGGTGGTCCTCTCCTTCCCGCACAACCCCACGACCGAGTGCGTGGACCTGGCGTGGATGACGAGGATCGTGGAGTTCGCGCGCGAGCGCGATCTCGTGCTGGTGCACGACTTCGCCTACGCGGACATCGCCTTCGACGGGTACCGTCCCCCCTCGATCCTCGAGGTCCCCGGAGCCAAGGACGTGGCGGTCGAGCTCTACACGATGACCAAGTCGTTCTCCATGGCCGGATGGCGGGTCGGCTTTCTGGTCGGCAACGCCGCCATCGTCCAGGCGTTGACCAAGTTGAAGAGCTATCTCGACTACGGGACGTTCCAGCCGATCCAGATCGCCGCCATCGTGGCGATGAACGAGGCCCCCGACTACCCCAAGGTGATCAACGAGTGCTATCAGGCCCGCAGGGACGCCCTCTGCGACGGCCTGCATCGCATCGGCTGGGAGGTGAGCCCGCCGCGCGGGACGATGTTCGTGTGGGCCCCGATCCCCGAGCCGTACCGGGAGATGGGTTCGCTGGAGTTCGCCAAGCACCTGCTCGAGACGGCTGACGTCGCCACCTCGCCGGGCGTCGGGTTCGGGACGGGGGGCGACGGCCACGTGCGCTTCGCGCTCATCGAGAACGAACAACGCACGGGCCAGGCGATCCGGAACCTCCGCAAGGCGCTCACCCGCCTCCGGTAGCCCCCGGGTGGGACCCAGGGTTGCGGTAGCCCTCACGGCAGAAGGCGATGGCGGCTGCGGCCACCCGGTCCGCCTCCTCCCCCTGTTCGAGGACGAGCACGCGGGCCAGGTGGGACGTGACGCCGAGGATGGCCGTCGTCAGGACGACCGGGTCCTCCCGGCGGAGCAGCCCGGCGGTGATGCCGGCGCTGACATGGGGGAGCGCGTCCGCCACCGTCCGGCGCTCACCCTGGCGGATCATCGGGGCGAACCGTTCCTCGGTGCGGGCGAACTCCATCAGGGCGAACAGGTGACGGTGGTCGCTGAGCCAACGGATGGACGACCGGATCCCCTGTTCGATGCGGCGTCCAGGGTCGTGCTCGCCGGCGATGGCCTCGCGCTGGGCGAGGCGCATCTCCCGCTGGGCGTCGAGGAGGATCTGGCGCAGCAGCTCGTCCTTGGAGTCGAAGTACCAGTAGAAGACACCCTTGCCGACGCCGAGCCCGGAGACGATGGCGGTCACCGACGTCGAGTGGTAGCCGTCGGTGGCGAAGGCGCGGGCGGCGTAGTCCATCAGCTCGAACCGCCTCCGGGCCCCTTTGGGGGTGAGGCGCCGCACGGCGTCCAGCGGGACGGGGCCGGGGAGAGGGGTCCCGGGGTCACCAGATGGCATGGGGTGCAGTACAGCACAGACGGCGGTACCGTGGCCTGTGGCCTACTGGATGCTGAAGGCGATCCTCACCCCGATCTTTGCCTTGTTCTGGCGGGTCGAGGTCGACGGCATCGAGCACGTCCCCAAGGAGGGTGCGGTCGTGGTGGCCGCCAACCACCAGTCCTTCTGCGACTCGTTCTTCCTCCCCCTGGTGCTGCGGCGACGGCTGACCTACGTCGCCAAGGCCGAGTACTTCGACAACTGGCGGACGGCCTGGTTCTTCCGGGCTGCCGGGCAGATCCCGATGAACCGGAGTGGGGGAGACGCCTCGCAGCGGGCCCTCGACACCGCGAAGCAGATACTGCGGTCGGGGGGCATGCTCGGCATCTACCCCGAGGGGACCCGGGCGCCCGACGAACGACTGCACCGGGGCCACACCGGGGCGGCCCGTCTGGCGCTGGGGTGCGACGTGCCGATCATCCCGGTCGGGATCAGCGGCACCCGCCGGGTGCAGCCACCGGGTAAGCGCCTGATGCGGCCGTTCCACCCGATCCGCCTGCGCTTCGGTGCCCCCCTCACCTATGAGTACGGCGGGGTCCGGATCACGACGGGAGAAGGGGCGGCGCGGGCGGCCGGTCTCAACGGATCGGGCGGCGCTCCCACGCCGGAAGAGCTGCGGGTGGTCACCGATGCCCTGATGGCGGCGATCGCCGGCCTGTCCGGGCAGGCCTACGTCGACCACTATGCCTCGCGGGCGTCGGGGACGACGCGCCTCGGCGACAACGGGTCGCCGGGTAGCGCAGCGGCGAAGGCCCTTCGGGACACCCTCACACGACGCCATCTGGTAACCGGGCGGAAACAGGGTGTTCACACCGACGGCCTAGCCTGAGGCATGGCCAACTTCCTGATCCGGGTGCGCCTCCCGGATCGCCCTGGGGCCCTCGGGGCGGTGGCGAGCCGGATCGGCTCGGTCGGGGCGGATGTCGTGTCCATCGACATCCTCCAACGGACCGAAGGTCAGGTCGTCGACGAGCTCGGCGTGGCGACCGCCACCGAAGACCTGGCCGAGCTGCTCGCAGGGGAGATCCTCGAGGTCGACGGGGTCTCCCTCGAAGAGGTGCGCAGCGTCGACGATCCTCTGCCGGATCGGCAGGCCGAGCTGATCGGGGCGGCCACCGCCCTCGTACGTCAGACGACGGCCGCCGGTGTGCTCGCCCAGCTCGTCGCCCGGACCCACAGGAGCCTCTGCGCCACGTTCGTCCTGCTGGTGGAGGCGGCGTCGGGAAAGGTCGTGTTCTCCGAGGGGGAGCCCCCACCCGGGTGCGGTCGGCCGGACCCCGACGGCACGTGGGGGGACGGGACGCTCGCCGTCCCCCTGGACGGACCCGGTCTGGTGCTGGTGGCCGGGCGGCGGACCCCGGTACTGCGCGAACGCGAGCAGCAACGGATCGCCGACCTGGCCGAGCTGACCGACCACCGCTGGCGCGAGCTTCACGACCGCGTGGCGACGGGGTAGGCGCCCGCACCGAGCGGGCGATCAGCCGCCCTCTGCCCAGTGCCGGGACCGGGCCAGCGCCTGGCGCCACTGCAGGGAGGCGGCGTCGATCTCCCCCTGCGGGGCAGCCGCTTCGAACCGGGCGTCCGGCGCCCACAGGTCAGCCAGGTCTCCGACCGAGCCCCAGACGCCCTCAGCCAGGCCCGCCAGCATCGCCGCTCCCCGGGCCGTCGTCTCGACCGACCGGGGCCGCTCGACCGGGATGCCGGTCTGGTCGGCCTGCATCTGCAGGAGGAGGTCCATGACCGAGGCACCGCCGTCGACCCGGAGCACCGAAAGGGGTGCCACCAGCGCGCCGGACATCGCCTCGACGACGTCCCGGACCTGGAAGGCCATGGCCCCGACGACCGCGCGGGCCAGGTGGGCCCGGCTCGTGCCCCGGGTGATCCCTGTCACGGTGCCGCGGGCCAAGGGGTCCCAGTGGGGGCTTCCCAGTCCGGTGAATGCGGGGACGACGACCACCCCGTTGCTGGACTCCACCGACCGGGCCAACGGCTCGAGGTCCGAGGCGTGGTCGATCACGCCGATCCCGTCCCGCAGCCACTGGACGGCGGCGCCGGAGGCGAAGACGGAGCCTTCGAGGGCGTAGGCGACGGGCTCCCCGCCCCCGACATCACCGAGGTCCCAGGCCAAGGTGGTCAGAAGCCCGTCGACCGGTTCCGGACAGGTGGACCCGGCGTTGGCGACGACGAAGCTCCCGGTGCCGTAGGTGACCTTCGCCATGCCCGGGACGACGCACGCCTGCCCGAACAGCGCCGCGTGCTGGTCGCCCGCCACGCCGCTCACGGGAACACCTGCCAGGGGTGAGCCGGGTGCGAAGATCCCGTCGGCGACGGTGCCGAACCGGCCGGCCGAGGGGAGGACCTGCGCCAGGGCTCGGGTCGGTACGCCGAAGAGATCGCACAGCTCACCGGACCAGCGGCGCTCGGCGATGTCGAAGAGCATGGTGCGGGAGGCGTTGGTGGGATCGGTGGCGAACACCCCCGGTCCGGCGGCCCCGCCGGTGAGATTCCACAGGATCCACGAGTCGACAGTGCCGAGGCAGAGGTGCGCGGTGTCCTCGACGCCCCCTTCGGCGAGGAGCCAGTGCATCTTGGTGGCGGAGAAGTACGGGTCGAGGACCAGTCCCGTGCGGGCGCGCACGAGCGGCTGGCGGCCGGCGTCGACCAGCGACGCGCACGCGGCCGCAGTGCGCTTGTCCTGCCAGACGACGGCCCGGTGGAGGGGGTGACCGGTGCGCCGGTCCCACGGGACCACCGTCTCGCGCTGGTTGGTGATGCCGATGGCGGCGATCGACCGTCGACCACCGACCCCGGCCGTTGCCTCGGCAGCGGTCTCCCGCACCGCCATCCAGATCTCCCCGGGGTCGTGCTCGACCCACCCCGGGCGGGGGAAGTGCTGGGTGAGCTCGCGGTAGGCGGTGGCGAGCACCGAGCCGTCGGTCCCGACGACCTGGGATCGGATGCCGGTGGTGCCGGCGTCGATCGCGACGACGGCGGGAGGGTGCTGGGACACGGCGCGACGATAGCGACAGAGGGAGCGCCGACCCGCTCGCGGCCGGCATTTTTCTGCGAACCTTCGCGAATGGCCTGCGAGCAGGGGGTTCCGCTGCCCCTTCCCGGGATTGTCGACAAGTTTCCGTTGACAGGGGTGTAACTACTTTGGTGTAATGAACCCACTATCTCGTGCCCAGGGGGAGGGTCAGCCACAAGATGTTGTGTTTGGGTTGTGTTTTACTTGGTGGCGTCGGCCGGTTTCCCCGTCAGCACGGTGTCGGCTGCGCTCTCGCATCAGCCGGTTCCGGGCGGGCGCTCCTTCCGGGCGAGCCACCGGGGTGACGTGAGCGGGGGGTGTCGCAGTGCGGTGAGCACCTGATGCGGCCCGCCCCGGGCGTGTCATCGCCGTGAGCGACCCGACCTCCGGGCACTCCGGTGTGCGGGCAGTTGAGCAGGACGAGCAGCAAAAGAACTTGAGCAGGACGAGCAGTTGAGCATCCGAGAAGGAGAGAGAACCCATGGCCATCGCCCCCCAGAGGATCGGCATCGGCATCCGGCGGCACTTCACGTCCGAGCACGTCGATCCCTATGACGAGGTGGTCTGGGAGCGGCGCGACGCCCGCATCACCAACTACCGGGACGGCGCCGTGGCGTTCGAGCAGCTCGGCGTCGAGGTGCCGGAGGGGTGGAGCCTCAACGCCACCAACATCCTGGCCCAGAAGTACTTCCGTGGGACGCCCGGCACACCGGGGCGCGAGTGGTCGCTCAAGCAGGTGGCCGATCGGGTGGTCGACACCATCACCGCATGGGGGGTCAAGGACGGCTACTTCGTCGATGACGAGGAGGCCGAGACCTTCCGGGCCGAGCTGAAGCACCTCGTGATCCACCAGAAGGCGGCGTTCAACTCCCCGGTGTGGTTCAACATCGGCGTGTCCGGTGTGCCCCAACAGGGTTCGGCCTGCTTCATTCTCTCGGTGGACGACTCCATGGACTCCATCCTCAACTGGTACACGGAAGAAGGCATCATCTTCAAGGGCGGGTCCGGCGCCGGCGTCAACCTGTCCCGCATCCGCTCGTCCCACGAGCTCCTGAAGGGAGGCGGCACGGCCTCCGGACCGGTGAGCTTCATGCGGGGCGCCGATTCGTCGGCCGGGACCATCAAGTCAGGCGGGAAGACCCGCCGGGCCGCCAAGATGGTGATCCTCGACGTCGACCACCCGGACATCGAGGACTTCATCTGGTGTAAGGCGATCGAGGAGCGCAAGGCCCGCGTCTTGCGCGACGCCGGGTTCGACATGGACCTCGACGGCAAGGACTCGATCAGCCTGCAGTACCAGAACGCCAACAACTCGGTGCGGGTGACCGATGCGTTCATGGAGGCGGTGGTGGACGGGGCCGACTGGCCGCTCACCGCCCGGGGCGGCCATGAGGTGATCCGGTCGGTCCCCGCCCAGGACCTGTTCCGCCAGATCGCCCAGGCGGCCTGGGAGTGCGCCGACCCGGGGATGCAGTTCGACACGACCATCAACCGTTGGCACACCGCACCCAACACGGGCCGGATCAACGGTTCCAACCCGTGTTCGGAGTACATGCACCTTGACAACTCGGCCTGCAACCTCGCCAGCCTGAACCTGATGCACTTCCTGCGGGAGGACTTGTCCTTCGACGTCGCCGGCTACCGGGCGGCGGTCGAGGTGATCTTCACCGCCCAGGAGATCATCGTGGGCAACGCGGACTATCCGACGGAGAAGATCACCGAGAACTCCCGGCGATTCCGCGAGCTGGGCATCGGGTACGCGAACCTCGGAGCGCTGCTGATGGCGCAGGGCCTCCCGTACGACTCCGACGAGGGGAGGGCGTGGGCCGCGGCGATCACCGCGCTGATGACCGGGCACGCCTACGCGACGTCCGCCCGGATCGCCGCCCGCATGGGGCCCTTCGCCGGCTTCCACGAGAACACCGACCCGATGCTGGGCGTGCTGCGGATGCACCGCGACGCGGTGGCGGCGATCGACGAAGAACGAGTCCCCACCGAGCTGCTCTCGGCGGCCCAGGAGGCGTGGGACCAGGCGGTGGAGCTCGGCGAGCTGCACGGGGTGCGCAACTCGCAGGCCAGCGTGCTGGCGCCCACCGGCACCATCGGACTGCTGATGGACTGCGACACCACGGGCGTCGAGCCGGATCTCGGGCTGGTCAAGACGAAGAAGCTCGTCGGCGGGGGGACGATGTCGATCGTCAACCAGACGGTTCCCCGCGCCCTCGGACGGCTCGGCTACTCACCGGACGAGGTGGACGGGATCGTCGCGTACATCGACGAGCACAAGACGATCGTCGGCGCGCCGGGGCTCCGGCCGGAGCACCTGCCCGTGTTCGCCTGCTCCATGGGGGACAACACCATCCACTACCTCGGTCACGTCCGCATGATGGGGGCGGTGCAGCCGTTCATCTCGGGGGCCATCTCGAAGACGGTGAACCTCCCCGAGGACGTCACCGTCGAGGACGTCGAGCAGCTGCACATCGACGCGTGGCGGATGGGCGTCAAGGCGGTGGCGGTCTACCGCGACAACTGCAAGGTCGGTCAGCCGCTGTCCACCACCAAGAAGGACGGGACCTCGGAGGTGGGGGGAGGTGCTGCGGAGGCGGCAGGATCCGTGGCGGAAGCGCACGCCAGGGAGTTGAACGGCAAGATCGCCCTGCTGGAGCGGGCGCTCGCCCACGAGCAGGCGCGCACCGCCGACACCGTGGTGGTGGGCACGGTCCGCGAGCGCCTGCCCCGGCGCCGGAAGTCGTCCACCTTCTCCTTCCGTGTCGCCGACTGCGAGGGCTACGTCACGGTGGGCGAGTACGAGGACGGCCGCCCGGGCGAGGTCTTCATGAAGGTCTCGAAGCAGGGCTCCACCCTGGCCGGCATCATGGACGCCTTCTCCATCTCGGTCAGCCTGGGGCTGCAGCACGGCGTGCCGCTGGCGACCTACGTCCGCAAGTACGGCAACATGCGGTTCGAACCGGCCGGGATCACCGACGATCCCGACCTCCGCATCGCCACGAGCCTGGTGGACTACATCTTCCGTCGCCTCGCCGTCGACTACCTCCCCTTGGAGGAGCGGGCGGAGATGGGCGTCCTCTCCACCGCGGAGCGGATGCAGCCCACGCTTCCGGGCGTGGAGGAGACGGCGACCGAGTCGTCCGGGATCGTCGAGGCGCATCCGGTGGCAGGGGCACCGTTCTCCGGCGACGGAGGATCAGAGGTGGAGGAAGGGATCTACGAGGTACCTCCCGCCGCTTCCGGGGCGGAGCGTCCGCTTCCCCGGGCCGAGCAGCGGGACGCCCCGTACTGCTACCAGTGCGGGAACGCCATGCAACGGGCCGGATCGTGCTACGTGTGCGGCAGCTGCGGGACGACCAGCGGCTGTTCGTGACGTGAACTGACCAAAGGGGTCATTGCGGTCGGTCCGGACCGATCTGCTGGTCGCGTCCCGGAGTCCCGGCCGCCGGGACTCCGGCTGCGTCGCCACGGCTGCGTCGCCACGGCTACGTCGCCATGAAGGACGGCATAGTGCCGCCATGTCCCTGATCGCCGCGGTCCCCGCGGGTGATCCCCGCGCCGGACGGGTCCGGCGCACATGCCGAGCGGCGCGCGCCGGTTCGCTGACGGCAGCACCGTTCACAGGCCGGTGGTGTCGGAACGCCATCGCGGTGACCGCCGGCCAAGTCGGGAACTGCCTCGTCAACGGACAAAACTCACTCACAGTAGTCAGCGCGCCCTTACCAGTGGCGAGAGTTGGATTCTTGATCCGACCGTGGTTCAGTACCTTGACGCGACTGGTTTCCGGTGGTCGCTACATGGGAAGTGAAGCCAGTTCCGGTTCGTACATCGGGGCTCGTATCGGAGGATGCACCTTGTTGCGTAGATCGCTTGTCTCTTTGATGGGCTCTACGCGATCAGGCGTGGGGAGCGTCCCCTGATTCGAGCAGTTGGACGAGTGTCCCATTGAACGCCCGAGTGGAGCAACAACCGGAGCCGATAGTTCTCGAAATTGCGCATCCCGT
>Ga0080006_1144393_pt3 | contig 20609 bp, 19 predicted proteins | sample RS3BMetagenome_FD_69209 | JGI IMG/M metagenome (GOLD analysis project Ga0080006, IMG submission 69209) | Ferric oxide microbial mat and aquatic microbial communities from Rainbow Spring, Yellowstone National Park, USA - RS3B (SPADES... ...
GCGGCGCGACGTCCTCGATCGGGCCGATCGGGACGTTCGTCCGACCGACGACCTGGCCCGTGCGGCTGCGCAGCGTGACCGCGGCCTGGCTGCTGGTGCTCACGGCGAACGAGCTGCTCGACACCTGCTGCAGCGAGCTCACGCTGATGCTGGTGACGGCCGTGACGCTCTGCTGGACCGACACGGACGTCGCGACCGTCGAGGTGAGCGACACGCCGGCAGGCGGCAGCAGCACCGCGACGAACGGGCCCTGGAAGGACTCGACGTACTGGAAGCTCGCGACGAACAGCGTCGACGATTGCTGCACCAGCACGGCCTGGCTGCACGGCCGCAGGTTGCCGTCGAGCAACATCACCTGGAAGCCCTCGCTCAGGTACTGCGCGTAGGCCGTGCTCGAGAGGTCGTACTCGACCTGGATGGACGAGAAGGTGCTCGCGTCGACGGCCCACACGCGCGGGCTGAAGATCCACGCGCCGCCCTGCTGCACGGTCAGGCTTTCGGCGAGCGAGAACTGCAACGCGAGCGTCGCGGATCCCTGCAGGTCGATGCCGCCCTGGGGCACCGCGCACGTCACGTAGCCGTCCGGGCCAATCCCCCCCAGCTGCAGCTGGTTGACGGCGCTGACGGACGTGAACTGGCTGACGTCGACCCCCTCGCTCGCGTAGACGTACGTCGCGCCCTGGGCGTCGACCGTCTCGACGTATGCGCTGTCGAGGCGGAAGCGGACCGCCGTGTACTGCCCGGCCTGGATCGCCTGCTGCTGGACCAGCTGCGTCAGGTCGTTCTGCACCGAGAGCAGGTCGGTCGTCATCGGGCCGCTCATGAGCACGACGTTGCTCCCGGTCGCGCTCACGAGCTCGATGTCCTCCAGAGTCAGGACCGACCGGGTGATGGTCTGCCCGTCGATGACGGGACCGAGCGAGCCTCGCAGCGCGACCCCGACCTGCGACTGCTGGGCGACGTCGATGACGTCGGAATTGGCGACCTGGCCCGACGACGACGTGTCGGCAGGGCCTGACGGCGCGCCCGGCTGGGGCGACTCCGCCTGCGCCGGTGGCTGTTCGGTCGACTGCGATGGAACCGGGTTGCTCGAGCCCGCGTCGCCCGCCGAACACGCGGCGATCGCGGCCCCCAGCCCGAGCAGAACGAGTCCGCCGAGCGTACCCCTTCGCTTCATGAATGCCTCCTCCTCCCGGCGCTACGCCAGTGCAGATCGGGTGCCGGACGAGGACGCCAACGCGCATCGGTGCGGCTCGACGGACTTCGGTCGCGCAATTCGCAGCGTCTTCGGTGCCGGGGAGCGGCGAGGCGGGGCCGACGCGAGCGCGCCTGCCGACTGCGCGTGTCTCGTGGCGTCCTGGCCGCCGCTGCTCTCTTGTCGCGCGGCGGCGCGGCGCGGCGCGGGTCCGGTGCTCGCGGCGCGAGCGCTGCGCGAACGGGCCGAGCCTCGACCGAAGCGTTCGCGCGACGCGCTGAGCTGGCCCGGCGCACCACGAGCGCGCCCAGGCTCCTCGTTCCGGCTCGACTCGCGCCCGGCGGGGCCCTCGGCGCCGCGCGGGGTTTCCCCTGCGCGCCATCTGCGCTATCGGGAGCGCGCGATGGCATCGAAGCCCGGAAGGTTCGTGGTGCTCGAGGGGATCGACGGCGCCGGTACGACGACGCAGGTCGCGCGTCTGGCCGACCGACTGCGCGCGCAGCGCGTCCCAGTGCGCGCCACCCGGGAGCCGAGCGATGGACCGGTCGGTACCGTCGTGCGGCAGGTGCTCACCGGCCGCATCGTCGTGCCCGGCGGCCGCGCCCCCGGCTGGGCGACGATGGCGCTGCTCTTCGCCGCCGATCGCATGGACCACGTCGAGAGCGAGATCGAGCCGTTCCTGGCGGCGGGCGGCGTCGTCGTCTCCGACCGGTACGACGCCTCGAGCCTCGCCTATCAGAGCGTGTCCAGCGGCGCGGAGGCGAAGGAGGCGGTCGAGTGGATCCGCACGCTCAACCGTTACGTGCGGCGGCCCGACCTCACGATCGTGCTCGACCTGTCGCCCGACATCGCCGCCGAACGGCGGTCGGCGCGCGGCGAGGCTGCCCAGCTCTACGAGCAGAACGAGGTCCAGCGGGCGCTCGCCGCCTTCTACCGTGACCTCGCCCGCCACATGCCGACCGATCGGGTCGTCGTCGTCGAGGCGACCGGCGGCATCGAGCAAGTGCACGCGCGGGTGTGGGCGGCATACGAGAGCGCGTTCGGGGCGTAGGCGCGGGAGGCGCGCGAGGGTGCAGTCGATCGGCTGCAGTCGGCAGGCCGCAGCCCCGTGGGCTCGAGGCTTCGGTCGGTCCGGCGCGCGCGTGGAACGCCGCTCGGGTGGATCGCGGATGCGCCCCGGACTGGGGCGCGCGTTGACCACGCGAGGCGCCGCGCGAGCGGCATCGGGCGCACGCACAAGCGCTAAGTCCGCGTCGCCGCGTCGGCACGAGCTGCGGCGCGGGCGTCGGCATGAGCCCTGCTGAGAGGCCCTTCACCCGCGCGACGGGACGAGCTCTGGCGCCGAACCCGCAACCGGCTCCGGAACGAACGCGCTCTCTTTGCCCGCACCGCTCCCCCGCACAGCACGCATGAAGCGCGCATCCCGTCGCGCGGGCGATTCTCTCCCCCGGACCTGACGCGAGGAGATGATGGCCGTCACAGGGCTCGCCACGGTGACCTACGAGGCGCCGCGGATCGTCGACCTCGCGCCCGAGGTGGGGCTGGACGGCGACGGCGGCGCGCTGGACGCGCCGGAGGCCATCGTCGTCGAGCACGGGGAGGGTGCGATCACCCGCGCGGGCGGCCCGAGGCTCTACACGCAGTGGTGGCGTCCGTGCGTGCCGGCGCGAGGCGTCGTCGTCGTGGTGCACGGGCTCAAGGACCACGGCGCGCGCTACGCAGACACGGCGGAGCGGCTGGGGGCGTGCGGCCTGGCCGTGCACGCATTCGACCTGCGCGGCCACGGCCGCAGCGGCGGCGCGCGCGAGTGGGTGGACCGCTTCGACGACTACGTCGACGATCTGCAGGCGGTGGTCGGGCGCGTCCGCGCGTTCGAGGGCCGGCTGCCCCTGTTCGTCTTCGGCCAGGGCGTGGGCGCGACGGTCGCGACGCTCTGGGCCCTCGAGCGCCGCGCGCCGCTCGCCGGCCTCGCGCTGAGCGGAGCGTGGCTGCAGGCGACGTGTGCGCCCGCGCCCGCGCGCTCGACGCGGCTCTTGGCGACGCTCGCGCCCCGCGTGCGCATCCTGCAGCTCGACATTCGTCGCATCTCGCGCGACCGCGGCACGGTGGAGGACGCCGTGCGCGACGCGCTCGTGCAGCGCGCGCCCGCCCCGGCGCGCACCGCCGCGGAGTTGCTCGACGCGATGGCGCGCATCGACGCGCGCGCCGGCGAGCTCACCGTGCCGCTGCTCGCGATGCACGGGTCGGCCGACACGATCAGCGACGAGCAGGGGAGCCGGCGGCTGATCGAGCGCGCCGCGAGCGCCGACAAGCAACTGTACGTCTACGACGGGCTGGCGCACGACCTGATGCACGAGCCCGAGCGCGACCGCGTGCGCGCCGACCTGGCCACGTGGATCGTCGACCGCCTGGGGACCTGACGAGGAGGGCCGCGAGCCACACAGATCGCGGCGGATGCGGAACGGCTGGGTCCTTGCGATGGCTGCGCTCGCCGTCCTGACGGCGTGCGGCGGCGACGACGACGTGGTGCGGCTCTGCCGCGCCGAAGCGGGAGCGCACGCGTCCGCGGCGTCCGAGGAGCCCGTGGTCCGCGGGTGGATTGAGCGGCACATGCGCACGCGGAAGGGTCGGGCGGTCGCATCCGAGCTGTTCGAGGTGCCGCCGACCGACCGCGTGCGCGTGCTCCGCCACTACGCGGCGCAGGATGGGCTGCTCGCGTGTCCGCTTGCCGACGCGTGGGGCGCCCAAGCCGCCATGGACCCGTACGCTCGAGACGTGCTCGCGTTGTGCGCCATGTCTTCGCCGCTCGATGCCGCGTCCGTGCGCGGCGCCGATGACGGCAAGCGCATGCACCTGATGCGGGTGTGGGCCGAGCAGCACGCACGCACCCCACGGCTGTTCGCGTTCGTCGACGGGATCGCGGCGACCCCTCCGCGGGATCGACCGGGGATGCTGCTGCGGCAGATCGACGAGCTCCCGTCGGTCGCCCAGCGGGGCTGCGCGCTCGCCGACGCGCTCGAGGCCGCGCCGCCGTGAGCGGGCGCGCGCCGACCACCGAAAACTTGCGCGGCGCCCGTCCCGCGAGGCAGGGTTCCCGCATGCGTACGCTCGTCCCGGCCCTCGCGGCGCTGGCCCTCTGCGCGTGTGGCGGCGCGAGCCCGCAGCCCGCGTCGCCGAGCGCGCCGGCGGCGCGCGCGCACGCTGCGGCGAAGGCGGGCCCCGCCACGACCCGGCCCGCGGCGGCGGCTCAACGCACGCTTCGGCGCTCGGCCGTCGACGCCGCGGTCCAGCAAGGGCTCGGCGTCTTCCTTCAGCGCATCGAGCTCGATGATCAGCCGGTGTTCGTGGCCGGCAAGTTCCACGGCTTCCGCATCGCCAAGCTGCGCGATCCGTCCTTCTGGCAGGGTGTCGACCTGCAGCCGGGCGACGTGGTCACGAGCGTGAACGGCTTCCCGATCGAGCGCCCGGAGCAGGCGCAGACGGCCTTCGAGTCGCTCGAGGTGGCCAGCGAGCTTCGCGTCGACTACGAGCGCGCGGGACAGCCGCGCGAGTTGGTGTACGCCATCGTCGACGACCGCTGACCGGTCACCGCGCCCGCGCCAGCGCCCGTCCGACCGTCACAGCCTCGCGAGCGCGAGGTGGTCGCGGTCGGCGGTCGCCGTCGGCTCCGCGGCCGCCTCGAAGCGAAGCTGCGCGCCTGCATCGTCATCGACGACGACGTGCGCGGCGTCCACGCGGCCGTGGACGCCGCCCGCGGCGTGCAGCGCGTCGAGCGCTGCACCGAGACGGGCGCGCTCCTCCGGCGTGAGCGCTCGATCGAGCGGACGACCGCGCGGCGCTTCGAGCCAGACGGCGTCGTCGTCGCGGTCGACACGCAGCACCGGCTGCAACGCGGGGTGATCGGCCAGCGCGAAGGCGCGTGCGCGCGCGAGGGCGCCCGGCGAGAGCGGCACGCGCTCGACTCGCCGGCCGGTCCACAGATCGACCACGCCGCCATCGAGGCGCATCTCCAGCCGCCCCACGCCGGGCGCCGCGCTCGACCGGCGGTCGGACCGGGGGCCGGCGCTCGCTGCGGCGTCGACGGTCGCCGGCCACGGCAGTGACGCGAGCGTCGCGCGCGCGTCGAACGCGTCGCAGGGGCGCGCGTCGGGCTCGAGGGAGGTGAGGCGGGCGACGAAGGCGTCGTGCCGGTCGTCGAGCTCGCGGTGGGCGTCGCTCGGCTTGCGTCGCGGAGCCTGCCCGGGGACGGGCCGCTCGCCCGTCAGCATCTCGCGCAGCATGACGCCGACCGAGTACAGGTCGCTTCGCGCCGTCGCGGGCCGCCCCTCGCGCTGCTCGGGGCTCATGTACGCCAGCGTCCCGAACACGCCCGCGGTCGCGGTCGTCGACACATCGCCGAGGTGCGCCACCCCGAAGTCGCCGAGGCGCGCGCCGCCGGCCTCGTCGAACAGGACGTTGCCGGGCTTGACGTCGCGGTGCAGGATGCCGAGGCGGTGGGCGTCGCCGAGCGCGGCGAGCACGCCGGTCGCGATCTCGACGGCGCGCGCGGGCGCGAGCGCGCCGGTCGCGGCGAGCATCCGCTCGAGCGTGCCCCCGGCCATCCACGCCAGCACGATGGCCGGCCCCTCGGGGACGAAGTCGCGCAGGGGCACGACGTTGGGGTGATCGAGCGCGCGCATCGCGCGCACCTCGCGCTCGAAGCGCGCGAGCGCGTCGCGGCCTGTGCCCTGCGCGTTCCAGGACGCGAACACCTTGACTGCGACGCGTTCGCCGCGCACCGCGTCGAGGCACTCGAGGACGCGCGCGCTCGGGGAAGATGCGACCTCGCGAACGACGTCGTAGCGGCCGAACAGGCGCGAGTGCACCGCGTCGGCGCGCTCGGCGGGGGCGGCCGGGGCCGGGGCGCCCCCGAGCGCGGCGAGCTCCGCGGCGGCGTCGACGGCGGCGCTCGCGAGGCCCAGGCGCTCCAGGCAGTCGGCGAGGCTCACGAGCGCTCCGCGCCGCGCCGGGGCGTCGTGCGGGATGCGCTGCAGCACGCGCACGGCCGCCTCGCTCTTGCCGAAGCGGGCGAGAAGCGCGCCGAGAGCGGCCGCCGCGGGCCAGGCGCCGGGATCGTGGCGCAGTGCGGACTGGAGCACGCGGGCCGCGCCCGCCGGATCGCCCGCGCGCTCGAGCAACTCGGCCGCGCGCATCGCCCCGCCCGCGCGCTCCCATGCCGCCGCCGCGTCGTGCGTGCGACCGCACGCCTCGAGCACCCGAGCGGCCCAGCCGTGCCGGCCGCGCGCGGTCAGGCGAGCCGCCACGCCGTCCGACGCGGCGGCGTCGACGGCGACGAGCGCCACGGCTCGCTCGGCCAGCTCGTCTTCCCCCGCGTCGACCGCCAGCTCGAGCGCGCGGGGCGCGTCCCCGGCCCGCAGCGCTTCGCCCGCCGCATCACCGAACGCGCACGCGCGCTCGTAAAGCAGGCTCGCGGTCCGGGCGTCGCCGCGCCCCGCGGCGAGACGCGCCGCCTCGAGCAGCCGCTCTTCGCGCACGAGCTGTGCGACGTCCGGGTCCACGCCTCGAAAGAATAGCGTGGGCACGTATCGAACTCCGCTCGCGTACCTCGCCTTTCGGCGAGGTCTCAATCGTCCTCGTCCTCGTCGTCGGACGACTGCGACGCGACCGCGACGCCGCGCGACTTGAGCGCCGCGTCCACGTCGGTCCGGACGACGTACGGCTCGATCGGCGCCTGGCCGCGCGCGAGCGCAGCGGCGTCGCACTGCGCCGCGAGGTCGCCGAGGATGCCGCGGTCGTGGCTCTTCATGTGCGGCCCGGTGTAGTCGACCCAGAAGTAGCTGTGCGGCCGGATGTCGACGTGCACGAACTGGCTGGTCGGGTACACGCCGACGCCCACGAACCCGGTCTCGCGCACGTAGCGCGCCACCTCGACGTCGGGCACGCCGGGGACGATCATGTCGATGGCTCGCCCCCGGTTGTGGTTCGAGTGCGACCCGGGCTTGGGGACGCGGTAGCCGGACACGACGCGGATCTCGGGGACGTCGAAGTGCGTCTGGATGCGGTATGCGAGCGAGAGCGTCCGCGGGTCGATGGGGTGCTCGTCGCCGCTCGCCGCGCGCAGAAGGTGCGCGACGCGATCCAGGTCGGCCGAGTCGAATCCGCCGTCGTCGTCGAGGGCCGGGACGGACAGCGTCTCGCTGCGGTTGACGTTGGTCAGCGTGAGCATGGGGCGGCCGCTCGCGTCGCGCGCCACCGATCGCGCGGACGGCGCGTGCAGGCCGACCAGCGCCTGCTTGCCCGAGAGGTAGGCGAGCGCCGCGGCGCTGCCCGGCCGCGTCGTCGCCGCCGGCCGGGCGGAGGTCGTGTGCTTCGACTTCGGCGCGCCGCCCCTGGACGGCGGCTGCGCGAGGGCGCTCGCCGCCACGGTCGAGCCGAGCGCCGCGACGCAGGCCAGGGGTCGTGCGAAGCGGATCGCGCGCAACGTCGCTCCTCCGGGCCGCGGTCGCTAGCGGCGTACGTACGCGACCGAGCGCGCGAAGTCGAAGCGGATCTCCCCCGAATCGATGCCGGGAGCGCTCAGCGCCTCGCGGTGCAAACGGTGGACTAGCAGCGTCCCCGCGTCGTCCAGGAGCAGGGCGGGGATCGCGACGTGCCCGGCCTCGTCGACGACGCATCGAACGCCGTTGGGGCGCACGTCGACGTAAACGACGTCGTCGCTCGCGTCGGGCGTCCACGCCACGTCGACCGAGCCGGTGCCGACGACGAGCGTGCCGCGCGGATCCTCGCCGACGATGTGCACCTCGCTCGGATCGCCCGGCGCGGTGGCCGTCACGTCGAAGCCCGTCAGGCCGTGGCCGCCGGCCACGTGCACGACGTACCGCGTGCCGGCGGGCAGCAGCGACGGATCGGCGGCGCGCGCGTACACGACGCCGCTCACCACGTCGGTCACGTCGGGGAGCTGGCGCGGCACCAGGCGCGTCTCGACGCCGTCGGCCTCGACCGACACGCCGCCGACGTCGACCAGCTCGACGACCGGAGCCGGGCCCTGGGTGGTCATGTCGTCGGCGAGCGAGGCCACCGAGGCGCACTCGCCGGGCGGCGGCAGGTCGAGCGCGGCGCCGATGACGCGCAGCGCATCGTCGGTCGACGAGGGGGCGGTCACCCGGATGAAGCGGGCGCTCGCCTCGGCGCGTGATGCCTCGGTCACGCCGGTGGTGCGCTCGACGACGACGACGGCGCCGGTGGTCGTGCTCGCCTCGGCACCGCCGGCGTCCGAGTTGGACACGGTCCCCGCGCAGCCGAGGACGGCCGGGGCGAGGACCAGGAGGGGGAGCGCCGAACGATGCATGCGGGCGATTCCTAACGCTAGTCGGGTAGGTGGACCGAGGCAAGGAGACAGAGCTGCACGGAGGGTCAGGGGCGTCTACACTCCCCGCGGATGCCGCGCATGCCGCCGTGCGACGTGCTGCTTTTGGCCGCGTTCGCTCCCGAGCTCGCGCCGCTCGCGGGGGTGCTCGGCGACGCGATGCGCGCGCGCATCGGTGGGCGCGACGTGGCGGCGCGCGCGGTCGGCATCGGGCTGCCGGCGGCCGCCGTCGGCGCGTCGATGCTGCTCGCGGAGATGCGGCCGCGGGCCGTCGTGCTCCTCGGCACCTGCGGCGTCTACGACGCGGCCGCGGATCCCGCCTCGGCGCCGGACGGCGCTCCGCGGCTCGCGGTGGCGATCGGACAGGTGATCGCCGCGCGCCGCGTGCGCCTGGTCGAGCCCGCGGCGGCCCTCGGCTGGGCGGAGTTTCCCGATCCGATGGTGCTCGTCACCGAGGCCGATGCGTCGATCGTCGACGGCCTCGCGCGCGCGGGGGCGCGTCCCGCCGACGTCGCGACCACGCTGGCGGTGACGGTCGACGACGGGGCCGCGGCCCGGGTCGCGCGCGCGACCGGCGCCCACGTCGAGCACCTCGAGGCGCACGGCGTCGCGGCGGCCTGCGCGGCCCACGGCGTGGCGTTCGGCGCGGCGCTCGGCGTGGCGAACGTCGTCGGAAGGCGGGCACGCGAGGAGTGGAGGCAGCATCATCGCGCCGCCTCGGCCGCCGCGGCGCAGCTCGCCGTTCGCTGGCTGCGCCAAGCGACCTGAGGCCCGATCGAGACGTGGCGTCTCGACTCCGGGAGCTACCGTGCGAGCGCGGAGTGGGGCACATGCGCGCAAGTCGCATCGGATCGGTCGTGGCCTGCGCATCGCTCCTCGTCGCGTGCGCCACGGGGGGAGATGCCTTCAACGACGGGCAGCCGGGGCTCCTCGGCGGGGGCGGCACCGGCAATGCGGCCGGCGCGGATGGCGGCGGCAACGCGCGCGGCTCGGGATCGAGCTCGGGCGGTGGCGCCGGCGGCGGCGACGACGCCTCGTCGGCCGTCGACTCGGGACCGGGCGACGACGCGTCGACCGCCATCGACTCGGGCCTCGCCGGTGACGCGGGCGGAGGCGGCAGCTCGGGCGGCGGCGCCGACGGCGGGGGCATCACATCGACCTTCTGCGGCTCCAACCCGGCGTACTACGTCGAGGCGCTCGCCGCGTACACGGGCGGCAGCCCCCCGCTGTGCGGCAAGAACGCCGACTGCGGATCGGGCGACTGCTGCTTCCAGGCCATCAAGCAGCTGCCCGTGAACGTCTGCATCAAGCAGTAGTCACTTCACCAGCATCTGGAAGGCGAGCTCGCGCGTCCTCGCCGGCCGCGTACGCCAGCCATGGGAGCCCCATCGGCTCGCGCGTCGAGGCCGCGTCGCAGGCGAGCGCGTGCGCCGGGCGTCGCGCCTGCGGGTGCTACGCTTTTTCGAGGAGGAGGTCTCGCCATGCCGAAGCAGAACGACCGCGTCACGCCGAAGGATCCGGACGCCGTTCGCGACACGGCATCGATGTCGTGGAGGCACGTGCTCTTCGGCGGCGGCGTGTTCGACACCAGCGGCGAGCACCCGAACAGGAAGGGCTGGGAGATCTACGAGCTCGGTCAGAAGTCGTTCTGGGCGGTGCCCAGCGCGGTCGCCTGGGACGAGCCGGTGCGCGAGGATCCGGAGTACGCCGAGGCGATCGCCGCGATGCTGGGCTTCCTCTGCCCGGGCGAGAAGGCGGCCGTCACGGGCGCGTCGCTCCTGTCGACGCACGTGAAGAGCGAGGAGGCGAAGTTCTACTTCGCCGAGCAGGCGCTCGAGGAGGCGAAGCACTACGACGCGCTACGGCGCCTCATCCCGAAGATCACCGGCCGGCCGATGCCGCCGCCCAGCCCGTGGGTGCGGCTGCTCTACTCGTTCGGCGTCATCGACGAGCGCGACCCGGCCTTCATGATGGCGAGCATCAACGTCATCGGCGAGCACCTCGCCAACCAGATCTTCCACAAGATCAACCATGTCGCGAAGGACGAGACGGTGCGCAAGGTGCTCGCGCTCATCGGGCGCGACGAGTCGCGGCACATCGCCGCGGGCCAGCGCTTCTTCGTCGAGGTGTACCCGCACCTGCGAAAGCACCGCCACGAGATCATGGCCAAGCACCTGGCCACGACGATCGTGCTGCTCATCGCGGCCTACGACCTCGTGAACCCGATGCGCACGCTCGAGGTCGACCTCGCCGAGGTGCTCGACGCGATGTACCAGCACTACGAGGACGTGCTCGGCGATCTGCCGCCGTTCCCCGAGCAGGGGCTGCGCGACGCGCTCATGACGCTGCTCCGCAAGGGGACGCCGCGCACGATCGCGCGCGTCGCGGCGTTCACCTCGGGCGAGGGGCGGATCGACGTGCAGCGCCTCGTCGCGCTCTGCTCGCAGGCGCTCCGCAGCCCGCGGACGCTGCGCGATCTGCTGGCGGCATGAACCGCGCCGTCGTCATCGGCTCGGGGATCGGGGGCGCGGCTGCGGCGCTGCTCCTCGCGCACGCCGGCATCCCCGTGACGCTCGTCGAGAAGAACCGGCGCATCGGCGGATCGTGCTCGGGCTACGAGAAGCGCGGCTTCAAGATCGACATCGGCACGCACATGTTCTGCCGCGGCGACAAGGGGCCGCTCGGCGAGGTGCTGCGGCGCGTGGGGCGCGGCGGGGCCATCGAGTTCGTGCGCACGCGCGACATCTCCGAGATCCGCTTCCCGCGCCCGCCCGGGGGCGGCGAGCGCGCGCGCGGCGACGGCATCGTGCGCATCCCGGTGCCGGCCGACGTGCACCGCATGCCGCGCTTCTGCGTGGAGCTCGTGCGCGCGCTCGACATGCCCGTGCGCGAGGCCGCGCGCGCCGCCCGCCTCTTCGCGCACATGCTGACGATGAGCGACGAGGAAGTGGACGGCTGGAACGGCCGCACCATCGAGGAGTTCGTCTCGCGCTTCACCGAGCACGCGCCGACGCTCGGCGTCTTCGGGTTCCTGCTCGGCCTCTACTTCATCCTGCCGTACTGGGAGGTGAGCGCCGGCGAGGCGCTCTGGTGCTTCCGCCGCATGGTGCGCGACAACGCGCTGTCGTACCCGCGCGGCGGCGCCATCGCTATCCCGTCGACCTACGTGCGCTTCGCGCGCGAGCTCGGCGCCGAGCTGCGCACCGGAACCGCCGCGCGGCGCATCGTGGTGAGCGAGGGGCGCGTGCGCGGCGTCGAGCTGTCGGACGGCACGGTGCTGCCGGCGAGCGTCGTCGTGTCCACCTCGAGCCTGCGCACGACGGCGCTCGGCCTGGTCGGCGCCGAGCACCTGCCGCCCGACTACGTCGACCGCGTGCACAAGCTGCGCGGCTCGTACATCGCGGTGCAGGCCAAGATCGCGCTCGACCGGCCGCTCGTGCGCGCGGGGTCGATCGTCGGCGGCGTGGGCGAGGGCATGGACCTGTTCCACGTCACGACGCACGACATCAAGGCGATGTTCGGCGCGCTCGAGCGCGGCGAGGTGCCGCCGGTCGTGCCGCTGTACTGCCCGGTGCCGAGCAACTTCGACGCGTCGCTGGCGCCGCCCGGGCACCAGCTCCTCACGGTGTGCGCCGTCGCGCCGACCAGCAACGTGCCGCTGCGCGACGACGCGCGCGCGTGGGAGCGCGCGATGATGGAGACCATCCGCCGCGTCGTGCCGGGGCTCGACGAGCACGCGCTCTTCGTCGATCGCTTCTCGGTGGCCTTCATCGAGAAGTGGATCGGCAAGGAGTTCGGGCCCGCGGTGTCCACCGCGCAGACGCCCGATCAGGTGGGCCCGCGCCGTCCCCCGGTCTGGACGCCCATCCGGGGCCTTTACCTGGCCGGGTGCAACGCGGGCGCGCGGGGCGTCGGGACGGAGCTCGCCGCGGCGAGCGCGATGGAGTGCGTGGACCGGATCCTCGCCGACCTCGGACGCGAGCTTCGGCCGGTCGCGCCGCGCCGCCCCGTGCGCGTGGCGCGCGACCTCGCGCTGCGCGCCGCGACGATGCCGGTGGCCTGGGCGACACGCGCATGATGGACGACGCGATCCATCCGTCCGCCGCGAAGGGCTTCTCCGCCGGCGCGACCGCCTACGTCCGGGGCCGCCCCGATTATCCGCCGGAGATCGAGGCGTGGCTGCGCGAGGATCTGCGCCTCTCGGAAGGCCGCGCCGCCGTCGACCTCGGCGCGGGCACCGGCAAATTCGTGCCGCGCCTGCGCGCGACCGGCGCGAGCGTCGTCGCCGTCGAGCCGTTGCCGGCGATGCTCGCGCAGCTCCGTGCGCTCCACCCGGACGTCGATGCGCGCGAGGGCAGCGCCGAGCGCATCCCCCTCGGCGACGCGAGCGCCGATGCCGTCGTGTGCGCGCAGTCGTTCCACTGGTTCGCCCACGCGGCGGCGCTCGAGGAGATCCGCCGAGTGCTCAGGCCCGGAGGCGCGCTCGGCCTCGTGTGGAACGTGCGCGACGAGCGCGTGCCGTGGGTCGCCGAGCTGACGCGCATCCTGGACGAGTACGAAGGCGACGCGCCGAGGTACCGCTCGAGCGCGTGGCGTCGGTGCTTCCCGGCGCCCGGGTTCGGATCGCTCGCGGAGCGGCGCTTCGCGTACGTGCACGTCGGCGCGCCCGAGGACATCATCGTCGACCGCGCGCTGTCGGTGAGCTTCATCGCGGCGCTGCCGGAGGAGGAGAGGGCGCGCGTCGCCGTGAAGGTGCGAAGCCTCGTCGCGTCGACGCCGGAGCTGGCCGGCCGCGGCGAGGTCGGGTTCCCGTACGAGACGTGCGTGTACTGGTGCGGGCGGCTCGGCGGGTAGGCAGACGAACGGCGCGCGCTACTTGGGCGGTGTCTCCGGGCCGCGCGGCGGCGGCTTTTTCCGGGGGGTCGGCGGCCGGTGCTCGGGCTTGGGCGGCTGCTGGCCCGCGGCAATGGCGGCCCGCGCCTGCACGACGCGCGGATCGCTCTCGCCGGCGGGGTCGAGCTGCCTGGCTTGATCGAGCAGGTCGGCGCAGCGCGAATAGAGGCCTTGCGTGCAGGCGGAGAAGGCCTCGTCGCGGCGCGCCTTGGCGGCGGCTACGAGGTCCGACTCGACGGGGGCGGGGGAGGGGTTCGTCGTCGGCGAGGGCGGAGCGGGAGGCGCGGGCTGCTGCGGCGGCGCGTGCTCGTGCAGCTCCGCGTAGAGGAGACCCCCGCCGACGGCGGCGGTCGTCGCCGCGGCGGCGAGCAGGACGACGGTCGACGGACGCTTTCGCGCCGGTCGCAGCGACCGCGCCCGCGCCTGCGAGACCAGCTCCTCCTTGCGCCGATCGATATCGGCCGGCTGCTCGAGCTCCGCGAGGAACGCCTCGGCGGCGGCGCGCTCGGCCTTCACGTCGAAGCCGGCGTCACGAAGCTCCTTCTCGGCCTGCGCGACGCTCACGCTCGCCGCGCGCTCGATGAGGTCCTCGCCGGCCTCGTCGACGAGCCGCTGCCAGAGCTCCTGGGCGGTGCGCGTGGTCATGACTCGTCGCCCTCCTCGTACTTTACGCCGCGCTTGGCGCCCAGCAATCGCTGGACGGCGCGTTTTCGCCGCTCGGCGGCGAGATAGAACTCCCTGACGTCGCGGCCGCTCCGACGGGCCATCTCCTGCAGGTCGTCGATCTCCTCCAGCGAGAACCTGACCCAGTCGAGGTTCCCCTCGTCCTTCGCCTTCTCGAAGTGCGCCCGGAGCGCCTCGAGATCCGCCTTTGCCTCCGCCTCGCGGCGCCGGCGGCGCGCCTCCTCGAGGTTCATCTGCTCGGCGGACGGCGCGGTGCGCTCCTGGAACGGGGCGACCTCCTGCAGGTAGGCGTCGGTGAGGCGCTCGGCCGCCGCGCTCTCCTCGAGGCTGTGCGTCCACACGCTCCAGACGTAGCGGCACAGCGCCTTCGCGAGCGGGACCTCGTTCGGGTCCCACGCCTGCTGCACGAGCCGCACGTCGACGCGGCCCATCAGCTCCTTGGCCGCCTGCCGGCTCCGCGTCAGCTTGTGCGCGAAGTTGAGCGCGACGAGGCGCGCGCCGACGTAGTCGTGCGCGCGCAGGAGCTTCGCGAAGGCGGCCTTCTCTTCGTTGGTGAGCGCGCGGCCGAGACGATCGGTGCCCGGGTAGGCGGCCCACTGCGGCTTCGGAACGTTCATCCCCCGCGGCGCAGGATACGGAGCGGACCGTCCGTGGCGAGAAAAAAAGGAAAGGCCCGGGAAGGCGCCGCCCTTTCGAGCGGTCCCTCCCGGGCCCGTGGGATCGGCGCGCTTGCCCGGAGGCTGCTCGGGCCCCGGGGAAACGTGCCGCTGCGAGGCGCGGACTACTTCGTGGCGGTGCCCGTGGTGGGCGCGCTCGAAGCGGTCGGCGCCGGCTGTGCGGTCGGCGTCGGCTTGGGGCCGGCGGCCGTGATGGGCGTGATGTCGACGCCCGTCACGTCGCCTTTGACGGCGAGCTTCTGCTTCTTGCTCGTCGTCCCACGCGCGGCGCGCGTGGCCCTCACCTTCGCCGTGACGGCCGCGCGCTGCTCGGAATCCAACGGCTTGCGGGCCTTGGGGGGCTGCATGCCGAAGTCGCCGAGCTGCTGCGTCGCGTCGCCGAAGGCCGCGAGCACGAAGCGCTTGTAGTCCCGGATGACCGGGCCCACCTTCGCCGTCGTGTCGCTGACCGTCTTCAACGCGTCCTTGACGCTCGCCTTCGCCGCGTTGAGCGCGACGAGGGCGTTGACCAGGTCCTGGAAGGCCTGGATCAACGTCGCCGTCGTGTACGCGACGTTCCCGAGCGTGAACGACCCGTTCGGGAAGTACTTCTTGGTGCCGGCGATGAGCGCCTGCACCTGCGCCAAGGTGGCTGCCTTGGTCGGTTTCGACGTGGTGCTGGACATGACACTGTTTCCTCCTTTCCGAGGGCGCACACCGCCACGACGGCGGACCGCTTCGCTCGGAGGAGCGGAGCGGCCGTGCCTCGTTCCCTCACTGTGTCTCTCCGGCGTCGGGGAGAAATTCCGTGCCTCGGAGGGAGAAATCGTACGTGGGGGATGTCGATTGTTTGGAAGTGCTCGGAAGGACGGGGGTTCTGACGCGCGAAAAAATCACTCGAGAGAGCGCGGTGGACTGGCGCGGTGAAAGGAGGTGGCGCGGCGGGCGCTCACGCTGGAACGGACGGTCGACCGGGAACGAGAGTCAGCAAGCAACGATCTGAACGCTCGCGAACCCGGGGCTCGTCCTCTGCAGCGCCGCCAGGTCGTGGGGGTCGGACGTGTAGACGGTATCCCCGCGAAGTGCCGCGGACGCCATCACGATCGCGTCAATCGCGCCGGCACCGCGCGTGACGCCGAGAGCTGCGCCGGCGAGCCGCGCAACGTGCTCGAAGAGCGGCTCGACGCGTACGGATCGCAGGATGAGGAGCCGCTCCTTCTCGAGATGTCCCGCTCGCCACCACTCCGCCACCACGACCGCAGGGACGGTGATCGCGAAGCCGGCGGCGATGGCGGCGGCGAAGACCTTGCGCATGGCGCTGCGTCGGCGCTCGAGCGCAATGAGCGCTCCGGTATCGAAGGTGATGCCTGGCTTCGCGGGCGCGACGTGCGCGATCATGTCGCCTGCGCGCGACGCTTTCGGGCGGGCCGGGTCTTGGCGGGTCGCCTGATGGCCGGCCGGGCGCGCGTCCACAGCTCGACCAGCTCGCGCTGCTCCTCGGGCGTCGGGAGCTCGTCGGGCGCGAACGTGGAGAGGAGCTCGCGGGCGGCTTCCATGCGTCTGCGCTCTTGCAGCCGCTCTCGGACCGCGCGAGTGACGTAGGCCGAAAGGCTCACGCCCTCCTCGTGTGCCGCTGTCTTCGCGAGCCGCAGCTCGTCACGCCCCATCGCGACGCTGATCTTCTGGGTAGCGGCCATGGAGCCGATCCTAGCATGGTAGGAGCACACTCCTACCTCGGTGCGCTTGACGCTCTCCTCGGGGGGCGACGCCGCAGGAGTGGCGCGGCGGGCGCTCAGCCCCCTCCGCTCGCCTTCGAGCGCAGGGTCTCCCAGAGCTGGGCGTGGTTGAGCAAGATGTCCTTGATGCCGGCGCGCACCGTCTCCGAGTTCAGCGCCTGCGTGCTCATCGCCGTGTGAGCGTCGAGCGCGCTGATGATGGCGTTCAGCATCTCGTTCTGCAGGTCGGGGGAGTTGGCGAACTGCTCCTTCGTGTTGTTCGCCGCCTGCTGGGCCAGCATCGCCGACTCGAGCAGCTTTCCCTTGAGGACGTCGTTCACGTAGACGAGCTTGTCCTGGTCGGAGAGGTCGCCCTCGAAGAGCGTGTTGACCTTCTCGATGATCTCCCGCAGCCGCGCGCGCTCCTTCTCCTGGACGGCGCCGCTGCCCGTCTCGCTCAGCGGGTAGAGTTTCGGCTTCTCACCCTCATAGAGCGTCATCGGGGCCTTGCCGTGCGCCCGCAGCGTGTGGTGCGTCAGCCGCACCTTGGAGAGGTCGATCTCCTCGCGCTCGCGGCCGAACTCGAGCAGCGGGATCAGGCGCTTGTAGAAGATGGCCCTCTTCTCGATGGCGGTGCTGCCGTAGTCGAAGATCTGCGAGAGGAACGTGTAGAGACGCAGGTACGCGCCCATGTCGGACTTGAAGAGCACGAGCGCGTCCAGCTCCGACTTGGCGTCCTCGGTCGCCTTTGCGTCCGCGCGCTCGGTCGCGGCCTCGAGCGCTTCCTGCGCGGCCTTGTACCGCCTGATCAGGCGGTCCACGACCGGCTCCAGAGCCTTCACGAGATCGCTCTGCTTCGAGCGCGGATCCAGCTCGGCGGCGACGACGCGGTCGACCTCGAAGTCGTCGTAGTAGCCGGCGGCGTCGAGCTTGGCGCGCAGGTCGAAGACGAGCGTCGGGTCGGTCGTCGCCGCGAGCTCCGCGGTCGTGTAGTACGTGCGGAACGCGGCGAGGATCTCGGCCGGATCGTTGACGAAATCCACGACGTACGTCGTGTCCTTGCCGGGGTGGGCACGGTTCAACCGCGAGAGCGTCTGCACCGCCTGGATCCCGGCCAGCCGCTTGTCGACGTACATCCCGCAGAGGAGCGGCTGGTCGAACCCCGTCTGGAACTTGTTGGCGACGAGCAGCACCTGGTACTCGCCGCCCTTGAACGCCTCGCGGATGTCGCGGCCTCGCAGGTCCGGGTTCAGCGCGCGGCTGTCCTCCTTGAACGGGTCTGGCCCCGACTCCTCGTCGATGACCTCGCCCGAGAACGCCACGAGCGTGCCGATCTCGTAGCCGCGCTCCGCGATGAACTTGTTGATGGCGATCTGCCAGCGCACCGCCTCGAGGCGGCTGGCGACGACGACCATCGCCTTGGCGTGTCCGTCGAGCAGCGGCGCCACGTGGCTGCGGAAGTGCTCGACGACGACCTGCACCTTCTGGGCGATGTTGTATGGGTGCAGCCGCACCCAGCCCATGATCTTCTTCACCGCGGCGCTGCGCTCGACCTCCTTGTCGTCCAGCTCCCGCCCGTCGTGCGCGAGCTTGAAGGCCAGGCTGTACGGCGTGTAGTTCTGCAGCACGTCGAGGATGAACTTCTCCTCGATGGCCTGGCGCATCGAGTAGACGTGGAACGGCGTCGGGACGTTGTCGGGCCCCGGCTTGCGTGACGGGTCCGGCCGAGTGCCGAACAGCTCCATCGTCTTGTTCTTCGGCGTCGCCGTGAAGGCCACGAACGTGATGCCGGAGTCCTCCGCGCGCGCCGCCATCTGCGCCGCGAGCACGTCCTCGCTGCTCACCTCTCCGCCGTCGGCGAGCTCGGCGAGCTCCGCGGCCGACAGCACGAGCTTCAGCTTCGCGGCGGCCTCCCCGGTCTGCGAGCTGTGCGCCTCGTCGGCGATGACGGCGAAGCGCTTGCCCTGCGTCGCCGCCAGCTCGCGAACGGCCTGCATTGCGTGAGGGAAGGTCTGGATCGTGCAGACGACGACCTTCTTGTCGCCCGAGAGCGCCTCGGCCAGCTTGGCGCTCTTGCTGCTGTCCTTGTTCGTGATCTTCGCCACGACGCCGGCCGTGCGCTCGAAGTCGAAGATCGCGTCCTGCAGCTGCGAGTCGATGACGGTGCGGTCGGAGACGACCAGCACGGTGTCGAACACCTTCCTGTCCTGCGCGTCGTGCAGCTCGGCGAAGAAATGCGCCGTCCACGCGATGGAGTTCGTCTTGCCCGACCCGGCCGAGTGCTGGATGAGGTACTTGCCGCCGGGGCCGTCCGCGAGCACGGCGGTCTGCAGCTTCCGCGTGACGTCGAGCTGGTGGTAGCGCGGGAAGATGACCTTCTCGATCTGCTTCTTCTTGTCGCGCTGGGCGATGATGTTGCGGCCGAGGATCTCGAGCCAGCTCTCTCGCGCCCAGATCCGCTCCCAGAGGTACGCCGTGCGATGCCCGCCGCTCGGGTTGGGCGGGTTTCCTTTGCCACCGTCGTCGCCCTGGTTGAAGGGCAGAAATTGCGTCGCGGCCCCCTCGAGGCGCGTGACCATGTGCACCTCCGCGTTGCTCACGGCGAAGTGCACGAGCGCGCCCCGCGGGAACGACAGCAGCGGCTCGGGCAGCTGACCCTTGGGGTGGGGGAGGCGGTCGAACCGGTACTGGTCGATGGCGTCGGTGACGCTCTGGGTGAAGTCGGTCTTGAGCTCCGCGGTCGCCACCGGGATGCCGTTGAGAAACAGCACGAGATCGATGCTGTTCTCGTTGTGCTGCGCGTAGTGCACCTGGCGGACGACGCGCAGGCGATTGGCCGCGTAGCGGGTGAGGATGTCCTTGTTGAGGGCGAAGGCGGGCTTGAACTCGGCGAGCTTCACGGGCTGGCGCAGTCCGAGCAGCTCGACGCCGTGGCGCAGCACGTCGAGCGTGCCGCGCTGGTCCATCTGATCGCGCACGCGGGCGAGCAGCGTCTCGGCGGCGCGGGCGCCGTGGTTTTTCGTGAGCGTCTCCCACGCAGCGGGTTGCGTCTCCTGCACCCAGGCCACGACGTCAGGCGGGAACAGGGCCCGCGCACGGTCGTACTCCGCGGCGTCACCCTTCGCGTACAGCCAGCCGTGCGCTGCGAGACACTCGCAGATCTCCGTCTCGAACCTGTTCTCGAGGTGGAGGTTCACCCGTACGCGATGATACTCGATCGCCGTCGGTGGCGGTTTTGCATCACGGCGTGTTCCGCGGGAAGGTGGGGTCGAGGCGATTCAGCTCCGCCAGCAGAGTTCGCGCGCGTGCCACCGCAAATCCGGGATCGTCGGGTACTGCGGCGCGGTTCACGAAGTACCGGCCATGCGCCAGCCAATGCCGATGGTTCAAGAGTTGCTTGAATTCCGAGATCGGCGCCCTCCGTGCGTCGGGAAGATCGGCCCACGCGTCGAGAACGTCTTCGAGGACGATTCGACGTCCGCGGCGCTCTTGGCGGCTCAGTTGTCGGGCTCTGTCACGGAGTAGCACCGCTGCCCGGCCGTCGACCCGCGCCCGGAAGTCGACCTGGATGACGGCTTCCGCGGCCGCCACGATCACCAGGTATGCACGCTGCTCGATCTCATCTCGGAGGTCACGCAGCAGCGTGACGAATTCGTCGTGAGGTAGTCCGAAGAAACCGCTATCTGGGTCCTGCGTCGGCGCACCCGTACGTCCAGCGGTTTCCAGGAGCCCGATCTCGCGCTCAAACGACGCGAACGCCTCGTCCGGTGACGGCGCCGGCATCGTCAGCGCGGAGCGAGACCGGTAACTCGCGCCAGAAGCTCGAAGAAGACGTCTTCACTGAGCCTGGATTTCGCTCCATTCGCGCGCTTCGCATCGTGACGTCATGAGCGAAAAGGTCGCGCACAGGGCTTGAAATGCAGCGCGGCGTGTCCATCCCTTGGTCACTTCCACATGATCAAGACCAGCGACACGCCGCGCACCCGCAAGGTGCGACGAAGGAGCGCCGGAGGCAAGCCCTCCCGGGGCTGGGAATTGCAAAGAGCCGGACGCCGGATTCGACGCGCCGACGTGCGCAACCTGCGAATCGGCAAACCCGA
>Ga0080006_1144093_pt1 | contig 20598 bp, 20 predicted proteins | sample RS3BMetagenome_FD_69209 | JGI IMG/M metagenome (GOLD analysis project Ga0080006, IMG submission 69209) | Ferric oxide microbial mat and aquatic microbial communities from Rainbow Spring, Yellowstone National Park, USA - RS3B (SPADES... ...
GGCGGGGGGGCAAAAAAACACCGCCGGGGGGGGGGAGATGGCCGGTGGCGGGCGGCCCGCCTCCCGGGCCCCGCGGGGGGCGGGATGGCAGCGCGGGGCGTTGGGGGGGGGATCCCCCCGCCGCGACCCCGCCTCGGCCACGGCATTCGAGATCGCCGCCAACCTACCCTTGGTGGTCAACGAAAGTGTCGAGCAGGCGGCCGATATGGTCAGACCGGTGATAGCGCTGTACGCCGGGGGGATGGGCAGTAGGCGGCACAACTTCCACTTCGACCTATTTTGCCGGATGGGCTTTGCCGACGAGGCGGAGCGCGTCCGCGACCTCTACATGGGAGGCGACTCCGCGGCGGCAGCCAGGGCCGTGCCGCTCAAGATGGTGGAGGAATTCGCTTTGATAGGACCGCCGGCCAAGATCCGGGAGGAGGCCCGGGACTGGATCGGCGGGTTGCCCACGCTCCTCCTGGTCTCAGGGCCGGTCGAAGTCCTGCGGCTGGCGGCGGACCTCTTCTTGTGAGCAGATGGCAGGGGGCGCCGCGCCTGGGGCCGGACTCCTCGGCGACGGGTGATCCGGGGTCGTCATGGCACCTCGGTAGTCCTGACCATTGCCGTGATCTCTCCGGCAGCGGAAGATTGAGCCGGCGCGGCGTCGAAGTTCGGCCCCGGTGCTCTCGGCACCGGGCCCATGGAGGAGAGTGGTGAACCCACCAGATCCCGAGGACGGCCTGAGCCTGCTGGAGACCATGACCGGACAGAGGCTAGGCATCAGCCCCTGGCATGAGGTGACCCAGGAGCAGGTCAACCTGTTTGCGGAGGCGACCAGCGACCGGCAGTGGATTCACGTGGACCCTGAAAGAGCTCGCCGTGGCCCCTTCGGAGGTCCGATCGCTCACGGCTACCTGACGCTGTCGATGTTGCCGAAGCTGCTCTCCGACATGCTGCGGGTGAGCGGTGTGGCGCTCAGTGTCAACTACGGCCTGAACCGTGTGCGCTTCACCTCTCCCGTCCCGGTGGGGGCCAGGATACGGGCCGTGGCCGACGTCCTCCGGGTCGACGCCGTGGAGGGAGGAGTCCAGCTGTCGCTCTCCGTGACAGTGGAGATTGAGGGGAGCAGCAAGCCGGCGTGCGTGGCCGAGACCATCACGCGTCTGTATCGGGCACATTAGCGAAAGGTAGAGGAGGAAGAGGATTGAGGCTGGAGAACAGAGTCGCCCTGGTCACGGGGGCTGGGCGGGGGATTGGAGCGGCGACCGCTCGGCGGCTGGCATCGGAGGGGGCGGCCGTGACGGTCGCTGACATCGACGCGGATGTGGCGGAAGAGGTGGCGGGGGAGATCAGAGCCCAAGGCGGCAGGGCGCTGGGGGTGTCCTGCGACGTCAGCCGGTCCGCCGATGTCGCAGCGATGGTGAAGCGCACCGTCGAGGAGTTCGGCAAGCTGGACATCCTGGTCACCTGCGCGGGCCTGATCAGGGACAACCTGGTCCACAAGATGACGGAGGAGGACTGGGATCTTGTCATCGACACTCATCTCAAGGGAAGCTTCCTCTGCGCCCAGGCGGCCCAGGCGGTGATGGTGAAACAGCACTTCGGACGGATAGTCCTGATCTCCTCCACCTCCGCTCTGGGCAATCGTGGTCAGGCCAACTATTCGGCTGCCAAGATGGGAATCCAAGGGCTGGCGCGCACGCTGGCACTGGAACTAGGAAGGTATGAGATCACCGTCAACGTGGTTGCCCCGGGCTTCATCGAGACCAGGATGACCGAGGCCACGGCCGCTCGCATGGGAGTCAGCTTCGAGCAGCTGACCCAGGGTTTTGCCGCCACCAATCCCATAGCGCGCACCGGCAAGCCCGATGATGTGGCTGGCGCGATCTCCTTCTTTGCCAGCGACGACGCCGCCTACGTCACCGGGCAGACGCTGTATGTGAGGGGGGCGCCGTAGGAGATGGCGAGCGGCCAGCGCATGGGATCCTTGCTCGGGAAGACAGCCCTCGTCACCGGGGGCAGCCGGGGTATCGGGCTGGCGACTGCCAGGTTGCTCCTGGAGCAGGGATGTCGGGTCGCCATCTCAGCTCGCCATGCTGAGGGACTGGAGGGCGCCCTGGAGCAGCTGGCGGCTGCGCCCGACGCCGATGTGATCGCCGTCAGCGCCAACGCCGGCCGTGAAGAGGATTGCGAGCGCCTGGTCTCCGAGATCGTCTCCGCCTGGGGCAGGTTGGATATTCTGGTCAACAACGCGGCCGCCAGCCCTCATTTCGGGGCCACTTTGGACGTTCCCATGTGGGCGTGGAACAAGGCCCTCGATGTGAACTTGCGGGGCCCTCTGCTGCTGGCCCGCGCGGCTCACCGGGCCTGGATGCAGGAACACGGTGGCCGGATCGTGAACGTGTCCAGTGTGGGGGGCAGTCAGCCAGCGCCGGGGCTCGGCATTTACAACATCACCAAGGCCGCCCTGGAGATGCTGACCAGGCAACTGGCGCTGGAGCTTGGCCGCGATGGTGTTCTGGTCAATGCGGTGGCGCCGGGCGTGGTGGTGACTGAATTCGCCAGGCCCCTGGTGGAGAACCCTGCGATCCGGGAGGCGACGGAGCTGCGCAACCCTCTGGGTCGTTTCGCGGAGCCGGAGGAGGTGGCGCGGGTAATCCTGTTCCTGATCTCCGATGGCGCCTCCTATCTCAACGGGGCGGTCATCCCAATCGACGCTGGCATTGGGTCAGGAGCCCTCTTCTAGTCGATGGCCGGTAGTCAGAGCGTCTGGACAGAGAACCGCCGGCGGCGCGGATCATTGCGCCGCCGTCCCGGCGGATCAATAATCGTCAACCGGGCCGGGATGCGTCGACCCGTAGGAGGTGGCAGTTGGAACTGAGAGACACACCGGCAGAAGCGGAATTCCGCGCCCGCCTGCGCGCCTGGATCGCGGCCAACCTGCCCCCCGAGTTGATCGGGGTGGGAACACGCACCGAGCCGCTGGAAGCGCTGAGAACCTGGAGTCGGTCTCTTTCGCAGGCAGGCTATGTCGGGCTCACCTGGCCGCGCCAGTTCGGAGGTGGTGGCGGTGCCCACGGCCTGGACGCCATAGTCCTGGAGGAGTTGGCCAGGGCTCAGGCCCCCCAGCATCTGGGCGCCATCGGGATCGGAATGGCCGGTCCCACGATCATGGCCTACGGGACTGAGGAGCAGAAGCGTCGCTTTCTCCCGCGCATCCTGAGTGCCCAGGAGATCTGGTGCCAGGGTTTCTCGGAGCCCGGAGCAGGCTCGGACCTGGCCTCCGTCAGGACTCGCTCCGAGCGTCGCGGCAACCAGTTCTTGGTAAACGGGCAGAAGGTGTGGTCCTCCTACGCCCACCTGGCCGACTGGTGCATCCTGGTCACACTGGGAGATCCCGCGGCACCGCGATATCACGGGCTGACCTACCTTCTGGTGGACATGCACAGCCGGGGTGTGGAGGTGCGCCCTCTGCGCCAGATGACGGGCGATGCCGATTTCAACGAGATCTTCTTCACCGATGTGCAGGTTCCGGCCGCGAATCTACTGGGAGCGGAGGGTGAGGGCTGGCAGGTCGCGATGACCACCTTGCTCCACGAGCGTGCCACGCTTGGGTTTGCCCTCACAGGGCTGCTCGACGCCGCCCTGCAGAGGCTGCTGCAGCTGGCGGCAGGAAATCCTGCGGCCGCAGAACCATGGCTTTCGGACATTGCCAATGAGTGGATCCAGCTGCAGGGCCTGAAATTCACCGCCCAGCGCTCCCTGAGCCAGCTCGGGGCGACCGGTATGCCTGGACCGGAGGGTTCGGTGATCAAGCTCGGGTGGTCGGAGTCCACCCAGCGAGTGACCAAGCTCGCGCGCACACTCCTGGGGCCCCAGGCTGTCCTGGACGACGGCTTCTGGCACCATCAGCAGTTGCGGAGCCGGGCCAACACCATAGAGGCAGGCACCTCAGAGATCCTCCGCAACATAGTGGCAGAGCGCGTCCTGGCCTTGCCGAGGTCTCGTTGATGGACTTCAGGCTGACAGCGGAGCAGCTGGAATTGCAGAAGCAGGCCAGGGATTTTCTGGACCGCAAATTGCCCACCTCGGACCTCGCCCGCACGGTGGATGCGGGGGACGGCTGGGATCCGGCGTCGTGGGTTGATATCGCCAGCCTGGGATGGCTTGGCGTGTCCGCTGATGAGGAGAGTGGCGGGGCGGGGCTCTCCTTCCTGGAGGAGGCGATTCTAATTGAGGAATTCGGCCGCCACCTCTATCCGGGCCCATATCTGGCGACCGTCGGTCTGGCGCTGCCAGCGGTGCCGACGGAGCAGCTGGAGGCCCTGATCTCGGGGCGGGTGCGCTGGTCCGCCTGCCTGGAGGAGGACGCAGGCCTGGTGGTGAACCTGCAAGCTATCGACCAAGTGGTGGTCGAGTCCTCCGAGGAGCTCCTGCTGGTCCCGGCCAAGGGCTCGCCGGAGACCTCCATTGATCCCAGCCGCCGCATGGGGCGGATATCGCAGACGCCTGACCGCGAGGTCCTGGCAACTGGTGAGGCCGCAAGGTCTCTGACGGTGGCGCTGCGGACCAGAAGGCTCGCGGCGCTGGCCGCGGAGGCTGTCGGGGTCGCCCAGCAGGTGCTGGAGTGGGGGCTGGAGCACGTCCGCGAACGAGAGCAGTTCGGGCGCAAGATTGGCTCGTATCAGGCGGTGTCCCATCCCCTGGTGGACAGCTATGTGGCGATCGAGCTGGCGCGCTCTCTGACCTACTGGGCGGCATGGTGCATTGGCCGCGACGACGCCGAGCAGAGGAGGGCCGCAATCGCGGCCTACACCTCCGCCTCAGAGGCTGCCGTTTTCACATGTGAAAGGGTCATCCAGGTGCACGGTGGAATGGGGTTCACCTGGGCGAGCCCCCTCCATCGCTATTACAAGAGGGCGCTCTGGATCCAACACTTCGGAGGCCCTCCGCGGTTGCACCGGGAGTGGCTGGCACGCGACCTGATTGGCAAAGCCGTCCGGGGGGCCCCCCGTCCCACGCTAAGCGACGAAGGAGGAACGACTCCGTGAGCATGATGCACGCGTCCCTAAACAGCTGGCTCATGTTTGAGCACGCGGGGAAGTACTTTGGCGACACTGAGATCGTCACCCAAATTGGTCCCAAGCGGCGGCACCGTTACACGTACGCCGAGTTCAGCCGGCGCACCCAGCAGCTGATGCACGCGCTGGACCAGCTGGGGCTGGAGGACCAGGCGCACGTCGCAACCCTGGCCTGGAACGGCTACCGTCACCTGGAGTGTTACTTCGCCATCCCCTGCACCGGAAGGGTGCTTCATACGCTCAATCCGCGCCTGCCCACCCCGGACCTTGAGTTCATCATCCGGGACGCAGACGACCGCGTCATCCTCGTCGAGGAGAATTTGCTGCCGGTACTGGAGAGGGTGAGCGGGGCGCTGGGAGGTGTCCGGCAGGTGGTGGTGCTGGCGGATGAGGTCCCACCGACGTCGCTGGCGAACGTGCTCAGCTACGAGCAGCTCCTGGCTGGCAATCCCCAGACCTATCCCCGGCGCGACATTCCAGAGGAGACCACCCTGGGGATCTGCTACACATCGGGGACCACGGGAAGGCCAAAGGGGGCGGAGTACACCCACCGTTCGACCTATCTCCACGCCCTCACCTCGACCTCCGGGGCCGCGACCGGGCTGGGCCCTCAGGACTGCGGCCTGGCGGTCGTGCCCATGTTCCACGTCAACGCCTGGGGCGCCCCCTTCGCGTCGACGATGGTGGGGGCCAAGCAGGTCTACACCGGGCCCTTCATGGATCCGACCACCATCGTCGACCTTCTGGAGGAGGAAGAGGTGACCGTCGCATTGGGGGTTCCCACCGTCTGGGCAGGGGTGGCGGAGGAGCTGGCCCAGCGCCACCTTCGACTGCCCCGCCTGCGGGTCGTCATGGCGGGAGGGAGTCAGCCTCCGATGGCGCTGATTGAGCGTTACGAGAAGGAGCTCGGGCTCACCCTGGTGCAGGGCTGGGGGATGACCGAGACCTCCCCGGTCGCCAGCCTCGCCTGGCCCAAGCACAAGATGTACGGATGGAGCCCGGATAAACTCCGCTCCGAGGTCAGAATCAAGGCCGGACTGCCGCTCCCCGGCGTCGACGTGAAGATCGTGGGTGATGACGGCGAGGAGATTCCGGCGGACGGATCCTCCATCGGTGAGTTGCTGGTCAAGGGGCCCTGGGTCATCGCCTCATATCGCAACGGCGCGACCCCTGACCGCTTCACCGAGGACGGCTGGTTTCGCACCGGGGATGTCGCAACCATGACGGCCGAGGGGTACTTTGTCATCGTCGACCGGACCAAGGACCTGATCAAGTCGGGAGGGGAGTGGATTTCGTCAGTCGACATGGAGGGCGACATCATGGCGATGCCAGGAGTTCTGGAAGCTGCCGTGGTCGCGATCCCCGACGAGAAGTGGCAGGAGCGTCCCATGGCGGCGGTGGTGCCCCGGCCTGGAGCAGCCCTGACCCTGGAGGATGTGCGCCAGCATCTGACCGCGCGGGGCTGGGAGAAGTGGCAGCTTCCGGACCGGTTGGAGATTTTGGACGCCGTCCCCAAGACTGGGGTGGGGAAGTTCGACAAGAAGGTCTTGCGGGCTCGCTACGGGGCTTCAGCCCAGTAACGGGCAGCGCCCCCGGAGTGCCGTGACGCGGCCCTGAAGATCAGGGCCTGTTGACGGGAGCCCTCCTGGCCCGGGTCCCGGCCGGTCGACCCCTGCCCCAATTGCCGGTCGGACGCGGTGTTCCGAACCGACCCTGTGACGGGCCCGCAGCTGCAGTCCGCTGTGGGCCCGGTCGGTGCAGAGGGCGCCCCCCGCTGAGGGTGTCCGCGGCGCCGCTGACGAATTTCATCGAACCTGTGGAGAGCAGGGCCGCGGCATCCACGAACTGGAGCGCCGGCGCCCCCGATCTCAGCAGCTTGCGCCACTTCTCGCCATCGTCCTCGGATAGGAACGTGAGGGCCCGTCCCTTCGCTCCATTCCGGGCGGTGCGTCCAATGCGGTGGGTCAACCACTGGGCTGTGTCTGGCAACTCGTAGTTGACCACCAGGTTCACATCCTTGACGTCGATGCCTCGGGCCGCGACGTTGGTTGCCACCAGCACCACTGCTTCCCGCTTGCGGAACGCTGCGATGGCGCGGTCCCGAGCGGCCTGGGAGAGATTGCCCTGCAGCTCGGCTGTGGAGTGTCCCCGGAGGGTGAGGTCGTGGGCGAGCTTGCGCGCCCCGTGCTTGGTCCTGTGGAAGACGATGGTGGAGGCCGACTGCTTCAAGAGCTGGCTTAGGAAATCCACCTTCTGGGCCCGCGGCACCGAGATCAGACCATGCTCTAGGTCGGACTCCTCCGGGGGGGCAACGGCGACCCTGCCCGGGTCCACAAGATGTTTGCGCGCCATGTTCGTGACCCAGTCGGGCATGGTGGCCGAGGCCAGCACGGTCTGCCGGGGCACGGGGGTGATGCGCTGGTTGGTGCGTTCGGTGAGGCTCTCGACATCCTTGGCAAAGCCGGCGTCGAGCATCTCGTCCGCCTCGTCCAGGACCAGGTACTGGACGGCGCCAAGGCGTGCTGCCCCGCGCTGGGCCATGTCGACCAGCCGCCCCGGACAGCCGATGATCACGTCCGCTGAGCGCAGCTGGTTGATCTGGGCTCCGTATCCAACCCCGCCAAAGACCAGGGCCACGCGCAGCCTGGGGTCCAGCCGATTGAGGACACCTCCGATCTGGGTCGCCAATTCCCGGGTGGGGGTGATGATGAGGCCTCGCGGCGCGCTCTGAGCGTGTCCTCCGAGCTTTTCGGAGAGCGGGATCAGGAAGGCCAGCGTCTTGCCAGAGCCGGTGGGGGATTGAATGACGCAGTCACGTCCCGGGAGCAGAATCGGCAGGGAGGCTTCCTGCACCGGAGTTGGCTGGGTGAGGTTGTGCCGGGTGAGGTTTTCCAGGGTGCGCGCCCTTACACCCAGATCCGCAAATGTGTTCAACTTGATGTCCCTGGGCCAGCGGCCCATACTTGCCCTCGCCGGCTTCTCTGTTCACGCTTCTCGAGGACGCCGCAACGGGAGCGGGGCGAGGTATCACCAAGAGGCTGTAGCAGTCTTATTGCAACTACCCCAACAGGATACCACCTAGGGCCCGGGGCGCTGGCGCCACCCCTGCGGGCTCCTCGGAGCAGACGGCCAGGATGGTCGCATCTTCCGTTGGGCCCAACGTGATGCCGGTAGCCATGGGGCTGGCTGTCCGCTGGCGAGCCAGTAATGCCGGAAAGTGGTCCCATCGCCCTCAGTCTGGTCTTGAGGCGAGGGCCGCGTGGACCCGGTCGCTTCAGGGCCCTCAATTGATTTCGGGCCGCCCGCGTCCAAGGGGCTTGGCCAGCCGGTCCCGGGCACAAAAGCGGCGTGCGCCTCGGCTCTTCGCCGATCCGAGCGGTCTTCATTCACTGGAGTTGAGCTCTGCCCGAAGGGCCGGGCGCGCTTTACGGGGTCCACCCTGCTCCTGCCTGCCCATTGACAAGATACACACGGACGAGTACCATTCCACGAACTGTGGAACACTTGTGGTCAGGCACCTGTATCACCGGGCCCTCGGGGGCCCGAGCCAGGGTGGCGCCGCGCCCGTCGCAACAGCCCCCCGGTGGGTTCCGACCGTGAGCCTCCACCACAGTGAAGTTCGGCGCTTGGGGCGTTCGCAGCAGGCTGCGGCATTCGCCGGTGCCGCCCAGCCGGATGTCGCAATTGCGAGGGCTCCAGGAGTCTTGATCCAACCGAAGACGGTCGCCGCGGCGACGCCATATCAGCGCAGGGGGTGAACGCGATGTTGAAACTCAGATCATTTGGGCGGCTGCGCTCGATCGGAGTCGGCCTGGCGGCCGCCCTGATCGTGGCCGGGTGTGCGTCCACGACCGCCTCCCACCCCAGCACCACCAGCGGTGGCACCGTCACCTTCGCAGAACAAGCCGACGCACCACCGAATTACATCTTTCCCCTGATGAGTGGGAACTACTTCGACCACAACAATCTGCCATTCTTCGACTACCTCATGTACCGCCCGCTGTATTGGTTCGGCGGCACCAGCAATGGCACAGCTGCGATCAACGAGAGTCTGAGCCTGGCCCAGCTGCCCACCTTCTCTCAGAACAACACCGTTGCCACCATCACCCTCAAGCACTGGAACTGGTCGGACGGCAAGCCGGTCACGGCGCGCGACATAGTCTTCTGGATGAATCTGCTGAGCGCGGCGACCGATCCTGGAGCGCCCAGCGTTGGCAGCAGCACCTCCCCCGGCCCCGGCTGGGGTGCGGGGGTCCCAGGCGGTTTCCCTGAGAACGTGGTCAGCTACCAGGCCATCGGGACCTACTCCGTGGTGTTCCACCTGAACGCGTCGTACAACCCGACCTGGTTCCTCTACAACGAGCTGAGCCAGATCACGCCGCTGCCGCAGCAGAGCTGGGATCGGCTGTCCACCTCTGGATCGGTTGGCAACTACGACACGGCCGCGCAGGCCCGCATGCTGGCGCCGGCTTCAGACGGCCTGCCGGCGAACGCCTACGTCACGGCCGACCCCGGCACGGCGTCCAGCGGTGCCCTGGGGGTTGCGCAGTTCCTCAACTTGCAGTCCGAGGATCTCTCCACGTACTCCAGCAACCCGCTTTGGCAGGTGGTCGACGGACCGTTCAGACTGGTCCAATTCACCACCAGCGGCTATGTGAAGATGGTGCCAAATCGCGCCTACTCCGGAACTCCCAAGCCGAAGATCTCCGCCTTCGAGGAAGAGCCGTTCACCAGTGACAGCTCGGAGTTCGCATCGCTGCGCAGTGGGGCACTGACCATGGGCTACATCCCGGTTCAGGACCTGAGCCAGGCCGCGGCCCTGGAGAAGCAGGAGAGCTACAGCCTGGCTCAGTGGCATTCTCCGACAACCGTTTACTTCCCCTACAACTTCACCAATCCAACCGCCGGGCCTGTCTTCAGTCAGCTGTATTTCCGCCAAGCCTTTCAATCCCTGGTCGATCAGGAGCAGTACATCAAGGACTTCTCCAGCAATCTGGGCGTGGTCAACAACGGTCCCGTGCCCGAGTATCCCGCGCACAACGTCGACGAGAGCCCGCTCATCTCAGCCGGAAATGTGTACCCCTTCACCCCGTCCAAGGCCGTGTCCCTGCTCAAGGACAACGGATGGGCTGTGGTCCCGGGTGGCACAACCTACTGCGCCAAGCCCGGGACCGCCACTGGCGACTGCGGCGCAGGCATCGGCAATCACCAGGACCTCACCTTCACCCTGCTCTACGCGAGCGGCACAGTGCAGCTCACCAATGAGATGGAGGCGATGCAGTCGACCATGAAATCTGCAGCTGGGATCACGCTGAATTTGACCTCATCCCCGTTCTCCACCGTGATCGGCACCGTGTTCAACAGCTGCACTTTCAAGACTCCCTGCAAGAACTGGCAGCTGGCGGACTGGGGCGGAGGCTGGAACTACAACCCCGACAACTTCCCGACCGGTGGAGAGATTTTCCAAACAGGAGCCGCCAGCAACGCCGGTGACTACTCAAGCACGGTCAACGACGCCAACATCCAAGCAACTCACACCGCGCCGACACAGGCGGCGGAGTACAGCGATCTCTACGAGTACGAGGACTACCTGGCCAAGCAGCTCCCGGTGGTGTGGATGCCGGATGGCCCCTACCAAATCGAGATGTACAAGTCGGAACTCCATGGCGTGCTGTCGAAGGGAGTTGACGGATTCAAGCTGTACCCGGAGTTCCTCAGCTTCTGACGAGATCCTCACCCAGTGGCATGGTTTTCAGCCCACGATTCGAGCGGCGCTGGCAGAGGGTCCGGGCACCAGCCCGGACCCTCTGGAGTGCCTGCCAGGATCACGAACAGTGGCTTTTCGTGCCGGGAATGAGGCCGTGGCTGGCACCGAGTGGACTGCGTGACCCGGCGCTTCTCAGGTGGTGGGCCTGCAGATCCCGCCGGGGCGAGGAGGGGACGCGGTTGATGGGCCTCTGGTTTCGAGCGGGCTGAGGAGACTCCTGGGCCCGGCCGGCTCAGCTCAGGGACGCCGCCCGGCTTGCACCCATTGCTCCACTGCGGAGGCGGCCGTTGGCAGCGCTGCGCTCAACACCACTGGACCCGCCTCGGTCACCAGCACATCGTCTTCGATTCGAATGCCAATGCCCCGAAACTCAGGCGGAACCGTTTCGTCATTGAGGTGGAAGTAGAGCCCCGGCTCCACCGTCAGCACCATGCCCTGAGCAATGACCCCGTTGGGATAGACGTGCTCCCTGGCATTGGCGCAGTCATGCACGTCGAGGCCCAGCATGTGGCTGACTCCGTGCACCGTGTAGCGGCGATGCAACTGCGACCCCGGTGCCAGCGATTCCTCGGCCGAAATCTTGAGCACTCCCAGGTCGGTGAGACCATGGGCCAGGACTGTCTGGGCCGCGTGGTTCGGCGCGTCGAAGGCGGCGCCTGCTCTCACCGCAGCGATTCCCGCCTGCTGGGCCGCCCAGACCAGGTCGTAGATGGTCCTCTGGGCAGTTGTGAAACGTCCTCCGATGGGGAGGGTGCGGGTGACATCGGCGGTGTAGAAGGATCGCGTCTCCACTCCCGCATCGAGCAGGAGTAGCTCACCGGCTCGAAGCTCGCCGGTGTTGTGACGCCAGTGCAGGGTAGTGGCATGGGACCCGGCCGCGGCTATCACCTGGTATCCGACATCATTGCCAGAGGTGCGAGCGGCGGCGAAAAATCTCGTCTCGACCTCTCGCTCGGTGCGCGTTCTGAGGAGGCTGCCAACCACTCCGTCGAAGGCTAGCACCGTGAGATCGACGGCATGCCTTAGCTGTTGGATCTCGAACTCGTCCTTGACGAGGCGGAACTCAGCCAGCTGGGCCCCCAGTTCACGGTCCAATCCACTTGGCGGCAGATCCAGGCTGTCAACCTCGGGGCTGATGCCCCGGAGTACTGCAACTGAGGAGCGTGAGCCAAGAAAGCGCGCAAGCGTGGGACGGGGAACCCCCTCTATTCCCAGACGGGCTGCCATTGCGGCAGGACCGAGCTTGGGCCCGACCCAGAACTCACCCCGCAGTCGATCGGTGAAGAAATCGGGCGAAGTCGGGTCGGTGTCAGGATCACTGAAGAGCAGACTGGTGTGTCCGCCTCCAGGACTTGCATCCATCACCAGCACATCATTGGGAGAGGCCTCCCCCACCAGGTAGAGGAAGTCGCTGCTGGGGCGGAAGCGAAATTTTGAATCAGCGGCCCTGGTGACCAGCTCGCCCGCGGGAATCACCAGGGTGATTCCGGCAAACCGAGCCGACAGCCTCCGGCGACGCTGCTGGTACTGGGCACATCCCGCAATGGGGGCGGTAGGCAAGCGCTGGCCCTCTCCCCACCCTGTCCGCAGGTAGCTGAGAAGCGCAGCCGGGGTGGCCAGATCATGGGCAGAGCGAGCTCCGCCAGAGCGAGCCTCTCGCTGGCTGTCCGGCGCCATGTTGGTCCTCCGGCCCTCCCTCCCGATCGTGCTGTGTGCCTTGAAGTTTACCAACGCCGCTGACACCGTTCACGCCCAGCGGGAGGGGGAGTTGCTGGAAACCTTCCGCCGCCAACGCCGGGCCCTCTCCAACGCGCCACGCCCTGGGCCCATCACCAGTTGTGTGCTCCCACTGGCCATGATTGGCATTCTCCAGCTTTGACCTGGAGAAGCAGGAAAGCCGAGGCAGGTAACAATCAGCGGCCCGCAGGTCGCCCTGGCGCCCCGGCCTGGGCCGGGACGATCAGCAGGGCCACCAACTCGTGGATCACGAAGGTCAGGTGGGTCCCGCTTGGGAGTCACCGCCTCCCGGACCCGGGTCCTCCCGATACCCGCGGCTGTTGCCGGAAGGCGGTACCCGGTCACCTCGTCCACGCCCATGGGCGCGATGGCCCGATTGATCCCTGCCAGTTGGCCCGGTGGCCACCCCTGCTACCGGGCCAACTCCGAACTCCCGCAGTGTGCCGCGTCTAGTCGGCTCAACTGGAGTAGGAGTAGAACTGCGGGAAGAGGCCATCGAGAATGCTCTGGGGCACCACCCCTCTTAGAGTGCTGCGGTACATGGTCAACTGGTAGTACTCATTGGGAAGCCATATGACCGGGAGGTTCTCCGCCAGATAGTCCTGATAACGGAAGAGAGCCGTGCGTTCTGCGCTCGCCGACGGGGCGGTGTGGGTGGCCGCGATGTTGGCGTCGTTGGTCGGGGATGAGTAGTCCCCCTGATTGGAGGCAGCACCGGTGCCGAACAACTCCCCACCCGTGGGGAGGTAGTCAGGGCCGTAGACCCAATCGAAATTGTAGGCGGGAATCGCGATGTCCCAGTTGTTGCAGGGGTTGGCGTAGGTGCATCCGTCATAGGATGTCGCCTCGACCTGAGAGCTGGGCTCGGAGACTAGCGTGAGGTCGATTCCGGCGTCTGATTTCATGGTTGACTGCATAGCTTCGACCATGTCGGTCAGCGGGGTTATCCCGCTCGCATAGAGAAGCTTGAAGGACAGTGCCTGGTGAAGGCTGATGCCGCTGCCGCAGTCGCCAGCCCCGGTGCCCGGGCGGGCACAGTAGCTCTGCCCGCTCGGGACCACGGTCCAACCGTTGTCCCTCAGCAAAGAGACCGCCTTGGTCGGGTCGAATGGGTACACCTGCCCCTTGGCCTCGAGTGGGCTCTCGTCAACGTTGTGCGGCGGGTAGCCGGGCACCGGGCCGTTGTTGATAGAGCCTATGCCATCTCCAAAATCCTTGATGTACTCCTGCTGATTGATCAAGGACTGGAATGCCTGTCGGAAGTAGAGCTGCTTGAAGATGGGGCCGGTGGTCGCGTTGGTGAAGTTGTAGGCCGAGTAGTTGATGGCAAAGTCATTCCAGACGTTGAAGGTGTATCCGCGATGGCTGAGGGCGGTCCTCTGGTTTATGTCCGTGACCGGCAGGTAACCGATCGAAAGGCTGCCATCATTGAGAGCGTTGAACTCCGAGGTGTCGCTGGTGAAGGGTTCTTCCTCGAAGGCTGAGATCTTAGGCTTCGGAGATCCGGAGTAAGCCGCGTTGGGCACCAGTTTCACGAATCCGCTGGGGGTGAACTGGCTGAGCCGAAACGGCCCGGAGACGACCTGCCATAGAGGATTGGTCTGGTAGGTGCTGAGATCCTGAGCCTGGAGGTTGAGGAACTCCGCCACTCCCAGCGCTCCCGTGGTCGCGGTGCCGGGGTCGGCGGGCACGTATTCGGCTGGAGAGGTGCCCGGCAGAGCCTTCCGGGTCTGGGCTTCCTGGTCGTAGTTGCCGACCGGGCCACTGGTGGACAGCTTGTCCCAACTCGCCTGGGGAAGCGCCCAGATCTGGCTCAGCTCGTTGTAGAGGTACCAGGTCGGGTTGTAGGAGGCGTTGAGGTGCAGGACCACCGAATATTCCCCGACCTGGTTGTAGCTGACCACGTTCTCTGGGAACCCTCCTGGCACCTCTGCACCCCATCCTGGGCCGGGAGCCGTGGAACTGCCCACTACCGGCGCATTGGGATCGGTCGCCGCACTGAGGAGGTTCAGCCAGAAGATGACGTCGCGGGCCGTGATCGGCCTACCGTTCGACCACTTCCAGTGCTTGAGGGTGATCGTGACTACGGAGTTGTTCTGGGAGAAGACTGGTTGCTGCGCCATTGACAGGGAGGTGTTGACCACGGGCTCCAGGCCGGTGCCGAAGGTGTACAGCTCCGGATACATGAGGTTGATCACATCGTCGAGGTTGGACACGTTGAAGTTCGCACTTCCCAGGAGTGGGAAGATGTAATTTGGGGGAGCGCCAACCGGCTCCGCGAACGTCACCACCCCTCCCTTGTTGGTGGAGGCGGTGGAGGTGGTGCTCGCGCATGCCGACACCAGAAGGCCGACCAACACCGCTGTTGCGGCTGCTCGCCAAGCTACCCGTCGCCCCAGATTTGCCAACATGTTCACCCTCCTAGCAACAGCTGACAGCTATCGTGCAATCGGGGCCAGCCATATATATGCCCTCGGGAAGACGGAGGGCAAGAGTTCCCAGTGGCATGCCCGCCTCCCCACCCGACCCCGGGCTGCCCTGGGCGCTCCACCAGCCGTAGAACCTCCGCGGCATCCGTCGTCGCGCGGGCTGGAGCACGGAGATGCGACTGCTGGCCCTTGGATGGGGAGCGGCCCACGCCAGTCGGCACACGCCAACGCCGCTGGCGACGCGCTCTGGGCGGTCCCGGTCGGAGCTGGCCACTATGCTGACCATGGTTACCTGATCCTCGTCTCGCCCGCCATGAAGTCAGACGGGCCCGGCCCCATGTGAACCCAGAGTTTACACCGGCGGTCAAACAAAGGTGGTGATGGGCAGGGTGCCAGCCTGGGGTGGGAAATGACATGCCTTGCCATTGGTGCTGGAACCTATCCCCTTTACTTCAGCCCTCTGGAGCAAGACCCGGGCGTCACCTGCGGCGGAGTTGCGATAGGGCTCGCGTCTAACCAGCCGCCCACGGCAGATTGTGAGCTGGCGGCCTGGCGCGCGGAGGCCGATCTCAATCTGGTCGCGCGCGGCTGGGGCGCAGCTCTCCCGCGGGGGTGGGAATGCGCCGACCCCGCATCCAGGTGCCATCGGGCGACCGCCCCTCATGGGCGTGCTCACTCGGTTGAGCATCGAAAGCCTGGTCCAGGGGAGACTCCCCTACGCGTAGGCTCTGCTGATCGCCGAGGTCACCGCGGCGTCGGCCGCGACCTGCCGCGAGGGGCGTCGAGCTCCGTGATGCCGAATCCAGTTCAAGGCAGCTTCATCCAACTCGATATCGGCTGGGAAGTCGGTCGTTCCGGCAAGGGCCGTCGCAGGGGCTGGGGCTCGTTCATCCATCGAACATCTCCTCTGTTGCTGTCGAAAGGGCGGGACAACGCTTTCCGCCCGAGCTCGCCGGGGTAATAAAAAAGCCCCCCGCTTTCAGCGGGAGGCTTGCAGCTCAGTCCAAATGCGCAGACGTTAGCTGACCAGCCCTCCGGTAATTAGGCGTACCAAGGCAACACGGCCCCTGGGAGTCAGCGTGAGCGCAGCTTGGTGAATCAAGTCACGTTCATGTATACCAGAGTGGTCTGCTTGAGTCAAGCGACTCGTGGCACCGGCAGTGGGGAAGTTTGAGTTCGCGGTAGCGAACACGCGGTGTGGTTGCTGGCCGCCGTGAGCGGTTACGGTCACGATCCGGCATGAGCCCGGTGCCTGACGGCTCCCGGCCATGGATGCCGTAGTCCGTGCTCGAGCCCAAAGGAGCACTGGCGGCCACTGGGCAGGGAGGACTGGCGGATATGGGGGGCAGCGTTCACCCATGAGCTTTAGCATCGAGAGGGACGAGGCGACCTCTCCGGGCCTTCATCTGGCGAGCGCAACCGGCGGAAGTTTCACTCAAGCCGGGACAGTGGCTGCCCGCGAGCGACGCGATCGGGTGCGACCCTGCCTGGAGGGGGTGGCGGTCAAGCGGTCGCTGCGGGTCGGAGTCCCAGGGGTCTGCTCGGGCGTGTCCGACTGGACGAATTCCGCTCGATCTCACCTCCACAGTCCTCTACCCGCCGGTGAGTGGGTAAATCGGATTGGGCGGATGGCAGGAGACGCAATGGGTAATACCCACTTGCCCACCATGTGGTACAATTTCAGCCAGGAACATCGAGGGCTAATAGGGATGGGATCGGAATGACCTCGGTGCCGGGATTTGAACCGCGAGGCGAGGTCACCGCTGACGATAGGGCACGTATCGCCTTTGGTAGGGCCGGGGTGCACGGGCGGGATCGATTTTTGATCTCAGTGAGCCCTCGCGGCGAGATCATGCTCACCCCGGTAGCGAGCATCCCGAAGCAGGAGCTGCTCATCTGGGAGCGGCCAGAGGTGATGGCATCGCTCCTCCGGGGGTTGGACGACTACCAGAGCGGGCGCGTCCTTAGCCGCGATGACTTTCTTGACGAAGACATTGGGGAGTGAGTGCCCCGCCGTTCAGGCTGGTCTTCACCGACGAAGCTGACAGCATCCTGCGGGAGCTAGGGCAGGCTGCTCATCGCGTGAAGCTAAAGAAGGCCCAGAAAGGGCTGCGTCTACTTCGAGACGTCGGCCCACGACATCCCGGTTTCAATAGTTATCGCTACGAGTCGATGGTCGGACCGAACCGTGAGGACGTGTGGGAGTCCTATTTGGAGAACCAGACTCCGAGCGCATGGCGGGTATTTTGGATCCGTTCAGGACCGGACACATTGACTATCCTCACCTTGGGACCGCACCCATAGCCGGCCAATTACCTCAATGTTGGGCTTGGAGTTTCACGCTGAGCCTCCCGCGAAATTGCGACAAGTAGGCTTGGAGGAGGGGGATGGCAGGCGGGCAGCAGGCAAGTGAGGATGGGACCAGGCGCTAGACGGGTTGGGGCATCAGGAGACCAGGCAGTTAGCAATATTTGTCGGCATGCTGACGCCGGGTTGGCAGGCATGGCGGCGGCGGGAGCAGCCCTTCAGGCGATGAGGCGGACGATGCTGCGAGCGTAGCGGAGGTTCCTCGCTTCCATCATCGCCCGCGCTACGGCGAGCTGGCCGATGATGCTCAAGCCCATATGCACCTTCACCTTGTCCAGACCCCGGTGTCGCAGCCCGTCGAGCCGAAGATGGCCTCTGGGGCGAGCATTCACCCGCTCCACCTGGGAGCGTGGGTCAGAACCTTCCCACAGGGGGGTTAAGGTCGGAACATCTGTGCATGAGCTCAACACCCCCCAACGAAGCGGACGTGCTCTTCAACATGGGCGACTCGGTGAAGGTGGAGACGGCGCCACCGCTAGCGTCGGGCAGGACCAAGACCTTCCGCCCGTATAACCCGGCGCAGGGTTTCCTGCTGCCTCGGAGCCTGGATGACTCTCTTCCCCAGAACCATGTGGCGCGGTTCGTCGCGGAGGAGGTCGACGAGTTGCTGGACCTGAGCGAGCCGTACGCGGGCTACGAGGAAGCTGGCGGGGCGCCACCCTCCGACCCGCGGATGCTGCTGAAGGTGCTGCTGTAAGGGTACTCGGTAGGAGTGACCTCGTCACGGGCGCTGGAGCGGAGCTGCATCAACGATGTGGCGTGGATGTGGCGTGCCGCTACCTGGCGGCCAACCGGGCACCGGACTTCCGGTCGATTGCGAGGTTCCGCCGCCGCCACCTGAAGGCGCTGGAAGGGCTTCTCACCCAGGTGCTGGCGGGGTGCGCCAAGGCAGGGCTGGTGTATGAAGTGGCCCTATGGCACCAAGCTGCGGGCCTAGGCAGCACGGCACAAGGCGATGAGCTACGACCACATCGATCCGCGCCTGCAGCAGGTTCGGGCCTTGATGGGAGGGGCGGAGATGAGGGACAGGGCCCCGCATCTCCGCCGGAGCGTACCTCGGGATGGCCGTGGTGATTGACGCGAACCAAGGTCCGGGCGCAGTGGATCTGCCTCCGGGCTTTGAGTTGGCCCCAGCCAGCGCCGGGCGACCCCGCGCGGTTTGAGAGGAGTCCCAGAGCCGATTGCTGCGCCGGTCCGGGTATCCGTGAAGGCTCCGGTGACCGGCCATCGTCGGGGAGCACGCGTGGCGACGCTGCAGGTCCTAAACTCATGTGATTGACCCGCTGCTAGCGGGGGTTGGGCTATCCGAACACGGAGGGCAGGTTGTTGCAACGCCTATACCCGTTGGGCCTCGGAGAGGCTTGCTGCACCAAGGACGTGCTGTCTCCCGGAGTCGAGGCTGGGGACCGGATCCACATCCCCATCATCGGCTTTCTGCTGGTAGCCCGATCTGGCCGGCGAATTCTCGTCGACACCGGAATTCATCGCAGCCACATCGAAGATCCCGACCGCACCTGGCGTGGAACCGACTTTGCCAAGGCGCTGCGGCCGGTCATGAGGGTGGAGGACACCGTCGACTACCGCCTGGCCCAGCTGGGGCTGCGCGCTGCGGACATCAACGACGTGGTCAATACGCACTTGCATTTTGACCACGCCGGCAACAATGACGCCTTCCCCAACGCCACGTTTCATGTGCAGCGAAGCCACTACGATGCGGCCCTGGACAATCCGTCGTTTCCGAACCAGTACTGGCGTCTTCCCGGCTTCAACTACAGCCTGCTTGAAGGAGAGACAGATCTCGGCGACGGGGTCCACGTATTTCCCACGCCCGGCCACGCGCCGGGCCACCAATCCGTGGAAGTTCGCATGGACAGCGGCGCGACGATGATCCTCTGTGGAGACGCCATCTACGAGCATGACAACGTCCGCCATGACTCGTGGGGGGGGCACGCAGACCCGGAACAGGCACGCGCCAGCGCTCTCGAACTGCTCCAGCGCGGGCGCGATCTAAAAGCCACCGTACTCTATGGGCATGACGCCTCCCAGTGGGCCTCGATCCGGCAAGCTCCCAGCTGGTACGAGTAGCCAAACGCTCACAGCTGGGCGCTGTCCCCGGCGCCGACGCAGGGCGCCTCTCAGCCGAGGGCCTGGTGGGCGATGCGCCCGCTGGCCCTTCACTCTGCGCACCTCCCCTCGAGACGGGTTTACGAACGTTTGCCGTCAGCGAAGATCAGGGTCGCGTTCATCGTCAACTGAGACCCCCATGGACCCGAACATTTGCAGAGCCATGGGCAGCACCTGGCTGGAGTCGATTACCACGCCTCGAAGGGAGCTCGCCCCCTTTATGCCATCGAGGCTCGATCCGTGGAGACGCGCCCCGGGCAATTTCGCCTGAGAGAAGTCGACATCGGCCAGGTTGCAGTCGAATACGCTCAGAGACTCTAGGCGGGCGGCATAGAAATCGGCCTCGCCGAGATCGCAGTGGTCAAATAAGACTCTTGCCCCCTGCGCCATGCGCAGATTGCCCATTCTCATTCTGCAGTCCGAGAATTTCACATCGTGGAAGCTGCCGTCGGGGATGGTGACTCCCAGCAGACGACAGCCTACGAACTCCACCCTAACCAGGGAGGCGGCGCTGAGGATGGTCCCAGAGAGATCGCACCCGCGAAACACGCAGTCGGTTATCCGCGCCCGTTCCATCAGGCATGCGGTGAGCCTGGCGTCGGTCAGCTCGCATCCGGTGATCTCCAACCGGTCGCCGACCTGATCGGCGAAGTCGCCCGTGATCGTTCGGGCCGCCCATTCACCGGCTCGGGACATGGTCGGCGTTTCTGCCCGCTCTTCGGTCGGCTTACGCAGCCGAGGGCCCAGGACGGGCGCGAACCGTCGCTTGCTCACACCAGAGGCCTCGGCCGGCGAGGTGCCCGGGTGCGATCGCTGACTGCCATCTCGATTTGATTCTCCCAGATTGAGCGTCCCGCGAAATTGCGACAAACAGGCCTGGAGTGAGGGGGACAGCCCGGTTGACAGGTGGTGTTAGGGGCAAGTGAGGATGGGATCGGGCGCTGGACGGGTTTGGGCATCATGAAACCAGGCAGTTGGTGGTGTTTTTGGGCATGCTGCCGCCGGGTTAGCAGGTATCGCGACGGCGGAAGCGGCCCGTCAGGCGACCAGGCGGACGATGCTGCGAGCGCAGCGGAGGTTTCCAGTTTCCATCATCGCCAGAGCTCCGGCC